>ERZ890510.744-NODE-744-length-24356-cov-7.957080_pt1 | contig 24356 bp, 21 predicted proteins | sample MGYA00521265_ERZ890510 | MGnify/ENA primary metagenome ERZ890510 (study PRJEB32303, sample SAMEA104408624) | aquatic metagenome | biome: Brackish water; feature: Chemocline; material: water | place: Baltic Sea | collected 2014-10-26T21:54:00 | depth 110 m ...
ATGACGTGGACGATGCCTTGCTTCTCGCTAAACATGTCGAAGTAGTTGAGGCCAAACTCCGAGGTGTTCTTCGCAAGAGCGTCGAGCTGGGTCTTTGCGATCTCGTCCTCTAGCGGCTTGTCGCGATCCTTGGTGGGCACGTTGTGGTCGGCGACGACGACGGTCTTGTCGGGGCGACGCACGGTGCGGTGGTTCATACGCAGGCCATCAAACGCCTGTGCGGAGGTGATTTCATGCACGAGGTGGAGGTCTACGTATAGCAGCGAGGGCTTTCCTGGTTCGTCGCTGACGACGTGGGAATCCCAAATCTTTTCGAACATCGTCTTGGGGGCCATAACTTCTCTTCCGCTCCTCGCTGGGCGCGGTATGCCCAGACAATCTAACTACTTTCCAGACAAGAGCCGCCGGTGATGATAGCACCGGCGGCTCAGCGTTCACTCTATGTGGCCGCTCGACTACACCGCAGTGGCGGCCTCGGGAGAGCGGCTGATGTCCCCCATGGACAGGAGACGGTTGAGGGCGTTCATGTAGGCCTTGGCGGAGGCAACGATGATGTCGGTGTCGGCACCACGGCCGATGTACTGGCGGTCGTCCTGCTCGATGCGGATGCTGACTTCGCCGACAGCGTCGATGCCTTCGGTGACGGAGTTGACGCTGAAGTCGGTCAGGCTGTTGGGCACGAGCACGAGGCGATTGATGGCCTTGTACACGGCGTCCACGGGGCCTGAACCGGTGGCGGCGTCGGTGAACGCGCGCCCGGTCTGATCCGTGAGGTGAACCGTCGCTGTCGCAATGGCGTTGGAACCGCACGTGACCTGCACACTGACCAGCGAGTAGGTCTCGACGACAGACGTGCGCTCGTTGCTCATGAGGGCGATCAGGTCACGATCCGTGACCTCACGCTTCTTGTCGGCGATCGACGTGAACGCTTCGTATATCTTGCCGAGCTCTTCATCGGTCGGCGTGTAGCCGAGTTCCTCGAGACGTGACATGAGGCCGTGGCGACCGCTCAGCTTGCCCAGGACGAGCTCGCTACGCGGAACACCGACCTCGACCGGGTCGATGATCTCGAACGTGGTCGCTTTCTTGAGGAAGGCATCCTGGTGGATGCCCGACGCATGCCGGAACGCGTTGCGTCCGACGATGGCCTTGTTGGGCTGAACGGCGAAGCCGCTGACCTGGCTCACGAGGCGTGACGTAGCGAACAGTTGCTTGGCATCCACCTGGGAGTCAACGCCGAAATAGTCTGGCCGCGTCCGCAATGCCATGATGATTTCTTCAAGCGCGGTGTTACCTGCACGCTCTCCGATCCCGTTGATGCACCCCTCAACCTGCCGCGCGCCAGCCTTGACTGCGGCGAGGCTGTTTGCGACGGACATTCCGAGATCGTCGTGGCAATGCACGGAGAGCCGAACGGTGTCGCCAAGCTCGGGCACCTGCTCGCGCAGGTAGGTGATCAATCCGGCGAATTCCTCTGGGATGGCGTAGCCGACGGTGTCAGGAATGTTGATGGTCGTTGCACCCGCGTCCACGGCAGCTCGGACCATGTGAGCCAAGAATTCCTTATCTGTTCGGCTCGAGTCCATGGGGGAGAATTCGACATCGTCCACATGCTTCCGAGCACGAGCGATGTTCTGTGCCGCCATCTCGACGACTTCTTCCCGGTTCTTGTTGAGCTGATGCTGGATGTGCTCATCAGAGCTCGAGATGAAGACATGGATGCGCGGGTGAGCCGCGTCCTTCAGCGCCTCAGCCGCCCGGTCAACGTCGGCGGGGTTGGCGCGAGCGAGCGCGGCGATGATGGGCTTGCGCACCTCGCGTGCAATCTTCTGGACGGCTTCGAAATCACCCGGTGACGAGATGGGGAATCCTGCTTCGATGACATCCACGTTCAGCTTCTCAAGCTGGCGGGCGATCTCCACCTTCTCATCCACGGTCATCGCCGCCCCGGCGGATTGTTCTCCGTCGCGCAACGTCGTATCGAAAATCAAAACTCTGTCGTCCATTGCTCTCTCCCTGTCCGCTGTCCGCTCACGCACTTCCCTGCTAAGGGAAGCCCGAAATCATTCCCCGCTAGGCGGGGAATGGCCCCCGGCGTACCGGGGGTTTCCTCTGTTGGCTAATACCCTACTGCGTCGCGATTCGCTACTTCTTCTTGAGGAAGGACATCATCTCGCGAAGCTGCGCGCCGACCTGCTCGATCTCATGGTTGGCACCTGCTTCACGCATGGCCTTGAAGCGAGGCTGGCCCTCGTGGTTCTCGGCGATCCATTCTTTGGCGAAGGTGCCATCCTGGATCTCTTTGAGTACCTGCTCCATGTTGGCCCGCACGTGCTCGTCGATGACCCGGGGGCCACGGCTGTAGTCACCGTATTCCGCCGTCTCGCTGACCGAGTAGCGCATGTAGTTCATGCCGCCTTCGTACATGAGGTCGACAATGAGCTTGAGTTCGTGGAGAACCTCAAAGTAGGCGATCTCCGGCTGGTATCCGGCCTCGGTCAGAACTTCGAAGGCGTTGCGCACGAGGCTGGTGACACCGCCGCAGAGCACCGCTTGCTCCCCGAAGAGATCGGTCTCGGTCTCTTCTTTGAAGGTCGTCGCGACGATGCCTGCTCGGAGCGAGCCGATGGCTGCGCCGTAGGCCAACGCGTTCTTCAGAGCATCGCCGGACGCGTCCTGGTGAATCGCAACGACCGACGGGACGCCGGAGCCTTCTTGGAAGACCTCGCGGACACGGTGGCCAGGGGCCTTGGGGGCGATCATGCTCACATCGATGTCATCGGGAGGAGTGATCTCGCCGAAGTGGATGTTGAAGCCATGGGCGAACATCAACGTCTTGGACTTGTCCAAGTACGGCCCGATGGATTCTTTGTAGATCGCGCCTTGGATCTGGTCTGGTAGCAGAATCATGATGACATCGCACTGCTTGGTAACCTCGGCGACGCTGGCGACGGTAAGGCCTTCGGCTTCAGCTTTGGCTATGCTTCCGCTTCCCTCGTACAGACCAACCATGACGTCGACACCATTGTCCTTCAAGTTCAATGCGTGGGCATGACCTTGGCTGCCGTAGCCGATGATCCCCACCTTCTTACCGGCCAGTCGGGTTGGGTCGCCATCCTTCTCGTAGTAAACAACTGCCATCGCTAACTCCCCTCTTCTCTTCGGTCGAATTCGTGTTCTTGGGTTAGAACGCCTAAGGCACCACTTCAGTATCTGGAGCACTGTGGTCTGTCGTGTCGGCGCTCGTCTTCTTCGATCCCGTTGCGGGGCCACCTCTGGTCATGGCCACTCGCCCGGTTCGCATAGTTTCTTTGATCGAGTAAGGCTTCAGTAACTGTACCAGCGCGTCAACTTTTCCTTCGTCACCGGTCACCTCAATGATGAGGGCGTCGGTGGCGACATCGACGATGTTCGCCCTGAATATGTCGACGATCTGCATGATCTCGGGGCGCGTCTCGGGGGTGGATTTTACCTTCACGAGTGCCATCTCTCGAATGACTATGGAGTCGTCCGAGATGTCGCTTACGCGCACGACATCAATCAGCTTGTAGAGCTGTTTGGTGACCTGCTCCACGACCCATTCGTCGCCTTCAACGACGAAGGTCATGCGGGAGAGGCCTGGGGTTTCGCTATGCCCCACGGAGAGGTTCGAGATGTTGAAGCCACGTCGGCTGAACATGCTTGCGACGCGCGCAAGAACGCCCGGTTTGTCTTCGACCACTGCGGTGATCGTATGGTACTGGGAGGCTAGCTCAACCACGCTGGCGCTCCTTTTTCGGCTGATTCCACCGGGCCCTCAATCATCTCTGCTGCCGTGCCGCCTGCGGGCAGGTGCGGGTACACATTTTCCTCTGGCGCGATGTCAAAGTCGATCAGCGTCGGGCCATCGACCGCGTTGGCTTGGTCGATGGCATCGCGAACCCGGGTTGGGTCGCTGACGCGGATCGCCCAGATGCCGTAGGCCTCGGCGAGCTTCACGAAGTCGGGGTTGCCCGAGTAGGCGGTCGCCACGCGGACTCCATCGTAAAAGAGATCCTGGAGCTGGCGAACCATCCCCAGTGAGTTGTTATTGAGGATGGCGAACTTGATCGGCAGGCGTTGCTCAACGATTGTGGCGAGCTCTGACATGGTCATCTGGAATCCGCCGTCGCCAGCGATGCTCCAGACAATCCTGTCAGGGCGTGCGACAGCAGCCCCCATGGCGGCAGGAACCTCGAAGCCCATGGTGCCGAGGCCCCCAGAGGTGATCCAAGTGTTGGGTTCCGTGAATCCGTAATGCTGAGCAGCGAACATCTGGTGCTGGCCAACACCGGTCACGATGATGGCCCGACCAGCCGTGGCCTCATGGAGGTCGCGGATCACCTGCTGCGGTAGCAACTTGTCCGGTTGCGACGTGGGCATGCCGGGGTGACGATCCTTGAGATCGTCGATCTCCTTGAGCCAATCCGGCCGCGTGGTTGTCGCGACCTCTTTGGCGAGGGCGTGCAGCACACGCCGAGCGTCACCAACGATGGGGACAGTAACGCGTACGTTTTTGCCCACTTCGGCGGGGTCGATGTCAATGTGTATGACCTTTGCGCTGGGTGCGAATGTGCTGATCTTGCCCGTCACACGGTCGTCGAAGCGCATACCCACGCCGATGACGAGGTCTGCCTTGTCGATCGCCCAGTTGTTGTGGGCTTGGCCGTGCATGCCGGGCATACCCATACTGAGGACGTGATCGCTGCTGAATCCACTGATGCCGAGCAACGTGGTGATTACCGGTACTTGGGCCTTTTCGGCCAATTGCCGCAGTTCGGCAGAGGCGTTCGCGATGAGTACGCCATGACCAGCCAGGATGACGGGACGCTGAGCATCGTCGATGAGCTTCGCAGCCCGCTTGATCTGGCGCCCGCTGCCTTCAAGCGTGGGTTTGTAGCCACGAAGGGTGGTCACCTGGTCGGGGTACTCGAACTCGGCGACCTCCTCCAAGACATCGCGGGGCAGATCGATGAGCACCGGTCCAGGCCGACCCGTGCGTGCGATGTGAAAGGCCTCTTTGAAAATACGTGGCAGATCGGCCGCGTGCATGGCCAGGTAGTTGTGTTTCGTGACGGGCATGGTGATGCCTGTGGTATCGGTTTCCTGGAAGGCATCACGACCGATAGCAGCGCGTGGCACCTGGCCAGTGAGTGCAATCACGGGGATGGAGTCCATCATCGCGTTGGCCAGAGGCGTGACCAGGTTGGTTGCGCCAGGGCCTGAGGTGGCGACGCATACGCCAACCTTGCCCGAGGCGCGAGCGTAGCCGTCAGCCGCGTGGCCGGCGTTCTGCTCGTGGCGGACGAGGATGTGCTTGAGCGCGGGGTACTCGGGCAACGTTTGGTAGAAGGGCATGATGGCACCGCCCGGCAAGCCGAACATGACATCCACTCCTTCTCGGAGCAGGCTCTCGCAAACGATCTGTGCGCCGGTCAACTGCATCGTATAACCCAAACTCCAAGCTTAATCTCGCTTCATATTCAGGTTCAGGGGGGAAAAGAAAAGACCCGCCCCAAACAAAGGGACGAGTCAAATAAATGCCCGCGGTACCACCCAAATTTCCTTCGCTGATGAGCTAGGGACTCTCAGGAAGAACAACTCATGCGCCTTATCGGTGCGCTCCGCCGCCCTACTGCGCGTTAGCGTTCAGGCTGGCCGCTCCGGGACGAGTTCAGGGCTCTTGCACCACCGGCCTCTCACCAACTGCCGGCTCGCTGGGGGTGTGGGGTGCGCCTTACTACTTCCCATCTCCGCGGATTAATACTATAAATACAGCAGCAGAGTACCAGATTTCCACAGGTTTCGTCAAACACTACGATGTACCGTGCAGCAGGCCATCATGCGGCTCGGATGCCATTTAGAGATTGGTCGGTGATTCGAAAAACATGCGATTCTCGGCGCTCATAACCCCACCATTCGACGCTCGCATCGATGTGGCGTGGGATGACCGGCAAGTCGTCCTCGGTTTGGCGGCGGTCGTCGCAATGGCTGCGGCGACACTGGCGTTGCTGTCGGTAGCCTTCGACGAGCCGACGCCGAGGTGGGTGGTGCTGGGGTCGACACTGGCACTCGATGCGGCGATGGTCGCGGCGGCCACGCGCCTCGGCCCCGGGCGCATTGGTGCGCTTGCATCGCTGATGGGCCCCCGACGGCTTGCGACACGGCCCCTGTACGGATGGGCCGCTGTGTCGTTCGCTGCCAGCCTCCTTGGGGGCGCGATCTACGTGACGCTGGTTGGCAACATCTCGCAAGCCCTCGTACCGCCGCCGCTGCCAGAGGTGCTGAATGGCGGCGATCTTCGCTGGCTGACGTTCATCGTGGTCGTACTGGTGGGGCCCTTCGTGGAAGAAGTCTTTTTTCGGGGGTTCGTGTTCGCCGGACTGTTGCGCCGTTTCGGCCTCCCGGTGGCAGTGGTTGTGAGCTCGCTGGTGTTCGCGCTGGCCCATATGGACGTGGCGGTGGCAGGCCCTGCGTTTTTGTCGGGAACGGCGTTCGCGTTGGTTTACTGGCGAACCGGAGCACTTTGGCCTCTGATCTTGGCGCACACGGCACAGAACGCGATCGCATTTGCCCTCTCCGGGTAACGAGTACACTTAGCACGGCCCTACAGGAGCAGAAGCGTGGCCCTGACGACCCTTGCGGCCTGGCTCATGGCCTCCGCCTTCGCACTCTCAACGACGCACGAGGTGTATCGAGCAACCGCAAAAGCGGGAGTTTCGAGATACGACTCGATGCGCGAGTTGCTGACGAGGACGCTACCGTTCTACTTAGGCGCATTGGTGTTGGTACTAGCGATGGGCTTCGGGGTGACTGGAACCGCGTGGGCCGGGCTGGCGTTAGCAGTCGCGATGGTGTTGGTATCGGCGTTGTACTACAACCCAACCATCATGGCGGTGAGACAACCAGGGATGATTGACTGGGCCGAGGATGTGGCTTTCACTGGGTTATTTTTCGCCAGCGCGGTATTACTGACCGCACACCTGGCAGACATCACGCTAGCGACATGAGGCTGGAACTATGAGCGAACGACTGGATCAGGCACTACAGAAGATGCGGGAGAGCAACAAGACGGGGGTCTTTCCTTACGTCACGCTGGGCTTCCCGACAGTCGAAGACACGATGGCAATAGTGCCGGCGCTTGAAAAGGCGGGCGCGACGCTGATCGAGCTTGGCGTGCCGTATTCGGATCCGCTGGCGGAGGGGCCGACTATCCAATCCGCGAGCTACACGGCGCTCGAAGCCGGGATGACCATGCACAAGTGCATAGAGACAGTTCGCCAACTCCGGGAGGCCGGAGTAACGGTGCCGCTGGTGTTCATGGGGTACTACAACCCCGTGTTGAACTATGGAATCGAGGCTTACGCGAAGGATTGCGCCGCAGCAGGGGTCGATGGCTTCATCATCCCCGATCTGCCGGTGGATGAGGCGGGGCCCTTCCACGACGCGTGCCGCGCTGAAGGACTGGCGCTGATCCCGATGCTAGCGCCGACCAGCACTGACGAGCGTATCGCGTTGGGCGCCGCCTCGGCCGATGGCTTCGTGTACTGTGTAAGCGTCGCCGGAGTTACAGGCGTTCGCTCAGAGTTACCCGCCACGCTGCCCGATTTCATCGCGCGAGTGCGGTCGCGAACGTCTCTTCCTGTAGCGGTCGGCTTCGGTGTCTCGGAGCGGGAACACGTGGTATCGGTTGGCCGGGTGGCGGATGCGGCCGCGGTCGGGAGCGCTCTAATCAACGTGATAGACTCGGCGCCCGCTGGAGAGCGGGCGGAGCGGGCGGGTGCCTTCATCGCGTCACTCGTGGGAAACGGCGCCTAACCGCCCCCACCGTTCAAACAACACTAGCAAAACACACTGGCTGGATCACACATGACACAGTGCCTCGGACTGCGCGGTGCAACCACCGCCGACGCCAACACGAAAGCGGCGATAGTGGATGCTACGAAAGATCTGCTGGAAGAGCTCGTAGCAGCCAACGGCATTGCCGAAAACGACGTGGGAGCCGTATTCTTTACGACAACGGCGGACTTGAATGCCGAGTTTCCGCCGGTTGCGTTACGGGTCCACATGGGATGGGAGCAAACGGCGCTGTTGACCTCCCCCGAGATCCTGGTACCCGGAGCGCACGAACGTGTCATCAGAGTGATGCTGCTGGTGAACACGGAGCGGAGCAAGGAAGAGTTGGTTCATGTGTACCTGAAGGGTGCCAAGAACCTACGAGCGAGAGGGACACAAGCCGGATGATCATCGGCCTGCAGGTTCGAGCAACAAAGGAACACGCCTCCGGCTACCGCACATGCGGTCGCGGGGGCGGTAATGCTGCTCGCCTGTCGCCTCTCTTTACGCGCCATGGCAGTGCTAGCCACTCATATCGCTAGGCCGCTGCCCCTGTTTCCCTCCTAAACGGTCCGCAATTCAAGCAACAACCAAAGGGGAATGCGTCATGGCGCACTCAACAAGCAACGTAAATATTTTGAAGATTGAAGAGCTCATCTCACCGGAAGAGCTTCAGCGACAGTTGCCCATCACGCCGAAGTTGGCGGAGACGGTTATCGAAGGCCGGGCCGAGATTCAGGACATCCTGCATGGGCACGATGATCGGTTCTTGATGATCGTCGGCCCGTGCTCGATCCACGACGAGAAGGCGGCGATGGAGTACGCGGTGAAGTTCAAGGAACTCGCCGATCAGGTAAAGGATCGCGTCCTACTGGTGATGCGGGTGTACTTCGAAAAACCCCGTACGTCGCTCGGCTGGAAGGGCCTCATCAACGACCCGAACCTGGACGGAACGTTCGACATCGGCAAGGGGCTGTACACAGCACGCAAGCTGCTGATCGACTTGGCTGACATGGGGATACTGTCCGGCACGGAATTCTTGGATCCGATCGTGCCTCAGTACATCGCGGACTTGGTTTCGTGGGCCGCGATCGGCGCGCGCACGACTGAGAGCCAGATGCACCGAGAGATGGCCAGTGGGCTGAGCATGCCTGTGGGCTTCAAGAACGGCACGGACGGTAATTCACAGATCGCAGTGGACGCCATGAAGACGTCCCGCGCTCCTCACGCTTTTCTCGGAATCGACATGGAGGGGCACAACAGCCTCATCCGGACAGCGGGAAACCCGTACAGCCACCTGATCCTCCGAGGCGGCACCAGCGGTGCTAACTACGAGGCGAAGACCGTTGCTGAGGTGCAGGCGATGCTAAACAAGGCAAACCTGCCACCGCGGCTGATGGTCGATTGCTCCCACGCCAATTCCGAAAAGGACCACAACAAGCAGGGCATCGCCTTCAGGGATGTCGTCGGGCAACGCCAGGCAGGTAACGATGGGCTCGTCGGCGTGATGGTTGAGAGCAACCTATTCGCGGGCAACCAGTCGTTAGGCGCGGATCTGTCGGCCCTTCAGTACGGCGTTTCGATCACCGATGCGTGCATCGACTGGGACGAGACTGCGAAGCTCGTGACTTGGGCGCACCAGGAACTCCAAGAGAAGCAGCCAGTCTCGTAACTTCGAGCGGCGTGCAGGGGTTCATGACGTGGCTGATCTTTGCGATGAATTGACCGAAGGGCGCCCAAGCGGCGCTGTCGCTGCGACATTCGGCGTCTTCGATGGCGTCCATCTTGGACACCAGCATCTGATCCAGACGTTGGTGAAGACGGCCACAGAGCGGGGTATGACTCCCGTAGTAATCACGCTCGCCAATCATCCGCTATCGGTGCTCAGGCCGGCGCTGCCGGTCGTGCTGTTAACATCCCTCAAGGAGCGGCTCGACCTCCTGCACGATGCCGGGGTCGCGCACGTCATCCCCATCACGTTCACCGTGGACCTTTCACACCTGTCGCCCGAGCAGTTCATGCGGGCCCTCTGCGATTGCCTAGGGATGCGCCACATGGTGGTGGGCCCGGACTTTGCGGTGGGGCAAGATCGCGAGGGCACCTTGCCCGTGCTGGACACGCTCGGGACGGTGCTCGGCTACTCGCTGGAAGTGGCAGGCCACTTCGAACTTGAGGGCACATCAGTACGCTCAAGCGCGGTGCGTAAGGCATTGGCCAACGGCGACCTGATGACTGTGGAGCGTTTCCTTGGGAGGCGATTCACACTGGATGGGCCGGTCATCGAAGGTGAGGGCCGCGGCGGCGGGCTGCTAGGATTCCCTACGGTCAACGTTGGCCTGGGGCCGCTGCAGGCGCTGCCCGCAGATGGTGTCTACGCAACGTGGATCGAGGTAAACGGCGAACGGTACGCCTCTGCGACCAGCGTGGGTATTAAGCCCACGTTCCACGACGACGCGCCGAGAGTAGTGGAGTCGTTCATCCTGGACTACGAGGGTAACCTGTACGGAGAGCCTGTTCGCGTGGAATTCGTGGCCCGGCTGCGCGGCCAAGAGAAGTTCGACTCCGTGGACGCGCTCATCGAGCAGATGAAGCGGGATGTTGAAGAAACCAGGGCCCTGCTGGGTCGCTGATATGAGAGGTAGCGTTCGCTTTGGCTAAGCTTGACCCTGAGTTGCTGCACCGGATCACCAAGCGTGGTGTGGCGGAGATCATCCCGGAATCCGAATTCCTGAAGCGCTTGGAGGAAGGCACTCCCCTCAAGCTCAAGATGGGGTTCGACCCGAGCAGGCCAGATCTGCACCTGGGCCACGTCGTCGGGTTGCGCAAGCTGCGTCAGCTCCAGGATCTCGGCCACGAGTTGATTCTCATCGTGGGCGACTGGACCGCACAGATCGGCGACCCGTCAGGCCAATCCGACACCCGGACGATGCTGGACGCCGCGCAGGTGCAAGAGAACGCCGAGACGTACATGCGTCAGTTCTTCAGGGTCGTTGACCCAGAAAAAACACGCGCGGTCTACCAGAGCGAGTGGTTCGGGAAGTTCACGTTGGCCTCGGTGATCGAGCTGACATCGCACTTCACGGTGAACCAGTTCCTACACCGCGAGGATTTCGCCAACCGATACGCGGAGCAACGGCCCATCGCGATCACGGAGCTGCTGTACCCATTGCTTCAGGGCTACGACTCCGTGGCCATAGAGGCGGATGTCGAATTCGGCGGCACAGACCAGCTTTTCAACTTGATGGTGGGACGCGAGCTCCAAGAGAAGAAGGGCCAACGACCACAGATCGTGTTCACGATGCCCATCCTCCCCGGCACGGACGGCGTCCGGCGCATGGGCAAATCGTTAGGCAACTACATAGCCATCGAGGACACGCCAACCGACATGTTCGGCAAGGTGATGTCCTTGCCCGACAACGTTATCGCGCTCTACTTCGAGTTGCTAACCGACATCCCCGACGCTGAGGTCGAGGACATCCGGCTGGCCATTGAGACGCACACGACGAACCCGATGGAATTCAAGAAACGCCTGGGCGTCGAGTTGGTTACGTGGTTCCACTCAGCCGAGGACGGCGAGGCAGCCCGCGCAGAGTTCGAACGAGTGTTCCAGCAACGCGAGCAGCCGACGGATGTCCCCGACTTCGTGGTGACTGAGGTGACTGAAGGAGTGTCGGCCCTGACCGGCAGCGGTTTCACGGCTGATCTATCACGCTTGCTGGTGGCCGCAGGGCTCGCGGCCAGTCGAGGTGAGGCGCGCCGCCTGCTCCAACAGAACGCCGTGGAGATCGACGGAGCGCGCGTGACCGACGCGACGGCAGAGGTGCCGTTCGATGCGATTGTGCGCGCGGGTCGCCGGAGGTTCGTCCGCGTGGTTAGGGGCTAAACGATGTTTAATCTACGCTTACTGTTCGTCGCCGTAGCGGGGGATATCGCCGTCCTTGTGGCGTTCCCGTTCATCGGCGCGATGAACCACGAAGATCCAGTATCGTTCGAAAGCTTTACACGTACAGTCGTGCCGTTTGCGATGGCGTGGCTGCTGGTGGGCCTGGCCTCGACTAGCTTTGCCGCAGCAACGATCCGCTCACGCACGCTGACCCTCCAGCGCGTGCTCCTCGCGTTGATAGGTTCGGGCGTCGTTGCTATCGCGATACGCGTGGTGCTGTTCGACCGGCCGTTCTCCCTGCCGTTCGCCATCGTAGCCGTCGGCGCGACGACGTTGTTGATCGTCGTATGGCGCCTAGTGCTGGCGACAGCGCTCAGCAGGCGTTAGGCTACCCGGCGACCCTATATCGATAGCCTGGAGTGCCATGATGACGACCCCGGCCACGCCAACCATCGGTTACATCTCTGCCAACAATCGGTGGGGGAAGCATTACGACGAGTTCATGAAGCTCGTGCCCGACGGGGTGAAGGTGCAGATCGAGGGGCTAGGCTTGTACACGACCCACCTCACCGAACTCGCAGGCAAAACCGACGTACACGTCGCCAAGACGACGGAGCTTGCGGCGGCCAACGACTGGGTTGGAATCGCGGTGATGGGAGCGCCCGTCGAGGTGCAAAACCCAGATCTGCCACGCAAGATTAGAGAGGCGGTTTCCATCCCGGTGTCGACCGCACTGGACTCGGGTGCCGCTGCACTGAGGGCACTGGGCACGCGCAAGGCGCTGCTCCTATGCCCGTTCGATGCTCGGCTGAAGGGCATGCTGAAAGAGAACCTCGCAGGCAAAGGCGTCGAAGCGATGTTGCCCGCTGAATCGTTCGAGAACATCGGCGAGGGAGCCGCGCAGACGCCAGAACAGCTCTACGAGATGGCGAAGTCGGAGCTGGCCAAAGCACCCGGCGCTCAGGCGATCTACTTCCAAGGCGGGCCCATGGATCCGTTGAGCATCCTGCAGGAGCTTGAGGATGATCTCGGCGTGCCGGTTATCGCAAGCAACCCGACCATGCTATGGAGGGTTTCCACGCAGGTCGGGTTGAAGTTCAGCATCCCGGGCAAGGGCGCGCTGTTGCGCGAGTGGCCCGGCGACGTGGCGATTTAGCCTCTGTCGAGCCAACGATCCATCGGGATCAGGGCAGCAGCTCAACAATCATGTCTGGCGTGCTTTCGGCGGTTTCTTCACCCGGCATGATGAGCATGCCCGAGTCGAGCGACTCTACCACTTCACTCTCGTCCGCCTGTCTGATAGGCGAGGTCGATGTGTCCGCGAGGGCGAACGCGGGGCCTTGGAGCAGGGCGGCCTCAAGCTCTTCCGTGCCGGTCATAGTCACGAGGCGCGCAGCGTGATCAGCAACGTCGGCGTTGATCTCTTGCATCTGCTCGCCGTAAAACTCCACTAGGGAAACCAGCGCTCGTGGCGACAGGTTCTGGAAGAACGGCGTGTATGTCGCGATCTCGGTGGCGATGGCTGTTGCCTCAGGGACACCACCGCGGCTGGAGTCGGGATTACCCACGTTCGCAAGGGCGTCACGCAAGTCGATCATGAGCGCGAGATATGCCTCCATCTGCGCTTGGGGGTCATCGCTGGTAGGGCCTGAATCATCGAGGATCACGTTCGTCACACCAGCGAAGGCTGGACCGAAGACGTGGTCGAGCACGCGTACGACCTCGTCGCTGTGGCCCACATAGATGGCGATGAGGTCGTCGCGTAGGTAGAAGTGCGGTGGGGCCATCCAACCAACCATGGAGGTGCCGATGGGGGAGCCCTTCGGGTCAACCAGGTTCGCATCTGCCTGGGCGTCGGCAGCCGATGCGTAGGCGAACACCTGAACGTGTTCGGTTCCAACGATCATGTCGCGGCCAGGGACGGCAAAGAACGGCTGGTCTATGGCTTCACCCTCGGCGACAGTGGCACCGAGCCCGATGATCTCGGCTATCAGCGAGTCGATATCCGACGTGTGCCCGGGGGTGCGGATTCCTGTGTCGAAATCCAAATCGAGCCTCACGGTTTCGCCCTCTGCGATGGTCTTCTGCATAGGGAACACATCACAGCCGAAGAAATCGCAGTTGTCCATCGTGATCGTGTAGGTAGCAGGGACGAGCTCCACACGGAACGAGCCGTCGGTGCCCAACGGCGCCTTGAACGAGGCGGCCCCCGAGCGTAACAGGATCAGGTCACGGCCCATGTAGATGGCGCCAGCGGGCGTGTCGCATGGCTCTACCGGGCACTCAGGCCCGATTGTGACGCGCCCTTCCAGAACTCCTTTGGCTCCACCATCGAGATCAATGTCGGCCCCGCATGCTGAGAACAGCGCGAGTCCCGTAACCGCGAGCGCGACGAATAAGAAGAAACGTTTCATTAAGGCTCCATGTTCCGATGTACCGGCTGAGGTTATGACGGGGCTAGCGTCCCCAAAGTTCCCTCGTGGGCTACACTCGCGCCCAACCCCTTGCGCGAGGTGCCAGATGGCGAACCCCAGAGCCGACTTCATCCCCATAATCGACCGCACCCCACTAGCCCTACCTGACGGCCTCCGCCTGGCGGTGATGTTGGTGGTCAACGTAGAGCAGAAGGAGTTCCATGAACCCACTGGCTCGCCTCTCGGCCAACCCGGGAATAAGAACATGCCAGAGGTGCCACAGTTCTCGTTGTTCGAGTACGGACTGCGCGTGGGCATCTGGCGGATGCTGGAGGCAACGAAGCGCATGGAGATCGCGACAACCATGACGCTGAACGGCTCAGTGGGTGATTCTTACCCTAGCGTGGTCAAGGCGTGCATGCAGGCGGGTTGGGATCCAGTAGCCCACGGCTACCACCAGGTGCCGCTGAACCTCGTGGACGACGAGCGCGCAGAGATTCGAAAAACGCTGCATGCCATCGAGCGTCAAACGGGCAAGCGTCCGCGGGGTTGGCTTGGCCCCGGCCTGCAGGAGACATTCGACACGCCGGATGTGCTCGCCGAAGAAGGAGTGAAATATGTCTTGGATTGGGTGAATGACGACCAACCCTATCCTATGAAGGTCAAGGCAGGTTCGCTCACGTCGCTTCCGTACTCCAATGAAATCAACGACATCGGTATCTACCTGCGCGGCGGACACAAAGCACCGGAGATGCTCGACCGAGTGGAGGCATCGCTGTCTACGTTGCTGAGTGATACGCCAGAGACCGCACGCATCTTGCCGATCGCGGTGCACCCATTCATCATGGGGCAACCGCACCGATTCCCCACGTTCGTGAAGATGCTGGAGGTGGTCAAGAACCACCCGGGCGTAGCGTTCATGACTGCAACGCAGATCTACGACTGGTACGCGGGGGCGACCGCGTAGCCCTGACTCGCTCTACATCGTGTCGGGCGTGGACATGCCCATCAGGGTGAGCGTACGGGCCAGGGCGATCCGGGCGGCCTCGATCAGCTTGAGGCGGGCCTTCATGATTGGCAAGTCGCCAGGCTCGGACGAGACGACGCGGCATTGGTCGTAGAACTGGTGGAACGCATTGGCCAACTCCACGGCGTAGTGCGGAAGGGCGTGAGGCGCGAGCGTGACTGCGATGGCATCGATGTGCTCGGGCAATACAAGCATCTTGCGCACCAGCGCAAGTTCCGCATCGTCGACAAGCAGCCCAACATCACCGTCGTCCCACGATACATTTCGCTCAGCAGCTTGGCGTAGGATTCCGGCGATGCGGGCGTGAGCGTACTGGACGTAGTAGACGGGGTTGTCGCTGGATTCCTTCTTGGCAAGTTCTAGGTCGAACTCCATCTGGCTCTCGGCCGCACGCGACAGGAAGAAGAAGCGACAGGCATCCGGCCCTACTTCCTCAACGAGATCCGCCAGCGTGATGATCTGACCGGTGCGCTTTGAGGCACGAACGATATCTCCACCGGACTTCAGTGTGACGAGTTGCGAGATGAGGATCGTAAGGCGTGAATCGTCGATGCCAAGGGCACGCAGGACGGCTTTCATGCGAGTGACGTGACCCTGGTGGTCGGCGCCCCAGATGTCGATGACATGGTCGAAACCACGACGTTCGAGCTTGTTCCGGTGGTACGCGATATCAGAGGCGAAGTAGGTGGGTGACCCAGAGGAGCGGACGATGACATTGTCCTTCTCCTCGCCGAGATCGGTTGATGTGAACCACTTCGCACCATCACGTTGAGTGGTGTAACCAGCCTTCTCCAATACGGCCATGGCCTCATCGAATTCCCCCGACTCGAACAGCGATTTCTCGCGGAACCAGACATCGAAATCCACTCCGATGCCCAGCAGGTCGGCAGCGATGGCCACCAACATCCGATCCAGCCCCACTGCTCCGATGGCAATTACGCCTGCAGTTCGCTCCATATCTAGGAACTCACGTCCGTACTCTTTGGCGATCTCTTCGCCAACGTCGACCAGGTACTGACCGCGGTAGCCGTTCTCAGGGATTTCCTCGCCGGTCTCCCCAAGCGCCTGCGCGTAACGGACGTAGGTGGATTCGTAGAACAACTCCATCTGGGTTCCAGCGTCGTTGACGTAATATTCGCGAGCAACGTCGTAGCCCGCAGCTGCGAGCGCGTTGGCGAGTGCGCTACCCAGAACGGCGCCGCGAGCATGGCCGACGTGTACGGGCCCGGTGGGGTTCACGCTGACGAACTCGATCTGCACGCTCTTGCCGACGCCTGCCTGGGTGTTCCCGAAGGTTGCGCCCGCTTCGCGGATCGCTTCGACCTGCGCTTGCAACCAGGCGTTGCTTAGCTTGACGTTGAGGAAGCCGGGCGGTGCGACCCACGCAGAGTCGATGAGGCCATCTGGCTTGCCGCCGGGCAAAACGAACGGCACGAGGCTCTTCGCGATCTGGATCGGCGACTTGCGCGCGAGCTTAGCCAGCCGGAGGGGTAGGCTCGTTGCGAAATCGCCGTGCTCGGGGTTCTGGGGGCGGTCTATGGGGGCTTGGGGAAGCTCCCCCTCGGGCAGTACGCCCTGCTTCTGCGCTTCGGCGACCGCTGCTGCGAAACGCTGGGTGATCTCGGTAAGAATCGTCATGCGGTCAATTCTACGAGTCAGCGCTCGCGCAGCCAACTGCGAGAGCTTCTGTTTGCGCGTTCGCAGGGCCGGGGCACCTGCACCCCGTGGTTTGCATCTGACTTGGTGCGGGCATCGCCCGTTCGTTAAGATGATTGCTGACGCCCGTGAGGCGATGGAGCTGTGGACCGATGACCACGAATGTTGACGAAACCGCTATCCGTACCGTTATGGGCACGGTGGACAGTGTTCGAACGATAGAAGGAGGCGGATTCGCTGTGCGCAGGCCGTTCCCAACGGAACACCTCGCGATGTACGACCCTTTCCTGCTTCTGGATGAAATGGGCCCTGCCGACTACGCTCCGGGCGAAGCCGTGGGTGCGCCTGACCACCCTCACCGAGGCTTCGAGACCGTGACCTACATGCTGGACGGATCGTTCCAGCACAAGGATTCGGCCGGAAACTCGGGAATCCTCAAGCCTGGTGCGGTGCAGTGGATGACCGCTGGCTCAGGCGTGGTGCACTCGGAGATGCCTTCTGAGGAGGTCATGCAGAACGGCGGTCGCCTGCATGGCTTCCAACTATGGGTGAACCTGCCCGCAGCCGAGAAGATGGTGCCGCCTCGCTACCAGGAGTTCCCTGCAGAGGACGTACCGGTGGCGAGCAATGAGGCCGGCGTCTGGGTTCGCGTGATCGCTGGCGACGCGTTAGGCGTAGACGCGGTAATCGACACCCACACGCCGATCCTGTACCTGCACTTCATCCTCCAACCAGGCGCGTCGCACGTTCAGCGTGTCCCGTCCGAGTACAACGCCTTCGCCTATCTGGTGAAGGGCCGAGGCCGTTTTGGGATCGACGAGCAAGAGGACGCCGTGGAGGGCGAGCTCGTTGCCTTCGATCAGGACGGCGGGCAGGTGCGCGTGACGAACACGGGTGATGAACCTCTCAGCTTCTTGCTCCTGGGTGGCCTTCCGATCAACGAGCCACTGGCTCGCTACGGCCCCTTCGTCATGAACACGAAAGAAGAGATCCACCAAGCCATCGAGGACTACCACGCTGGCCGCATGGGCGTGATCGACTTCTAGGCGCGGGTGCGTGGCGGGAGTGCCCCGTGTGGTGTGCTCTCTATGACTCGGGGAAGGGCGCAGTTCGTGAGCGGTCTGTCACAGCCGAGGGCTGCGAGAGACCGCAGGGCGTGCCCTGCTAGCGGACGACGCCCATGACGCCGGTGGTATAGCGGTCGACTGCGTCGCGGTCGACTTCAATGCCAAGGCCGGGCGTTTGCGGCACAGTGATATGACCACGCACGGGAACTAGCGGATGGACGAGAAGATCGCTCTCCAACCAGCGGCCAGACGTGAGCCCGCTGGCTTCCGCTTCACCGAGGCAGGACGCAAGGTGCAGCGCAGCGGCCGTGCCAACTCCTGTTTCCATTGACGATGCGATCACTGAGCGTAAGCCGTTCTGGGCGGCGAGGGCCATGATTGCCTGGGTAGCACGAACTCCACCGGCGAGCGTGGGCTTCACGATGAGGACATCGGCCGCTCCTGCCTCGATGATGGACTCCGCGTCGGCCAACGTCCGCTGCGATTCGTCTGCCGCGATAGGCATGGACACTGACCGACGTACTTCGGCCATGCCTTTCAGATCCAGATTCATAACCGGTTGCTCGACAAACTCAAGGTTGTAGGGCTCAAGCAACTTGAGGGTAGTGATGGCGCGATCCGGGCTCCAGGCCTCGTCGGCGTCTGCGCGCAGAGCGATGTCGTAGCCGATGGCCTCGCGCACCGCCCGGACGACCGCGACATCGTGCTCCGCAAACCGCGAGCCGATGGAAAGCTTCACGCAGATGAAGCCGTCGTCGACAGCCTGCTTGGCTTGGCGCGCTGCCTCGTCCGGCTCGACAAAGCTGACGTCGGCGCAGATGGGCACCCAGTCGATAACGCCGTTGAGCAGATCCTCGATGGGCCGGAGCCGTTGCTGGCCGATGAGATCGAGGGTCGCGGTCTCCAAGCCGAACCGTAGGACATCTCCCTCGGCGGTGTGCGGCGTGAGGGCGGAGACGACATCGAACGCCATGGTCGGCGTGAGCCCAATTGTCGTGGGGGCGAGGTCGTGAAGCATCGCGCCGATCTCGGCGATCCGCTCCTCACTGGCCGAACCGGGAGGTGACGCCTCGCCGACACCCATAATGCCGTCGTCGGTCTGCATCCAGAGCAGAAGCGCGTAGCGAACGAGCTGCTTACCACCAGTGTCTTCGGGATGTCCGTACGGGACTTTCACCCCTCGCCATTCGACCTTAACTATCTCCAAGGTACGTTATCCATGGGGCCATTATGCGAGCTTGAACCGCCTACCACCAATAAGCGAGTGATTAGTTTGTAGGAGCTTCGACGGATGTTGCCGCACGATCTCTTCGAGCCTTGGGTTCGGAGGCCACCAGGCTCGCCCCCACGGATGGGCGATCGTCAATCGCCGGAGCCCCTTTTCGTGCGATTCCTGGACATCTATCAAGAATATGATCTCCATATTCGCCGCACATGTTGCACATTAGACGACAAACGAGTCCCCTCGTACTCTATGGCTACTCGATATGCGATGGCCCCAATCAACGTGCTAACAAGGCGGTCACTATGCCATTGTTCTACGACCTGAAAGGGTTTGGTTCCAATGCCGGTCGAGTCGCACAGGGATTGTTGCGTCTCCGGTCGGCTCTTCGTGACGAAACAGGTCCGCGCTTAGGTGTGCCCCAGAGGAATATCACGGACACGCTGCTCATAGCGACGTGGAATATCCAGGCGTTCAGGGGGGTACCGCCGACAAGAGAACCGATGAGACCTATTGGTACATCGCAGAGATCATCTCGCACTTCGACCTAGTTGCGATTCAGGAGGTTGGCAAAGATCTTGGTGCGCTCGATGTGCTCAAACAGCGGCTGGGCCCCACGTGGCGCTATGTGGTGACGGACGAGACTGCGGGCGGGCGCGGCAATGATGAACGGCTCGCGTTCGTATACGACAGCCGGAAGATAGCGTTCAGCGGCGTCGCTGGGGAGCTGGTGATCGGGCCGGAGGAAGATGCGAACGGCAAGACCATCGGCCCAAGCAATCAGTTGTCACGTACCCCTTCGATCGTTGGCTTCGAGGCGGGTTGGTTCCGATTCATGCTATGCACGGTCCACATCGCGTGGGGGAAAGCAAAAGAGAATGATCCGCTTCGCGTCGCCGAGATTCAGGCGCTGGCGGGGTTCCTGGAGAGACGATCGGAAGATTCCGGCACTTGGAGCACCAATCTGATCTTGCTGGGCGATTTCAATATCTTCAGCCAGAGTCCAAGCAACCAGGCGATGGCGATCTTCGCAGCGCACGGCTTCGTGATTCCTGAAGCGCTCCAAAACGTCGAGTCGACGAACGTGGGGAGCGCGAAGCGTCACTACGACCAGATCGCTCTGAAGGTACGGCAGGACGACTTCGGTCCAACAGGCCGTGCAGGGGTGTTCGACTTCTTCGATCACGTTTACAGGGATGTCGATTATGAAGGGCACGCTGCTGCCATCAGCGTAGGTTTGCCTGACGACGACCCGGAGAATCCTCTGACGTTCGATTCGAACGGGAACCCCCGCGATCTGGACCAACGCCAGCGGTACTACCGGATCCATTGGCGCCGTCGACAGATGTCAGACCACCTGCCGATGTGGATGGAGATGAAGATCGACCACGGCGCCGAGTACCTCTCACATAGAGCGGGAACCGCATAGCGCTACTCAGTGGCAGACGGTGCCGATCTTTGCCGCGATTGCTTGGATGTCCAGCCCTGGAGGATCGGCAGGGAACGCGGCCCTCGCCCAGATATAAGTCTAGGTAGAATAAAGTAGTCAAATCGGCAGAACCGACGGAATCTGGCGCATGGATAGCAATGATTCGGTACGTAGTTATGTGTATTCTACTGACGGCGTAGGTCGCTCTAGACCGATTCACTACAAAATAATCACAGAAACCACACCTGACGTTTATGGAGTACCTGCGGGTAACACGTATCGTTCGTTGAGCCCCGGGCTCCAGGCCAGGACACAAACGCCTTGGATCAAGTCCACGGAGGCAGGTTATGGTAGGACGCAAGATGTTTTACGTGTTGCTCGTCGAGCATCATGATTGGGTTAGAGACACGACGGTGAAGGGGCTGGAGGCAGAGGGTTTCTGCAAGGTTGTCCACGTGCCAACGGCCTCGGAAGCCATTGAGCAGTTGGGGGTGATGAATCCCGATCTGGTCTTGGTGAATCCCGAAGCTGAGGGGATGAAGGACTTGGCGCTCGTGAGCCGGTTCCAGGCGCTGCTTGATCTGACTGGCGCCAAGGTCGTGCTGACTTCGGGTATCCCGATCGAAAACCTGGACTCCGTGCTTGCTGAGGAGATCGGGAAGGTCACGCTAACCGCCAACTAGGCCATCTCGTCGGAGACCGCCGTGGCATAGCGGGCGACGGTTGCGGCGAGGCCGGGGTTGTGTGCGAGCACGGGGTCTTGCTCGATGAGTGCCTGGGCCTCGGCACGGGCAGACGACAGCAGGTCGCGGTCGTCGAGGCGGGCCATCTTGAGCGTGGGCAAACCCGATTGGCGTGTGCCGAAGTAGTCGCCTGGGCCGCGCAGGCGCAGGTCTGCCTCTGCGATGTCGAAGCCATCGTTGGTTTTGACCAATACATCGAGGCGCGCCTTGGCGTCCTCGGACAGCGAGTCAGAGAGCAGGAGGCAGTAGCTCTGGTGCTCTCCTCGCCCCACACGTCCCCGAAGTTGATGCAACTGGGCCAGGCCGAAGCGGTCTGCGCCCTGGATCATCATGACTGTCGCGTTGGGGACGTCGATGCCGACCTCGATGACGGGGGTGGTGACCAGCACGTCTAGCTCGCCGGAGCGGAAGAGATCCATGACCGCCTGCTTCTCGGCGAGGGGCATGCGACCGTGGAGCAGGCCGACGCGCAATTCCGACAGCGTGGTGTCACGCAGGCGGTCGAACTCAACGGTCGCAGCGCGGGCGAGGACAGACTCTGACTCATCGATGAGCGGGCAGACGACGAACGCTTGGCGACCTGCGGTGACTTCATCGATGATGAACGCTTCGGCAGCGGCTGCGCGGCTGATGGGGACGAGGCGCGTCTTGATCTCCAAGCGACCTGCGGGCAACTCGGGGATCGTGGAGGCGTCGAGGTCGCCGTAGACGGTGAGGGCGAGGGTTCGCGGGATGGGCGTGGCGGACATGAGCAGCAGGTGGGGCATCCGCGAGTTGTTGTCTCGGAGCGCGGCTCGCTGGAGCACGCCGAAACGGTGTTGTTCATCCACGACGGCCAGGGCCAGGTTCGCGAGCTTCACGTCCTTCTGGATGAGCGCGTGGGTGCCTACGAGGATGTCGAGCGTGCCTTCGCCAGCGCGGCGGATCAACTCACGGCGGGCGGCTGCTTTGGTGCTGCCGGTGAGTAGGCCGATGCTGATGGGGACGGGGTGTGGCGCGAGGGTGAAGCTGAACCAGTCCTGCTCGAGGCTGGGTTGCACGAGGGCTTCCAACTGACGCCGGATACCCAGGAAGTGCTGCTCGGCGAGGACTTCGGTGGGGGCCATGAGCGCACCTTGGTAGCCGTCGGCGACGGCGGTGAGGAGCATGGCTAGCGCGACGACGGTCTTGCCGCTACCGACGTCGCCCTGGAGCAGGCGACTCATGGGGTGCTTGGCCTCTGCCACATCCTGGGTTGCTTCGGCGATGGAGGTGTTCTGGCCTTCGGTTAGGGTGAAGGGCAGAGATGCGATGAACGTCTTGACGGCGTCCGGCATGGCGGTGAGGGGGATGCCGGGGTCTTCGCCAGCGGGCCGCGCGCGCTTGGCAGCGACGGCGAGCTGGAGCACGAGGAATTCGTCGAAGGCTAGGCGGCGGCGGGCGAGTTCGAAGGCCTCTTTGGAGTCGGGGTAGTGGACCTGACTGATGGCCTTGCCGAGCGGCCAAAGGTCGTTGCGAGCGATGACTTCTGCGGACAGATGGTCTTCGATCTCAAGCACGCCGTCCTTGGTCTGGGAGGTCAGCGCTTCGCGGATGATCCGGCGGATGGTCTTCTGGTAGAGGCCTTCGGTCTTCGGGTAGACGGGCACGAGACGGCCCGTGTTCACCAGCTCGTAGGTTTCTGGGTCGTCGACCATCTCCCAATCGGGGGAGTCCATCTGCTTGCGGCCGTTGTAGGCGGAGACTTTGCCGGAGAGGGAGATCTGGGCCTTGTCCGCACCGGCTGCGGCCAGGCTGGCCATCGCGCGCTTGAGGTTCTGGGCGACCCAGGGTTGGTTGAACCACATGATGCGCATGTTGCCGGTTTCGTCGCCGACGACAGCCTCAGTCGCCCGCATGCGTCCGCCCTTGCCCATGCGCTTCTCGGTGGCCTCCCAGAGGGTGCCGACGATGGTTTGCTCCTCGCCAACGACTGCCTGGGCGATGGGGCGGCGGTCGCTGTAGTCGAGGTGGCGTGTGGGGAACAGCCACAGGAGGTCGCGGACGGTGTCGATGCCCAGCTTGGCGAGCTTCTCGCCGGTGGGGCGGTTGACGCTCTTGAGCGCGGTCGTTGGGTCGTCGATATCGATGACGGGATCGCCGGGCGGCGGGGGGGCCGGGGGAGGCGGCGTGGGCCGCTCGGGCTGCTTGGGCGGTGGGGGCGTTTCGCCGACGTATCGCTCGACTTCCCGGTACCAGCGTTGGCGTTGCGCGTCGTCTAGCTCACCGTAGCCGACGGACAGGAGGCCGATCTCGTCGAGCGTGGTGAGGATGGGGTGGTACTTGGAGTTGGCGCGCAGGTTGCGGAGGAAGCCGTCGAGGCCCCCGGTGACCACTTTGTCGGCGAAACCGGCGGCGGCTTCTGCGGCGATGATCTTGCGGAGGGCTTCTAGTTGTTTGAGGGGGTCAGGTCGGTTAGTCACGGCGGTCCCCGGGCTCGTTGGTGGGTTCGGTCGTTTAGCTAGTCGGGGCTCGCCCTCGAAACTCTTGCCTTCGGCGCTAGGACTAAAGGTCGCTCGGCGCTCCAAGGCCCGGGCTCGATTCTAGGCGGGTAGTGTAGCTAGTCGGGGCTTACCCTCGAAACTCTTGGCTTTTTGCCCGGGCTCGATTGTAGGCAGGTCGTGTAGCTAGTCGGGGCTCGCCCTCGGATCTCTTGGCTTCGCCGCTAGGACTAAAGGTCGCTCGGCGCTCCAGGAATGGCCGGTTTTGGGCGCAGGATGGGCGGTTGCGGGTGGGTTTGGCTGCGGTTGCGCGGATTTGGGCGAGGTGGTTGGCCTCTGGGGCGGGGTTGCGTAGGAGTGGCGTCACATTTGGGGTGGGTCCATTAAGGGCCATTTCGGCCCGGTTTGCCCCGGGCTCGGTTGGTAGGCAGGTCGTGTAGCTGGTCGGGGCTCGCCCTCGGAACTCTTGGCTTTTTGCCCGGGCTCGTTGGTGGGCACATCGTGTAGCAGGTCGGGGCTCGCCCTCGGAACTCTTGGCTTCGCCGCCGGACTAAAGGTCGCTCGGCGCTCCGGGGCCCGGGCTCGATTGTAGGCAGGTCGTG
>ERZ890510.745-NODE-745-length-24337-cov-7.156948_pt1 | contig 24337 bp, 17 predicted proteins | sample MGYA00521265_ERZ890510 | MGnify/ENA primary metagenome ERZ890510 (study PRJEB32303, sample SAMEA104408624) | aquatic metagenome | biome: Brackish water; feature: Chemocline; material: water | place: Baltic Sea | collected 2014-10-26T21:54:00 | depth 110 m ...
GTCAGGTACGATTACAATCGGCCGTACAAGAAAACGTAGTGACCTATACGGCGGTTGTGGATGTCGATAATTCTGACCGACGTCTCTTACCCGGAATGACGGCGACGGTAGACTTTCTTATTGAGCAAGTTTCAGGGGTTATGAAAGTGCCTAATGCAGCGCTTCGTTTTCGTCCCAACGAACATATGATGGCGGAATTGAGAGCCCGATTTGAAGGAGCTCAGGGCGGCGCGGCAGGACAGCGTCCAGCACAAGGGCAAGGCCAAGGTGGTGGTCAAGGCGCCCCTAGCGGTTTTGGAGGTCAAGGAAGCAATTCAGCGACACTGTGGTATCTCAACTCAGATGGGGAAATCCAAACAGTTCGGGTTAAAACCGGTATAACTGACGGTTCACAAACCGAAGTTATAGGCGAGAAGCTAGAGGTCGGAATGCAAATCATTTCCGGCGTTACCGTTCTCGAAGCCACAGGTGGGTTTCAGAATCCATTCCAGAAAGAAACAGCAGGTGGCCGACAAGGATTTGGTCGTGGCGGCGGATTCTGATCGACGCTCCTATTTTAGACCATTTATTTTCTCAGGCAGTAAAAATTAGATTGATGAACGATACCAAACCGGTAGTCGAAGTTAAGAGCATTCGGAAAACGTATGTCATGGGCAAGACGGAAGTTCATGCTTTGCGTGGCGTCGACCTGACTATTAATCAAGGCGAATTAATAGCCATTATGGGTACTTCTGGATCAGGAAAATCCACATTGATGAATATTATTGGCGGTCTTGATTACCCAACTTCAGGCTCTTATTTCCTTGATGGAATCGAAGTAAATAAGCTTGGGAAGAATGCGCTGGCAGATATTCGCAATCAAAAGATTGGATTTGTATTCCAAGGATTTAATCTTTTGGCTCGAACTTCAGCGGCCGAAAATGTAGAGTTGCCGCTTTTGTATGATCGTACGCACAAGATCAAGAACTACAGAAAAGCAGCGATAGATTCGTTGACTCTGGTTGGGTTGGGAGATCGGACAGATCATCATCCAAACGAGCTTTCAGGCGGGCAGCAACAGCGAGTAGCTATTGCCAGAGCACTAGTTACCAATCCTAGCTTGATTTTGGCCGATGAACCTACCGGAAACTTAGACAGCCGAACCACTGTGGAGGTCATGCAGCTTTTTCAGGAACTCAATGAAAAAGGCATCACCATCATTTTGGTCACGCATGAAGACGAAGTGTCAAGATATGCAAAGCGGATTGTGGAGTTGAGAGATGGTCAGATAATCAAGGATGTTGTACGAAAACCAGATTCTGCCATCGACGATCTAAAGCGGTTGATAAAACGGCAAGCAATAGAGCGCGACGAATCAGAATTAACTGTTTAAACCTCCTATTGAGATAGAACGAGAATAAAATGCGGCCTGCAAGACTCATAAAAGTTGCCCTAAAAAGTATTATCAAGAACAAGATGCGTACCCTCTTGACGATGCTTGGCATCATCATCGGCGTGGGGGCGGTCATCGTCATGGTGGCTGTAGGAGAGGGCGCGCAGTCCCAAATTGCAGATCAGATTCAAAATTTGGGCACCAATATGTTGGTCATCACTCCGGGATCAAGTAATGCCGGAGGAGTTAGCCAGGGATCAGGGAGTTTCAATAGACTAAAGGACACGGACGCTGAAAAAATCAGAAACGAGTCTGCATTTGTTGCAGGGGTTTCACCGGTCATCTTTACTCGAACTCAGCTTGTCGGCGGAAATGGAAACTGGCGATCAACGGTTCACGGTGTAAGTATTGATTATCCAGTAATTCGAAACTGGGAATTAACTTCGGGTCGATTTTTTGATGCTACCGAGCAAAGGATGGGTAAAAAAGTAATAGTTTTAGGAGCTACGATTGCAGAAAACTTGTTTCCAAATCAGGATCCAGTTGGCCAGAGAGTATTGGTACGAAATATTCCTGTCGAAATCATAGGCGTTTTGGCTAAAAAAGGTCAAACTCCGGAAGGCAATGATCAAGATGACGTGGCATTGGCGCCATTTTTAACTGTTCAGCGTCGCCTTTCAAATTTCACCTTCATCCGTCAGATTCTGGCCAATACGTATTCTTCGGAAGATATTGCTAGCGCCCAAGAAGAACTCAAACTTATTATGAGGGAATCTCATGGTTTGGCCGATTGGGAAGCTGATGATTTTGAAATTAAAAACCAAGATCAGCTTAGCGAGGCAGCACAGGGTACGACGGAGGTCATGACGATGTTATTAGCAGCTATCGCCTCGATATCCTTGCTAGTCGGCGGAATAGGAATTATGAACATCATGCTTGTTTCAGTGACAGAACGAACGCGTGAAATTGGTATTCGAATGGCCATTGGGGCTCGTGGCTCAGATGTCTTGACTCAGTTTTTGATTGAATCTATTGTGATGAGCATTTTTGGAGGGGCTATTGGAGTCGCTATCGGGCTTGGAGGATCGAAGCTTTTAGCCTCTTTCACGGGATGGAATACGGTCGTTTCTCCTGATATTATCTTCATCGCGCTCGTCTTTTCAGCTGGTGTTGGCATTTTCTTCGGGTTTTATCCAGCCCGAAAAGCTGCTTCTTTGAATCCGATCGACGCACTTCGCTTCGAATAGAGAACAAGTATTCTTCTCTGTGGGCACTTCTACGTTTCAGGTAGACCTGCGCGCTTATGACACCTATGGGTCCTTTGCGAACGGTCGTTATTTATTCATTTCCCGAACTAGATGCCCGACTTGTGGCATGATTAAGCTTTTCATGGCAAGATGAACGGCAGTGGTCGAGCCTGGCATGGAGAAAATGATTGAATTGCCAAATCGACCAGCTTGGGCCCTTGATAACATGGCAGCTGCTCCAATTTCGATGAAAGACAAATGTCTAAAGAGTTCGCCATATCCTGGAAGGGGAGACTCTATAAGTCGGGTCAGTGTATCGAATGTGTTGTCTCGTTTTGACATACCGGTACCACCATTGACAAGAATTATGTCAGCACCAGCTTTCTTCGCGGCAAGGACCGCTTTTGCGATCAAGGTTGAGTCTTCAGGCGTAATTTCGTAGGAAATCAGTTCGTGACCCGCTGAGTTGATGGTTTCAACCATAAAAGCGCCGTTTGTATCCGTATTTATTGTACGGGTATCGGAACACGTAATTACTGACATACGTGCTTTTTGAACGACCGCTTCAAGTTCATGTTGTGTGACAGGCATTCGGTTGATTATGGGATTTAGGGCTTTCAATACGATGCGGTGAGGAAATAAGGCAGGAGTTCGGTTACTGGACAGGAGAATCTGTTTCGTTGGTCGAATTTTGTTCGGTGTACCAAATCGGAGGGTCATGGCCGTGTCCACCCCACGGGTTACACCGGACAATGCGATGAGCTGCCAAGATAGCACCTCGCAATGCACCATATTTTCTTAGAGCTTCTATCGCGTATGCTGAACACGTCGGACTATACCGACAGGAAGAGCCGAGATGCGGAGAAATTATCAGTTGGTATCCGCGGACCAATCCAATTAAAATGCGACGCGGTATGGAAATGAGGTACTTGATCATTCGACTAATTCCCACTACAAACGCGGCAAAGGGTTTCCTTACGGCGTTGCCGGACCTACAAAAGACTTATGTACATACCCTTCGGATTTGTCATAAAGCCTAACGTGATAATAGGCCCCAGAAGCTCCAATCACCATTCCTGTCGCTGGAAGAGCTGTAGAAGCCACAATTTGAGCCCGATTGTTAGGGCGTGTTTTTAACAAGCCCTCAACCAACACCACGTTTCCGAAATGTGACGAATCGACGCTTGGGATTAGTTGACGCTTTGAGGGTGTAAACAAAAAGGGCCAAGGATCATGGGGGCCCCTAGCGTACACGCCAAAATGTAAATGTGGGGCCGTTGTCCGAGAATTTCCAGTATTTCCAACCAGTCCTAAGGTATCGCCCGGAACAACCCTTTGGCCTTCTCTAACTAGTTGAGAATCCAAATGTGCATAATAAAAGTTATTCCCTCTATCATCTTTCAACCAAACCGTTTTTCCTCCAAGTCCACCAATTTTTGTACTACTGATTTGGCCCTTTCGTACGGCAACTACGGGCGTGCCCCGATTGGCAAATATATCTACGCCGTGGTGACTTCTTCTCCCGCCGTCCCGTTCAACACCGAATCGACTAAGAATATTACTCGTGCTCCTGCCCATGACCGGAAAGATGAGGGAGGCCTCCGTTTTGATGCTGAGAGTAAACGTACCAGTAGCGAGAATTTCTGGTTGAACTCGAAGCACATATTCTGAAGTCTTGTTTACGTCATATTGAAGAGTAAAGGTGGTATCAGCCGATTCAACCCTCTTGAAGCCCTGACTCGCGTTGTCAATAGTTTCAAAAAGGTCTAGAAACAGATCTGAAGTTCCAGAGATTGTCGCACTTGCGATAAGGCGTTGACCTCGAGTTAGTGAAAGTCGGTATCCGACAGCCATGATTTGAGATGGATTCAAGACACCTTCCTCCATATATGGTAGGTCTGGAGTCAATGCCGTCTGGAGAACAGCTTCACCTTGTAGCGTCCAATTGGTTGCGATCGCAGAATCAGATATCCCTGTTTCGGCCAAGGCTGCTACATACGCTTCTCTCGCAGATCCATGTTGATAGGATTTCCTCAATTCTGCCAATTGCTCTGCGCAACCAGAAAGTAGGAACAGCAAAAAAACACTCGGAATTAAGCGCATAACAAATCGGCTTGAATCGAATTCTTTACGAGTCGAATGGTCACAGGTTACGATAATTGATTACCGATATCGTTCGGCATTATTTCCCACCTTCTACGGTGATGGCTCGGTGGCCGAACAGCGTGGAGAGGCCGCGCATAACTTCCTCATTAGGGTCGATTACCGCTGTACGGCTCAATATGCGGCAAGGTTGGGTGTCCGAATCTTCTACCAGGTCGAAATATAGTTTACACGATCCCTTGTGTTGGGCAATCAATTCATCCAGCTTGAGCACTTGTTCTATTCGGAGTTCGGAAACGGAAAGCCTTAATATTAAAGATTTTACCATCTGCTCCCGCACCTTCCACATGGGAGAGACATCACTGGCAATAACTTTTGCAGTCCCACCTCGCATTTCAAGGCTTCCTCTGATTAGCACAATTTCATCTACCATGAGGTAGCGCTGAACTTTATCGTATGAATTGGAGAAACAGATTAATTCCGCCTGTCCAGTAAAATCTTCAAATTGGCATATTGCGAAAGGTTTTCCTGATTTGTTGACCCGATGCTGAACTTCGGTAAGCACTCCGCAAAGAGTGTGCTGGGGACGATTGTTGCGATATGCCCAACCATCATCTGCTGGGCCCTCTTGTTCGACGATTGCAACTACATCAACAATCTGAGCAGATGCAAACGCTCTGGATTCAGCCAAAAAAGATTCTAATGGGTGTCCCGAGACATAAAAACCGACAGCATCTCGCTCCTCTTTTAACATTTTGGATTTGGCCCAAGGTTCAACTACAGGCAACGTCGGTTCAATACCCGCGGCACCATCTCCTCCGGGCTCCCCAAATAAAGAGATCATTCCAGCCATTTTGTCTGCAGCCATTTTTTGGCCGTATTGGACTGCTAATTCGACTGCTTCTGCAAACTGAGCACGGTGTCCATCCATTCTGTCCATGGCACCAGCTTTAGCTAAACTTTCTACCGCCTTTTTGTTTACTGATCGAAGGTCAACCCGCCGAGTAAATTCAAATAGAGTCGTATAGGCCCCATTTTCGGCTCTTTCGCGTTCTATTGCCTCAATTGCTGATAAACCCACTCCCTTGATTGCTCCAAGTCCAAAACGAATTTTCCCCTTTTCGACCGTAAAACGAGCATTTGAAGCATTTAAATCTGGTGGAAGCAGTTCGATTCCAAGATGCCGCGCTTCGTCCAAAACCGTAGTTAGTTTTTTAGTATCCGACATCTCATTGGTCATGGATGCCGCCATAAATTCTGCGGGGTAATGTGCCTTTAGATATCCAGTGTGATAAGCAACGATCGAATAGGCAGCTGCATGGGATTTGTTGAAGCCATAACCGGCGAATTTGGCCATCAGGTCGAACACCTCGTTGGCAACCTTTTCTGTAACCTCTCTTTCGGCCGCCCCGGCCACAAAAATGGCCCTCTGCTTGGCCATTTCCGATGCTTTTTTCTTACCCATGGCCCTGCGCAGGATATCGGCACTTCCAAGGGTGTAGCCGCCCATGACCTGAGCCATCTGCATGACCTGTTCCTGATATACCGGAATTCCGTACGTCGGCTCTAAAATGGGTTTCAACATATCGTCCGGGTACGAGACGACTTCTTTTCCGTGCTTCCGTGCTATATAGGTTGGAATGTTGTCCATCGGCCCCGGCCGGTAGAGCGCATTCATGGCAATCAGATCATTGATTGAAGTTGGCTTTAGCTTCCTCAGCCACTCTCTCATACCGCTAGATTCAAACTGGAAAATGGATATTGAATCTCCACGTTGAAAAAGTTCAAAAGTAGACACATCGTCCAACGGAATGGTGTCCACGTCGAGGTCTAATCCGTGCTCCTGTTTAATTAATTCAAGTACATCGTCGATCACGGTTAGCGTTTTGAGCCCCAAAAAGTCCATCTTGAGAAGGCCAAACGATTCGACCCAATTTCCCGCATACTGAGTGGTGATAATGTCATCATTACCACCTTTTCCTTTTGCTACCGAAATAGGAACGAAATTGCTCACATTTCCAGGAGCAATAATTACCCCAGCCGCGTGGACACCGGTATGACGAGCAGATCCTTCAAGAACCTTAGCATAGTGCAACAGATTCCGAATTTGTTCATTTGGGTCCTGAAGTAGTCGTTTAAATTCTGGAACGTCTTTAAAAGCGCTTTCCAGAGAGACTCCGGCTCCTTCTGGAATTAGCTTTGCAATTCTATCAGCTTCGGGAAGTGGAATTTGTAGTACTCGAGCAACGTCTCGAATAACCGAACGCGGACCCATAGTACCAAACGTGATGATCTGACATACGTTTTCGCGGCCGTATTTCTCAACTACATAGTCAATCACTTTACTTCGGCCCCGATCATCAAAATCGATGTCGATGTCGGGCATGGATACACGTTCTGGATTCAAAAAACGTTCGAACAGGAGGCCGTACTTGAGAGGATCAACGTTTGTGATTCCAAGACAATAGGCGACGAGGCTTCCGGCGGCGGAGCCTCGGCCCGGGCCAACAGAAACGCCCAGTGTTCTTGCCGCAGTCGTAAAGTCCTGAACAATGAGGAAGTATCCCGCATATCCCATTTGGGCAATGATGCCTAACTCATGATCGATACGTTCCGTCTGTTCAAGGGTAAGTGAACCCCATTTTTCCTTTGCCCTTTGGTAGACCAGGTGTTTTAAATACCCATCCATATCTTCAGCAAAACTTGCTGGAAGCGGGAAGTGGGGCATAAGGAGCTGTCCCATAGGGAGCTCGAAATTACATTTATCGGCAATTACAAGAGTGTTTGAAAGTGCTCGCTTGACCTGCGCATCGTCAACGTTGCGAAGCGCCAATTCCATTTCTGCGGCAGATTTTAGGTAAAATTGATCATTCTCAAATTTCATCCGATTGGGGTCGTACAAATCCTTGCCCGTCTGCAAGCACAACAAAACATCTTGTGCAGCAGAATCTGCTTGCTCGACGTAATGCACATCATTTGTCGAAACTAATTCGACCTCATATTCCTTTGCCCACTTGAGTAACACCGCATTACATTTTTGCTGATCAGCGATTTTGTGGTCTTGTATCTCGATATAATAGTCAGAGCCAAATATGTCCAAATACTGCTCAAATACCTTTTTGGCGGCTATTTCTCCCTCTTTCAGGATGGCTTGCAGGACATGGCCTTGCAAGCAGCAGGTCGTTGCGATGAGGCCGCCAGCGTGTGCTTTTAGTACGTCTAGATCAATTCTGGGCTTGTAATAGTAACCTTTGGTATAAGACAGGGATGAAAGGCGGATCAGATTTTGATAACCTTCTTCATTCTTGGCCAAAAGAACTTGATGATATCTAATCCGATTGGTTTTGTCCGCCATGGTGACGGGAGTTACATAAAACTCGCATCCGATTATTGGCTTAATACCAGCCTTGGTTGCCTCAGTGTAAAATTCAGGAACTCCGAACAAATTGCCGTGATCGGTAATAGCCAAGGCCGGCATTTCGAATTCTTTGGCTTTAGCCACCAATCTTTTAATGCGTGCTGCGCCATCAAGAAGGGAATATTGGGTGTGGCAGTGAAGGTGGCAAAAATCCATAAGATCTAACGAGGCGATGGGGCGTTCTTAGCGATGAAAATTGCTATTTCGGACTTCGGAAAAGCAGGACTGTAATAACGCCTTCCGGAGGTCCAGAATCAACGTCTGTTAGTAACTGATTGAGTATGAAATCATCCCAAAATGCTGCTGAGTTCCTGTTAGTTGACTTTCGTCCTCAAGAAGATTTGATGTTTTGGGACACGTTTTCTCGAGGTTTGGCAAATGTAAAAAAAGAGGGTCGTTGGATCTGTGTACTAGTAGGGAGCGGTGAAAAAGAGGAGAGGGTCCTAGCTCAAAAGGGCCTGTCCACGCTCCGATCACTGAGCGATGAGCTGGAATATGATCATTTCATAGCGGGTGAGGTTGAAAAAACAGTCCGACAAGAAAAAAATATTATTTCCAGCCGCTTAACGGATGAAGGAGTTTCTGCAGTGGGCATTATGGGCTTCGAACGTGGGTTAATTCGATCAAATAATGGGCAAATTTTGGCCAAAGAGGGAGTTCAAAAGAGCCTTTGGCAGGCGCCTGCAGTTGTGCCTATCCTGATGTCAGTCTGTTTAGATGAGACTGGTTTATTGAAGGATGTCCATCCCATTCGAACCGTCAGGGCCATTACTCTCAATTTGCCATTTCCAGCTTCTATAACGATTGTCTCCCAACGAGTTAGGGTTGCGACGGATTTGAATAAATCTGGGATATCGAGCCATGAGATGGAAGAGATGCTTTGTAATGTCGGGCTAGCTGAATTAGCCAAAACGGACGATAATCTGCCGAAATGGAAGATTATTGGCCCAGCCTTGCAGAATAATTATTGAGTTCACATCGCCTCGCGTTTTTTTGTTCGAAGTATAGAATTTTCCACGTGTTAGGTGGTGGGAGAAAAGTAACTTTTTTGATTTTTTCCAAATTTTTTTGTAACAAAATGCCCATAATTGCTTTATTTCGAGGATTTTATCTTGACAGGAGGGAATTAAGAGCTTAGTTTGAGACCGATTAGCACGAGGTGTACTTCAACACTCCTCGATCACAGAACATATCTATTATAAAGAGGAATCCCAATGAGTAGATTCGCCGACCTCAAAGGTTTCGTGGACGGACTAGAAGATGATTTTAGCAAATTTTATGACAAAGGTAACAAAGCAGCGGGTACTCGTGTCCGTAAAGCTATGCAGGAACTGAAAACGATGGCCCAAGGCATTCGTGTTGAGGTTCAGAACCAGAAAAACGATTAACCCTCGTTTTTTAGGATATTAGAAAAGGTCGTGCCTGCTTGGCACGACCTTTTTTTTTTGTGGTAACTTTTGCGCTTCATTTAAGAATTCCTCAACAGATCAAGTCAATGAATACCCGCCTTCTTGCCCTAGTTCTATTACTTTTGACTACGCTAGTCATCAATGCGCCATTGTTCGCTCAAGAGAACTCGTCGAAAGTGGATTCAACTGCTAATATGTGGAAGCCAGAAGTTGTGGGAAAACTGGCGGGATCTCAAGCTGGGTTCCAGAACTGGGCGGAAGGTGGAGTAAATACCCTCGTCTTTACGGTAGGAATAGATGGAAAGGCCGAACGTCAGTCATCAAACTGGAAGCAAAAAATTACTAGTAAGCTTAGTTTCGGTCTAGTTAAACAAGACACGCTAGCTTTCCGAAAAGCTGAAGACTTGATCCGCATTACAGCCACGTTTGGCTACACCGGAAAAGGCTTTTTAGATAAACTCAGACCCACAATCGCGTTTCAGGCGAGAACTCAATTTGCACCAGGATTTAATTTTGAAAAAAATCCTTTTGGAGATGGCCGGAAACCTCCCGTCAAGGTTTCCGATTTTATGTCCCCTGGTACTTTTACTCAATCTATCGGACTGGCCTATCAAGTTCGGCCCTGGATTAGCCAACGCCTGGGGATCGGTGGGAAGGAGACTGTTGTTATGCTGAAGGATCTGAGGACTCTTTACACACTGAATCGTGATGAAACAGTACGTTTAGAAATTGGCTTGGAAGCTTTTACAGATATAGACAAGGAGATTTTTAAAAATGTATTCCTGAAGTCTACCCTTGGGTTATTTGCCGCATTTAACAAACCGGAAAGTCCTGATTTTATTTGGGAAAATGTACTGAACATGAAAGTTAATTCGTGGCTTCAGGTCAATTTTGAATGGTCCGCTTTATATGACTCGGATATAAGTTCTAAGGCGCAACTCAAAGAAGTGTTTTCGGTAGGCATCTCGTATCACATTATTTAATGTCCAAAATCACGCTCTTACTCCTCGCATCTATTGTTGTTGGATGTGCTGAAATGTCTGCAATTGGCTCATCGAATGATGATGACTCTACCGTAGAAATTTTCTCCAGAGTTGTGGATTATGATCGTATTCACTCTGTCCAACTACACCCTGATAAAAGCGAAACGGCGCTACCGGTTGTGGAAATGAATTCAGGAATGAAGCTTCGACTCGCTTTTGACCTGGTTGAAGAGCAGGCTCGTCCGTTGACCGTATACTTCTATCACGCGGACCGAAATTGGGAACGAGACCTTACAGCATCGGAGTACTTGACGTCGTTTAATCAAGACGAAATACTTGATTATCGAGCTTCGGGTGCTACAGTAATTCCGTACGTCCACTACGAATACAGTTTTCCAAATCGATCTCTCGATTTTAAGCTAAGCGGCAACTATATCCTTCGAGTTTCTGAGCAAGGAAGAGAAAACGAAGCTTTGTTTGAACGATCCTTTTTTGTTACCGAACAGTCCACACCCATTGAAATGAGGCTGGACCAAGTTATGGTGGCGGGAATGCGTTCGACCTCTGTACAACCTTCTGTTTTATTCAGTGCTCCCGATGCCAATTCAAGCGTTTTTGACTATTCCGTCTGTTTTATACGCAATTCTGAAATTGGTGAGAGACGCTGCGTAACACGGCCCTCCCTTGACGTGCAGCCTGATATGTCATTTTATTTACAACCAGATGACTCTTTTGGGCCGCAAGCCGCCAATTTTTTTATAGATCTTTCCGAAATGCGAACAGGCGGAAGAATTGAACGAGTAAACCAACAGCCAATCCCTTGGAGGATAGAAATAGCACCTGATTATGCCCGTTTTTCCGGCACGCAATTGGCTCCATTTCTGAATGGACAATCGGTAATACGATCGGCGAATAGATATTTAACCGAACCAGATTATTCGTCTGAATATGTGAATGCCGTGTTTAAATACATTACTCCGGACGGCGGCCCGATTGACGGTTCACTAGTGATTGTCGGAAGTTTTACTAATTGGGAAAGTAATCCTGATAACACCCTGAGATGGAATGAATTAAACGGGTGGTACGAGACCAGAATTTTGTTAAAACAAGGCCGCTACGAATACGCCTACCTCTCCGATAATTTGGCACTACATCGGGCTAAGAATAATGGACTTCCTCAGATCGGAAATCGATTTACTTCTTTTGTCTATTACCACGATCTCTTCGCTCAGACGGATAGGTTGCTTGCCGTGCAAGGAATTAAGACGGAATAGTACTTTATAGATGGGGAAAAAGACATCTTGCTGAAGACTCGGGCCTTTTTTAATTGTTTGGCGGAAAAAACAGAGGTACATTTACAGAAATAGCCCATCTGGACTGATCAGCAGGAGAACTCGCATTTTTTCAAATTAAAATCGACACATACCGAAGTAAATGAGGAATTCCCATACATACGTAGCGATAGTTATGTCGCTGTTCTTAATTGCGGGCTGCACTGCTTCTAAAGGGGCACAAAACCCTAAAGCAGGCGCGGCAACCGTGGCGAAACCAGGTGCAGATAAAAAAGACGACAAAAAAGGACCGAAACCGTTCGCAGAAGTCATAAAAGAGACATTTGATAAGGATGATGGCCTTTTCACCGTCTACCGTGACCAAGAGACCTACTACTATGAAATTCCAAATGCTCAGTTAGGTCAAGAATTTCTTTTGGTTACTCGAATTTCGAAAACGGCTGAAGATATTGGGTATGGTGGCCAAAAAGCCAATACTCAGGTTGTACGCTGGGATCGCACAGGGGATAAAGTCTTCTTGAAAGTCGTCGGTTACGAAAATCGAAGCGATGAAGACGATCCGATGTATCAAGCGGTGCGAAATTCCAATCTTGAACCGATTGTTCAAGCATTTGATGTTAAAGCCTTGAGCGTTGATAGTTCAGGTGTTGTAATTGACGTTACTTCTATGTTCAATTCTGACGTTCCAGCAATAGGTATTCCTTCCTTTTATCGCACCCGTTTTCAAGTTCGACGCGTTGATGGAAGCCGGTCCTACATTAGCTCGGTAAAAAGTTTTCCAACCAATGTCGAAGTACGTCACGTGCTGACCTATGAAGCAGGGAAAGCCCCATCTAATTCCTCCACAAACGCTATTACAGTCGAACTGGCTCAATCTATGGTTCAATTGCCGGCTGAACCTATGCAACCTCGTTTGTGTGACGATAGGGTTGGGTTGTTCAGCGTTTCATTCACTGAGTACAATTCACAGCAGCACAGATCTGAGACTACGTGTTATATCACCCGGTATAAACTCGTTCCAAAAGATCCAGCGGCTTATGCTCGTGGTGAATTGGTAGAGCCTGTCGATCAAATCGTTTATTACATCGATCAGAATACCCCGGTAAAATGGCGTGCAGCGCTAATTCAAGGCGTTAACGATTGGCAAAAAGCCTATGAAGCAGCAGGTTTCAAAAATGCCATTATTGGCAAAATGGCACCTACCGCAGAAGAAGACCCAGATTTCAGCGCGGAAGATGCGCGGTATTCTGTGCTTCGGTATTTCGCATCAGACATTCAGAATGCGTCTGGTCCTCACGTACATGACCCCAGAACCGGCCAAATCCTTGAAAGTGATATCAACTGGTATCACAACGTAATGTCGTTGCTCCGGAATTGGTACATGGTACAGACTGCAGCAATTAATCCTGAAGCGCGTTCCGTTACGTTTGACGACGCAGTTATGGCGGAGCTTGTTCGATTTGTGTCCTCTCATGAAGTTGGTCACACATTAGGGTTCCAACACAATATGGGCTCATCATATGCCTATACGGTGGATCAACTTCGCGACCCCGAATTTACGAGCACCCACGGGATTGCACCTTCGATCATGGACTATGCACGTTTTAACTATGTCGCACAGCCTGGCGATGGTGTAACACAATTTGGTCCAATGATTGGGGAATACGATGATTGGGCTACCAAATGGGCTTATTCATGGTTTGATGGCGATCGCACTCCAAAACAAGAACGCCAAATCTTGAATGATTGGATTAAAGACCGTGCTGACGATCCTGCGATGTGGTTTGGAAGTGGTTTCGGCGACCCAAGAGTTCAAACGGAAAACATTTCGAACGATGAAATGGAAGCATCTCGTTTGGGCATTCTCAATTTGCAGCGCATTTTGGATCGGTTGATTGAGTTTTCGGACGAAAATGCTGAAAATTACGATCAATTAGAAGAAATGTATGGCCAGGTTGGATCTCAATATGGCCGTTATATTGGACACGTTGCAAACAATGTTGGCGGTGTGTACGAGCAATTGAAAACAACTGATCAAGACGGGATGGTTTATTCACCTGTGCCCAAAGAACGTCAAAAGCGCGCGGTTCAGTGGATGTCCGATCAGGTATTCACGACTCCAAGTTGGTTAATCAGGGAAGACATTCTTCAATTGATAGAAGGAAGTGGGATGGTTAATCGCATAATGAGCTACCAAAACAGAGGTGTTGGTAGTCTTCTGGATACCCAGAAACTAGCTCGAATGATGGACGGAGAAGCTCGTTTTGGAGCAGAACAGTACACCGTCAACGAATTGTTGGGCGACATTCGCGATGCCGTATTTTCTGAACTGGCTAGCTCAAGCGCCATCGATTCCTATCGCAGGAATCTACAGCGAGGTTATGTGACCTCTTTGGAAGGACTAATGTCGGTTAATTATAATGCGACAGGTGCAGCGGCTCGATTTGGCCTCCAAAGTGTGAATGCAAACGCTTCCGATCTTAAAATGTTAGTCCGTGGTGAATTGGAGACACTCCAATCTCAACTGAATCGGGCATCATCTAGGACTCGTGATTCGATGACCAGATTACATCTGATCGACCTTTCGGCTCGGATTGATACTATTTTGGACGACGATAAAGACTAGTCTTTATTGGTTTGAATGAAAGGTTTTTGAGTGGCGCGGCGATTTTATCGCCGCGCCACTTTTAATTTCCGCAAAGTTGAAATTGTTGTTCGCATTGTTGACGCTACTAATAGGGTAGGGTTCGAGTTTTCAGAGTAAAGTGTCTTTTTATTGTTTTGCAGGTTATCGCGTGGAATGAACTCCCCGAACCATCGTCTAACTTTTAGTTGTTGTTTGTTGTATTCAAACCGATTTTACTATGACCCACCGATTCAAAGTAAGTATGACGGCCGCCCTTCTGGCTTTTGTACTTCTACCTGTTTCTGCTCAAACAGCGCTTGAGCCAATCGACCAGAAAGCTGTCGACATGATTCGCGCGGAAGGACTGGATAACAGTAATGTGATGAACTATATGTCCTGGATGACAGACGTGTTTGGCCCGCGTCTAACGGGATCACCTGCTCTCGATGCCGCTTCCAATTGGGCAGTAGATACTTTCAAAGGAATGGGCCTGCAAAACGCTCACAAGAACCAATGGGGTCCCTTTGGCCGTGGTTGGACGTTAAATCATTTTAATATCGAGGCAACCTCTGAGTATGGAATGTTTAGTATATCTGCATATCCTAAAGCTTGGTCGCCAGGAACGAAAGGCCATGTAGAGGGCGAGGTTGTTTTGGTTTCTGCAGCTACGATGGAAGAAGTTGACGCTTATCGCGGCAAACTAGCTGGCAAAGTTGTGATGATTCAGGCAATCCGCGAAGTAGATGAGCCATTTGAGGCCATTGCAGAACGTCACACGGACGCTTCTCTTCTAGCTCTAGCCAACGCGGCACCTCAGCCGCAAGGTGCTGGAGGCGGTCGAGGAGGCCGGGGTGGATTTCGCAGAGGACAGGGAGGAAACCCAGCTGCCCAAGCTGCAGCGGCGCTTCGCAATCTTGTTCTCACTGAAATGCCATTAGCGGTCTTGGATGCTGGATCGAAAGGAGACTACGGCACGATTTTCGTTTCGAGTGCAGCGGTACCTCGTGATCCAGATGCCGACCCTGGGGTCAGAATTGGAGCTCAATCAGTTGACGCCCCACCAACCCCTCCACAGTTTACAGTTGCTGTTGAGCATTACAATAGACTCGCTAGAATGCTGGAAAAAGGCATTAAAGTAAAAGTTAATCTTGATCTGAAAGTTGAATTCACTAGCGAAGATGTGAATGAGTATAATATCATTGCCGAAATTCCAGGAACAGATCCAGAAGTTGGCGATGAGATTGTTATGATCGGAGCTCACTACGATTCGTGGCATGCTGGTACGGGCGCTACCGACAACGCAGCTGGTTCTTCGGCAATGATGGAAGCCATGCGAATCCTCAAGAAAGTGTATGCTGATCAAGGCAAAGGCCCTCGCCGCACCATCCGTATTGCATTATGGACAGGTGAAGAACAAGGACTTTTGGGATCGCGCGCCTATGTTTCAGAGCAATTTGCGGAATCGGCTGGACGCGGACAGCCACCGACAGCTTTTCATCCGGAGTACGAAAAATTGTCAGGATATTTTAACATGGACAATGGCTCTGGCCGTATCCGCGGAGTTCATCTCCAGGGTAATGAAGGAGTTGCTCCGATTTTCCGTCAGTGGTTGACGCCATTTCACGATTTGGATGCAGCAACGCTGACTTTGAACGGAACGGGTGGAACTGATCACTTATCCTTTGATGGTGTAGGCCTTCCTGGTTTCCAGTTCATTCAGGATACGATTTCTTACAGCCCAAAGACTCATCACTCCAATATGGATGTGTATGATCACACCATTGAAGCAGATCTGAAGCAAGCGGCTACGATTATTGCTTCATTTGTGTATCACACTTCTGAGCGGAATGAGATGCTTCCTCGGAAGCCTCTTCCCGAGGTTAGGGTTGCTGGTCCAACAGGCCGATAACATAAATTGGTAGGTTATGTGATCATGGCCTCACGAATTTATATGTTTCCGTTTCAAATTTATTTGGACGGTTTGAGGCGCGGCGATTTCATCGCCGCGCCTTTTTTTATCGCCCTAATTGAGAAAAACGTCGTACGTTTCGTCAACCCGACCAACCGGAGAGACTGTGAAAGCCAAAAACATGGCACTTCTTTCGATAGTGGTGCTTTTATCTATGTCATTGTGGTTTTCTGCGTCTGCAATAGTTCCGCAGTTGTCTGAAGAATGGAATTTGAGTGCCTCCATGAAGGCATGGATGACTATGTCCGTCCAGATTGGCTTTGTATTTGGTGCGCTTACAAGCGCCATATTAAACTTGGCTGATCGATTTAACGCTTCAAAAGTAGTCGCAATAAGTGCTATTCTAGGCGCCGTTTCAAACTTTTGTATTCCGTTTTATTCATCTGGTCCGGAGTCCGCTTTGTTATTTCGATTCGTTACAGGTATGGCCATGGCTGGCGTATATCCGCCTGCAATGAAAATTGTAGCCAGTTGGTACAAAGAAAATCGAGGGCGGGGGATTGGCCTCCTAGTAGGCGCTGTAACTTTGGGATCGGGGACACCACATCTATTGAATGCTCTTTCATCTCAAATGGTACAACTACCTGACTGGCGGCTTGTAATGTATGGAACGTCGCTTCAATCGGTTTTTGCGGCTGGAATTGCATTTTGGTTAGTGGTTTCAGGGCCACATCTTGGTAGTGGCGCAAAATTTGACTGGAAGCAAGCATTGTCGGGCCTTACGCATCGCCCAACGCGGCTCGTAAATTTTGGATATTTTGGTCACATGTGGGAACTGTACGCCATGTGGGCATGGGTACCCATCATGCTTTTAGTCAGTTATAAAACAGCAGGCTTGTCGGAAAACATGGCCCGGTATGCCGCATTTGCAGTATTTGCGGCCGGCGCCTTGGGGTCTTATTTGGCTGGCATAACGGCTGACCGATTTGGCAGAACAAAAATTACCAGCATCTCGCTATTTGCTTCGGGGACATGTTGCCTGGTTGCCGGGCTGTTTTTTGCACAACCTATTTTGTTAACTGTAGTCTGTATCGTCTGGGGCTTTTTTGTCATAGCGGACAGCGCCCAATTTAGTGCAGCCCTAACTGAACTGGCAGATTCTCGCTACGTGGGCACAGCTCTTCAAGTACAAACGAGTATTGGGTTTCTCATAACATTGATCACCCTTCAAGTCATTCCAGTTGTAATAGATAAAGTAGGGTTTGAGTGGGCCTTTCTCATCCTTTTTCCAGGAAGCGTATTCGGAGCAGTTTCCATGTTAAAGTTACGGTCACTTCCTGAGTCGATAAATCTATCTCAAGGGCGAAAGTAAAAGCTATCCACCCAATGAGGGACTATCTACCCCTGAGACTGAACCAACTGAAGAGCCAATGTGGATGAATCCAGACCAATAGTAAGGGTGGGAAATGGGGCCATCGGTAGCGATTATGTCCATTTTTGCTGTTCGAAGAGCGGATTCGATGCTATAGTCAGAGGCCAAATAGGCGTATAAGTGTCTCATAAGCATTCGTGTCGCCAAATCGTCGCTTGGCCAAAGAGAAGCGATCAAATTTTTTGCTCCCGCATATATGAATCCTCGTGCAAATCCTGAGAGGCCTCCTGACACACTATTAAACTCAAGCGCAGTATCACAAGAACTTAAGACGACCAGCTCCGCTGGGACATTCAAGCTGAATATTTCGCTGGCGTGCAATATGCCGTCTTCTCCGTCCAGCCCATTTTTTTCAAGCAAAACACCTGAATTAACGGGATTGTTTTGATCTGCAAAGCTATGTGTTGCGAAGTGAAGAAATCTGTACCGTGATAAATCTGCCTGCTTCAAATAACTCTCAGTTGCCTCGTGCCTGCGAAGAATGATCGATTGATTGTTGAACGTATTGGTAAACGTTGAATACCTTGAATCTATTATGGACTCAATTTCGTTTAATTCATCCAAAGAGCCATAAAGGGGTTCAATGAATGGTGTAAATGACTCTTCAGGGGCAGCCATGCTAGACAGGAAAGATGATACGACCGGAGACAATTCCTCATCATCGTCAAAAACAGGGCCAAAAGCCAATAGCTGCTTATCAAACTTGGGTAGAATCACTTTGGATTGCTGAATCATCAACGTCGCAGAATACCCAATGCTTATTGAATACTCTTTGATTAGAAAGGGAAACGAATGTGCGTATTCCTGAGGCGCTGCATCGACATTTATCGGAGATACTAGGAGCGCATCAAATGGAACTCTGTGTAGTTTCCCATCGGGGATTATTATCAACTGACGGTGCTGCGTCAGTTGGAGAATTGGTTCTAATAAAATTTGGTATAAAAGATGTAAATGATCAAAGTATATCTGTGTAAATTCAACACCTGATATGGATACAAATTTATCTATTATGTTATTTATGCGTGTCGAAGAGCCAATTTTAATCAATTGTTGATTGTCTTGTCCCATAACAAGCGCATAGGTAGTATCCTCTACTTCATAATATTGAATTAACGTTTTAGTTGACTTTATTAAGCTAGAAAAAACATCATTTATATTTGCATAAATACCACCATGTTTAAGTGCATAATAACGTGGAAACAAACGTTCAGTGTTTGAAACTAGCTCGTCAAGTAATTTTCGTGTAATGAATCGCTCATGTGTGACTGACGCGCTGAATCCAGGATTCAAAGTTGTTTCAGATAGCTGAATTAATTGGCGATCAAAAGATGCAATTTTATTTTTAAGCTCTAATTCCCGGAATTTCAGGGAATCTGGGACGTGTGCAATAATTTTAGCTTCTGCATCGGTTAACTCGTCGAAAAAATGTCCACTCTTCTTGAATTCGACGAACTGGAAAATTTTGTCTAGAAGCCACTTTTCATTTGTCTTTGAATACAGGCTGTGGGCAACAGAAATGGCACCTTGCACGATTTCTTCTAGGTCTGCATTGAGTCCGTCTTTTGCATCTGGAGCAACATCCAACCTCCAAGAGTAAATTGCCACAGCCAGTGCTCTTTCGTAAGTATCTAGTGCTTCTTTTAAAAGGGAGTTCTCGTTTTTATGAACACCTAATAAGTGCAGTGATTTTGCTTTGATGAGCAAGGATCCTATTGCCTCAACAATATCGTAAGACGACCCGATCGGTGGATTAAATCTTACCTGACCTATCAATTTCTGGCCAAAATTCAAAGTCATTGCCCTTTGACTGAGGTCTATTGAAGCTGAATATTGCTGTTCCAAAAGCTTCATCGACGCGTAATCATTTAACAATGACACCGTTTGATTATGATTGTGGCTGTTACTTGTGTCTATGGCTGAACGAAAAAGCTCCTCTGCGAACGACTTCTTTCCAGCCATGTAGTTGGCTTGGGCCATCAGTCCAAGAGCTTCAACGTATTTTGGGTGGTGAGTAAGAGTGTTTTGGCGGTAAATGCTCAATGCATTTTTGATTTGAACGATTGCTTGCAATGGCTTCTTCATTCCAATGAGGGCTTTTCCCGCTCCATACAAACTATTCGCTGTAGATGGATGTTTGCTTCCTAAAACGAGTTCTTTCACTTTCAACGCATCTTGAAAATTTCTATTTGATTCCTCAAATCGCTTTAGCTCCGCGTTAGCGACACCCATATTGTCAAAAGTAAAGCTCAGGTCTGGATGTGTTTCGCCGAACGTAGTTTTCCAAATAATTGAAGCTTGCTCTTGATAGTCCAATGCTTTTCGTGCATTGCCTAAAGCAAGATATAGATTCCCTAGATTTCCAAGAGAACCACCAATTTTTGGATGGTTTTCAGAAAGGATTACTTGTCTAATCTTTAGGGTTTGGGAGTGTAAGTCGATAGAAGTTGGATAGTCGCCAAGTCGGAAGTAGACATTTGCAATGTTGTTCAGGGTATTTGAATAGTCTAGACTTTCAATACCGTCTAACTTTGACTTTATGAGTAGAGCGGATTGATAGTGATCGAGGGCTTGTAAAAAATATCCTTCTTCATGGTACAAAAACCCTTGTAGGTGCTCGCCATACGCCTCTATGGCCATATTTCGCTGAGATAGATGGAATTCCAAGCTTTTACATTCATTTATTGCTATTTCGGCATTTTCGTAGTTGCCGAATCTGATTAAGGCCTCTGCTTTTGTGCACATTGCTTTGGCACTTTGAACAGGACTTATTTGGGAAATGTTGGAGTCTTGGAAGGGAATTAGTACTTGAATCGACGACTCATATTTGCCTTGCTCAATCAATAATGCAGCAAATTCAAGCCGGGCCTCAACATTTAGAGGCTCTGTGATATTCAGATCATCCCTGGAAAATAAAAGGTTAAAAACTCTTTCTGCTTCATCAAAATGCATTGACTGACGGAGCACGCGTGCCTCCCGAAAGAGGCTGTCTGCGGCTGAAACAGGTGGCTGGTCCTGGGGCACCTGAAGAGAATCAGAGGAGGAGGAGGTGCTTAGCGCCCAGAGGGTAAATATGCTAGCAATTATTGCGATTAATACTAGAGGGAAGCCGGCATTTTTCATATCGAGGGGGTGTTGGTCTTCACTAATAGAGTACGATCTAGGCCATTTGTAACCGGAATTATTCGGGGCATCGCGATGCTTGAAAGGGGTCAGCTTTATATCAGAAACGTACTAATGGTAAAGGATTACGCCATTTTGAGCACCAAAATTGTGAAATTCACAGAGAGGGCCTGCTGAAATCGAACAAAAGCCCGTTTCTCTGTCCTTTATTTTTATCAAATATCTGAAGCTCTCCTTAAACTTAAATTGCAGGCTGACGCGTGTCTTTCTGGCTCAATTTTTTCGCGTAAATAATGCCTCTGTTTAAAAATCGGACCTTCCAACTCATCTTTGCTTTTGCGATAATTTACCTGGTTTGGGGTTCGACGTATTTAGCTATCGCTTTCGCGATTCAAACGATACCACCCTTTTTGACAATCGGGACTCGGTTTATTGTCGCAGGTCTTGTTCTTGGTCTTTTTTTAAAGGCTAGAGGGATAAAGTCTGCTAATTTAAAGCAGGCGTTAAACGCTTCTTTGGTGGGCATTTTGACATTGGGCCTAGGAACAGGACTCGTAGCATGGGCAGAACAGTACATTTCGTCCGGTATGGCCGCCTTGTTAATCACTGCAGTGGCGTTTTGGATGGTTATACTTGATTGGATCATGTTAAAAGGAGGAGCACCCAATCGTTATGTAATCGGTGGATTGGTTTTGGGACTTTGTGGGATCTTGTTATTGGTAGGACCAGAGGTCGCCACCGGATTGAGTTCGACCAGTGGTGTCGCCGTGATTGCTGTTATGATTGCCACTATGTCTTGGTCCGTAGGATCTCTTCAAAGCAAAATGATAGAGATGCCAGGAAATATATTCATGTCCTCCGCAGTTCAAATGCTGGCCGGTGGAGTAGCAGTGACGCTCATTGGGTTGCTTTTGGGAGAAGCTAGCGCTCTGGATTTTTCAACGATTAGCTCTCAATCAATCGGTGGGTGGTGGTATTTGGTTGTTTTTGGTTCTCTTGGGGGATTTTCCTCTTATGTTTGGCTACTTAGGAATGCTCCGCCTAAACAACTGGCGTCCTATGCATTCGTAAATCCAGTTGTTGCCGTAATTCTTGGTGCCTGGCTGGCAGATGAAGTTGTGATTCCTCGCATGCAGGTCGCGATCATCATATTGGTCGTTGCTGTGGCGTTGATAGTAGTTTTCGGGAGTCCTAAAAAGACAGCGACCCCTGCAAACAGATAGTGAAAGTAGGAGACATGGTTAATTGAACTCGGAATTGTAGACTGCAACTCTGAAGCTGTGATCTTTGCGTGATGACCGCGTAGTTGGAGCATGGTATTTTCAATCCAACCTGATCGATCACAGTCCTCAATGAATCCCCAGCAAAAACACGTACTGATTGTAGAAGATGATCCGGAAATTACATCTCTAATTGAGCGTAGAAAGAAGGTTTGACGTGGCTTGCGACGTTGAGTCTGCCACAGCCTTTATTTTAACTAGTGAACCCAGAGGCGACGCGGACGCTGTCCCGGTCGCAACGAAATATCTGGGAGGAAATATTTCTGCAGGACAGGCAATATTGGGAGTTGAGCACGGCTCCATCTCTTGGCGCAACCTTTTTTGAATCAATTGGTGGGTACATCCCCCCTCATTAATTGTCACGAGACTAGCCCACGCCTAGCTGAAAGTTGGTTTTTAGATCAGATCGTTTAAATAAAGGTGTCGACTATATTGAGTAAAATCAATTCCGGCTTTATGAAAAATCTCGTTCTTCTACTCGTTTTCAGCTCTTTCATGGTCGGTTGTGCGCAGCCTTCTGAACCTAATTTCGTCTTCATCTTGGTTGATGATCTTGGATTTATGGATATCGGTGCTACCAATCCTGACACATTTTACGAGACGCCGTCCATTGATAAATTGGCATCAGAAGGACTTCTGTTGACTCAGACCTACGCAGCCGCCCCGGTTTGTAGTCCAACCCGAGCGAGCATTATGACAGGTCAATATCCGGGGCGGCTTCAGACTACCGACTATTTTGGAGCTCCGCAGCCCAGAGATGCCGGCCCGAATTATTCCAAGACGATGTTTCCAGCGGCATATGTAAATCAACTCCCAGCTAGTGAATTGACCCTTGCTGAAGCATTTCAGCAAGCAGGGTATTCAACGTTTTTTGCTGGGAAGTGGCATCTTGGCAATGAAGGGTCCTATCCCGAAGATCATGGATTCGAAATCAATAAAGGTGGAATTGAAAAAGGTGGGCCTTATGGCGGAGACAAATATGTCTCTCCGTACGGCAATCCAAGATTAGAAGATGGACAGGAAGGCGAACTACTACCAACGCGGCTTGGAAAGGAAACGGCACAATTCATTACAGAGCATAAAAACGGACCTTTTTTGGCATTTTTATCCTTTTATTCCGTGCATACTCCTTTGATGACGACGCCCGAATTACAAGCGAAGTACGAGGCCAAAAAAGAAGGCTTGGGCGCGGAGACTGTTTGGGGAGAAGAAGGGCAAAGAAAAGTTAGACAATCCCAAGATCATCCAATTTATGCAGGAATGATCGAGGCAATGGATGCTGCGGTGGGAGTTGTTCTCGCCGCGATAGAAGAAGCCGGCATTTCCGGTCGTACAGTTATCATTTTTACTTCAGATAATGGAGGATTGAGCACTTCAGAGGGACACCCAACGTCTAATATGCCGTATCGGGCAGGAAAGGGATGGCTATATGAAGGAGGAATATTAGAGCCTTCCATCGTCAAATGGCCGGACAACACGATTCCTGGCTCAGTTTCCCGAGAGATAGTTAGCAGCATAGACTTCATGCCTACCATGCTGGAGATCGCAGGAATTCCTCCACCGAAAACAGATGGGATATCGGTGACTGGAGTATTGAAGGGCCATCAGCAGGAGGAAAGGGCTATTTATTGGCACTATCCGCATTATGGCAATCAAGGAGGAAGCCCGAGCGGTGCCATTCGAAAAGGCCCGTGGAAACTGATCCAATTTTTCGAAACGAATGGGACGGAATTATATAATCTGGACGAAGATCCATCCGAGTCGATGGATGTTTCGGGCGTTCATCCCGAAAAAACGGCAAGCCTGATGGCTGAACTTCGCCTTTGGCAGGATGAAACAGGCGTAACTTTTCCCATGCTGGTTCCAAAGCAATAAAGTCCTAAAACCGTACCGTGGCCCTCACATTAAACGTCCGAGGCGTCAGACGAGTTGGAATGCGTTGCCAAATTCCAGAAGCATCGGGGACCCAGGAATAACTTACCGTATTAACCATGTCAAATACGTTGAGTATTTCGGCCGTCAGTTCAATGGCGATTTTGGAATTGGTTTGGGTTGGAGTGATTTTTTTAGTCACTCCCATATCAAATCTGAAAAACCTGGTGTACCGAGCTGAAAAGCGATCGCCCGGCGCTTGCGCCAATAAATT
>ERZ890510.746-NODE-746-length-24334-cov-5.091025_pt1 | contig 24334 bp, 21 predicted proteins | sample MGYA00521265_ERZ890510 | MGnify/ENA primary metagenome ERZ890510 (study PRJEB32303, sample SAMEA104408624) | aquatic metagenome | biome: Brackish water; feature: Chemocline; material: water | place: Baltic Sea | collected 2014-10-26T21:54:00 | depth 110 m ...
GGCGATTGCCTCGCGCCGCGGGGGATTTGGGCAGCCACCAACGACGCAGCGAAACTCGCCCGCACGCTTTAGCGCGGGGGCGCACCCTAAGTTTCGGCATCCGGACGCGGCGCCGCTCGCGGCACCTCCAAAGGTGGGGTCCCGACGGCGATAGCCGCCACACCGCGGTGTTCATGCCGAATGCTGTAATACGTGCCGGCGAAAATGACCGCTGCCCCGACAATTACCCAACCGTCGATTACTTCGCCGAACACGAAGAGCCCGACCACGGCGATCAACGGTATCCGCAGGAAATCCATTGGCACCACGACGCTGGCGTCCGCCAGGCTCAGCGCGCGGGTGAGGCAAAAATGGGCGCTCACCGCGCTGGCACCGACGGCCGCCGTCCACAGCCAGGCGTAGCCCTCAATCGGCGTCCACACGGCGATGGCTGGACCGATCCCCATCGGGAACTGCATTGCCGCCATCCAAAACAGCACCTTTAGAACGGAGTTTTTTTGGGTCAATTCCTTGGTCGCGATATGGGCGCAGGCAAATCCCAAGGCGCTGATCAGAACCACCAGAGAAGCTGCGGTGAAGGATTCAAGGCCGGGACGCAAGATGATCAGCATCCCTATTAACCCCAGGGCGATCGCCACCCCGCGCCCTCGGTTTAGTTTTTCCCCCAGGATGAGGACAGCGAAGACGGCAACCCAAATCGGCGCGGTGAACTCAATGGCGAATACATTGGCCAATGGCAGGACGGCGATTCCGAAATACCAGGCGTAACTCGCGCCGAAGTGCACCGTGTTGCGGACAGCGTGTAGTCGCCATTGTGGCGTACTCACCGTGCGCCAACCGCCCCACAACACAATCGGCGACAGGATGACGAGCCCAACCGTGGCCCGCAGAAACAGAATCTGAAAAACCGGCAGCCCGCTATCGGTGAGATGGCGCGTGGCAACCCCGACCATTGAGAACGCCACAAGCGTGCCCATCATCCACAGCGCGGCGCGCAGGATCGGCGATTTGATCAATCGTGCCTCATACCTACGCGCCGGAATCCCACCGCGCCGCGATGCAATTCAAGAGCCCTAAGACCCGAGACCCAGCGATCCCGGGTTGACCGCCCCGGACGGGTCCAAAAGCGCCTTGATCCCCTCGATCAGCTTCCATGTCGCCGGGTCTCTGCTCTCGCGATACCTGTACATCTTACCGATCTGAAGGTGCGCGCCCCCGTGGGCCATGAATAGGTCGGCCAAATCCCCGCGGATTTTGGCCATGGCATTGCGCGCCTTTAGGTTCTCCGGGAATTTCTTGAGCTTGGCGTAGTGCGCATCCTCGATGTAACGCTCGTGGATCTGGTAGTGCGAATCAGGCCAGAAGAAAGTCGGTTCGATGAGTGTGGCTGAAGTCCCAATCGTCGACGTCAGGTAGCCCCACTGAATGCTATTTTCCTCGACCAATTGGGCGTTGGCGTTGAAATAGGCATCTAGGGCCTTAAGCATGGCCGCCACGCGAGAATGCGGCAGGATGACGTGGACGGGAACCCAGCGCTCGCCTTCTGGGCCGAGTAATCGATTGGTCGGCAAGAACGGATTGGCCCGCACCAGCTTTGGCAAACTGTTCTCGATTTCGCGACCGCCGTTCTCGCTGGCGATGGCCCGAACCCGACGCAATGCGCTTTCGGCATCGGCGGCATCGCGGCCCTCAATGACGGTGTGCATGCCGTAGTTGACGCCCTCCATAAAGCGACGCCCGGCCACGGCAATTTTAGCGGCGTCGCGCAGCCCGCCGATCAATGTCTTGCCCGATTTTGCGACCGCGGCGAGGGATTTGATGTCCTGAGCCAACCCCTCGAACTTAAGCCGCAAGCCCAAAAGGAAGGGGTCGAAGCCGTAACATTCCTCGGCAAGACGTTCGCGCGCGATTTGCGTCATCGCGCCAAACATCTGCGCGTCCGTGTCGAACGAAAAAGATGCGAAACGTTGTTCGGCGGGGAACGGTATGAGCCGCAACGTCGCCTGCATTTTGAACCCGAGCGCGCCGGTGTCGCCGAGGAACAAACCGGTCAGGTCCGGGCCGTAGGTGCGAAAGAACGGCGAAGGGTTGTGTACCGAGGCGGCGGAGCCGGTTTTTACGACGGTCCCGTCGGCGAGGACGACTTCAAGTGAGAGCGCAGCGTCTGCTGCTGATCCGTGCATGCTCGAGCCGAAAAAGATGCTGTTTTGCGACAACGCGCCACCGACGGTCGCGTACATACCAGAGAAGGGTCCGAAATAAGGCGTCCGCAGGCCGCGCTCCTTCAAGGCCTCGTAGAGTTTCTTCCACGTCACGCCGCATTCGACGGTGACGTACATGTCCTCCTCGTTTATCTCGACGATCCGGTCGAGCCGGCGCATGTCGACAATCACGGTGTCGCCGCGGATCGGCCGGTACCCCCCTGTGTAAGACATGCCGCCGCCACGTGGGACGACGGCGAACCCTGCTCGGGTGGTCATGCCGATGGCCTGGGCGAGCTCGTTCTTATTTCCTGGGGCGATGACGAACTCGGCGACCTCGTCCGCTTTGTAGAAAACGTCGGTGGAGAAGAACTCCCGCTCTTTCTCGTCGGTAATGACGTGCTCTTGCCCAATAAGGGCACGTAATTCGCCGATCACCGTTGCCCGATTGTCGCCGATTTCCGCCTGTGCCATTGAGTCCTTCCTTTCCCGCGATGCGTCGCCATCATACCATGATCGGCCACAAGGATTGGTCCCGGCACAGCATGAAACCCTACAAACATCTTTTGTCCACGGTCGAACTTGGGCCCGTGACGCTCAAAAACCGAGTCGTCATGAGCGGGCACCACATGGGTTTGGCCGATGGGCAGGGTCGGATCGGTCCGCGGCTGCATGCCTATATGGTCGCGCGCGCTCGCGGCGGCGCGGCGATGGTTGGGCTGGAATCATCGCCCGTCCATCCGTCATCGATCAAAGGCGTCCGCCCGCACCTATTCGACGATGCGGTGGTTCCCGGCCTGCGCGACTTGGCGACGGATGTTCACGCCGCTGGGTCTCGCCTGTCAGTCATCCTGTGGCATGGCGGCCACAACATGACTCATCTCGGTGCCGGGCCGGCCTGGGCGCCGTCCGTGGTGCCCTCGTCCCAGTTCAACGATCTGCCCAAAGCAATGACACTAAGCGATATCGAGTCCCTGATCGCGGCCTACGCCGATGCGGCCCGCCGGTGCCGCGCCGCAGGTTTGGACGCTGTGGAGGTGCAAACCTCGTCCGACTACCTCCTCGGCGCGTTCCTCAATCCCGTATTCAATCGTCGCACGGACGCCTACGGCGGGTCATTCGAGAATCGCCTGAGACTAATTAGTGAGGTGGTCGCGGCGGTGCGCGACGCCACCGGGGGTGATCTCGCGGTTGGCGTTCGGACCTCGGTCGCGCACAGCGTTCCCGGGGACTCGGAGGGCTACGGTGAGGCCGATTGCTTGGCGGCGATGCGCACACTGGTCGATCGCGGGCTGGTCGACTACGTCAGTTTGATCACCGGTTCGCATTTTTCCCTCGCCGATTTGATGCCGCCAATGACGTGGTCCGAGGCCCATCTGCGTGCGGTGGCTGCGCGTTTTCGGGCAGCGCTCGGCGTGCCCATCATGGTTGCCGGGAGTCTGCGTTCACCGCAGGAGATCGACGACATTGTCGCCGCTGGCGACGCAGACGTTGTTGCCATGGCGCGGCCCTGGATCGCTGATCCGGAATGGATCATCAAAGTTCAGGAAGGGCGCGAGGCCGCGATCCGCCCCTGCATCTCGTGCAATCAGGCGTGCACATTTGCACAGCGCGGCATCGGGCCGGCGACATGCGTCGTCAACCCACGCGCCGGGCGCGAGGCGGAACGACCGCCGCACGTCAGAGCGCCGTCGCAACAGCACATCGCCGTTGTCGGTGGTGGCCCTGCCGGGCTGGAAAGTGCGCGGATCGCTGCGCGTCGCGGTCACCGCGTCACGCTCTATGAGGCGACCGCCGATTTGGGCGGCGAGATGGGATTAGCCGGACGCGCGCCGCATCGCGCACCGATCCTGAGGGCAATTGAATGGTGGCGCGGACAACTCTCAGACCTCGGTGTCTCGCTAAAGGTGAACACGTTAATCGCGCCGAGCGAACCACCGGAGGCGGATCGAATCATTTGGGCGATCGGCGGTTACCCCGCGCAGAGCGCGGTGTGGCGACGGCGTCCCCATTTGCTCGGTGGTATTGCCGGCGCTGAGTCGCTCGTCCATGGGCGCGACATCCTTACCGGCACGAGCGTTGTGCGCGGCAGCATCCTGATCATTGACGAAGAAGGTGGGTGGCCGACGATTTCGTTGGCTGAGAGCCTGGCTGGTGCAACGGATGTAAGCGCGGTGACGGTCGTCACGCCGTTGGCGCATCCCGCGTTACCCGAATTGCTCTTCACGGTGGAAGTCGGTGAGGTGTCCGCGCGCCTGATTAAGGCCGGGATCGAGATTATCCCGGGCGCAGCGGTAGTCAGCGTTGCGGATGGTGCTGCAACTCTCTCTTCAGGGCGCACCCTTGGCCCGTTCGATGCGGTTGTTCTGTCAACCGGGACAATGCCCCAGGCGGTCCCGATAGACAGCCTCGCGGTTGGCGACTGCGTTGCGCCGCGTGGATTCTGGGCCGCCGTCGATGACGCCGACAGGCTTGCTTCGGCGATCTAGGCGGCGAAAGGTCGGTCGCCGCGTACCGTTGTTCGGTGCATGTGGCGCGCGAAGCTGGGGTCGTAGGTGGTCGCATGGTGCATCGTGCACCGGTTGTCCCAAAACACCAGATCGTGCGGTTTCCAGACGTGGCGATATTGAAACGCGGGCTGAGTCATGTGCTGGATAAGCTCCTCCAGGAGGCTCACCGCTTCATCCTGCGGCAGACCCTCGATTCGCAGCGTAAAGCCGGGGTTCACATAAAGCGCTGGCCGGCCGGTCTCGGGATGGGTGCGAACGACGGGGTGAACGACCTCGCGCAGTTGGGCTTTTTGCTCATCGGTCAACGTGTCGCGTGCATAGCCGGACGACGTCTTGCCTTCAAAACTTGCGACATAAGAATGGGCCGCACGCAGTCCGGCGAGCCGCTTTTTCGTCGCACCGGGAAGCGTTTCGTAGGCGCGGTACATATTGCAAAAGAGCGTATCGCCGCCTTCTGGAGGGATTTCGACCGCGTAGAGCAATGAGCCGAGCGGCGGTTCATCGACGTAAGACATGTCGGAATGCCAATAGCGCCCTGCGTCTTCGAACCCCATCGGGCGTCCGTCGGGATGTTTTTTGTTGGACAGTACCAGCACTTCGGGTTGGCCGGGCAGGAGGTATTCGGCCTTAACGTGCACCATCAGATCGCCGAACCGTTGACTGAACGCGACGTGTTGCGCCGGTGTCAGATGTTGATCCCGGATGGCAATAACATTGTGGTCAAGCAGCGCGCGACAAACGGTTTCAAAATCTGAATCGCCAAGGACATGCGCAACATCGACGCCGAGAATCTCGGCTCCCATCACGGGCGATAGAGGGGTCACGATCATATCGGCACGCTTGCTGGGATCAATTCGACTACTTTTGGGCGACCAGCACCCACCACTTCATGCCATAGGCGTGGGTGTTGCCATACAGCGATGTCCGCGCATACCCGGCTTCGCCAAACAGGCTCGGCACGAGGTCTTCGGTAATCGACTTGGCTTTGAATCCAGCCTTCTTGGCCAGCCCGGCCATGTCCATGTCCCGCATCTTGCTGCGGAACGGTTCAGCGTTGAAATGAGTGGTCCAGTCCCGTTGGAACTGATCGTACGGTTCGGGCCAGTACTTGTTGAATTCGGGCACGTCGCCATGAACCATATAGCCGCCGGGTTTGAGGAGGCGGTAGCACTCGTTGATGATACTGGGGATCGCCTTGTGCGAGGTCTCATGGAACAGGATCATCGACGTAACAAGGTCGAAACTTTCGTCCGGGTAGTCCGTCATCTCGGCGTTTTGCTGAGAGAAATGGACAGCCTGTCCCACCGATTCAGCCCGCGCATGGGCATATCGAAGCATCCCAGCCCCAAGATCGCAGCCGTGAATTTCTGACTCAGGGAAAGCTTCAGCCAGACCAAGGGTCTGGTGCCCGACGCCACACCCTAGATCCAAAATTCGCGCCGGCGCGAACGCTGGAAGCGTCCGGCGAAAATACGCACCCACCGTGACGCCGACATCGTCGGTCATCGGACCTTGTCCGCCCATGCCGTATTGATAGGCGCCGACGTCGTAAAGCGCGCCGGCAGACACATCGTCTTCGGCGAGCTCGGCGTGATAGCCACCGGGCTGGCAATGAATATGAATTTCACTGTTGTAGCGTGGAATTTTCAGCGAGGGGTCTAGTCTGAGGGAGCCCTTCTTATTCTTTCGTGCAGCGGTGTCGCGGGCGCGATGAGCAAGCTCGTCGAGCTGCCGACCCGTCCGCTCGCCAAGGCCTTCCCACATCAATTCTTGCCCAGAGCGGTTCAATGAGCTCCACGTCTGCCAGAACGGATCTTTGTGCATAACCCGCGCGACATCGCGCGCCGACTTCGGCTGATGCCCGTGTGTTTTCTGGAAGGCCGGTGCGCCACGGTTTTCGAAGGCTCGCTTGTTGCCCGGTCCGAGGTCGGTCAGAACGTGAACCTTAAAACTCGTCACGAATTCCTGGCGCGCCACCTCATCATGGTGTTCGTTCGGCAAGATATCGTGTGGGGTCTGGCCCTTCATTTTGGCGCTCCTGGAAGGCTGCGGTGATCTAGTCTAGCACTCCAGTTGGACGGGCGGTATGAACGTGGGCAGGCATGATTGGCCCCACGGAATGTCGGAACGGGGCGGGGACCCTTGGCTTTCCGCGAACCGGCAATTCGGCTACCGTCACGGCCTGCAACGAAGATTCTCGAAAATGAGGAAAAAAATGAGCAAGGCGCAGGATTCAGTCGTCATTGTCGGTTTGGCGCGTACCCCCATTGGCAACTTCCAGGGATGCTTTTCGTCGGTCGAGGGGCCGGTCCTTGGCGGCGCAGCCATCGAGGCCGCGCTGGCGCGCGCCGGAGTTGCGCCCGCTGACGTGGACGACGTGATCATGGGTTGCGTGTTGCCGGCCGGTATGGGCCAAGCGCCGGCCCGTCAAGCGGCGCTTGCTGGTGGCATTCCCCTAAGCGTCGGCGCCACCACGATCAATAAGATGTGCGGATCAGGGATGCGGGCGACGATGATGGCCGCAGATCAGCTGGTCGCGGGTTCAGCGTCGATCATGGTCGCGGGCGGGTTTGAGAGCATGTCAAATGCGCCTTACCTGTTGGATAAAGCGCGGGGCGGTTACCGCCTGGGCAACGGAAAAATATACGATCACATGTTCCTGGATGGTCTTGAGGACAAGATCGAACAACCCGGCAAACTGATGGGCGCATTTGCCGAGGACACGGCTGAGCAATATCAATTCACGCGTGAACAACAAGACGCTTTCGCGGTGACGTCACTCGGGCGGGCAAAAAAGGCCAACGAAGACGGATCATTCAGCGACGAAATCGTTCCGGTGACGGTGAAAAGCCGGTCGGGAGAAACCACAATCTCGAACGACGAGCTGCCGTTTACCGCCAAGCTCGAAAAGATCCCTCAACTGAAACCGGCGTTTCGCGAGGGCGGCACGGTGACCGCGGCGAATTCTTCGGCCATATCCGATGGCGCCGCGGCGGTTGTGTTGATGCTCGAATCGGAGGCGGAGAAACGGGGCCTGACTCCATTGGCGCGGATCATTGGCTACACCACGCATAGTCAAGAATCGTCGAAGTTCACGACCGCCCCAATTGGCGCGATCAACAAGTTGTTCGAAAAAACCGGCTGGTCCCGGGACACGGTGGATCTGTTCGAGGTTAACGAGGCCTTTGCCGTCGTGACGATGGCGGCCATGAAAGATATCGGCGTCGATTCCGATCGGATGAACGTCCACGGCGGCGCCTGTGCGTTGGGCCATCCCGTCGGTGCGTCAGGCGCCCGAATTATTGCCACGCTGTACCACGCACTCGCGAAAAATGGACTCAACCGCGGCGTCGCGAGCCTTTGTATCGGTGGCGGCGAAGCAACAGCGATCGCGATTGAGCGTCTGGCGGCCTAGCGCACGCCGGCGCCTCGATGGTCGCGCCCCCGACGGCCGATCCGATTATCTTCTATCCGGCATTTGGGTCACCCTATTCGTACATTGCCGCTCAACTGATCGACGAGGTCGGGCAGAAGCACGACCGCGAGGTGCTGTGGCGCCCGGTCCGGCTTGGTACGGTCTTGGGTCGCCTCGACAACTCGGGCCGGCCGCCCATCAGCCCCAAGAAGCTCGCCTATTGGCGGCATGATGCCGAGCGCGTATGCCGTCTGCGTGGTCTACCGTTTGTGCGCCCGGACGGACCCGAGCCGCCCTTCGATTGCGACGAGCTGTATAATACTTGCTACGCCCTCGCCGATGGTGACGAGACGCAATTGCGGACCATCACGTTGGCCGCTTTGTCGGTCATTTGGGCGCAAGGGCAGGCACTTAAGACCGTCGACGCCATCGTTGCCGGTCTCCGGCGGTTCAATCTCTCCAGCGCTCTAGTGAAGCGTTACGCGGCAAGCGAAAGCGGGCGGGTACGCCACGAAGCGGTCATCGATGCCGCGGTTGCATCGGGCATGATTGGCGCGCCCTGGATAACGGTTGGCGCGGAAACATTCTGGGGGCATGACCGGATCCCCTCTTTGGACCAATGGCTCGCCGCACAGGGTCAGACCGCCCACCAGGGAGAAGCGTCCCGGTAGCAGCGCTGCGAGGCTTGGCCTAGTATTCGGCATGGCTCAAGGAATTGATTTCTATTTCGATTTTGCCTCGCCCTATGGGTATCTCGCGAGCGTTCAGATTGACGGCTGGGCGCAGCAACGTGGCTGTGACGTTACATGGCGCCCGATGATGTTGGGTGCGGCGTTCAAAGAAGTCGGCACGGGGCCACTCCTGAACTATCCGATCAAGGGGCAGTACGCGGCGCTAGACATCGCGCGTTCCGCCCGCGCGCTTGGGGTTACGTGCCTCCTGCCGGACGGATTTCCGCACGGCACGGTCGCAGCAGCCCGGGGATTTTATTGGCTGGCCGACCAAGACCCGCAGGCCGCACGGAAGCTGGCGCATGCCTTCTACCACGCCTATTTCGGGGAGGGCCGTGATGTCAGCAGTCCTGAAGCGACGGCCGATATTGCGGCGTCGATCGGCGTCGAACGCGACGCGTTTTTTGCCGCCATTCAGACACCGGCGATCAAGGAGCGGCTAAAGGAAGAGACGACCGCCGCCCTGGCCCGTGGAGTGTTTGGCTCGCCGTTCTTCTTTGTGGACGATGAACCGTTCTGGGGTTCCGACCGGCTTGAGCAGATGTCGCGTTGGTTGGAGACCGGCGGCTGGTAGCGTCATGACAGTCATCCAGACCGTACTCAAACGAAAAGACGAGACGTTTGCCGCGAACGATGCGCACATGCGCAGATTGTTGGAAGACCTTCGCGGGTTGACCGGCAAGATTGCCGAGGGCGGCGGCGCGCGGTCCCGTACCCGCCATGCCGATCGGGGCAAGCTATTCGTCCGCGACAGAGTAAGCCTCCTGCTTGATCCCGGAGCGCCGTTCCTAGAACTTTCCGCGCTTGCCGCCCATGGCGTATACGCGGACAACATTCCCGCTGCAGGCATTGTCACCGGGGTCGGCCGCATCATGGGCCTCGAGTGCGTGATTGTGGCAAACGATGCCACGGTGAAAGGCGGATCCTATTACCCGCTGACAGTAAAAAAGCACCTGCGAGCACAGCAGATCGCGTTAGAGAATAATCTGCCTTGTATCTACTTGGTGGACTCGGGCGGGGCCAATCTACCAAACCAAGATGACGTCTTCCCCGACCGCGATCACTTTGGCCGCATCTTTTTCAATCAAGCGCGAATGTCTGCGCTCGGCATTCCGCAGATCGCTGCGGTGATGGGATCCTGCACTGCCGGTGGCGCCTACGTGCCCGCAATGGCGGACGAAAGCATCATCGTAAAGGGCACCGGTACAATTTTTCTAGGCGGCCCACCGTTGGTGAAAGCGGCGACGGGCGAGATTGTCAGCGCCGAAGATCTGGGCGGTGCCGAGGTGCATGCGCGCCAATCCGGGGTTGCCGACCATTATGCGGAAGACGACGGGCACGCCCTCGGAATCGTTCGCCGGATCGTCTCCAACCTCAACCGTGAGAAGCGTCCGCCCGCGACGCAGCGGGAATCAGTCGATCCGATCTACGATCCCGAAGAACTCTACGGATTGGTTCCGCCTGATCTGCACACCGCCTTTGACGTCCGCGAAGTCATTGCGCGATTCGTTGACGGCAGCGCATTCGACGAATTCAAACCGCTCTATGGCGCATCGCTAGTGACCGGCTTTGCGCACCTGTACGGGCATCCCGTGGGAATACTCGGCAACAACGGCATTCTGTTTTCGGAGTCCGCCCTCAAGGGCGCGCATTTCATTGAGCTGTGCTGTCAGCGCGGGATACCGCTGATCTTTTTGCAAAACATCACCGGGTTCATGGTGGGCCGCAAATACGAAGCCGGCGGCATTGCCAAGGACGGCGCCAAGATGGTCATGGCGGTTTCTAACGCTCAAGTGCCAAAGATAACGTTGGTCATCGGGGGGTCGTTCGGGGCCGGCAACTACGGGATGTGCGGTCGCGCGTACGATCCGCGGTTTCTATGGATGTGGCCCAATGCGCGGATTTCCGTCATGGGCGGCGATCAGGCGGCGGGCGTTTTGTCACAAGTTCGGCGCGACGCGCAAGAGGCCCGCAGCGAACTCGTCGATGATGCGGCCGAGGCCGAGTTCGTTGCCCAAATAAAGGCGCAATACGAAACCCAAGGTCATCCTTATTACGCCAGTGCGCGTCTCTGGGACGACGGGGTTATTGACCCCGCGGATACCCGAATGGTGCTGGGCCTTTCGCTATCTGCAGCGATGAACGCGCCCATCGGCGATACCAAGTTCGGGGTCTTTCGGATGTAACGATGGCCACTAAGCACCTTCTGCTTCAGATCGACCCCAAAGGCGTAGCGACGATCACTTTTGATCGGCCCGACGTCCACAATGCGTTTGATGACGAGATGATCGAGGATCTCTCAGGCATCCTGGATGATCTGCGTGAGAACGCCGATGTTCGCGTGCTCATCATTGCCGGTCGGGGTAAATCGTTCAGTGCAGGCGCCGATCTGAACTACATGAAACGCGCCGCGGGTTTCTCACAGGATGAAAACATCGCCGATGCGATGCGCTTGGGTCGCATGCTGCTGTCGCTGCGTACTTTTCCGATGCCGACCGTCGCCCTGGTGCAGGGGGCTACATATGGCGGCGGTGTCGGTGTGGTGGCCGCGTGTGATATTGCCGTGGCGGTCGACCATGCGTTGTTCGCGTTGACGGAAGTAAAGCTTGGTCTGGTACCGGCTATGATCTCACCGTTCGTCATCGCCGCCATAGGCGCGCAACAAGCGCGCCGCTATTTCCAGACCGCCGAACGGTTTGGTGCTACCGAGGCCCTGCGCATTGGTCTGGTCGACGAAATTGTTGGGTCTGAGATGGCGCTCCAAGCCCGCGCCGACGAGACCATCAGTCAGATTCTTCTGACCGGGCCGGAGGCGGCGGTTCATGCCAAGAAACTCGTGGCAGATGTCAGCGGCTTTCACGTTGGCGAGGAAACGCTTCGGGATTTGGCCCAACGGATCGCCGGACGTCGCGCCTCGAAAGAGGGAACCGAAGGTATTGCCGCCTTTTTAGAACGGCGTCGTCCCTTCTGGGCACCAGAGTAGCGGATCGAACGTGCTCCAAGCACTGTTGATCGCGAATCGCGGGGAAATCGCCTGCCGCATTATTGAAACGGCAAAGCGCCTCGGGGTTCGGACCATTGCTGTCTATTCAGACGCGGATAAGGCGGCCCGGCACGTTCGGCTCGCCGATGAGGCACATTGGCTCGGGCCCGCGCCGGCGAGCGAAAGTTACTTGAATATCGATCGTTTGATTGACGTCGCCCGGCAAGCTGGCGCGGACGCGGTGCACCCGGGGTACGGGTTCTTGTCGGAGAACGCTGATTTCGCGCAAGCTTGTGAGAGCGCGGGCCTCATTTTCGTCGGACCAAGACCGGATGCCATTCGCGCGATGGGCTCGAAGCGAATCGCAAAAGATCTGATGCACAGCGCTGGCGTGGCTGTCGTGCCGGACTACCGGGGTGCCGACCAATCGATTGATGCCTTTGCCACGCATGCCGCCGGTCTCGGCTATCCGGTGATGCTGAAGCCCGCTCACGGTGGCGGCGGCAAGGGGATGCGGCGGGTTGATCGGGCTGAGGACCTAGCGGAAGCGCTGGCCTCGGCCAAGCGCGAGGCCGTGACGTCGTTTGGCGATGACGAGATTCTTGTCGAAAAGTACATCCACCAACCGCGCCACATCGAAGTACAAGTCTTCGGCGACACGCACGGTAACATCGTCCATCTGTACGAACGCGATTGCACGCTCCAGCGGCGTCACCAGAAGGTCATCGAAGAAGCTCCAGCATATTCTTTGACGAACGAGGTACGCCAAAAACTGCAAGACGCAGCCATTCGAGCAGCCGCGGCCGTCAATTACACAAATGCAGGGACGGTCGAGTTCTTAGTTGACACTGACGGTGCGTTCTATTTCATGGAAATGAACACCCGAATCCAGGTCGAGCATCCGGTTACCGAGATGATCACCGGACTCGATCTGATCGATTGGCAGTTGCGTGTTGCGTCGGGCGAGGCGCTACCCCTTCGGCAAGATGATATTCGAGTTGATGGCCACGCGATCGAAGCGCGTGTCTATGCGGAATCGCCGGATCGGGGATTCTTACCTTCCCCAGGTCGGATCGATGGATTGCTCCTACCGAGCGGTCCTCATCTACGCGTCGACCGCGGTGTCGAAAGAGGCGACGTGGTCACGCCCCACTATGACGCGATGATCGCGAAAATCATCGTGCATGGGTCCTCGCGAGAGGAAGCGCGCCAACGCCTTCTCGACGCGGTGCTGGAGGTGCGCATTGACGGCGTCGAGTCCAATCTGGCGTTCCTTGCCGCATTGCTCGCGCGACCGGAGTACCAAGCTGGCGACGTTGATGCCCAATATGTCGATCGGTCTCTGGGTAAGCTGGTTGCTGGCGATAGCGCGCCAGCTGTGGAAGCGGTCGCTGCCGCAGCACTTGTCCTATCCTCGGGACAACAGGCGATGCCGGTCGTGCCAAGCGACCCCTGGGATGACCGGCGCGGTTGGCAGAACAACCTGCGGCCACGGCACATATCTTTCATTGCCCTGCCGAACGGCCTTAGCGAGGTTGTTCTTGTGAGCACCGGCGGGGCGACCTACCGGCTCGAGTGGACCGATCTAACAATCGGCCTTGAGATGGCTGAGGTTAGTGGCAAAAGGGTTGGGTTTTCGTTGGGCGGCCGACGACACGATGCCATCGCCGTTATGGCGGCCAGGACCGTCCATCTAATTAGTAAATCTGGTGTCGACCGGATCGACATTGCCGATCCTTTCGCATCGTACGGTGGCGCGACGACCTTCAATGGCGCGGTCGTGGCGCCAATGCCGGGCAAGGTCACGCATGTATTTGTGGTGGCCGGTCAAGCGGTATCGGTTGGCGATCGCTTAGCGGTCGTTGAGGCGATGAAGATGGAACATGTGCTTCGCGCGCCGATCGACAGCACTGTAACCCACGTTCATGTAACTGTCGGCCAGTTCGTTGATGAGGGAACGGTGCTCGTCGCGTTGCACCTAGTGCCTGACTAATAGTCCAGGAGAAGTGGCCCGTAGCCCGGCACCTTGTCGTTGATCCCGCATTGCCGCAGTGCGTGCCAGTAACACGCGGTATTGATTGCGATCACGGGTTTCTTGAGCCAGTGCCACGCTTCACCAGCGACGCGTGCGTTGGCAAGTCCGGTGCCGACTTGGACGATCGCGTCAGGGTTACTTGCATTGACCTTCAGCGTCGCCGCGCGCAAAGCATCTTCGCCGACATGGCATATTTCGGCCGGCATGTTGACATTGAAGCTGTGTAGATCGGTTACCTCGTAGCCCGCCTCGTTGAAGAAACGCCGCACCCGCTCGTCGCCCAACGGTTTGTGCGGCGTGATGAGCGCGATCGTTTTGATTTCGCCAACTTTCTTGAGGGCTGCCAGGATCGCGTTGTTGCCCATCGATATCTTGATCGAAAACTTTTCTTCCAATCGCTCCAACATGTCGAGACTACCTTGGAGACCTTCCCAAAAGGCCTCCAACGAAAGTCCATTGACGACATAGTCTGGACTGCACGTCATGACCCGTTCCAGCGCGATGTCTATCCCGGCACGCATCCGCTCAATGTGCGCAATGAAATCATTGTCGGTGCCCAACTTCACATCAGGAATGGTTATGCGGGACACATGGTTGGTAACCCCGCGCGGTTGCATCGCCGCAAACTCGGGTTGAACGATTGTGTTGGTTGACGGCACCACCACGCCGATCTTGAGTCGATGGCCGAGAGAATCAGGCATGTATATCCTCGCCTTGACTATGGTTCACCAAGTGAACCTCGGTTTTTGCTGTCCCTACTGAATCGATTCCGCGCGTTCTACGGACTTGAACATGGCGGTCCGAAGCAGAAACTCGCGGGCTTTCTTCGGGTTTGCGGCTGTGTCTCGCCATTCCATTTGCCTGCGCTCGCGCATTACCGGATCGCGCTCTTCCAAGTCTCGTTTGTTCTGCGCGGTTTGAGCGAGAAGGTATTCCTCGGCCACGGTGCGTCGCTGCCGGTCGTAGAGTTTGAAAATCTCTCCCGTCGCGTCGCCGCGATAGACCGCACCGATCTTGTCCGAGAGATTGATGGCGTCATGAATCCCAAAGTTGAGGCCCATGCCACCCAACGGGTTGTTGATATGCGCAGCGTCCCCGGCAAGGAAAATGTTCCCCGACGCGAAAGACCCAGCGATGCGCTGGTGAACTTGATAGATGTTCTTATGGAGGATGGGAAAATCACCACCTTCAGGATGAGCTAGAACTGCTTGGATGCGGGCCTGACATTGGTCGTCGTCAAAAGCTTCCGCTTCGCTGGTTTCGGGCGTGACTGGAGAGACCACGCGCCATCGCCCAGGCGGTCCGTCGGCCGGGACTTTGAACATGGAATACCAGCGCACCGGGTCGGCGATGTAGCACGTCCCGCCGAATCCATAAGGTGCGTAGTCGAAAGGAGTCGTGAGCACCAGGAAGCGCTCTTCGAATGTCTGGCCTTCAAAACTCACGCCCATAGCGTGACGAACCGCGCTTCTGCCGCCGTCGCAACCGATGAGGTATCGCCCGGTTTCGCTTTCTTGACCGTTCGGCCCGTCAGCGACGATCGTAACGCCGTCGTCGCCGTCTTTCGCCGAGAGAACGGTTCGGCCCTTGCGTATCTCGCATAAGCCCGACATTTCCACTTTGTGCAAAAGCATTTGAGCGTATTTGTGCTGCTCGCAATGGAGACGGAAAGGGTAGCGCGTGATGTCGGCCAGAGAGCCGAGGTCGAATTCCGCGACCAAACCATCTTTCAAATCGCGGTACTGCCATTTTGCGACTTCAATGCCCATCGCGTGGAGCTCTTGCGCAACGTCCAGGGTTTCGAGGGCCTTCATGGTTGGCGGATGAAAAGTCGACGCCCGGGGTTCGGTTGGAAGGTCGGTATAGGACTCCAGTACCAATACGGGGATGCCTTGCCTAATGAGGGCATAGGCGGCTGTTAGCCCGACAGGTCCGGCGCCGGCGATGGTAACCCGGTCATTCTTGTTTTTGTGCACGTTCAGTACGCTCTCCCAGTTCCCCAGAGACTACGAAGAAATCGCTGATCAGCTCCAGAATCGATCCAGGCTTGCCCGCTCCGCGCGCATTGCTAGTCTATTGATCATGCCCTTGAACATCCTGAAGCTTTGCGTCGGTGTCGACGACGTTGATCAATTGCGGATCATTCAGGTGCGACGCCTGAAAGAAGAGGGCATTTTACGCCACTTCACGCGGCACCGGCCTCGCCGGGCCGCTGAAATAACGAGCGGTGGATCAATCTACTGGATCATCAAAGGCTACGCGCAGGTCCGCCAACGTATTGTTGCTATCGAGACCGCAACAAACCGCGAGGGCAAGCCCTGCGCGTTCGTGCTGGATCCAGAACTCGTGCTCACCGTTGCCCAGCCGCGTCGTCCGCACCAAGGTTGGCGCTATCTTGAGGACCGGGATGCCCCTGGGGACGCCGGTACCGGACCGGCGGCAGATGCCGACCGCCTTCCGGCGTCGTTGGCCCGTACGCTGAAGGAAATCGGCGCGTGGTAGCTAGAAACGATAGCCGAACACGGTGCCAAAGAAATACTGCCCGTCCGACTGAGATACCGGACTGTCGGCAGCGTTGCCGATGAGGATGGTGCCCCGAATTACACCCGATAGAAAAACGCGCTCACTGAAATTGTAAACCACTGTCGCGTATCCTCCGACATCGGAAAAACCGCCCCCGTCCGATAGAAACACAGCACGACCGGTGCCGGCAGCGGTCGAGTCGAAGTAGGCCTTGGTGTAATCCTTGCTGGCGTAATGGGTAACGCCGCCCAGGATCAGGTTGGCGCGGTCGTTCAAGCGTCCGCCGATTGCTAGGTCGAACGACGCAACAAAACCCTCATGTCCGCTCAGCCCCTTGCGTAGGTCGCTCTTAAAGCGCCACGGTCCGTTCAATGTTTCGAGGAAAGCGCCAACCTCAATAGTGGCATCGACATCCGGCAGGCCGGCGAGAAACGTGCTTTCCGATGAATCGCGGCCCCGGTCATAGGTCAGCCGGGGGCCAAACTTCAAGCCGCCACGGCGGTACAAGTTGAGCCCGGCGCCGCGCTGGGTACTCAGAAAATAAGCGCCGCGCCACTCCACGTCGAACAGCGGTAGGGCGCTGATCTCATAGTCGTTCGCGCCGATGAATTCAGGCGTGAGGCCGATACCCCCCCCGATTATTCCTCGCCAGTCGCTTTGGCCGGAAAAATCTATCGCCGTATCGGTAGCGCCAGACAATTGCGACTCATAGCTACGGGTGCCGCCAACGTTTGCCGCCACCGCAAGTGAGGCGCTAAACGCAATAAGTAAAGCTGCTGCAATCGCTTTCAACATGGATCAGTGGCCCTTCAATAACTCGGCGCTAAAGTAACGCTTTCGCCGCCCACCGACAACGACAGGGTTAGGCTGCCGCAATCAGCGTCGCGATATGCCGGCCGATTGCCATGGAGGAAGTGAGTCCCGGCGATTCGATACCAAACAGGTTGAAAAGGCTCCTGACCCCGTGGGCCTGCGGCCCCTGGATTACGAAGTCTCCGGGGGGTGCACCCGGCCCCACGATTTTCGGGCGCACCCCTGCGTAACCGGGACTGAGGGCACCTTGGGGGAGCGCAGGGTAATATCGACGGATGCTCGCTTCAAAAGCGACCGCGCCGTCGGCACTAACGCCGTAATCAATTTCGTCGACCCATTCAACATCCGGCCCAAATCGAGTTTGGCCGCCCAGGTCGACGGAATAGTGAAGCCCGAGACTGGCTGCGGTCGGGAGCGGGTAGATCAGACGTTCAAAGGGCGGCCTTCCGCTGAGCACGAAATAACTCCCTTTTGCAAGAAATTGGTTCGGAATCATGTCCTTCGACATGCCAAGAATGGAGCCGGCGACGGATTGAGCGTGAAGCCCGCCGGCATTGATCAGCACGCCGCAATCCAGTTCAAACCCGCCGACCTCAGTCGTGTCCACCCGAATACGGAATCCGTGTTTGGTTGGCGTCGCGGCCCGGAAACGGCTCTTCAAGGCAATGGTGCCGCCGGTGGCTGTGACGTCGCCTTCAAGCGCCAGCATGAATTGATGGCTATCGACGATCCCTGTCGAAGGCGACAGGAGTGCCGCGACGCAGCGTAGGTTGGGCTCTAACGCTCGTGCGGCACCGCCGTCGAGCAATTCCAGATCGGTGACGCCCGACGCCGCACCATTGGCCTGGATCCGCCGTAGGTCCTGAACTTCTTCGACACTGGCGGCGACGATGAGTTTGCCACACCGGCGGTGAGGGATACCGCGATCAGCGCAGTAGCGGTACAGCATCGATTTGCCCTCGACGCAGAGGGCCGCCTTCCTCGATTGAGGAGGATAATAGATCCCGGCGTGAATAACTTCGCTGTTGCGGGAACTTGTTTCGCTCCCGATACGGTCTTCTTTTTCGATGACAAGGACGTCTCGCCCGCGCGCCGCCAGACTTCTTGCAATCGCCAGCCCGACCACACCCGCACCGACAATTATGGTTTCGACATAGTCAGCCATAACAGGTCGGATGTTCGATTCGGTGGGGCTCTCCAGGCGATGTCACGAAAGCTTGACTCCCTTTGACTTGAGCCAGGTTGAGAGGCGGTCAATGTATGGGAAGCACTTGGCCACTGGAATAGGAAAAGCTGATGATCAGTCGCGTTGTTCGAACGGTTACCGCCGCGGCGGTTTGCTCGGCGATATTTGCGGGCGCCGCCTTGGCACAGCCGTCGGCCTGGAGCTACGAATGGCCCGACACCGATTTCACCAAAACCTCGGTCGACTTCGGCGACATCCTATCAGGCGGACCGCCAAAAGACGGTATTCCTGCAATCGATAAGCCGCGGCATATCGCGCTCAGCGCCGTCGATCAATACGACGATTTTCAGATCGAAGCGACGGAACCCGTCGTGGGCGTCACGCTGAACGGGGAAATGCGCGCCTATCCGCTTTCCGTCTTGATGTGGCATGAGATCGTCAATGACGAAGTAGGCGGGATTCCGGTTTCTGTCACTTTTTGTCCGCTTTGCAATGCCGCGGTGGTGTTTGACCGGCGGCTCGATGGCCGGGTCCTTGACTTTGGGACGACTGGCAAGCTGCGAAATTCTGATCTCGTGATGTACGACCGACAGACGGAAAGTTGGTGGCAGCAGTTCCTGGGCGAGGCGATTATCGGCGAATTGCTGGGTAAGCGCCTCACGGTAGTTCCGGCGAGGCTCGAGTCTTGGGCAAATTTCAAGGCGCGGGCGAATGACGCGGCGACCCTCCTCGTGCCGACGAACGCGGCGCTCCGACGCTATGGTGCCAACCCGTACCGCGGCTACGACACGAGCTCGTCGCCGTTCCTGTACCGAGGTGAAGCGTTGCGGTCTCTTAAAAGCGTGGGCGTCGCGCCTTTGGCGCGGGTGATCACAGTTGATCGACGCGGAGACGGGGTGAAAGAAGCCTGGGCGCTCGACCTTTTGCGGGAACGCAAGCGCGTTGAGACGGACGACGGCTTTGTCATCACCTGGGAATCCGGTCAGAACTCGGCGTTGGACTCGTCATCCATCGCGAAAGGGTTGGACGTGGGAAACGTCCTTGTCCAGCGCCGCACCGAGCAGGGTGCGCTGGCTGATTACCCCTATGGGATCGATTTCGCCTTCGCCTACAAGGCTTTCTTTCCTGACGGCCAAATCACCGTCGATTAGGGGCGTGGAGGCGACCTTGCCGGGCTGAGGCGTCACACGCCTGGCGTGCTCTCGCGGGCTCTATATAGTGGGGTCAGATTAGAGACGCCATGGGACAGAAACCGCGAAATTCACCCGCAGGGCCTGCGCGCACCAACGTTCAGGCATTCCTGAAAAAAGTTGCCGTGACGCCGGCCGCCCAACGATCGGGGCGCGGCCGGTTGATCTTTGCGCTCGACGCGACGGCAAGTCGCGAGCCAGCGTGGGACCGTGCTTGTCACATCCAGGCCGAAATGTTTCGTGAGACGGCCGCCTTGGGCGGTCTCGAGATTCAGTTGGCGTTCTATCGGGGATTCGATGAGTTTGCTGCGACCCCATGGATATCCAACTCGGCCGACCTTATTCGCCGCATGTCGGGGGTATTTTGCCTGGGCGGCCATACGCAAATTCGGAAAGTTTTGGACCACGCTATCGGCGAGGCAAGAAGCGGCAAAGTTAGCGCGCTGGTCTTTGTCGGCGATTGCATGGAGGAGAATGTCGACGACCTGTGCAATGCCGCCGGCAAGCTCGGTGTTCTGGGCGTCCCGGCCTTTCTTTTCCAAGAAGGATCGGAGCCAGTCGCCGAAATGGCCTTTCGTCAAATTGCCCGACTGACGCGCGGCGCGCATTGTCGTTTCGACGCGTCCAGCCCGGACCAACTGCGTGATCTGCTCAGCGCGGTCGCGGTCTATGCGGCGGGGGGGCGTCGCGCTCTTGCCGACTACGGTCGCCGGAGCAGTCCAGATGTCCGCCGCCTCACAAGCCAGTTGAAATAGCTGATGACATGGCTCCTAAGCGGATTGGCGGCAATTGGCGCGCTGTTCCTATTAGCGCGCTGGTTCGTTAGCGCCGAGCGCCGAGAGGTTCTTCGCGTGCTGCGCTGGATGGGCATTTTGGCCGGCGTTCTCGTGTTGGGGTTTCTGGTTTCACGCGGGCTGTGGGGTGCTGTTTTCCCCTTGGTGATGGGCGCGTTCCTCTATTATCGCCGGCGGGCTCGGCGCATCGCATTTTCGGGTGGCGCCGGAACACGAGGCACCGTTCCGACGGGAAAGAGTTCAGAGGTACGTACCGCCACGTTGCGGATGTTACTTGATCACGACTCCGGCGATCTGGATGGAAGCGTTCTTACCGGTGAATTTGAGGGCCGCGGCCTGGGCACGCTGTCCGAGCATGACCTGTTGATGTTGTTGGACGAATGCGGACGTGCGGATCCTGAGTCGGCGCAACTGCTTGGAACCTACCTCGACCGACGATTGGGATCGGATTGGCGCGAGCGGCATATGCGCGCGGCGAGCGAGCCGTCTTCGGGCGGGCGGGGGCCCTTGTCGCGCGATGAGGCTTTCGCCGTCCTCGGCCTGGAACCGGGTGCGAGCGATTCTGAGATACGGGAGGCCCATCACCGCCTCATGAAGGCCTTGCATCCGGATCAAGGCGGCTCGACCTTTCTCGCGACGAAAATCAATCAGGCGAAGGACCTCCTGCTCGGCAAAGGCTGAACTTGCCTGAGCGACGGCAGCGTGGCACAAGAACCCGCTTTCCAGCCCCTCCGGAGACCGCGTTAAATGACCGCACGCGTGCGCAAAGCAGTATTTCCCGTAGGCGGTCTTGGCACGCGTTTCTTGCCGGCCACAAAGGCGCTGCCAAAGGAAATGCTGCCCGTTGTCGACAAACCGCTCATTCATTACGCGGTCGAGGAGGCGCGTGCCGCGGGGATCGAGGAGTTCATCTTCGTGACCGGCAAAGGGAAGAGCGCGATTGAGGATCATTTCGATCACTCGAACGAACTCGAAGCAATGTTGCGCTCGCGCGGCAAGGAAGAGGCCGCCGCTAGTCTGCGGAGCTGGCTTCCTGCACCGGGCAAGGTGGCCTACACACGACAGCAGGAACCATTGGGTCTAGGCCACGCAATCTGGTGCGCCCGGCATTTTATCGGCGACGAACCATTTGCCGTCCTGCTGCCCGATGACATTTTCCTGGCAGATGTTCCGTGCCTGAAACAAATGGTCGACGCCTATTCCGGTCGCGGCGGGATGGTCGCCGCCGAGGTCATCGATGGACCCGATATCTCAAGTTATGGCGTCCTGGACATCTCGGGCGAAGAGGGCCCCGTCGTCCGCGTTCGTTCGCTGGTAGAGAAACCGAGCCAAGCTGCGGCACCCTCCAACTACGCGGTGGTTGGCCGCTACATCATGACGCCGCGGGTGTTCGAATACTTGGATCGGCAGGAGAAGGGCGCGGGCGGAGAAATACAACTGACCGACGCACTCTCTTGGCTGGCCTCGGTCGAAGAGTTTTCGGGGATCAAGATCGCCGGTGAGCGCTTTGATTGCGGCACCCGTGGGGGGTACCTACGCGCCAACATTGCATTTGGGCTTCAACGGGAAGACCTGCGAGACGATCTGGTGAGCTACATTCGAGGACTGGATCTTGGGGCATAGGCAATGAAGGTTGTCGTGATTGGGACCGGCTACGTCGGTCTGGTCTCAGGCGCATGTTTTGCCGATATCGGCCATGACGTAACATGCATCGACAAGAATCCCGATATTTTGGCGCGCCTTGAGCGCGGTGAGATCCCGATTTTTGAGCCGGGATTGGGCGACGTCGTCGCGAGAAATATTGCCCGAGGGCGGCTTGCGTTCGCGTCGTCGCCGGCCTCGTCCGTCCCCAGCGCAGACGTCGTATTTATTGCCGTTGGAACCCCGCCCGGAGAGAGCGGCGACGCGGATTTGTCGTATGTACGCGCGGCTGCTGGGGAACTGGCCCCATGCCTGTCGGATTATACGGTTATTGCGACCAAATCCACGGTGCCGGTCGGCACGAATCGGGACGTGGCAAGAATAGTTCGTGCGGCCTCGCCGGACGCCAATTTCGATGTGGCATCAGTTCCAGAGTTCCTTCGAGAAGGAAGCGCCGTGTCAGATTTCGCGGCGCCTGATCGCATCGTTGTCGGTACGGACAACGCGCGCGCGGCGGATGTTTTGAGGGAACTACATCAGCCACTTTTAGATGGTCGTTCGGATCGATTTGTTCTGACCGGTGTCGAAACTGCGGAACTCATTAAGTACAGCGCCAACGCCTTTCTTGCGGTGAAAATAACCTTCATCAATGAAATAGCCAATCTTTGTGAGCGGGTCGGCGCGGATGTCGAAGACGTGGCCCGCGGCATGGGATTCGACAGCCGCGTCGGTCGCTGGGGGCTGAGCGCGGGTCCCGGGTATGGCGGCTCATGCTTTCCCAAGGACACCCTGGCGTTGGCCCACGACGCGGCAAAGGCCGGCGCGCCGATTCGCTTGGTCGAGACGGCGATCGAGATCAACGATGCGCGGAAGAAATCTCTTGCCGACCGGGTTTCATCGGTGATTGGTGGCTCCGTAGCGGGAAAGACGGTCGCAGTGCTGGGGATCACGTTCAAGGCGAACACCGACGACGTTCGGGACAGTCCCGCAATCGACTTAGCGCGAGGTCTCCTTGCGGCTGGCGCGCAGGTTCGGGTTTTCGATCCCGAAGGTGCGCCCCACGCCCGGTCGCTACTCGAAGGCGTGACCTGGTGGCCCAGTGCCGTTGAGGCAGCTGCCGGGGCCCACGTCGCAACAATTGTCACCGAGTGGGATCACTTCAAGCCAACTCGACTGGATATGGATGCGCTAAAGGCGGCAATGGTGACGCCGGTTCTTGTGGATTTTCGTAACCTGTTTGATCCAACTGTCGCGGCAGCCGCTGGATTCACATACGTCAGCGTCGGTCGGCAACCGGCATTGCCCGAGGGCGCATGACTGGGCATCGTTTCGATCCGTCGATCCTGCGCGCGTACGATATTCGCGGCATTCTTGGCGAGACGCTTGGCCCCGCTGACGCCGGTGCTATCGGGCGCGCATTCGGCACGGTTGTTCGACGTGGAGGCGGGCGCACGGTGAACGTTTGCTACGACGGGCGGCACAGTTCGCCCAGTCTTGCAGACCATGTTGTCGAGGGGTTGATGTCAGCCGGCATAGTGGTGCAACGGTTGGGCCTGGGCCCCACACCGATGCTTTACTACAGCGTCCATGAGCTCTCTGCCGACGGTGGTATTATGGTCACCGGCTCCCACAATCCGCCGGACCACAACGGCTTCAAATTCATGTTGGGGCATGAGGGATTTTTCGGGGAAGACATCCAAGCGCTGGGAAGAATGGCGCAGGCTGCGGACTATGAGGTGGGAGCGGGCTCGGAGCGGAGCGTCGACATCTCAGGTCGATACATTTCTCGGCTCGTTGCGGGTGCTGACTTTCCGCAAGAGATGACGATCGCCTGGGATCCGGGTAACGGCGCCGTGGGTGCTGTGCTTGAAGCGTTGACCGAACGCATTCCGGGGCGCCATGTCCTGATTAACGTGGCCGTTGATGGTGACTTTCCGAACCATCATCCCGACCCGACCGTGCCCGAGAATCTAACGCAATTGCGGACCGCCGCAGAGCAGAATAGCGCGGGCGTTGGCTTCGCGTTCGACGGCGATGGAGATCGTATTGGCGTCATAGACGAATCGGGTCGGATCGTCTGGGGGGATCAGCTCTTGGCGCTTCTGGCGCGTGACGTATTGGCGAACCACCCCGGCGCAACCGTCATCGGCGATGTCAAATGCAGCGTGGCGCTGTTCGATGAAATTCGCCGTCTCGGAGGGGAGCCGGTTATGTGGTCGGCCGGGCATTCGTTGGTCAAAGCCAAGATGGCCGAGACTGGTGCTCTGCTCGCCGGTGAGATGAGCGCGCATATTTTCTTTGCCGATGACTTT
>ERZ890510.748-NODE-748-length-24294-cov-5.474071_pt1 | contig 24294 bp, 19 predicted proteins | sample MGYA00521265_ERZ890510 | MGnify/ENA primary metagenome ERZ890510 (study PRJEB32303, sample SAMEA104408624) | aquatic metagenome | biome: Brackish water; feature: Chemocline; material: water | place: Baltic Sea | collected 2014-10-26T21:54:00 | depth 110 m ...
CATTAATTTGGGCCTTTTTATAGGATTACTTATAGTAAAAGTAAAAGAGGGATTGTTTTTTATGTCAGACCAAGGGGGCCGCGAGCCGAGTTTAATTGATGCGCTTATTCCAGTAATAACGTTAGTTTCACTATTAGCACTTTCTGTTTATTTATATGGTAATAACTCTTCTAGTGGTGCAAATCAAATTGCTCTTATTTTCAGCGGCTGTGTGGCGCTGCTTGTTGGCTGGAAGAATGGTTACAAGTGGTCCGATATTGATAAGGCCATTCGTCAGGGGATTGCTAATACTTTTGGGGCAATGTTGATCTTATTAACGGTGGGTATGCTTATAGGTTCATGGATTTTATCGGGTACCGTGCCGGCTATGATTTACTACGGGTTACAAATTATTAACCCAAATATTTTTTATTTCACGGCTTGTATTTTATGTGCTGTAGCCTCGATTAGTACAGGCAGTAGTTGGACGGTTGCAGGAACGGTCGGCATTGGCTTGATGGGTATTTCTTCTGGGCTTGGCCTTTCCCCTGAAATTACCGCAGGGGCTATTATATCTGGGGCTTATTTTGGTGATAAAATGTCACCGTTATCAGACACAACAAATTTAGCACCTGCTGTTGCGGGCACGGATTTATTTACCCATATTCGTCATATGACTTGGACGACATTTCCATCTATTAGTATAGCCTTATTATTATATCTTATTATTGGTCTTTATAATGATGTTGAAAATATACAAGTTGACCTTGGTGATCGTTTAGCGATTTTAGAGAGTAGCTTTAATATTAGCATCTATCTACTTTTCCCTTTGGTTGTAGTCTTTTATATGGCCATGAAGAAAAACCCAGCTTTTCCTTCGTTAGTAGTGGGAACGGTTGCGGGAATTGTCTGTGCAATTATTTTTCAGCAAGAAACTATTTTAAGAGTTGCAGAGAATGCGAGCAGGGGCGATCTTTTAAATGTTATAGACGGAATTTGGCGATCTTTGTTTGCGGGCTATACCGCAGATACAGGCAACTTGGAAATGGATGATTTATTAACCCGTGGCGGCATGTCGAGTATGCTTAATACGATTTGGCTTATTATGTGTGCGATTACATTTGGATCTATATTAGAGCGGCTGGGATTACTTAATAAATTAGTGTTAGGTATGATTAGGATGGCTCATTCGACAGGGTCACTAATTTTAATCACAGCACTTACTTGTATTGGTGTAAATATTGTTGCGGCAGACCAATATATTTCTATTGTATTGCCGGGCCGGATGTATCGGCTTGAATTTAAAAAACGTAATCTTGCGGCGAAAAATCTATCTCGGGTTTTAGAAGACACAGGTACGGTAACATCGGTTCTTATTCCGTGGAATACTTGTGGGGCCTTTATGTCGGGAACATTGGGTATTGCTACATTTGCATATGCGCCTTATTGCTTTTTCAATATAATCAGCCCTTGTATTTCGGTTTTATACGGCTTTTATAATATTAAAATAGCCGCCATTGATCAAAATGAAGTTCTTGTTGATTGATCGGGCTTTATCTTATCGTTCAAGATTAAGAAGATAGTTTTTAGTTTTTATTCCTTCACCACCGGAAAAGCCGGTCAGTTTTCCATTTTTGCCCATTACACGATGGCAAGGGATTATGATCGGAATCGGATTTTTGCCGCAGGCCATGCCGACGGCTCTGGGGTGTGATTTTATTTTATCCGCAATTTCACCGTAGGTTAAAATTTCTCCATATGGAATTTTATGGATAAGCGCCCACACTTTTTTTTGAAATTCTGTACCGTGGGGATTTAAGGGTAAATCAAATTTTGGATTTTCATCATCAAAATACTGATCAAGTAAAAATTTGCATTTGAGCAAAATTTCATTTTCTTGTTGAAAGGGGGACCAGCCCCAATCGAGGGAAACTATTTTTCCTTCTTCTTCGCTGATGGTAAGTTCGCCGATCGGGCTGTGAACTGATAGTTGTGACACGGTATTTGCACCTCTTTAGGTTGAAAAATAGGGCTTTAAATTATATTGGCAATTCAAGAGTTTTTTAGAAAATAGTTATTTAATATCAATGGCTTACTTAAATTAAAATTCCGAAGTTTGAATTTTTTTGGATTCTCTAAACGCCTTCATATATTGTGAGCCGTATAATGTGACCTTCTATGCGTCAGAGAATCCACGTTTTTTCCAAACTTTATGATGGTTTTATAGTAATGACTGAGTTATAGCATATTGCAGATTTAATGAATTCAAAAAAAAGTGGTAAAAATATTTTATGACAATTTTTGCATTATCAAGCGGCAAGGGTCGGGCCGGAGTCAGTGTCATTCGTATTTCTGGTCCCGATGTTTGTGCTGTTATTTTATCTTTATGTCCAAACGATGATTTCCCAAAAGAACGTGAAGCGACTTTAAGATGGTTTTATGATCCTGAGACAAATCAAAAACTTGATCAAGGATTGTTGATTTATTTTCGGGGTCCAAATAGTTTTACGGGCGAAGATATTGCCGAATTTCATGTTCATGGTGGCTATGCTGTTGTGGCGGGATTTTTAGAAACATTGTCTAAAATAACAAATTTGCGTTTTGCCCAGGCCGGTGAATTTACGCGCCGAGCATTTGATAATGGTAAAATGGATTTGACATCAGCAGAGGGACTTGCTGATTTAATCAATGCCGAAACTCAAAGTCAACGCCGCCAAGCCTTGCGGCAGATGGAGGGTAAATTAGCAGACCTTTACGAAGGGTGGCGCCAAGAAATAATCACTGCCATGGCCTATTTGGAAGCGGATATTGATTTTTCAGATGAAGAAATCCCGGATGATGTGACGTTACGGGTTAAGCCGATTGTGGAAAAGCTCTTTGGCATGATTAAAAGTCATTTGGCTGATGGTCATCGCGGCGAGAGGTTAAGACATGGACTTCAGGTCGTGATCCTTGGTGCGCCTAATGCAGGCAAGTCTACTTTGCTTAATTATTTATCTCGGCGTGATGTTGCTATTGTATCTGATGTTGCTGGTACTACACGGGACTTGCTCGAAGTCCATCTGGATATGTCAGGTTTTGCGGTGACTATTGTTGATACTGCGGGGCTGCGTGATAGTGATGATCAGGTAGAGGCAGAAGGTATTCGTAGAGCTATAAGTCGTGCTGAAAATGCGGATTTAAAATTGGTTATTATTGATGCTAGTCATACAGAAAAAGTTGATCAGCATATGGTCCCTCATATTGATGAAAATACAATGGTTTTGTTTAATAAGTGTGATTTAAACGTCATTAATGACAACGCTTTTAAGGCTATTAAAGCAATAGGTTGCTGGTCGATATCAGCAAAGACAGAACAAGGTTTAGACGACTTTCTAGTGGCCCTACAGGAGCAAGTTGAAAAGCGAATGGAGCTTACCGATACGCCGTCTCTTACCCGTACGCGCCACCGGGCCAATCTTAAGTCCAGCGCGAAACATTTAAAGCGGTTTTTGGACGCGGATCATTTTGAGCTTGAATTGCTTAGCGAAGATTTGCGTTTAGCGGCACGGGATCTGGGTAAGATTACGGGATTTGTTGATGTAGAAGATATATTAGAGAAGATATTTAAAGAGTTTTGTATCGGTAAATAAGTCTTTCTGATGTTTCACGTGGAACAATTTTATATAAATATATTATTTAATGGATTGAATCTTTGACTTTATAGGGGGCAATTCGTAAGTTCGGCTTATTTTTCAAACCATAATGGCTCGTTTATGAATATATATGATGTGATAGTAATCGGTGGGGGGCATGCGGGCTGCGAGGCGGCCGCGGCATCGGCGCGACTAGGGGCAAGCACCCTATTGATTACCCATAAGCGCGATACCATTGGGGAAATGTCCTGTAATCCTGCGATAGGTGGGTTGGGCAAAGGGCATCTAGTACGTGAAATTGACGCTCTTGACGGGGTTATGGGCCGAGTTGCGGATGCTTCTGGCATTCAGTTTCGCATGCTCAATAAACGAAAAGGGCCCGCAGTTCGCGGTCCTAGGTGCCAATCAGACCGTAGCCTTTACCGCAAGAAAATGCAGGAACTGCTCAGTGATTATGATAATTTGGGGATAGAGGAAGCGGCTGTTGAAGATCTTGTTATTGATGAAGATCGTGATAATAAGATATGCGGTATTGTGATAGGACAGGGCCAGAAGATTAACTGTTCTAAAGTAATACTGACAACAGGAACTTTTTTGCGAGGCATGATCCATATAGGCGATCAAAGAATAGCGGCAGGAAGAAAGTCTATTCATAGTGAAAATGAACCACCTTCTTTGGGCCTATCTAATACTTTAGAACGATTTGGTTTTACCTTAGGTAGGTTAAAAACGGGTACGCCAGCTCGGTTGAATGGCAAAACAATTAACTGGTCACTTTGTGAGGAGCAGCCGGGGGACCAGCCAGCAGTACCGTTTTCTTTTATGAATAAAGAAATAACGGTACCACAAATAAGCTGTCACATCACGCATACTAATCAACAAACCCATCAAATCATACGGGATAATCTTCATAAATCGGCGATGTACTCAGGCAATATTGAAGGAATAGGACCTCGTTATTGTCCCTCTATCGAAGATAAAGTCGTACGCTTTAAAGATAAAACGTCCCATCAAATTTTTCTTGAGCCAGAAGGACTAGATACAGATACGATCTATCCAAATGGTATTTCTACATCTTTACCAGAGGATGTGCAGGTAGCCTATATCCGTTCTATTAAAGGCTTGGAGAATGTTGAGATTTTGCAACCAGGCTACGCCATTGAATATGATTATGTTAATCCCCAAGAGCTGCTCTCGACCTTAGAGACAAAAAAGATTTCTGGGTTATATTTAGCGGGCCAAATAAATGGCACGACGGGCTACGAGGAGGCGGCGGCCCAAGGTTTAATGGCAGGGATTAATGCGGCGCGTTCAGCGCGTGGGCAAGGCGTGTTTTTGCTGGACCGGGCCGATGCTTATATTGGTGTTATGATTGACGATCTTGTCACCAAAGGAACAAAAGAACCCTACCGAATGTTTACGTCTCGTGCTGAATATAGATTAAAATTAAGGGCGGATAATGCGGATCAGAGGCTTACTGCGATGGGCATAGAGATCGGCCTGGTCGGGAAAGAGCGTCAAAAAAGCTTTACTGAAAAATCAGAAAAACTTTCCCGTTATGGCAGTTTATTGGACAGCCTTTCCATTAGTCCTAGCCAAGGCGCGAAGGCCGGTTTAAAAATTAATCAAGATGGGGTTAGGCGTAGTGCTAAAACTTTGCTTTCCTATCCCAACGTGGAATTTTCCCAGATCGCAGCGATTTGGCCCGAACTTCTTGATATTCCTGATGATATAATTGATCAGTTGATTATAGACGCCACTTATAGCAGTTATTTACAGCGTCAAGACGCGGATATAATTGCATTTAGAAGAGATGAAAATCTGCTTTTACCGACGGATTTGAACTATGAGGCCATTGGGGGATTGTCGACGGAAGTTCGTGAAAAGCTTGATCGAGCAAAGCCGTCAACCCTTGGGGCGGCGGCGAGGATATCGGGCGTAACCCCGGCCGCCTTAACCGCATTATTACGTTATGTGAAACGTAAAGATCATAAGGGTGTCGCATTATGAGCGGGATTATGACAGCGGAAGAGTTTCAAAAATGCTGTAATGTTTCACGTGAAACAATGGAGAAATTTATTTGCTATTCACAGATGTTGATAAAATGGCAAAAAGCAATAAACTTGGTTAGCAATTCAAGCCTTAACGATTTGTGGCGTAGGCATTTTTATGATAGCGCTCAATTGATGGACTATATAAATCGCAAAGATACCCCGCTCAAGATATTAGATTTGGGTAGTGGTGCTGGCTTTCCGGGGCTCGTCCTTTCAATATTAGGGGCAGGACAAGTGCATCTGGTGGAAGGCGTTGGAAAAAAATGCTCTTTTATGAAACAAATCATTCAAAATACTGCTATAGATGCTATTGTTCACAATGATAGAATCGAAGACATGGATTTTTTCCCTGTAGATTTAATCACATCACGGGCCTGCGCAGATCTAGAAAAATTGATTGATCTTACATCAAATTTTAGGACAGCACAGACAGAGTGTTTATTTTTAAAAGGTGAAAAAGCAGAGCAAGAAATAAAACGAGCAACTAAAAGGTGGAACTTTAAAGTTGAAAAATTCACCAGCAAAAGTGAAGAAAGCGGCCTGGTCCTAAGACTTAGTCAAATAAGGGCTCGATAATGAAAAAGAAAACAAGGGGTTATCCATAATGTTATACACAAGGTTATCCACAGACTTATATACAGAGTTATCCACAAAACTCTCTAAAGAGGTGGCCCTATAGATGACTAAAGGACTGTTAACGGCAAATCGTAAGCCGGAAATTATAGCGGTTGCTAATCAAAAAGGTGGTGTTGGTAAAACGACAACGACCATTAATTTGGCGACAGCCCTTGCGGCCATGAAAAAAAATGTCCTAATCATTGATATGGACCCTCAGGGAAATGCGAGTACGGGCCTTGGCCGGGATCGCAATAATCGGGCCGCGAGCAGCTATGAAGTTATTATGGGAGAAGTGTCCCTAGCGGAAGCCATAGTAGACAGTATTGTTCCGAACCTTGATCTTGTGCCGTCGACCATTGATTTAACCGGTGCAGAATTAGAGCTCGTTGATGCGGATCAGCGGACATTTCGTTTGCGCCGCGCTTTTCGTGATCCGGTGATCGATAATTATGATTATGTGTTAATTGATTGTCCGCCGTCTTTAAATTTACTGACCCTTAATACCCTGGCGGCGGCTCACAGTGTACTGGTTCCCTTGCAATGCGAGTTTTTTGCTCTTGAAGGATTAAGCCTTCTTCTTCAAACTATTGAAACAGTTAAGGCTAACTTTAACCCAAGTCTAGAAATAGGGGGCATTGTTTTGACCATGTTTGATAGTCGGAACAATCTTTCCGAGCAGGTCGCCAGTGATGTGAGGAGTTTTTTAGGTGACAAGGTTTATGAAACGGTTATTCCGCGCAATGTTCGTGTTTCAGAAGCGCCGTCACACGGATTGCCAGTGCTTTTATATGATTTAAACTGTGCTGGAAGTCAGGCATATGTCAAAGTTGCCGCAGAATTATTGCGTAGGAAAAAGAAAATAAAAGCTGCTTAAAATAGTTTAAAATTAAGGACTTAGATAAAAATGGCTAAAAAAGAACCACCTAAAATAACAGCTGCCAAAAAGGGCTTAGGCAGAGGATTATCTTCGTTAATGCAGCCGCAAGAAGCGGCTTATGATAATATTGCCAGCGACAATTATTCTAAACCCAAAGGCAAGTCTGAAAAAGAACTTCCTATTGAATTTCTTGTAACCAACAGCTTTCAGCCAAGAATAGTTTTTGATGATGCAAAAGCAAAAGAGCTTACGGATTCTGTACGAGAAAAAGGAATACTTCAGCCAATTTTGGTAAGAACGAAAGGCAAAGATCAGTACGAAATTATTGCGGGTGAGCGGCGTTGGCGCGCGGCACAAGCGGCGGGCCTACATGAGGTGCCTGTTATTATAAAAGAAATGTCAGACGGGGAAGCTCTTGAAGTTGCGATCATTGAAAATATTCAGCGCCATGATTTAAATCCTATCGAAGAAGCCCGTGGCTATCAAAGATTGATAGATGAATTTTCCCACACGCAAAATGCCCTTGCAAAGGTGGTTGGTAAAAGCAGAAGTCATGTTGCCAATTTTTTACGACTGATTTCTTTGCCGGAAGCTGTGCAAAAATTAATGAGCGGCGGCTTAATAAGCATGGGGCATGCCAGAGCGCTAATCACAGCGGAAAATCCAGAACAATTGGCAAAACTTGTCATTAAAGATGGCCTAAGTGTTCGTCAGACGGAAAAAATGGCAAAGACGTTAAAATCGGGAGATCTGCCTAAATCCAAAGATAAATCCGCTGCTATATCAGCAAAGGACCCTGATACTATTGCGTTAGAAAATGAACTTTCAGGCGTTCTCGGTCTTAAAATTAGTCTGGAATCGCTTGGGGGAGAGGCGGGGGTTTTAAAAATACATTTTAAAACTTATGAACAATTGGACGATGTTTGCTTAAAACTTAATAATGGTTCTTAACTAATGAGGAAATAATCGATTTAAAGCTTATTTTTTTAGATATTTTATTAAAAACGACCAAATTAGTCTTATTAATATTGACAAATGATCAAATCACAGCCATTTAAGAGATATAGGCGACTATATTTAGGACCAATGGTTATGATAAAACTTTCAAATCTTGCAGATTATGCTGTTGTGCTCATGAGCGTAATAGCCGCGCGTCCGGATGAACTTCATACGGCGGTATCAATTAATGCGGATACAAAAGTTCCTCTGCCCACGGTGAGCAAAATCCTTGGTAAAATGGCAAGGGCTAATTTGCTTAAGTCTAATCGCGGCGCTGGCGGCGGCTTTTCCATGAATTTAAAGGCAGAAAAAATCACGATCGCCGATATTATTGAGGCCGTAGATGGGCCAGTACAATTGACAAATTGTTTAAGTGTTGAGGATACGGAATGTGATTATGAACCGGTCTGTATAAGCCGCAATAAATGGGATAAAATAAATAAAGCTGTTTATCAGGCTTTAAATAATGTTCCTTTGTCTGAGATGGTGACAAAGCCGTATGATTTTATGCAAAACACTCACACAGAAACCATTCGAATTAATAAAAATCGTTAAAGTCGCTGAACTATTCAGCTTAGGAGTGCCAATATGGCAAGTACGCTAGAAACAAGACAAGCCGTTGAAGAAGTCTCTGCAGACTATAAATATGGTTTTGTCACCGATATTGAAACCGTTAAGGCCCCAAAAGGCTTAAACGAAGAGGTCATTCGCTTTATCTCTGCTAAAAAAGATGAGCCACAATGGTTGCTTGATTGGCGTCTAAAGGCTTATCAAAAGTGGCTGACTATGGAAGAGCCCGAATGGGCTATGCTCAATTATGAAAAACCGAATTTTCAAGATATTTATTACTACGCGGCACCAAAATCAGCGGATGATAAGCCTAAAAGCTTAGATGAAGTAGATCCAGAGTTGCTGAGAGTTTATGAAAAGCTAGGCATATCATTACAAGAACAAGAAGTTCTGTCAGGGGTCGCGGTTGATGTGGTTTTTGACAGCGTATCTGTGGCCACAACATTTCGAAAAGCCTTAAAAGAAAAAGGCGTTATTTTTTGTTCCATTTCAGAAGCCGCCCACGATTATCCAGAGCTTATGCAAAAATATTTGGGCTCGGTTGTGCCGATGGCGGACAATTTTTACGCCACTTTAAATAGCGCTGTATTTACAGATGGTACCTTTGTTTATATTCCAAAAGGGGTGCGGTGCCCCATGGAGCTGAGCACTTATTTTAGAATTAATGAAGCCAACACAGGGCAATTTGAACGCACACTTATCATTGCCGATGATGATAGCTATGTTTCTTATTTAGAAGGATGTACGGCACCGATGCGTGATGAAAACCAGCTTCATGCGGCTGTTGTTGAGCTCGTTTTGTTGGATAATGCGGAAATAAAATATTCAACGGTGCAAAATTGGTATCCTGGCGATAAAAATGGCAAAGGGGGCATTTTTAATTTTGTCACCAAACGGGCGGCCTGTCGCGGTGTTAATTCAAAAGTGTCATGGACCCAAGTGGAGACCGGCTCAGCAGTTACTTGGAAATACCCAAGCTGTCTTTTACTGGGGGATGGTTCTGTTGGTGAGTTTTATTCAGTGGCGATTACCAATCATCATCAGCAGGCCGATACAGGAACGAAAATGATCCATATTGGTAAAAACACATCGAGCACGATCATTTCAAAGGGTATTTCGGCCGGAAAGGCGCAAAATGTTTATCGTGGTCTGGTTAAAGTAATGGCAAATGCGGAAAATACTAGAAATTTTACCCAATGCGACAGCTTGTTGATTGGTGCTGAATGTGGGGCACACACTGTTCCTTATATTGAAGTCAAGAATCCAACCGCTCAAATAGAGCATGAAGCAACCACGTCAAAAATTAGCGATGAGCAGCTTTTTTATTGTTTGCAACGAGGCTTAGATGTGGAAGATTCAGTGACGCTTATTGTCAATGGCTTCTGTAAAGATGTTATGCAGCAATTGCCCATGGAATTTGCCGTAGAGGCACAAAAATTATTAGGTATTAGTTTAGAAGGAAGTGTTGGTTAAGGCCTTCACTAAAATGGAATATTATGATGTTAGAAATTAAAGATTTACATGTTGAAGTCGCGGGTCAGAAAATCCTTAAAGGATTGAATTTAACGATAAATTCTGGCGAAGTTCATGCGATTATGGGGCCGAATGGTGCCGGAAAATCAACACTTTCTTATGCAATATGTGGTAAGCAAGGCTATGACATAACACAAGGATCCATCACATTTAAAGGCAAAGATTTTCTGCAGTTAGAAGCAAATGAGCGTGCGGGAGAAGGTGTCTTTCTTGGTTTTCAGTATCCTGTTGAAATTCCCGGCGTCTCCAACTTGAACTTTTTAAAGGCGGCGCTTAATTCAATACGGAAATATCGCGGGCAAGAGGATATGGCGGCGATTGATTTTCTGAAATTAATTCGCGCCAAGGCCGCCGAGCTTGAAATGGATCCTGAAATGCTTAAGCGGGCGGTTAATGTCGGCTTTTCTGGTGGTGAGAAAAAGCGCAATGAAATGGTGCAAATGGCCTTGCTTGACCCCATCTTTTCTGTACTTGATGAAACGGATAGTGGCCTTGACATTGATGCGTTGCGAATTGTGGCCGAAGGTATTAACCGTATGCGTGATCCAAAAAAATCTATTTTAGTGATTACCCATTATCAACGATTGCTTGATTATGTGGTACCAGATTTTGTTCATGTCTTGGCCAATGGTAAGATCGTTAAGTCTGGTGATAAAGCACTGGCCCGACAGCTTGAAAAAGAGGGTTATACGGGCATTGATGTTGATGGACAGGCGGCGTAGGAATTGATATGACGGAAAAAAACCATTTTGATGGCGCTAATTATGTGACGAACTTTAACGCCGCGAGCACTGAATTGCCGGGCTCAAGCGTGGCGTGGCTTAATGACTTACGTCAAAGTTCAATGACCGCCTTTGAAAATGTTGGCCTACCAGGACCAAAGGTAGAAGAATGGAAATATAGCAATCTCAATATTTTAAAATCGGGTCAATACCAATTTTTAAATGAAAGCTCCTCTCAAGATCTGCAAATAGACAACCTTTGTGATAAAGAGTTCCTTAAAGATATTAAGGGGGCAAAAGTTGTTTTTTGTAATGGTTATTATCATCAATCCCTTTCTAATATTAGCGCCGAACCGGGTATCACTTTGGTCAATCTTAATGAATATATCAAAGTTGGCCCAAAAGACGCGCAAAGACTAATCCATCAGAAAAAATCAAAATCAAGCCTTAACGCCTTGAACGCGGCGCTGATGAGCGATGGGGTGGTGCTTATCGTTGAGCAAGGCGTGAAGTTGTCTGAGCCAATTCAAATCATTCATATTAACACGGAAATGGCGACCGCTAAGGCATTGAGAAATCGTCATTATATCCAAATCGAAAAAAATGCCAGTGCGCAAATAATAGAAAGTTATATTGGCGTCGATGGCGTTGATTGCTGGAGCCACACCGTTTCAGAAATTAACGTTGCTGATGGTGCGAGCCTTGAAATATATCAATTTCAAAATGAAGGAAATGCCACAATCCATACTAATGAGGCGATAATAGATTTGGGAGAGGGCACGACTTTTAAACATTGCTCATTAAATATTGGTGGACGATTAAGCCGTACAGAAATTAAGCCAACTTTAAAAGGCATCAACAGTAAAATTGAATTACGGGGTGCTTTTTTAAGCAGGGACGGCAATTCACACGACGTCTTTACCCATATCAAACATATGGTCGAACAATGTGACAGCGAACAGAATTATCGAGGCGTTTTGGCCAAGGGCGGAAAGTCGGCTTTTCAAGGAAAAGTTTATGTGGCCAAAGATGCGCAGCTTACCAATGCAAACCAATCCAACAAAAATCTGATTTTAGAAAGAGGCGCAGAGGCAAATAGTAAGCCGGAATTATTGATCTATGCCGATGATGTGAAATGTTCTCATGGTGCCACCGTCGGCGAACTTGATCAAGAAGCCCTATTTTACCTAAAGACGCGTGGGTTAGATCAAGCGGCGGCAAAGGCATTATTGGTAGAAGCCTTTATCGCCGAAGTTTATGAAGACGTTGTTTTGGAGCCTGTAAAGTGTAAGTATCTTGATTTAGCCCGTAAATGGCTGGAGGCTGAACTATAAATGAGTGACGTTGTCCCATCAGAGAAAAACCTCACACCTGCTCTTAATTTTAATGTGGAGGAGGTGCGCCGTGACTTTCCTATCTTTACGCAGGAAATTTACGGACATCCACTGACTTTTCTTGATACAGCGGCCAGTGCACAAAAACCGAATTGCGTAATAGAGGCCATTAAGGACTGTTATTCAAATGAATATGCCAATATTCATCGGGGCGGGTATTTCCTCTCGCAAGCGTTAACGGCAAAATATGAAGAAGCCCGCAAAACGGTGCAGAATCATATTGGCGCCCAATCGGAAAAAGAAATTATCTTTGTTCGTGGTGCAACAGAGGCTATAAATTTGATTGCTCAAACATGGGGTCGGAAAAATTTAAAAGCCGCCGATGAAATTATTTTAAGCCAAATGGAGCATCATTCAAATATTGTGCCGTGGCAGATGCTCAAAGACGAAAAAGAATTTACCTTAACCGTTAGCCCCATTGATGACCGGGGTAACTTCTTATTTGATGACTATGAAAAATTATTAAGCGAAAAAACGAAATTAGTGGCCATTACCCATATTTCAAATGCTCTTGGTACGATCACGCCGCTTAAAGAAATTATAAAAGCTGCTCATAAGGTCGGGGCGTTGGTAGTTGTTGATGGCTGTCAGGCTTTACCGCATATGGAAATTGATGTGGTTGATTTAGACGCTGATTTTTATGTGTTTTCTGGACATAAAGTTTATGGTCCTACCGGGGTCGGCGTTTTATATGGCAAACAGGAATTATTAAACGAAATGCCGCCTTATCAGGGTGGCGGGGATATGATCCGCTCGGTGACGTTTGAAAAAACAACCTTTAATGACTTGCCTCATAAATTCGAAGCCGGCACGCCGCATATTGTTGGTGGAATAGGGCTAGGCGTTGCCATTGATTATCTGAAAAGCCTTGGTTTTAAAAACATTCATGACCATGAACGAGCCTTGCTTAATTATGCTCTCGAGAAAATTACCACCGTTGAGGGGGTTGAACTACGGGGTAGAGCTGACCATATGGCTGGAATCTTGTCTTTCACAATGAAAGCGGCTCATCCCCATGATATTGGCACAATTTTGGATCAAGATGGTATCGCCGTTCGCACAGGGCATCATTGCGCCCAACCTGTTATGGATTTTATGGATATCCCGGCTACTGCGCGTGCGTCAATTGGTCTTTATAATACCAAAGACGATATTGATCGGCTGATAGACGGACTTCATAAAGTTAATAGAATTTTTGCGTAAATAGGATAGAAGAAAATGAGTTTTTTAGATGGATTTTTAAACCAAAGACCGGATGAAAATAACAAAACGGCAGCAGCAGCTGAAGTTGAGCCCGAAGCCAAGCCCATAAATCGCGGTGCGCCGATTTCTGCCGACGAAAAACAGAAAATTAAAAGTCTGTCCGCGGATAAAATTAGCGAAATATTTGATCCGGAAATCCCCGTAAATATTTACGAATTGGGTCTTATCTATGATATTGATGTTAATGATTTTGCGGATGTCGTGATCAGCATGACACTGACGTCGCCTCACTGTCCAGTGGCAGAAACCATGCCGGGCGAAGTTGAAGTTCGGGTTCGTGAAGTTGCCGGTATCGGCGATGTTCAGGTGGCATTGGTGTGGGAGCCGCCGTGGGATATGTCAATGATGAGTGAAGCCGCCCGTTTAGAGATGGGCTTTATGTAAGAAACCAACCGCAGCGGGCGATGTTATGATCAATGTCCGCCTAAAAAGAACCAAAACTAAGTTTAATTCGGAATTTATTCCTTTTGGTTTGAATAATCTTTGAAGGGTGACACGAGTAGTTCTGGCAGAGAGATCGGTTTTTCTAATCCAAATTCGCTTAAGCCTTGTTCCATCTTTTGATATGAGAGTGTCGGATGATCATTATAGGTTGAGAAAATTTTATCCCAAAAGCATAAATTAAATCCGTAGTTGCTGTTGGTTTCACATACGATCTGAGAATGATGCACCCAGTGAATTTCTGGTGTGATAATGAAGAGGCGCAGAAATTTTTCTAAAGTCGCAGGCAGTTTTAAATTACTATGATTAAACAAGGCCAGGCCGTTTAATAAGATTTCAAATAAAATAACAGCGCCAACAGGAATTCCCAAGATTAAAACGAAAAGCATTTTAATGAGCATGGAAAGGATGATTTCTATGGGGTGGAAGCGTACAGCCGATGTGACATCAAGGCCGATTTCTGTATGATGCATCCGGTGAAGGCGCCATAATAAAGGGACTTTGTGCATGAGCACATGTTGTGCGTATATAAGAAGATCTAGCAGCAGTAGCGATAAAATAACCACGACATAATAATTTAAATCAATGAGATTAAACAATCCAATATGATTGTTGGTGGCATATTGTGCGATCCCAACCGCAAGTAAGGGGAAAAGCAGCTTTAAGGCTATACTATCAAGCACAACAATTGATAAATTGGTGAACCATTGTAATGGTCGACTGCATTTACGCTTTGCCAAAGGAAAGAGAAATTCGGCACCTGCCAATATAATCAATAGGCCTAAAAATATTCCAGGGCGGAGTAGTTGTTCATATTCACTTAAAAAATTCATTGATATCACTTTTTTAAAATAGAAGAGCTTAGAAGTCGGAGGCAATTCCCTTGTTTTCCCAATCGCCGTAACGTACTGGGTCAGGCCCCTGACGACCGCCCAATTCCTTGGGAGCAATCTTTTGGGGTTCTTTCGGCGGTTTGTCGTTTTTGCTCTGTGGTTTTTGCTTGGTCATAGGGGTGTTCCTGATAATATCTTGTATCAAATTAATATAGAATATGATGTTAAACTTAGTTGGGGGGCGTGTGAAGAAAAATCTACGGCTTGGCAAAATGTCTGGCGTGTGTTACTTGCCGTTATAATCTGTGGAAACAATATATGACAAATGAACTGCTGAGCAGGCAAGCTGCTTATTTTATCCTTAAAAAAGTGCTTGATGATGGCGTTACCTTAGAGGCGTCGATTGAAGAGGTGATCCGTGATTATGAACGAGATATTTCTGTTCAAGACAGGGGTTTTATTCGTCATATTACGACCGCCTGCATAAGACGTCTTGGACAACTTGATAAAATGATAGACCATTGTACACAAACGAAACTTGGCAATACGCAAATGTCAGTTCGTCACGTTTTGCGGCTAGGGATCGCCCAACTTCTATTTAGCGAAGTTCCGGCCTATGCTGCGGTTAATACATCCGTTAATCTTATGGGAAAAGTTGTCCCGAAAAAACTTAGATATTTGAAAAATACTGTAAATGCCATCTTGCGCAAAATTGATCGTGAGCACGATACTTTTATAAAGAAATTTGGCAATACACGGTTAAATATACCCAAATGGCTCTTAGAAAGTTGGGATCAGCGTTACGGCCAAGCCGTGGTTAAAGAAATAATACCCGTTCTATTATCAGAGCCGCCCCTTGATATCAGTGTAATGCCGTCACTTGATTTGGCCGAGTGGGCGAAAAAGCTTGAGGCGGAAATTTTACCATCAGGGGGACTTCGTCTCTATAAAGCGGGAAAGATTACAAAACTAGAAGGCTATAATACTGGAATGTGGTGGGTTCAAGACTTGGCGGCAAGCTTGCCAGCGAAGCTTTTGAACGCAAGTCCGAAAGACCGTGTGTTAGATTTATGTGCAGCCCCTGGCGGTAAAGCGGCTCAATCCGCAGCCATTGGCTGCCTTGTCACCGCTGTTGATTTATCCCATAGGCGGTTAAGTCGCTTAAAAGAAAACATGAACCGGCTTAATTTAAAAGTTGAGACCATAGAATCAGATGTTTTAAATTTTACGCCTGAATGCAAATATGACTTTATCTTGCTTGATGCGCCTTGCTCTTCAACGGGGACCATACGCCGGCATCCTGAAATTCTACGGACCAGAAAACAAAGGCATGTAGAAGAAATGATGATCATACAATCTAAGATGCTTGATCATGCGACAAAACTTCTTAATCCGGGCGGCATATTGGTTTATAGTGTCTGCTCAATGGAACAAGGAGAAGGGCCGGATCAGATTAATGCTTTACTGGAGCGAGATCGCTCGTTACAACGAAAAATGATACTGATGCAAGAAATGCCTAAATTAGAGCAGGCAATATTACAAACAGGCGATGTTCAGACATTGCCGCATCACTATGACGGTGGGATCGATGGCTTTTTTATTTCTCGTCTGGTAAAAATTTAAAGGTATGAAATTAAAGGATTTTAGATGACATCTAATATTAAAATAGCCCCTTCTATATTATCAGCAGATTTTGCCAATTTAGGACAAGAGATTGCCGCTATTACAACGGCTGGGGCGGATTATATTCACGTTGATGTTATGGACGGTCATTTTGTTCCCAATATCACGATTGGCCCAGACGTTGTTAAAGCCCTAAGGGGCTATAGCGATAAAATATTTGATGTTCATTTAATGATTTCACCTGTTGATCCTTATATTGAAAGTTTTGCCAACGCCGGCGCAGACATTATTACTATTCATGCTGAGGCAACACCCCATTTTCACCGTAGCCTGCAATTTATAAAATCCCTAGGCAAGAAAGCGGGAATTTCTTTAAACCCCGCAACGCCGCCCTGCATGATTGAGCATGTAATGGATATGGTTGATCTCGTTTTGGTGATGAGCGTAAATCCTGGCTTTGGCGGACAAAAATTTATAGCAAGCTCGCTGGATAAAATTAGTACCATCAGAAAGATGATCGAAAAACAAGGCCGTCACATTGATTTACAAGTGGACGGGGGAATTAATATGGATACGGCGCAAAGTGCTATTGACGCAGGCGCAAATGTTTTAGTGGCAGGGACGGCAACTTTTGTCGGCGGCCCTGATAAATATGCTGAAAACATCAAAGCGTTGCGGGGAAAATAACCTCATCTCTTGTTATTTATTATAATTTACAGCTATAAATTTTACAGGAACTTATGCTACAGTCATGATAGTCAGTTTATCGTTCTGGAGAAAATTCTTTAAATGGCCCAACTCCGCCGTAAATCAGCATCTTCATCAAGCAAAAAGATGAATAACCCCATTGCTAACGCAATGAATAGGGCAAAGCACAGTAGTTTTTATCATGATTTAAGTTTGCGCGGTAAGCATCCTTTAAGGCTTCTTGGCACACCACAAGATTTGTGGCCAGGCTCTGTAACCGCAGGCACGCAGATCGTAGGGCAAAAATTTATTGCGGGCGGGCATATTCTTGAAAATCCAAACCACGATCAAGATCATTGGCCGAAAGGCGAAATTTGGTTTGCTGATAACCTCAATGAAAAATGGCAAGAATATCTTCATTCATTTGACTGGCTAAAAGATTTAAACCAGGCTGTCGATCGGGCGAGCGCAAAAAGCCGCGCAGAAGAACTGGTTGAAACATGGATTGAACAGAATACCCAGTGGGGGGAAATTTCCTGGCGGGCCGACATTGTTGGACGGCGTATTATTAATTGGTTGGTTTACGCACCCCTGATTATGGATAGTGAGGAACTGATTTATCGAAGCAGGGGGCTTGATATTTTAGCGCGTAGTGCAAGACACCTTTTCCTACTATCGTCGAGCTTTCCTGATGGCCCCGATGGGTTGCAAGCGATTCTTGGCTTGATATTTTCGGGTCTTTATCTGCCAGACGGAGAAAAGTGGTTTAAAGAGGGTCTCGCTTTATTTAAATTTGCCATCGGCAAAGAAATCCTAGTTGATGGGGGCTTAAGAAGCAGAAACCCTCATGAACTTCTCAAAATTTTTATGAATATGGAGATACTACGTACATCTTTTATAAAAAGGGATATTCAACCACCAAATGAATTAGAAAAAGCGGTTGTGCGAATGGCGGGAAACCTTCGTTCTATGATCCACGGGGATGGCAAACTCGCACTTTTTAACGGAGCCTATATTCAAAATAATGAAGATATTTTCTCAGTATTGCTAAAATTTAATGAGGACGAATTATCAACAGATGCGCCCAGACACAGCCTAGAGCAAAGCGGCTTTTGCCGAATAGAAAATGGTGAAACGGTGATATTGCAAGATGTGGGGCCGCCAGCGGCTCTTGAATTAAGCCGAGCCTGTCATGTTGGCGCGTTGTCCTTTGAAATGAGCAGAGGCACACAGCGAATGATCGTCAATTGTGGCGATGCGGGCTTTATTGATGAAACAAAAGACCAAACACTCTTTTTGTCATCACGATCAACCCGCGCCCATTCGACCCTGATCCTTAATAATTACAATAATAGCGAAATTCGTGATGATGGCTTAATTGGTCGTGGCATCACCAGTATCACAAGCCAAAGATACGAAGAAAACAATCATGTTCTGTTGGAAGCTAGCCATAATGGATATGCGGAACCTTTCGGCCTTTCTCATAGGCGCCTTATTTATGTCAATGAACGTGGTGATGATATTCGCGGCGAGGATATTCTTAAGCGCACGACCGACGAAGATAAAATAGGCTCGTTACCGTTTGATATCCGATTTCATTTGCATCCGAGCGTTGTTTGCAGTGTAGGAGACGATGAAACAACAGTTTTAATTGAACTTGGTAATGGTGAAAAATGGATATTCAGGACCAAAGACGTCAATCTTGCCTTAGAAGAAAGTGATTATTTTGGCGAAGGGGGCGCGATATCGCAAAGCCATCAGATCGTTTTGTCTGAAAATACGCAAGCCGTACAAACTAAAGTTCTATGGTCATTAAGTCTGTATTCAATGTCCGATAAAGCGGAATAGTTCTTGCGTAAATTGTTAAAGTCTATTACCACGCGCAAATGAAACAATGTTATCAAATATACTGTTAAAAAAAGAGATCTTCCATGAATAATTCAACCCTAAAACCCATTAAACGCGCTTTACTTTCTGTTTCCGATAAATCGGGATTGGTAGAGTTTGGACAATTTCTTGCTGATCAAGGGGTTGAAATCTTATCAACGGGCGGTTCTGCAAAAGCCCTTGCTGATGCAGGCATTGCCGTGACAGAGGTTGCCAAGCATACAGGCTTTCCAGAAATGATGGATGGTCGCGTTAAAACTCTGCATCCAATGATCCACGGTGGGTTGCTCGCACTTCGTGATAATGATGAGCATGTTAAATCTATGAACGATCATGATATTGGCGCTATTGATTTATTGGTCGTCAACTTATACCCCTTTGAGGAAACAATGGAACGAGGAGCTGATTTTGCTACTTGTATTGAAAATATCGATATTGGGGGCCCCGCGATGATCCGTAGTGCCGCCAAAAACCATACCTTTGTCACAGTTGTGGTTGAGGCGGAAGATTACGAACAAATTATGACATCAATGAAAGAAAATGCGGGCGCGACAACAGGCGAGCTCCGTAAAAAGTTGGCCGCTAAAGCCTTTGGCCGTACCGGGTCATATGATGCGGCAATTTCTGCGTGGTTTGCCAGCGAGCTTGGCGATACTTACCCAGAACGATTGAATATTACGGCGCAAAGGCGGCAAACACTGCGCTACGGTGAAAACCCCCATCAAGACGCGGCCTTTTATACCGCTAGAAGTGCTCAGCCGCGTTGTGGAATTGCTACGGCAAGACAAATTCAGGGTAAAGAACTGAGCTATAATAATTTAAATGATACGGACGCGGCCTTTGAGCTTGTCAGCGAGTTTGACCCAAGCGAAGGACCCGTGGTTGCCATCATTAAGCATGCCAATCCTTGCGGAGTTGCCCGTGGCGACAATTATATTGATGCTTATAATAAAGCCTTAATTTGTGATCAAACCAGTGCTTTTGGCGGGATTATTGCCTTGAATGGCCCGCTTGACGCGGAAACAGCCCATGAAATTTCCAAAATCTTTACAGAGGTGGTAATTGCTACGGACGCCGATCAAGAGGCTTTAAAAATCATGTCCTCTAAGAAAAATTTACGCCTTTTATTGACGGGCGGTATTGCGGATCCGCGCAGCATCGGCCAAACCATTCGTACAGTCGCCGGAGGTTTTCTGGTACAGGGGCGTGACAATGGTGTAGTTACCTTAGACGACTTAAAAATTGTCACTAAACGCCAACCAACAGAGCAAGAATTAGAAGATCTACTTTTTGCCTTTACGGTTTGTAAGCACGTGAAATCCAATGCTATTATTTATGTGAAAAATGGCGCAACTGTGGGCATTGGTGCCGGCCAAATGAGCCGGGTCGATAGCGCGCGGACAGCCGCTCGTAAGGCGGAAGATGCCAGCGAGGCGGCGGGACTACCTTATAATATGGCGAAAGGAAGCGTTGTTGCTTCTGATGCCTTTTTCCCCTTTGCGGACGGCCTGATCAGCGCTGCCGAAGCAGGGGTGACGGCGGTTATTCAGCCTGGCGGTTCTATTCGCGATGAAGAAATTATCGCCGCAGCCGATCAGATGGGACTCGCCATGGCTCTTACAGGAATGAGACATTTCCGCCATTAAGCGGCTAGGAAGAACAGCTTATTTGTAAGTTTTGACCCCAAGGCGGTGTATCGGCAGCATAAGCTTGATGGTCGGGTTGTTCAGCGTATGGGTTTTTTAAGACCATAAATAACCGCGTGAGTTCCTGATAATCGCCCATTTCAGCTTGTTGAATAGCCCGTTGTGCCAGATAATTTCGCAATATATATTTTGGATTAATAGCACACATATTTTTATGGCGTGTTTCTTGGCACGACTTTTCGCTTATTAACCTTTCTTTATAACGCATAAACCATGGATTGAAACTATTGGCACAACTTTGTAAATTGGTTAGGGAGGACGCATCCTCAGAAATCTTATAATGGCTTAGGGCGCGAAAAAAGTTGCTATAATCAATCTTATTTCCTTCCAAAAGATCAAGCAGGTCTTCATAAAGCTGTTTATCAGAAGGGTGCGGTTTTGTAAGGCCGAGTTTTCTAACCATGAGGCCGTGGTAGCATTGATTATAGGTTTCTTGATAAAGCGCGCGCATTTTTTCTGGTCCCTCTTTGCTGATCAGAGGGCTTAAAGCTTGGGCCAAGGCCTGGCAATTCCAATAACCAATATTCGGTTGTTGGCAAAAGGCATAACGACCCTGATCATCAGAATGATTACAGATATAATAAGGATCATAGCTTTCCATAAAGCCGTAAGGGCCATAATCAAACGTTTGTCCGATAATCGACATGTTGTCGGTATTCATAACCCCGTGGGCAAAACCAAAGGCTTGCCAATGGGCGATCAGCAGGGCGGTTTTTTCTGTGGCCGCTAATAACAGCGCATCATAGGGGTTATCTTGTTCAGAACATTGAGGAAAATGGTTTAGTATAGTGTAATCACAAAGTTGTCTCAGCTCATTATGCTGCTCTGTATATGAAAAATATTCAAAGGAACCAAAGCGGATATGGCTACGACTTAATCGCATCAGCATTGATGCGTTTTCAATGGTTTCGCGTCTTACTGGTTCGTCGCTGGTAACAATGCTTAAGGCGCGGGTGGTTGCTATACCTAAGGCAAAAAGCGCTTCGCTGGCAAGATATTCGCGGATACATGACCTTAAAACGGCGCGTCCATCGCCCATTCTGGAAAAGGGGGTTTTTCCTGATCCTTTCAAATGAAGATCCCAAAGCTCCCCGGTTTTATTTCTCACTTGGCCCATTAATAGCCCGCGACCATCGCCTAGGCGCGGCGAATATCCACCAAACTGATGGCCAGAATAAACCATTGCCAATGGCTCAGAGCCCTTTGGCATCAAAGAGCCACTAAGAAAGTCGCGCAAGTCTTCATCGCTAAAAGAATTTATTGTTAAATCAATAAGGCCGAGCGCATCTTCGTTTAAGATGACACTTTGCGGATTAGGAAGAGGGTCAGGATCAAGGGAGGCATAAAAAGCCTCTCCGAGAGATGCATATAGATTATTAAATTTTATGGTCATAATTTATCCTAAAAAGGAGCCAACGGTTAAATTGGCTCCTTAAAAGAATATATTAAATATATCTATTAATCTACCACCACATTTCTTATTTGTCGTGCCGCAAACCCCATTTTGGTGACATTAAGCTGCCCAGAGTTTTGGAAATCCTGTAGTAATTTGTTCACGCGTACCGTGGCAGGCTGATTATTCGCGACCCATTTTTCTGCGGCTTTAAGAGTATCTTTGCCTTTACAGCCGCTAAGGGTTGTTCGTGTTAATATTTTCTGCTGATCCTGAAGGTCGCCAAGGATACTATTAACCGCAAGGCGGTCCCAATGATCACTAGTTTCAACAAGCTCTGCTTGATTGCGCAACCAGTCAAACCCTAGTTTATTACCGAGCATAAAGTAGGCTTTAGCAATATCCGTAACATCAATATTAAGTTCTTTTGCCACTTGAACAAGGTCACAAGCGGCGGTTTTAATATCAAGACTAGCGATATGTTGGGCCAGATCCTGATCAACATGCTGCTCTGTGTACATATGGGTTTTATTCATGAATGTTTCATCAGAAGAATTTTCCGCCACCGTATTCATTTTGAATAATTTAATAATGCCAGGTTTATAATTGTTGATAATATCCAAAATTGGTAATCTGCTATCCGTATTATTCAAGAACCAAATGGTTTGACGACGGGCAAATTCTTCCACATCCATAAGCATTAACATTTGTATGGTTGCAGAGGCTTTATAATCAAGACTTTCAATTTGATCCCATAAGCTATCCAGTTCAAAAACTTCGCTGGTGATAATTGCCGCACGGGCAATTTCAGCACCGCTTGCGCCTGTTTCTTCTTTAATCGCTTGAATGCCGCCGCGATTGACAATGTCATTGCAAATTACCTTAGCAATGATTTGACCTCGCAACTGATGGTTTCTCATGGCATCTTTATATTGATCGCTTAATCTTTTAGGGAAAGATTTAAACAGGAATTTCTCTAAATAGGGATCATCAAGAATATCGCTAGCGACGAGACTATCAAATAATGACATTTTGGTATAGGCGATTAGCACAGAAATTTCTGGCCGCGTTAAGCCAAGGGCGTGTTCTTCTCTTTCAACCAGCTCTTCATCATTGGGTAAAAATTCCAATTCCCGATCAAGGTTGGCGGATTTTTCCAGTTCATCAAGATAACGAATAAAACTATCAAGTTGGCGTACACTGCTTGATTTAGCCAAACTAATAGCCTGTGTTTGAAGATAATTGTCCCGAAGAACCAACTCGGCTACATCGTCGGTCATGGCTTCTAATAATTTATCTCTTTGTTTGACGGTTAAGGTGCCATCCGCAACAATAGAGTTAAGCAATATTTTAATATTGACCTCATTATCAGAACAATCAACACCAGCGGAGTTATCAACCGCATCGGTATTCATCATACCACCATTTAAGCAATATTCGATCCGTCCGAGTTGTGTGCAACCAAGATTGCCGCCTTCGCCGATCACTTTACAGTTAAGCTCTTTACCATTGATACGAATAAGATCATTGGCACGGTCCCCTACTTGTGAATTGCTTTCACTGTGGGCCTTAACATAAGTACCAATTCCACCAAACCAAAGCAGGTCAATATGCGATTTTAAGATCGCACGAATAAGATCGCTTGGTGTCGCCGAATTAGTCTCATCGTCAAAGCCAAATAATTCTTTCATTTGTGCATTTAAAGGAATTGATTTTGCGCGGCGGCTATAAATACCACCGCCTTTTGAGATGAGTTTTTTATTATAATCTTCCCAGCTAGAACGGGGCAGGTCAAAAATCCGTTTGCGTTCGTCGTAGGAGAGGGCAGGATCAGGGTCTGGATCAATAAAAATGTCGCGATGATCAAAAGCCGCGATTAATTTTACGGCCTTAGAACATAATAATCCATTGCCAAAAACGTCACCAGACATATCGCCAATACCGGCAACGGTTATATTGTCTTTTTGAACATCAATGCCTTGTTCGCGAAAATGTCGTTGAACACTAACCCAGGCGCCACGAGCGGTAATGCCCATTTTTTTATGATCATACCCAACAGAACCGCCCGACGCGAAGGCAT
>ERZ890510.753-NODE-753-length-24180-cov-7.383461_pt1 | contig 24180 bp, 20 predicted proteins | sample MGYA00521265_ERZ890510 | MGnify/ENA primary metagenome ERZ890510 (study PRJEB32303, sample SAMEA104408624) | aquatic metagenome | biome: Brackish water; feature: Chemocline; material: water | place: Baltic Sea | collected 2014-10-26T21:54:00 | depth 110 m ...
CGCAAATGCTTGGTTTTCAAATGAATCTACCATTCTCCCGCCCCCAAAAAAGCCAAGACTACCTTGATATCCAGGTGATCCTGGAGCTCCGTTGGCACTAGGGTCGTTCGAATACTTCATGGCTAAGGCACCAAAATCAGCCCCAGTTAGCACGGAATCTCGAATACTTGAGATCTGTGAATATGCAGTAGCTGTATCGGCGGGGGCGGCGTTTTCAGCAACAGTCAACAAGATGTGACTGGCATCCACTGCTTCTTTACGGCGATCATACATTTCCTGAACCAAAGGTTCGAATACATTTCTTTCAAGAAGGAACGGCCGCGCCAATTGCGTCCGATATTGTCCGATTTCTGAATTCAACTCCGGCAATAGATGGTATCCTGCTTCGCGAGCTTCCAAGACTTTAACTTTAAAGTCTACATACCTGGTTAGAAAGTCTTCAAGGGCTTCTAGTGAATCATAGGGGGCGGATCCGCTGCTTGCTGACGTTCTGGAAAATTGGTAATCAAACTCTTCCAAAGTTATTTCTTGGCCATTTACCACGGCTAAAGGTAAATCAGAAACGTCCTGACTCGATACGATGGCAACGTTCGAAGACGTTGAGCATGACATCAGGCCGAGCGTGAAAAGAAAAATGAAAGGAAGGGGGAGTCGCGAAACGTTCATTGGTATGTAGCTCTGACAAAGGTCTAGGACCTAGAAATCAATTATAAGGGGCTGTTCTAGAGGCGCATCCACGCAAACCTAGATCAAATGGTTCCAAATACTTGTTATTGATAACGGATAACAATCGTATAGTTGCTGAAAATTAATCGACAAAAGGAGCAACTTTGAGGCAGAGGGCGGGTCTTATATGAAATAATGGCCAAGATCCGACTGGCTTATTATTAGGCAAGGCTTTCGCAAATTTTGGGATGAAAAGCAGTTAAAATCGTTAATGAACGAGTTTACCCTCATAGAATCGTTTCAAGCAGGAGATGAATTCGCCTTTGTAGGAATCTACAACAGGTACAAGGGCCCCGTCTATTCGTTCTGTTATAAGATGCTTCACAATTCCGATGCGGCAGAAGACGTAATGCAGGAGACGTTTCTTAGAATCTACGAGAATAGAGACAGACTGCTGAAAACCAGTGCGTTTAAATCGTGGTTATTTACCATTGCGCGAAATCAGTGCCTTAATTCTATTCGAAAAAGTGGTAAACAGGAAGGGCTGAGTGATGAGAATGCTGAATTTGTGGTGACGCTTGAAACGCCATTCTCCGAAATGGAAAAGTCCGATCAAGTCCAGTTTGTCACTAGTTTTTTAGAGTCCCTGAAGCCTGATTATAGAGAGATTTTGATTCTACGAGAATATCAAAACCTTTCTTATGAAGAGATCGCAGCCATTACACGGACCTCGATCAGCGCAGTAAAATCAAGATTGTTTAAGGCACGTAAAAAATTGGGACGCTTAATGGAATCCGTTTTGGATTCGGATGATCTGCATCGCTCAAAAACTGATGATCGACCCCTACCTGTCGAAGTCGGCATTTCCCCAAAAGGAGCTAGCTATGGAAAGGGTAGAAGGTTAAACTAATGAATACGACACCTACACCCACATCAGTAATTCCGGATTTGGTACCGTTTGAAGAGGATTTAAACCTCTATTTAGACGGGGAACTGCCATTGTCCAAACAGGCGGCGCTTTTTAATCATTTATCCCAAGATGATGAGTTGAGAGCCCAAATGGAGGCGGTCATGCTATTTCGTCGCATGAGTAGAATGGAGTTTGTCGCCTTGCCGCCATCTGCTGACGATCGGTTTTTTTCTCGATTGACGGAGCTAAAAGAAGTCAGTGACAAAGTTAACCGCGTTGAAGACCGGCAGCCTCTGTGGCGCTCGAATCGTTCTGTATCGTTTCGTTCGGCTTTGGTAGCCATTACAGCCGTCTTTATTATTGGACTTTCCTTGCCTATTTCAGGAGGAGGCCAATCCACGGCATTCCTTGATCAAGAAGAAGAGCAGGTGGCATTCGATTCTCCACATACCAGGGTTTTACAGTCGTATATCTACGTTTTTGAGCCAGGACTAACCATAGAAGCAGATCAACTAGATGGTAGGCCTACCATCGACTAGATTGACAGGCATGTGATCCGGGCTCAAACAGGCGCGTTATTGAAAGCAAAGCCACGTTTTCGGCAGTCTTTCACGTGATATGGTCTTCAAGTCGGTTTAGATGCTGTTTCGAAGTAGTATCTTGAGTGGAATTCAGTCTTCTGATCAAATCCAAAGTCCATGCGTGTTCGTTTTGCCCCAAGTCCGACTGGCTACCTTCATATTGGCGGTCTTAGGACGGCTCTGTATAATTTCCTGTTGGCGCGAAAACACGGTGGTGTTTTTGTGATTCGTATTGAAGATACTGATCAAACTCGCTTCGTCGAGGATGCGGAACAGGATATCTTGGATAGCCTTTCGTGGGCCGGAATCACGTACGACGAAGGGCCCCTAATTGGCGGGAAATTTGGTCCATATCAACAGTCTGTCAGGTCGGAACGGTATCAGGAAGTCGCTTCCCAGTTAATAAAACTTGGGAAAGCATATTTTGCTTTTGATACCTCTGAAGAAATCGACGCACTAAAACAGCGGAAGATTTCATCAAGTAACCCCAATCCCCGTTACGATTTTGCAACTCGTGCCGAAATGCAAAATTCCCTGACTCTATCGGAAGCCGACGTGAGCACTAGATTGGCTCGTGGCGATGCGCATGTAGTCCGCTTGCTTGTGCAACCTGGTGCAGAAATTTCGTTTGTAGACGCTGTTCGTGGGCACGTTTCATTTGAAAGCGATGCGGTAGACGATCAAATACTCATCAAATCAGACGGCCTGCCAACCTATCATTTGGCCAATATTGTGGATGATCACGACATGCAGATCAGCCATGTCATTAGAGGTGAAGAGTGGCTCTCTTCTACTCCAAAACATATTATTCTGTACGATGCGTTGGGCTGGACGGCGCCTCAAATGGCTCATTTGCCTTTGATTTTGAGTCCCACCGGGGGAAAATTATCCAAACGCAACGCTGATAAGAATGGAATTCCTGTTTCAGTATTCGAATACAGAAAGAAAGGTTACGAACCAGAAGCGCTGGTTAATTTTCTTGCTCTTCTTGGATGGAATCCGGGAAACGATCAAGAAATCATGTCTCTTGATGAAATGGCATCATTATTTAGTTTGGATCGAGTGGGACAAGCAGGTGTTCAATTTGATCTTCAAAAGTTGGCTTGGTTTAACGAACATTACGTTCGGAGTAAAACACCAGAAGTTCTTGCAGAGTCCGTCTACGTGAAGATTGATGAGTTATTTGACGACGTATCTATGGACTATTTGTCTAGGGCCATATCGCTCATGTTAGACAGGCTTTCGTTCGCTACCGATATTGCAAATGCGACCTATTTGTTTGCGGATCCTAAAGCCTATGATGAGAAGTCTGTTCAAAAACGATGGAAGACCAATTCAAGCCAACTTTTAATTTCTTACGCAAATGATATTGAAGCCTTAAGTGATTGGGCTACAGACCCATTGGAGTCTCGACTTAAAGAATTAGTAGAACGGGAAAACATAGGAATTGGAGAGATCATGTTTCCGGTTCGCCTTGCGCTGACTGGACTTCCTTCTGGACCCGACTTATACCAAATGATGATTCTGCTAGGGAAAGAATCAGTGCTTCGGCGTCTTCAAACCGCCTCTCACGCCGTTGGTTAGTGTTCAATTCAACGGAGAAAGCAGTTTCGAAACTAGTAAATTCGCGGCTACAAAGGGATGAATTGATCCATCTTTCACTTGTCGAAGCAGATCTGAGTGAAGTTCAGAAACGTCGGCAACTCGGCGTAAGTTTTGGGTTAACGAATGGGTAGTTGCTTGCTCAAACCATAATTCCAACTGTTTTTTCCTTTTGGAAGAAAAGTCTCCAGTGGATACGCTCAATTTTATTTGACTTTCAATTTGCTCTAGAAGTCCATCCAATCCAAGTTTTGTGGCTGCAGAAGTGAGTAGAACAGATGGAGGCTCAGCAGAGCCGTGGAGGAGATGCAATGCTGCGGTCAGTTCTGATGCGAAATTTTTACTTAATTGCTCGTTTTCGCCATCCGATTTGTTTACCGCCACTAAATCAATCACTTCCATTATGCCACGCTTTATGCCTTGAAGTGCATCCCCGCTTCCAGACATGGTCACGAAGACTACCAAATCAGATAAGGTAGCAACGCTCGTTTCAGACTGGCCGATGCCAACCGTTTCCACAATAATGCGGTCGTAACCAGCGGCTTCACAGAGGAAAATGCTTTCCCGAGTCATCTGGGCAACCCCTCCTAATACGCCGGATGTTGGGGACGGACGGATGAATGCGTTGGAATGACGGCTTAGGGCAGGCATTCGGGTCTTGTCTCCCAAAATACTTCCACCAGTTCTTTCACTGGAAGGATCAATAGCCAGCACAGCCACCCGGTGGCCAGCTTCGATCAGCATAATACCAATATGTTCGATCAACGAGCTTTTTCCAACACCGGGAGCGCCGGTTACAGCAATCCGGACCGAGGAGGAGGCATTTGGTATACTTGAAGACAACAAGGAAATCTTTGCTTCGTAATCTTTAGGATGAATGCTTTCCATTAAAGTAATCGCACGACCAAGTGCGCCACGGTCACCGGAAGTCAATGCTGTAAACAACGGGCTCGAATTGTTCATCTTGTCTGGTTGCCAAATTTTTCTAGCAACGTATTCAGCAACTCGCTGGCGGCCGTCGGAATAACGGTACCGGGTCCAAAGACGTGCGAAACACCAGAAGTAATTAGAAAGGGGACATCATGATCCGGAATTACACCCCCAGCCACAACCAATATGTCAGATCTTCCGAGTGATCTTAATTCGGAAATTAAACGTGGTACGAGTGTTTTATGGCCACCAGCCAAGCTAGATACGCCCACAACATGAACGTCATTTTCAATTGCTTGAAGTGCGGTTTCTTCCGGCGTTTGAAATAGGGGCCCGACGTCTACGTCAAAGCCCATATCCGCAAATGCGGTTGCGATAATTCGCGCGCCACGATCATGGCCGTCTTGTCCAAGCTTTGCCACCAAAATTCGAGGCCGGCGGCCGGTAGCTTGGACAAAGGAATTAGATAGGGTATTCACGTCATTGATGATCTTAGCACTGGGAAATTCAGCTGAGTATACTCCAGTGAACATCGTTGTTTCCGCCTCATGCCGTCCAAACACCTGTTCCAAGGCGCTAGATATCTCGCCCAATGTTGCACGCGCTCGGGCAGCTTTGATACACGGCTCCATTAGCGCCGATGAGGGTGACGAAGCCGCTGCAACTAGAGCATCTAGCGATTGTTTTACCGCGCTTTCGTTTCTCTCGGCGCGCAGGCGATTCAGTTGATTAATTTGGGAGAGTCGAACCTGGGAATTATCTACTTCTCTTACGCTAAGTTCGGTTTTTGTAGGGTTTACCTGGGCGTTTATGCCAACAATAATATCTTTTCCAGAATCTATTCTGGCTTGTCGTCTAGCAGCGCACTGGCCAATGTTTTGTTTTGGGATCCCCATCGCAATCGCCTTTGCCATTCCACCTAAATTTTCAATCTCATCCATGTGGACTCGAGCCCGTTGCATGAGTTGATCTGTGAGATATTCGACGTACCAGGAGCCCCCAAGAGGGTCAACCACATTTGTGACGTCGGTTTCGTGTTGCAAAATGAGCTGCGTGTTGCGAGCAATTTTTGCCGTGGCATCCGTTGGCAGCGCCATGGCTTCGTCCAACGCGTTCGTGTGTAACGATTGCGTTTGCCCCAGAACTGCGGCCAGGGCCTCAACAGATGTTCTTCCAACGTTGTTGTAGGGGTCCTGAGCCGTAAGTGACCAACCCGATGTCTGACAATGAGTTCGGAGCATGAGCGACTTCGGATTAGCAGGATTAAATTCAGACATGGCTTCTGCCCAAAGCGCGCGTGCTGCCCGCAGTTTAGCAGCTTCCATAAACATGTTCATTCCGATTCCGAAAAAAAAGGAAACCCTGGGGGCAAACGAATCGACGTCCAAACCTTCACGCAGTGCTGCCCTCACATACTCGAGTCCATCAGAAAGGGTGTAGGCCAATTCGAGATCTGCTGATGCTCCAGCTTCGAGCATGTGATAACCACTTACACTAATGGCATTAAACAGCGGCATTTTTTGGGCAGCGAAGCGCATGATGTCGCTAACAATTCGCATCGATGGTTCTGGCGGATATATGAACGTATTCCGCACCATAAACTCCTTCAAAATATCGTTCTGAATGGTCCCTGATAAATCTTCCGGTGGAACTCCTTGCTCTTCGGCGGCCACAATAAAAAATGCCATTATGGGCAGAACAGCCCCATTCATGGTCATGGAGACACTCATTTTCTGGAGCGGAATTTCGTCGAATAATGTTTTCATGTCTTCAACGGAATCTATGGCAACCCCGGCCATGCCCACATCGCCCTCCACTCGGGGGTGATCCGAGTCATATCCTCGATGAGTTGCCAAATCAAAAGCAACCGAGAGTCCTTTTTGTCCTGCGGCTAGATTGCGGCGGTAAAACGAATTGGATTCTTCTGCTGTAGAAAAACCCGCATACTGCCGCACGGTCCAGGGCCGTCCTGTGTACATACTCGCATACAAACCTCTCGTGTAAGGCGGGACGCCGGCCCGAGAGCCTAGATGAGCGAAAGACTCAAATCTTGGTAGAGTTGGGACATCAAAGCCCTCTTGGCTTTTGTATCCTACGTTCTCTGGTCGGGGATCGGGTGGCGTATATGGCTCTGACAAATAAGAAAGCCGTGATGGCTTTTGGCTGTAATCAGGCGTCTTCATTTTGAGTCCCCCACATGGATAGACGGGGTAAACTCTAGGACCTTCGGCATCGGAAAAAGACCGCTTGGAGGGGCCAAGCCGTGATCTGAGGATTCCGCAAAATGGGTCTGGCCAATTATAGATCTTATTTTTTTCCCGTCGACGTGTCGGCCACCTTGAGCATAATTCTGTCGATCTGCCTGCAGAATGTCGCTATTGAGCCGATCGCTAACTTGCTTCGGCGTTAATTCGCGAAGTTCCAAGAACAACTCCCAGCCTTTTTGAATTAATGCGTCCGTTAGGTTTTCAACCGAATACGAGCCAGCTAAAGGATCTGCTATTTTGTCTAGCTGGCTTTCATCACACAAAAGATGGAATAAATTGTGGGAAAGAACGGCCGCATCGGAATCCGAGTAACCCTTTTCTAAGACATTCCAAGGCTGGAGGGCCAAGGCATCTGCGGTTCCAAGAATACCCGAAATCCCCGCAATTGTATTGCGAATCATGTTGTTTTCTTGGTCTACCGGACTGAAACAGGTCGAGGAAGAGACAGCTATTATCCTCCAGGTATACTCATTGAGTTCATGAAGCCTCGCGAGGTGTTCCAAGAGGACTCGAAGCGCTCTTAGTTTGGACGTTTCACCAAGCAGATCGGTTCGAACTGAAGTGGTGACAAAATCGGGAGATATTCCAAGATGAAACAGCCTATCTGCAGAAAAAAGAACCAGTGCAAGTTGAGTTGTAGCTCCAGCATACAAGTGGTCCCAGCAGTAACCGTCTACAAACGGTAAATATGTGGTGATGCCGGACGGGCAACCTAAAATTTCAGAAGCGGTTAAATCTATATATCTGGATTCAGAACTAGATTTTTGAACATCCTGAAGAAGAGAAGGGCTGTACGGAGAGATCCAATTGAAGGCGGTTAATTCGCCTTGAAGTCTCAACACACCGTGCACGCTGGCGTCAGCAAGGGCAAAATAATCTGTACCTGAATGAGTTCTAACTACTTCACCAACGCCTGCTGTTTCAGAAAACGCGGCCATTTCGATTCTAGGATCGGGAAACCAGTTGAGGTTTTGCGCTCGAAGTTTTCCTTTGGATTCAGTAAAAACTAGGTCTTCCCACATAGGCCGATTATTAAAATGAAATTGAAAATCAGGCTCTAGAAGCTACGAAACTGACGGATGAGATCGAAAAGAACTATTCCAACCGCCACGGAAACATTCAAAGATTGCTTCGCACCATACTGAGGGATTTCAAATGCAAAATCGCACATTCCCATCAAGGATTCATCGACACCATCGACCTCATTTCCGGCTATCAAGCACATGGGAAAACTGGACGGCTGCAAGTTTTCGATGGGCGTCGGCCTATCTGTAAGTTCAAGGGCCGCAACGGTATATCCTGAAAGCTTTAGTTCCTGCAAATACTCCTTGGGGTCGGGCAGAAGTCGCCATGGGACAAAATCCTGGGCCCCCAAAGATGTTTTGTATACCGATTTATGGTCGGGTGTTGGTGTAAAACCCGAAATAAGCACTTCTTGAATAAATGCCCCGTCTGCCGTCCTAAGAGCAGATCCAACGTTGTGTGCTGATCGTATGTTATGCAATAACAGCAAAACGGGATGGCGCTTCTTTGTTTTCAATTCATCTGGAAGAAGACGTGGAATCTCCAGATGTTCGAGTTTTCGTATAGCCATGTGTGTTCTGTTTGTCGATTTCAATTCACAGAATACGACCGGAATGATTATTGGATCAGGTCTAACCTCCCTCTAAATTTCCAACTAACGCGAATTTCTTCATAGATGGAAAAGGGTAGTCCACACGTGATTGTAGCCATAGACGGTCCTGCAGGGTCAGGTAAAAGTTCGACAGCCCGTGAAGTGGCTCGTCGCACCAATTCTCTTTATATCGACACTGGCGCCATGTATCGAGCGGTTGCGCTTTTCTGCGTTGAATCGGGACTCGACCCACGTTCCGATCAATTAGGGTCACAGCTCCGGGACGTGGTCATTCGACTTGATCCTTCAGAAAGCGGCATCGTTGTCTATTTGAATGACATAGACGTGAGTGAAAAAATAAGGGACTCGAGAGTTAGTGCACTTTCTTCTGAAGTAAGCAAAAACGCTGATGTCCGGGACAAAATGGTCTTGTTGCAGCGCCAAATGGCCAAAAAGTGTGTCGAAAATGGCGGCTCTGTAGTCATGGAGGGGCGAGATATTGGGACGGTCGTTTTTCCAAACGCAGAATTTAAGTTCTTCTTGGTGGCCGACCCAAAAGTTCGAGCCAAACGGCGGGCCGACCAAATGCGAGAAAAGGGATTTCGAGCGGATGAAGACAAACTGTATCAGGAGATTGTTGATCGCGATCGAAGGGACGAGTCAAGAGAACTTTCACCACTACGGAAAGCAGAGTTCGCAATTGAGATTGACACCACAGGGTTGTCTTTTGAAGAACAGGTGGAGAATATAATCCACGTAATTAATGGGAACGGATAAGGTTTAGTGGGGTTTTACCGAGTCTGCGCCAAAATGGCTCAGCCTACTTTGCATACAGGAAGCGACGTGGGATTTTGTATCATTAAACCCAAGCCATCCGAACGATTCCTGTCTCTAGCGGTTCGGAAGTTGGCTTACGTGTAGCACTATGGCTGATAATCAGCAAAAAGATGCTCAGGACAATGACGAGGTAGTCGAGAATATCGAACTAACCCCAATTCCTGAGGCGGTCGCTACAGAAACTCCTTTGACACCCCCAGTTGAAGCTCCGGCTGAAACAACAACGGAAAAAGTGGTCGAAGAGTCTGTAGAAACAGAACCCGCATCCAGTGTCCCTACGGAAAGTACCCCTGAAGTTGAAGCTGAAGTATCAGCCGAAGTTTTAGAAGCGGAAACCGTAGAAGAAGTTACCTCAGAAGAAGTAATTGTTGCCGAAGTAGCAGTTGAAACCGAAGCAGCAGTTGAAGCTGAACAAGTGGAAGATTCTTCGAGCACCGTGTCTGAAGAAGCTCCTGCGCCTGCAGAAGCCGCCGTATCTGAGGAAGCCCCAGTATCTGAGGAAGCCCCAGTATCTGAGGAAGCCACCGTATCTGAAGCGCCAAGCGACAATAGCGACAATAGCGACGAAGAAGATGAGGACCAGGATGATGTTGCTGAATTTGAAAAACAGCTTCCGTCACCACCTCGTGACGGTATGCTCGGTTTCACCGGCGAAATAACTGGTAAGGTATACACATTAGCAGACCTCGAAAAGGTCGTAGATCCCGAAGATTGGAATGTCGGCTTAGACGATCTACGTATTTTGGTCGAAAGTACACTAACCAACGTATCTGAGAACGAAATAGTCGTAGGTAAAGTGGTTAGCGTTGGTGAAAAAGATGTCGTCATCGACATCGGTTTCAAATCCGACGGAATTGTGTCTCGCGGCGAGTTCGGACCTGAACTCGAAGCGGGTCAAGAAGTTGAAGTTTTCCTCGAACGAATCGAAGACTATCATGGTCAGTTGGTTCTTTCTAAGACCAAGGCAGATACCGTACGCCGCTGGCGTCGTATCGAGGATGCATTCAACAATGAAGAAGTCCTTGAAGGTCTAATTGTGCGCCGTATTAAAGGTGGTATGATTGTCGAACTTCTAGACGGAATGGAAGCATTCCTTCCAGGATCTCAAATTGATGTTCGTCCGGTACGTGATTTCGATGCGTATCTCGAAAAACGGATGGAGTTCAAAATTGTAAAACTCAATCCGACGAACGAAAACATCGTTGTTTCTCACAAAGCATTGATCGAAAAAGATCTAATGGCGCAGCGTGAGAAAATCTTATTGACGATGGAGCCTGGTCAAATTCTCGAGGGAATTGTCAAAAACATTACCGATTTCGGTGTGTTTATTGATCTGGGTGGTGTCGACGGTCTTCTTCACATTACCGATCTATCATGGGGCCGCGTTTCGCACCCATCTGAATTGGTGACATTGGATCAGAAATTGAACGTTGTAGTCCTTGACTACGACAAAGAGCGTCAACGCATTTCGTTGGGTCTCAAGCAGTTGCAGAAACATCCTTGGGAAGACATCGAAGCAAAAGTGGCTGGCAATCAACTTGTCGAAGGTAAAGTCGTGTCCATCACGGACTATGGCGCTTTCGTTGAGTTGGAAAAAGGGATCGAGGGACTTGTCCATATCTCAGAAATGAGCTGGACAGAACATATCCGTCATCCTTCTCAAATGGTCTCTCTAGGCCAGATTGTGCAAGTCAAAATTTTGAACGTGGATTCAGAAGGCAAAAAGATTTCGCTTGGAATGAAGCAGCTAGAGCCTGATCCATGGGAAAATATCGCAGAGCGCTATCCCCCCGGAACTGTTATGCGTGGCAAAGTTCGCAATATCACCAACTTCGGTGTGTTTGTTGAGATTGAGCCTGGCATCGACGGATTGGTACACATTAGTGACCTCTCCTGGACAAAGCGGATCCGTCATCCTTCCGATATGGTCAAAAAAGGCCAGGAATTGGATGTTGTTGTGCTAAACATTGACACCAAAGATCGCCGCATCTCCTTGGGCCACAAGCAGGTTGAAACCAACCCGTGGAATACGTTTGCTCAGGTCTACTCCGAAGGCTCAGTTACCACTGCCAAAGTTGTTCGTCTAGAAGACAAGGGCATGGTTGTGGAACTACCGATGGAAGTCGAAGCTTTCGTCCCAGAAGGAGAACTGCCAGCCGGTTCGAATCTAGCTGATTACAAAGAAGGTGTAGCCATAGAGAATCTCTATGTCATCCGATTTGATGCAAATCAGAAAGAAATCGTACTAAGCGCTACCGAGCATGCTCGGACGCAAGAACGTGCAGAACGTCAGGCAGAGAAACGTGAGCAAAACGAGTCTCGCAAGCAAGAAGCTCGTGAAGTACGTGAGTTCATTGAGACGGAATCGTCAACCAGTGGCCCGACTACGCTCGGCGAACTTTCTGGACTTGCTGCTCTGAAAGCGCAGATGGAAGAAGAAGAAGCTGCTGCACCGGCGAAAGCCAAAGCGAAAGCTAAAACTGATGCGGATGCAGAGACGGCTACTTCTGAAGAAGCGGCAGTTGCGACAAGCGAAGCTCCTGCTGAAGAATCAGTAGAAGCGAAGCCTAAAAAAGCGACTAAAGCAAAAGCAAAGGCAAAACCTAAAGCAAAAGCAGTTGAACCAGCCGAAGAGGCTGTTTCTGAAGCTCCTGTAAAGGAAGAAGCCGTTGTTGCCGAAGTCAAGGCGGAAGAACCAGCTGACACTTCAGTCGAAGTTGCTGCAGAAGACGCGTCGACAACGGAAGAAAAAGAATCCTAATTTTTTTTCTTGAAGGTATTAAGAGGGGCGACATGTGAACATGTCGCCCCTCTTTTCATATATAGAACACGAAAAATGTGTAGTGAATGGAAAATAAAAATAAAATGAGTAACATTGTACCCGATTGGAAGGCCGGGACACCAAAAGAAGATCAGCTCAACAAAGTATTACTTAGTAGAACTGAAGGTAAAACGCATACTCTGCTTGAACGCCTGCTTTCAGATAAGGAAATTAATTTGTACCACAGCTATGCGAATGTGGTGTCCATCCGAAGGTTAGGTTATAATGACCACGGCCCGGTTCATGCCCGAATTACAACGTACAACGCCCTTAAGATATTAAGATTGTTGCACGAAGGAGGTATCGAAACAAGCCTAGAAACAGAATCGGTAAGCAATTATGAGCAATCTCAGGTTGCGGTAGCACTTGGCTGCTTTTTGCACGATACCGGCATGGGCGTTACAAGAGATCATCATGAGTGGCACTCCATAAATCTTATAGATCCGATAATTGTTCGATATCTAGACTGGCTTTATCCATCAGATATGGCAGCACGTATAGTGGTTCGTTCGATGGTTCACGAAATTATTGTGGGTCACATGGCTCACATTCGGATCCACTCAATAGAAGCAGGAACTGTACTGGTAGCGGACGGAACCGATATGACCAAAGGTCGATCGTTGATTCCGTTCAATTTGCAACTAGACCCAACGGTTGGGGATATGCATCGATATTCTGCCAATACGATATCCAGAGTCGAGATTGTGAAAGGAGAGAACAAGCCGGTTCGAATTTCTATTCAAATGGACAATGCAACAGGGCTTTTTCAAATAGAGGAAGTGCTCATGGCTAAGGTAAAAGCTTCTCCTATAATGAAGCACCTAGAAATCGAGGCTAAGATTGATGATCAAGAGTCGCGAATGTACCTCAAATAAGGCTGATTAACGATCAAGGCAGTGCCTTTCCCTGTACAATGTTTTGGGCCGAAGAAAGGGACCTTTCACCAGTAACACATTGTGCCACCATTTCTCCAAACAAGGCTCCAAATTTGAAACCGTGGCCTGAACCGCCAAAAATTCTGATACTTTTGCCTTTTGAAGCCAGCTGAATCGTTCTGTCTTTGGAACAGGCATAATAACAGAGGCCGTACTTCGGCAGCGCCTTCGTTTTGGAAAGGGGGCCAGCAGAATCGGCATCTTCCGTTAAAACACGAGAGTTAATGACGGATTGAAGGTTTTCTATTTCCTCAGGAGCAATTTTTCTACCGGCATACGGACTCCCCTTAAACCTAGTGATATGATCTCCAACCTTGGCAGGAAAGTGAGTCGATCCAGGCACAAAATAGAATCCTGCATCTTCAGCAATGTCCAGGATCATTGGGCAGCCACCTTCGATCGATGCCACCTTAGGCGGGTTAGGATACAAAGCGTACACTTGGCGAAACGAGGTAACTTCAGAGCTATACAGTACGTCATGGCCGGCTCCGAGGGCCGTCACAATACGATCTGCAGAAAAAATATTTCCATCCCGATCTGTTAAAGAAGCAGTTGATTCATCAATTTTAACAATGTCAATATTTTCGTGAAGCCGAACACCATGCTGCTCAAGATATTTGGCAAGCGCAGTCACAACCAATCCTGATCTTATAATGCCTCCAGGGATACAAAACAGGGCTTCTTCATTAGGAAAAACACGTAACCAAGGTAGCCTTGATCTCAGCTGACTCGTATTCCAGTCTTCAAAAGGGACATTCAAGGATTGTAAAGATGACCGCGAATTCGTCATCCATGGATCGTTCTTCTTTCCCAGAACTAGAGCCCCCGTCTCGATATAAAACGACTCTCCGAGGAGGCTCCACATCCGATCCCAAGCTTCAAAGGCGGGTGGAATTAAGCTAGCATATCCTTGTTGCGGACCATAGGCGTGCCTAATGAGACGATGAAAATCGAAACTGGAAGAATGACTGTTAGGAATCAAACCTTTGTCAATCACCTCAACTTCGTGGCCTCGAAGTGACAACTGCACAGCGGTACTTAGGCCGTAAATGCCGGCCCCGACAACAATGATTTTCATGTACAGAATTGGCTATAGGCGAGCTCAGCTGCAACGAGATCTTCCAAGCTGTATCCTACTGATTTGAACACAGTAATTTCGTCTTCGGATGCCCTTCCTGCATGTAAACCGGTGCACAGTTCGCTCAATTCAGCCTTAATGTGGTCCATTGTCCAGCTTCCTTCATTTTCAGCCTGGATTAAATCGCCGGCCTCCGCCGTCGCACCTTGCCGAGTATCTACAAAGACTGATGCGCGTTCTATCAAAGCGGTATCACACTCCCGCATAGATGGAAGATAAGCGCCCACTAGGTCCACGTGGCATCCAGGCTTTACGAGTTCTCCTTTTACAAGGGGCCTCTTGGACAATGTGGCACAAGAAATTACGTCTGCTTGTCCCACAAACCGATCCAGGTCATCCACGATTTCAATTTCACACTTACTTTCTAATTCCTCTTTTAGAGCCGGTATTCGGTCCTTCGATCTGTTCCAAACCAATACTCGTTCAAAGTTACGAATGGTTTGATGAGCCAAAATTAAAGGGGCAGCTAAAGCGCCCGCGCCAATAACCAATAACGTTTTAGAATTGGCTCGAGATAAATAGGACGATGCCAATGCAGAAGCTGCTGCTGTTCTCATTGTAGTTAGTACAGAGCCATCCAAAATGGCCAACAACTCTCCTGTTAGGCCACTCTTTAATAGATAAGAGGCCTCAACCGCTGGCTTCCCATTTGTAACGTTTCCTGGAAATACAGTAGCTATTTTTACTCCAATATAATCACGACTCCACGCGGGCATAAGCAGCAGGGTAGCATCGTCCCCCCCAGACTGTGGTATTTTCAGGTGCTGGCGTTCAGGGACTATTGGATTCGTCGCAAAAGCCTTTTTCAAAGCCGATATAAGGTCTGAAATGTGTAAATGTTCTTGAATTTCTTCTTTTGAAAGAATGATCATGCGAGCAATTGAAAACGTAATGAAACGGAGGAATGAATTTGTAGTATGCTACAACCCAAGATAATATAACGTCACCTTTGAGGCGCAAACAGTCGCCAATAATGGACAAGAACGAAAAACTTCACATTCTCAATTTGGTTGAAGGATCAAATGTCCCCTTTTTGCGGGGCATTTTGACCAGATCCCTACAATATGCGGGTTTGTCCTTCGAAAATGCATACACAGTGGCTTCTGCGGTTCGGAAAAGCCTGGCGGATGAGCATGAAATCACTAACAAAAATCTTCGAAAAAAAGTCTGTAAGTACTTGGCAGCCAACGGGTTTGATCAACACGTTGAAAGTTATACAAGTCAAACAATTGAGATTCCTCAGATTAGGGTCATTACTGGAGATGGAGCTGATTCTCCTTTTTCTAAAGGGCAACTCGCCGATTCTTTAGAAATATGTGCGCTACCTAGGGATGAAATCTATAAAGTGGTGACGGCAATAGAGGCGGAGCTTTTAGCAAATGACCAGCAAGAAATTACTTCCGCAGAGATTACGGCACGAGTCCTAGAACTACTTGAATTTCATGCCGGGCCGCAGGTATCACAGGCCTATCAAAGATGGGTTACGTTTTCTCATACTGGCCGACCACTTATCATTCTAGTTGGAGGGACTAATGGCAGTGGGAAAAGCTCTATTGGTTCAGAATTGGCCCACCGTTTGGATATTGTTCGAACACAGTCAACGGACATGCTGAGGGAAGTAATGCGCTTGATGGCCCCAATTCGTTTGGTACCAACACTGCATACCTCATCGTTTGATGCATACACAAAAATGCCGTCTGTTAGCGAAACGTATAAGTCAGAAGAAATGATACACGGTTACCTGACGCAATCAAGTCAGGTTGCTGTTGGCGTGGAAGGGGTGGTCAGTAGGACGTGCAATGAACAAGTTTCGCTGATTATTGAGGGCGTGCACTTGCACCCCGAACTTATGGACCAGATTGTTCGGGAAACCGATGCCATTGTTGTGCCGGTTCTTTTGGCAGTATTGAGACCGAAAAGGCTTAAAAAACGGCTTATTGGTAGAGGGCAAGTAATTTCTTCCCGTCGATCTTCGCGTTATCTAGAAAACTTTAACAAGATATGGGACCTGCAAACTTTTTTATTATCCGGGGCGGACGAGTTTAACATTCCCATAATTGCGAATGAAGACGAGGACTCAACCATTCGTCAAATCATGTTGACGATTTCTGAAAAGCTGGAAGAGATTGCGGAGTAGGCTATGTTTTTGCATCGAGACCAATTTCAGCCATTGAAAACCTGTTTTTGAACATCATTACCCGAATTTCCCTTCGATATAGTCCGCAGTTTGTTGGTTAAACGGAGTGACGAAAAGATCCTCTGTGCGTTGGTGCTCCACCATCTTACCCATCAGCATGAAGGCGCATTCATCTGAAGCACGCCTGGCCTGAGCCATATTGTGTGTTACAATCAAAATGGTGTATTCCCCGCGAAGCCCCCAAATCAATTCCTCAATGGCTTCGGTGGCCTTTGGATCTAAAGCAGAACAAGGTTCATCCATTAGCAATACTTTCGGTTTGACGGGAAGTAGTCTTGCGATGCAGAGCTTTTGCTGCTGTTCAAGGGAGAGATCTAAAGCCGATTTATCAAGTTTGTCTTTAAGGTCATCCCAGAGCAATACTTCCTTGAGTGCTTTTTCGATGATTTCATCTTCTTGAGAATCAATTTTCTTGGTAGAATCTTGTAAGCCGTAGCCGAACAGTATGTTTTTTCGAATCGTAATTGGAAGGGGATTGGGGCGCTGAAAAACCATTCCAATTTGGCTTCGAACTTGCGTTAAGTCTACTTTAGGCGCATAAATGTCATGGCCCATAACCTCCACTTTTCCTTGCGTACGGACGTATCCAAATCGTTCGTTGATCCGGTTTACGCTTCGCAACAAAGTAGATTTACCACATCCAGACGGACCTATGAGGGATGTAACGAGACCCTGTTTGACATTGAAAGAAACGTCAAATAATGCCTGAAACGTACCGTACCACAAATTGAGGTCAGTGGCCTGAATGGCCAGAGCGCCTGAAGCCAATTCTTCTTTATTCAATGGCTCATCTTGTTTTTTCGTTGTATCAACCAAAGCGTCCCTCGACATATGCGGTCGTTCTCGAATCGGAAGTCTTTCCTTCGAAAATGTCTTCCGTCTTGCCGACTTCTACCATTTCACCATTTAAGAAAAAAGCGGTACGATCGGCAAGGCGTTCCGCCTGTTGGACTAGGTTTGTTACCAAAATGATAGAGAGCTCATTTTTCAACTCCTTCAATACATCCTCTATCCGCATAGTGGTGACCGGGTCAACCGCAATGGAAAACTCATCCAACATGAGCAGATCTGGGTCTTGAGAAAGCGCTCTGGCGATGGTGAGACGCTGTTGTTGTCCTCCTGAAAGGAGAGATCCCAAAGAGGATAAACGATCTTTAACCTCATTCCAAAGAGCCGCCCGGCGTAGGCATTTCTCTACGATCTCATCTAGGTCCACCTTATGTCTAACACCTGAGATTCGAGGAGAAAAAGCAACATTTTCGTAAATGGAGAGCGGCAATCCCGTGGGTAATGGAAAAACTACACCTATCCGTTTACGCAACGAGTAAAGATTGCGCCATTTGGATGTGTCATAGCCATGAAACCGAATTTCTCCTGAAGTAGACATTCCTGATGTAAGCTCGTCCATCCTGTTGACAGCCTTTAGGAAAGACGTTTTTCCGCTTCCGGAAGGCCCAATGATTCCAAAAATTTCATTGCTTTTGACATCAAGTGTCACGTTTCTAAGTGCCACCTTTCCGTTGTAGGAAATACTGAGATCGTTAACGGCGAGCATGACATGGTCGTTTGATAAAGGAGTAGACAAATTATTCATGCTACCACTTTTTCTTGTTTCTCAAGCGGATTCGAAACCCGATTGAAAGTGCATTCATCGTAAGGACCAATCCTATGAGCAAAAGAGCTACTCCGTATGGCAGATCCTCGGGGACGTTAGGTACCTGAGTTGCGACGACAAAAAGATGGAGGGAGAGCGCCATGGTTTGGTCGTACACGCTCTCAGGAAGAAACGGAAGAAAAAAAGCAGCTCCTGTAAACATAATGGGAGCTGTTTCTCCGGCCGTTCTTGATACTTCCAATATCACTCCAGTTAGAATACCAGAAACGGCATTTGGCAACACGATCCGCCGAATAGTCTGCCAACGAGTTGCCCCCATACTCCAACAAGCCTCACGAAACGCATGAGGGACAGATTGAAGGGATTCTTTTGTCGCTATGATGACAACGGGAAGAGTCATAATGGCTAACGTCAGACTGGCAGCTAGAATACTGGTCCCAAACCCCGCAAATAGTACAAATGCACCCAGTCCAAACAAAGCATGAACGATAGATGGCACACCCGCCAAATTAATAATGGCCAGATTTATAATGCGGGTTAGAACGTTATCGGGAGCGTATTCACTAAGGTATATCGCAGCGGCAATTCCAAGTGGCACTGAAAACACGAGAGCCAATGAAACTAGAAAAATGGTTCCTAGAAGGGCGGGAAACACTCCTCCTTCCGTCATTCCTTTAATTGGAAAGGCCGTCAGAAATTCCCAAGAAATGGCTGGTCCGCCTCGGACAATCAGAAGTGTAAGGATGACAAGAACGGGAAGAATAAGTAGGGCAGTCATCAGCAAAAAGAGTGCCTTCCATCTCTTTTCTGTTGCGTAACAGCGTACGTTATGTTCTGTTTTAGCAAACATGGTCATTTATTCCTGATTCCACGAACCATCACGTCGGCCGTAAGATTGATGATAAAGGTGATCAGAAAGAGGAAAATACCCAGCGTAAATAGGGCTCCGTAGTGATCTGATCCCACAGCTGTTTCTCCCAATTCTGCTGCAATAGTTGCAGTCAAGGCACGCACGGAGTCAAAAACGCTACCGGGGATGTTGATCGAGTGTCCACTTGCCATGAGGACGGCCATCGTTTCTCCAAAGGCGCGACCAATTCCCAATAAAACCGCAGATACCAGTCCGTTTTTGGATGCTGGAATCACAACCTTAACAATGACCTGCCACTTTGTTGCTCCCATCGCCTCGGCCGCTTCTCGATACCGATCCGGTACGGCCTTTAACGCGTCCTCAGCAATCGTTGTCATAATGGGGGCAGCCATCAACCCTAAAATAACTCCCGCATTTAAAACGTTCAATCCAATAGGTACATTGAACAGTTGAATGATGAGGCCATTCATGATCGTTAAGCCAATGAATCCCCATACAACGGATGGAATCGCAGCAAGGAGCTCCACTAATACTTTAAGGGATTCACGTGTCTTCCCGGTGGCAAATTCTCCGATATAGATGGCTGCGCCTAGCGAAAAAGGTATGGCAATGAGCATAGCCATTCCGGTGATGCTGGCCGTTCCAACTATGAGTGCAAAAGCACCATACGTTTCCCGGCTCTCCGAGGTAGGACGCCAATTCATCGACGTGAAAAATTCAACGATGTCGAATCGTCCAAAAGTAAACGAGAAACCTTCCTTAGAAATGAATACAAATATTCCGATGATAAAAACGATCGCGGAGATGCCCCCCACAAACATCAAAATTTGGACGGCACGATCGACATACCAAGACAAATCTCGTCGATCCATATGAGCCATTGCTTTTTGTGCTTTTGAACTCATTCAGAATGTGCTCCTTCGTTCCCATCTCCTCTAACTAAAAGAACAACGGAAGAAACCCGGTCGGCCATAAAGTGGAATAGGCCAGGCATATCGACTCCTTTTGGGGTGGCCCAATTCAAAACGCTGCATCCAAAAGGAACTTTTGGCATAAATTCCTCGATGGTCGAGTCGATGCAAATGAAGACATCGTTGGATTTCCAAGAAGTGTCCGAGACGACGAAATTAGACGGGTCAAGACCACTCAGATCCAACCCCTTAGTTGCACATAACTCAACCAATTCAGCCTGTAGGGCGGATGCAGGTGTAAGTCCTGCGCTATTTCCTACAATTCGATCCGAATAAAATTTGCGGCAAAGTGCCACTGCGATTTGTGTGGCTCCATCATCTTTTTTATCTAAAAACAGGAGTCGAAAGGGGCGTCTTTGCTTAGTTTTGCCAGTTTTCGTGAATACTACTTCTTCACAGAGGTTTTTCGACTGGTCGCTTACCCGCTCGATCAAATTGATAATATTTAATCGTGCAAATAGATCCTTTCGGTGTAGATCGACCATTTCAGGAGCGACGAGATCCGAGTAGGCGAGGAGATATTCCCGATCTACTTTTTTTGCAACTCTTGATGTTTCCATCGCCAAAACATCGTCTTGGTCCTCGTGGGCTTTTACAGAACTTGCCAACATTTCAAGGGCATTGTATGCCATAACCTGCAGGTCATGCCGAAAGGCTCCTCCCACCTCGGTATCGAGGTGAGAGGCTTCTTTCGAAATGGTTGCTGCATAGTCTCCTAACCGCTCTAGCAAAATGATTGTCCGTAGAGACGACGAAATGAATCTCAAATGACCGGCAGAAGGCAAATGTTTAGCAATAAAACGGTGACATTCCAGATTCAGGTCATCAACCTTTCTATTGACAGGGTGGTCGCCAAGAATAGTCTGGTAGGACAATTCTCGATTACCTTTAAGCAGTGCCTCAATAGCATTGGAGAGTCCGGTGTGAACCGTTTGTCCAAGGCCGGATATTCCGGATCTAATGCTGTTCAGGTCGTTTTCGAGTCGTTGTTCGTAGTGTGACATTTTCGTCAATCAAAAAGGTAAAAGCTAGGTCGTAAAACCCTTAATTACATAGCAGTCGTGCTACACGTCGGAGGAGTCGCAGGTGCGTATCCTTTTCCTAATATGATGCACTGACCGTCATTACTCAAAATCCAATCTAGGTAGTCTTTCGTTGCTCCTGTTGGCTCGCCTGCGGTATACATAAAGAGAGGGCGGGCAATAGGATAGGTTCCATCTAATGCCGAATCAATAGTCGGCGCTACACACGCAGAATCTGGCGTTGAGATCACACAGGGCATGTGAACTTCATCTGTAGCATACGCAAGGCCGCTATATCCAATGGCACACGCCGTATTCATAACAAGATCCACGACGTCTTTTGAGCCATGCATGTCCCGAGAGCCCAGCTTGAAGTCTGACTCGTCAAGCACTGCTTCCCTAAAATAGGCATATGTGCCTGAATTGTTTTGACGACTTACCCGAATAATCTCATCGCTTTTGCAGCCTGGCACCTTTACACCGAGCTGGGACCACTTCTCAATGGTACCACCATCTCCATAGATAGCTTTTAGTTGCTGCAATGAAATTTCTTGAATTGGATTATCCTTATGCAGGAAGATGGCAAGTGCATCATACCCAACAACATGTTCTTTGGGAGCATGACCCGCCGCAGTCAACTCTTTCATTTCTGATTCCTTCATCTCGCGGGAGGCATTCGCGATGTCAACTGTACCATTCATTAGGGCAGCGATGCCCGTTCCTGATCCTCCACCTGTTACCGCAACAGCGACATTTGGATTTACGGTTTGGTATGCTTCGGCCCAAGCCTGGGCAACGTTCACAAGCGTATCGGAGCCCTTGTTTTGAATGACTGACCGCCCCGAGCCTTCCTCAGGTCGTCCGCATGCCGAAATTAGTAGCGCCACTATTGGCAGTAGAAGTAAATAGCTTTTTGTGTGCGTCTTCATGATGTTGATATGAGAAGAAATGGACTAAGAAAGGTGAATTAGAAAGAAGCGACAACAGTGAGGCGACCTGTTAGGGTAGCATCGTCGTTGGCGTCATCCTTGTCAAAAATGAGGTTTGGGATAATTTCAATGCCCTTTTCTGGCATGAAACTATAGCCCAAGATCAGCCAATTATTTTGTGTGGTGTCTCCGACGTTATCTCTATCCAAGAGATCGAAGCGAGCTATAAGGCGCTGGGTTTCTTTTACTTGGTAAAACCCAAAGAATGACGCACCAATACGGGTGTCCTTATCGTCGGCTGAATCGATCGTTTTCGGATTTACGAAACCTTCAACGCCGAGCTTCAATTTGCTCATAGAATAACCAACAAACAGGTTTCCGGAAACTGAGCTACCTCCCTGAAACTGGTAGTAGTCGCCGCCAAGAGAAAGTTTTAGTTCATTTGTTGGATAAAATTCAAGCTGGCCATATAGTCGTTTAAATTTGTCTGTTTCCGCTTTGCCACCTGAATTATTAGCAAACATAAGTCCGTATTTCACTTTCCCATTGGAGGTCAAAGGGCCGTTAAAGCCAACGCCCATATCTCTTGAACTAGCAACCTTTCCACGATCCATGATGGTCTTTTCAAGGCCACGGTGACCCCACTGTTTTTCTGAAACGGTCCACATAGGAGGAGAACTAACACCAAAAGTAATGTTGTGTCCATCGCCGAAGGCATTCTTCCATCTGACATAAAGATCTTTGATAAAAACTGCTGGTTTTCCGTCGCTAGCTACAGTTTTGTCTGTTGCTTCAAATCGAACACGACCGTCGAACTTTTCAGACAATTTAAAATCTGAAGTCAAATAGACCCTTCTGAAATCAAATCCGTTTTCGCCATCATTTTCTCCGTTAGGAGAGGCAAGAGTATAAGAGTAATCTGAAAAAATGGTGCCGCTCAGTTTTACACTGGTTTGGCCATTTGCGGCGGACGCGACCAGCATCATCAAGATTAACACAGGCCATACGAAGGAATTATTCCTATTCATTGGTAACTCGATAGTAAAATGGGGGTGACTACCATTCCTATTAAGTAGGAAATGATATGCAAGTGTACACCGCCTATGTTATTATACTGTTAACATATTGTGTGAGAAGGATGAAGATGCGGATTTCGACGCATTTACCTCAAATCGATTTAAAGGCATAAACGGATCCGTTGAGCGAATAGACAACACTCCTGCCTGCGTCTATTCCTAAATAAATTATTGCAGAGGTTGCGATGAACAATTACTTTTGTCTCAATAAATTTGCTGAGAAACGCACCAGTTATTACGAACAGTACAGAAGGAATGCCTACAGAAATGACAATCTTTCGATCAAACCCTTTTCTGAAAAAGGCAATCTTTGACAGGTTACTTGATACATGAAATAATGCTGTAATTCCCAACACAGAATGGAAATCTAAGAAGTACCTGGCGATAACTTTTTCAATTCAAAAAGATCTTTTCTACGGTCTCTTAGGTTGCGAACGGCTCCGAATTGGTTCAATTCTCTCAGTAAATCTATATCAACATCTGCAATTAGAATCATTTCGGTATTGGTTGTGGCCTCTGCTTTTATTCCATTAGCTGGAAAAGCAAAATCGCAGGGGGTAAAAACCATGGATTGGGCGAATTGAATATCCATATTGTGGACCTTAGGCAAATTGCCGACACTTCCTGCTATAGCTACGTAACATTCGTTTTCTATGGCGCGTGCCTGTGCGCAGTGGCGAACTCTTGAATACCCGTTTTGGGTGTCCGTTAAAAAAGGAATAAATAAAATGTCCATTCCTTCATCTGCCAAAATCCTACTTAATTCTGGAAACTCTGAATCATAACAAATAAGTATCCCGATTCGTCCGCAGTCCGTTTCAAATGTCTTTAACTCACTCCCGCCTTGCATTCCCCAGACTTTTGCTTCATCAGGTGTGACATGAAGTTTTTCGTACCGCTCCGTTGTTCCGTCTCGTTTGCATAGATAACCTACATTGTAAAGTAAGTTGCCCACCAATTCAGGCATGCTTCCAGTAATGATGTTGATATTATATGAGATAGCAAACTCAGAAAATTTTTGCACAATTTCTGAAGTATGTTTGGCCAGTTCCCTAATAGAGGCTGATTCTGAAAGGTGATTATTGTCCGCCATTAAGGGGGCATTAAAGAACTCGGGGAAAACCGCAAAATCTGATCTGTAGCCAGATACAGCATCAACAAAATATTCTGCTTGCTGCATCAACTCGCCCAAGTTTT
>ERZ890510.755-NODE-755-length-23998-cov-5.909995_pt1 | contig 23998 bp, 28 predicted proteins | sample MGYA00521265_ERZ890510 | MGnify/ENA primary metagenome ERZ890510 (study PRJEB32303, sample SAMEA104408624) | aquatic metagenome | biome: Brackish water; feature: Chemocline; material: water | place: Baltic Sea | collected 2014-10-26T21:54:00 | depth 110 m ...
GGTTGGCATGGGAGATCATCTGCCAAAGTGGCGGCAGACTGTCTACCGAATAAAAAACTCCGGATAAAAACGTCATGGGCAAAATAACGAAGTTTTGAAAGGCTGCCACTTGGTCAAACTTATCCGCCCAAATTCCCGCAATGAGGCCGAGTGAGCCCAGTATAACGCCCCCGCAGGTACCAAAAAACAAGATATAAAAAATATTACTGATGGGGACACTCACAAAAAACATAGACGCAATGATTACACCTGACGCTACGAGCAACCCTCTCAGGCAAGCTGCAGAGATATACGCGGCAAAAAGCGCGTGGTGAGATAGCGGGGTAAGAAGAATAAAAACGATATTGCCCATCATTTTTGACTGGGCCAAACTAGAAGACGTATTCGCAAAAGAATTTTGCAGCAAACTCATCATGGCGAGTCCTGGGACTAGAAACGTCAGATAATCAATTTCTAAATCAGGATAAACGCTGATTCTGTTTTTGAGGGCGTGAGAGAAAATCAGCAGGTAAAGGAGGGCGGTGAGAACCGGCGCGCCGACAGTTTGGACGGCAACCTTCCAAAACCTTAAAACTTCCTTCAAAAAAAGAGTACTAAACCCTGACATCTTATTCTGACCGCTCCGGGCTAGCTCTCATGATCGACAGAAAGACATCCTCAAGATCTTCATTTTCCGTCTCCAGCGTATCGATCTCATACTCCAACTCGCGTACGAGTCGAAGGACACCTTCAATCTCCGAGGGAGATGGTACTCTAGCAAGGTATTCCCCTGACTCAAGAAACACCGTATCAGGCAGAAGAGCTTCCAAAGGAGATGAATTTGCTTTCGCCGGCTGTTTGACGCGAAAACGAATCACACACTCCTTATCCCTTTGCAGCAAACGATCCGTAGACTCAATCATCACGAGCTCACCATTTTTAAGCATTCCGATACGGCTACAGAGACTCTCAGCCTCCTCTAGGTAGTGCGTCGTGAGCACTATCGTGTGGCCCTCATCATTTAACTTTTGAATGAACGACCAAAGATTCTTTCTTAAATCCACGTCGACCCCAGCGGTCGGCTCATCTAATATGATTACAGGAGGCCGATGCACTAATGCCTGAGCAACCAAAACTCGCCGCTTCATACCTCCTGACAGCGATCGCATGTTGGCATTCGCTTTGTCTGTCAGATTTAAGCCGAACAATATTTCGTCTATCCAAGCATCATTTTTTTTAATCCCGAAGTATCCCGATTGGAACGTCAGTGTTTCTCTAACAGAAAAGAAGGGATCAAATACCAATTCTTGAGGAACAACTCCTAGAGCACGCCGAGCAGATTGATAGTCTCCCGACACGTCATAGCCCATGATTTTTATTGATCCGCGGTCAACACGGCAAAGTCCTGCCACGGAATTAATCAACGTTGTCTTCCCCGCTCCGTTTGGCCCAAGAAGCCCAAAAAACTCACCTCGAGGAACCGAGAAACTAACATTTCTCACCGCTTTAACAGCACCGAATGATTTCGAAACTGCATCAATCTCAAGAGCGGGGCGCACCTTATCATCCATAAGAAGTGTATTTCAGCTTATCTTTAAGAGGTCAGTAACGCCGTACAAACTAACGAGCCCTCTCAACGTATTAGGCAACGACTTAAATACCACCTTATTACCAGAAGCCCTTACACACTCCAACATAAAAGCAATTGCAGAAGAATCTATTTCCCGCACGTTCGCAAAGTCAATCGCGAGATGCCCTTGCCTCAACGCAGCTTTAGCTTCCTCAAGCCGCTCTACATAAGTCATCATGGTTAACTCACTCCCCAGACTGAATGAACCCGGATCTGCCGCGATCATCACTGCTGCGCTCCGCCGTCATTACTGGAACCTTGGGCATTTTTCTGCCTGAGCGTCTCAATTAATCCATCGATCCCAGACGATTGGATCTCTCTTTGAAAAAGACTGCGGTTGTTAACAATCAAACTGACGCCATCGATTTGCAAATCGAACACTTTCCATTTGCCATCGATTAACTCCATATCGTAATTCAAGGCGATCGGCTGAGCCACCGCTGTAGGCAATTTAATCGATGACTCAACAAGCGCCCATTTTGGATTGCCCGAAGGGCGAAGGGGTAAAACTTCAATTTTTATCCCCTTGAAGCGGGTGAACGCTGCAGCGTACGATCTAACTAACAATGTTCGAAACTCCTGAACGATTAGCGCTCGCTGCGCAGGCGTGGCATCGCGCCATGGTCTGCCAACGGCTAACCTTGCCATTCGCGGAAAATCAAAATGAGGGGCAACTTGAACCTCAACGAACTCAATTGTTTTTGCCATGTCCCCAGCAGAGACATCAGCGTCAGTCTCAACCAGATGCATGATTTTACCAACAACATCTCTGACAAGCTGGTCAGGCTTGACGTCTAAACCAAACACATTTGACGCGCTAAGTGCGAACAAAAAACAAACACTGACTACTGAATTAGCAACCTTCATCGAAAACCTCTAGCTCATTGAAATAATTGGGCCATGCAACTAATCAGCATTTTTTTCAGACATCTTTCCATACAAAAACTGACCAATCACCTTCTCCAACACAATAGCAGACTGTGTAATACGAACACGGTCCCCGTCCTCTAAATTTTCAAGGGCGCCTCCTGGATCAATCCCCACAAACTGGTCACCCAAAAGTCCAGAGGTAAGGATCGAGACAGAACTATCGGCGGGAAACTGGAATTGCTTATCTAAATTAAGCCTAACCACAGCCCTAAGACTTTGGTTACTAAAAGTTACGCTCTCAACTCGTCCGACAATAACGCCAGCGCTTTTGACAGGAGCCTTTGGTTTCAGCCCGCCAATGTTGTCAAATTCTGCAGACACCTTATAACCTTCCGATTTGATGATGGAATCCACATTCCCAGCTTTGAGCGCCAAAAATAGTAGCGCTCCAATTCCGACTGCCACAAACACTCCAACCCATAGATCGACATTTGATCTTTCCATTTAATGCGCTCCCGTAAACATAAATGCGGTCAAGACAAAATCCAACGCTAACACAGCCAGCGCAGACGTCACCACCGTTCTTGTTACTGCTCTAGAAACACCTTCAGCAGTTGGCACTGAGGCATATCCCTCATAGACTGCTATGGCACTCACAGCAGCCCCAAAAACAACACTCTTAATGACCCCATTCAAAATATCGTGATGAAAATCAACACTCGACTGCATTTGGGACCAAAAAGCACCTGAATCAACCCCAATCACTACCACAGTAATTAGGTAGCCTCCAAGAATACCCATCGCAGAAAAAATGGCCGCCAGCAAGGGCATAGAAATAAATCCACCCCAGAACATAGGTGCTACAACTCGCGCATGGGGATCGACCGCCATCATCTCCATTGCGGAAAGTTGTTCCGTTGTTTTCATAATGCCAATCTCAGCGGTTATCGCGGATCCAGCGCGGCTCGCAAACAACAATGCGGCGACCACAGGCCCTAGTTCGCGCACTAATGAAAGTGCCACCAGCGTCCCTACCGCACCCGTTGACCCATATCTTTTAAGCGTCTCATACCCCTGCAACCCTAGCACCAAGCCAACAAACAGGCCAGAAACGATAATGATCACCAAGGATAAAACACCCGCAAAGTGTATCTCCGCGACGAGCAGCCCGGGACGACGCAGAACGATTGATGAGCGCGAGACAACCCGCGCCATAAAAACGCTTGCTTCCCCCAGCCTCCATATCGAATTAATGGTTGCCCTACCCAGGCTCGACAGTATTTGGCGAAAAAACGTCATCGATCAGTTCTGCCCATGCCAACCTCCAAATCCTCCTGATAAGGTTTCGAAGGAACGTGGAACCGCACGGGACCATCCACCTCACCATTGACGAATTGGCGAACTAAAGGGTCTTTTGACTCAAGCAAGTCACTAGGCGTACCTCTAGCCGTTACAGATCCGCGCGACAGCAACACCACTTCGTCAGCCACTTTAAAGGATGCCTTGATATCATGCGTCACAAAAATCGAGGTGATGCCCAAGGCATCGTTAAGCGTCCTGATCAAGTTCCCTGTAATAGCGGTAGATATCGGATCCAGTCCAGTAAAAGGCTCATCATAAAGCATCAAGCTTGGGTCCAAAGCAATAGCGCGCGCCAAGGCGACCCGTCTCGCCATCCCTCCCGAGAGTTCAGCTGGCATTAAACTAGATGCCCCTCTTAGTCCCACTGCGTGCAGCTTCATCAATACTAAATCTCTAATTGCCACCTCTGGCAAAGTGGTTTGCTCTCTCAATGGGAACGCCACATTGTCAAAGACATTAAGATCAGTAAACAGCGCACCGAACTGAAAAAGCATACCGACTCTCTTGCGATACGCGAAAAGTTCATGGTGCTTCATTTGGTTTACGACGCTCGCTTCGCACCTAACACTTCCTTGCTGCGGACGCACTTGTCCGCCAATCAGCTTAAGTATCGTCGTCTTGCCCGATCCGCTACCGCCCATGATGGCCGTAACCTTTCCTGCCGCAAAACCGACGTCTAAATTCTGAAAAATTTTAGATTGGCCGTATGCGAAGTTAACCGCCGAAAATTGTATTAAATCTGTTGTTTTGCTCATTTATCAGAACTTAAATTCCATTAGGGCATTCTATCCATAATTACCGAATTTTGTCGATTTATGCGATTTAACCATACCAACGGCGGGTCAACACGATACGTGCCATTTCGAGGCTCTTTGATAACACTCAATCAAAAAAATCATATAAGAGCTAAACCAACAACAAAGCGAGCAACGGGTGCGAGCGTTACGATATACTTCACGAATGACTGATAAAATCCCAGCACACTCCGACCCAGTGATTGCATACGCTCAGCAAGTGCTCGAGATAGAAGCCAACGCGCTATTAGAAATCTCCGGGCGTTTAGATGACACATTCAGAAGAGCCTGCGACTTAATGCTGGCATGCAAAGGGCGTATTGTAGTGAGCGGCATGGGGAAATCTGGACACATCGCTCGTAAAATCTCCTCCACCCTATCGAGCACAGGCTCACCCTCTTTTTTTGTGCATCCTGCAGAAGCGAGTCACGGGGACTTGGGCATGGTGACCAGCGAGGATGTGGTCATTGCCATTTCTTATTCAGGGGAAAGTACGGAACTCAATCTCATCATCCCAACACTGAAACGAGAGCGTACCAAATTAATAGCGATTACTGGCAATAAGCATTCAACGTTGTCCAGCCTTGCGGATATCACCCTTGAGTGTCGCGTGTCTCACGAAGCCTGCCCCCTCGGACTCGCCCCAACATCCAGCACAACAGCGGCACTAGCCCTAGGAGACGCACTGGCTATTTCGCTACTGCGCGCCAAAGGTTTCACAGAACAAGACTTTGCCAAATCTCACCCAGGCGGATCGCTTGGAAGAAAACTATTAACACGAGTCAGTCACATCATGCGATACGACGATGAATTTCCCCAAGTAGCTCCGGACACAAGCATTCAAAATGCCATCATAGAAATAACCTCTAAGAAACTGGGGATGACGGCCGTTATGGAAAACGAGAAGCTCGTCGGCATCATTACTGATGGGGATCTTAGAAGAGCTTTCCAAAGAAAGAACTCACTGGAAAATTTGCTTGCCCAAGAAATCATGACCCCGCAACCCAAAACCATCAATGAGAATGCCCTAGCAGCAGAAGCCCTGCAAATTATGGAAGAACATAGCGTAAATCAACTAGTGGTCATAGATCAGTCAGAAACTCCGATTGGAGTCATAGGGATGCACGATCTACTTAGAGCAAAGATCTTATGAAAAAAGAGGTCTCCGAAAAAGCAAAAGTCATTGAAGCAGTTCTGTTTGACGTTGATGGCGTCATGACAGATGGGAAAATTTACTGTTCCGAAAACGGAGAAACCCTCAAAGCCTTTAATGCTGCTGACGGCCTTGGAATCAAGCTATTGCAGGACTTTGAAATCATGACAGGCGTCATCAGCGGCAGGGATTCGGCGGCGCTTCGATATCGATTAAACGAGTTGAATATTCAACATCTTTATCTGGGCGTCGAGGAAAAGCTTAATGCGTTCGAAAACTTCTTGGAGCAAACCGGGCTTAAACCAGATGTTGTAGCTTTTATTGGTGACGACCTACCTGACCTGCCCATTCTGACCCGTTGCGGCTTATCAATCGGCCCCTCAAACAGCTCCAGTGAGGTCCTATCCCGGGTAGACTACGTGACAGTGCATCCCGGCGGAGAGGGCTCGATTCGAGAAGTCGTTGAAATCATTCTTAAAGCCAAAGGGTTCTGGGACAGCTACATTAAGGATCTTTGTTGATGCCAAAACTGTCTGCGAGATTACTCTTTCTGGCCTTACTGTCGACACTTGCCTCGGCATCTTGGTGGGTACACTATCCTGCCCTATTTTCATCTGGGGGAACAATCAACCCAAAAGGCGTGCCAAAATTTTTCCTCCATGAAGTCATATCTACCCGATTTAGCCCTAGTGGGAGTGTTAAATCGATACTCGAATTTGACTCCATCGTCTACTCAGAATCGGAGAATGAATCTCAACTTGTTCGACCAAAGCTCGTATTCCATAACAACTCTGCATCCAAACTTACGGTAACAGCAGATGCTGGCATCACCAAAAACAACGAAACAATCGATTTAATAGGAAATGTCACACTTAAAATTGAAGGCGATAAACCATCACCTACCAATGTCACCACCACCTTCGCAACCGTAGAAATTCCCAGTCAAATTGCCAGAACAGACTACAAAACGACAATCACCCGTCAGTCGTTGATCGGCTTTTCTCACGGATTCAGATATCATGTCCAAGATGGACTCCTTGATCTTTTATCGAAAGTAACAATGACTTACGATGATTAAAAATAATTCCAAGCTCGCCTCAAAAGAATTAACCTCATGGAAAATTCTTTTACTGCTCCCGCTAATATTCAATCCAACTCAGGCCTTGGCAGAGAAAGCTGACAGAGAACAACCTATAAATATCGAATCAGATAGCGCACATATGGATGATAAAACGAGCACAGCGGTATTCGAAGGAAACGTTGTGCTCACGCAAGGAACACTGCTAATCAAAGCGGATACGCTTACTGTCTTACAGGAGAATGACGTGTTTAAGCAAGGCATCGCCATTGGAGATCTCGCCTACTTCCGACAAAAACGTGAAGGCTATGAAGACTATATAGAGGGCGAGGCAAAGCGAATTGAGTTCGATGCAATTACAGATCAATTGAGGATGACCGACACTGCCAAACTGTGGCGCGAGGGAGATCAAGTACAAGGCAAATTTATCCATTACGATGCCGCCACTGAAACATTCACGGTCAGAAGCGACGGGGGAAACGCCGAGTCTGGGGACGGCTCCAATGGAAGAGTGAAAGCCATAATTCAACCAAAAAAACGCGTAGAACCTTGAGCCAGGTAACGCCACACAACTGGACTTGGGCCATCTTAAGCCTCTGCGAATTGAAATCGATATGCTTAAAGCTTTAAAATTAAACAAAAAATATCGTACGAAAACTGTAGTCCATGATGTCTCTCTTGAGGTGGAGCGTGGAGAAGTGATCGGTCTACTTGGACCCAATGGCGCCGGGAAAACGACAACGTTCTACATGATTGTAGGCATTACACCATGCACTAACGGATATCTATTTCTAGATGGAACAGACATCACCCATTTACCCATTCATCGACGCGCTCAATTAGGTATTAGTTATTTGCCACAAGAGATGTCCATATTCAGAAAGCTGAATGCGGAAGAAAATATTCGAGCCGTTTTAGAACTGCAAGAGCGCAGTAACATTGCCGAACGTCTAGAGCAGTTACTCGAAGATTTGAGCATCACACACCTACGAAAAAGCTCCGCAGGATCCCTCTCTGGAGGCGAACGGAGACGAGTAGAAATCGCACGGGCACTCGCGAACGATCCCAGCTATATACTTCTAGATGAACCTTTTGCTGGCGTCGATCCTCTTGCGGTTTTAGATATCAAGGAAATTATTCGATACCTGGTGAAACAAAAAATTGGGGTCATCATTACGGATCATAACGTTCGAGAAACATTAGATATTTGTGACCGCGCCTACATCGTCAATGAAGGGGTCGTTCTAGCAAGCGGATCTCCTGGAGAGATAATTAACAATCCGACCGTCCGTAAGGTCTACCTAGGTGATCAATTCAAATTATGACAAAAAACCTTCATAATATTGAAAACACGCTCAATAAGAGTTTTCTTATCTGGTTTTTAAGCTAGTTAAGGCCACCATGAGGCAGCAATTAGTCACAAGACAAACTCAAAATTTATCCCTAACGCCAGAGCTGAGGCAATCGCTGAGGTTCTTGGGGTTAGCAACCAATGAGCTTGTTGAAGAACTTAAGGACATAGCACTAGAAAACCCATTACTTTACCTCGAGGAAGGCACCAATTCGGAGGCGGAAGCCGTCAAGATTAACGAATCGATCGACCCAGACGAACTGACACACCCAGAGATAGCCTCAGGAACAGACTACACAACCCATACCATGTCGTCGTCAGGAGAAAACAGTTTCACTTATGATGGTTCAAACTCTAACGAGATGGCGACGCACGTTGACTTTAGACAACACTTAAAAGAACAACTCATCTCAAATAACACCTCTGATGAGGACAAGGAACTGACCACCTATCTTATTGACAATCTCGACGAAAATGGCTTTTTGAAAGAAACATTTGAAGAGTTGCAACACAATTTCTCTGAAGAAAAGAATTGGGGGGATATCGACTTTGAGAGATGCCGCAAGCTTCTGCAGAATCTCGAACCCCTCGGCGTAGGCTCTAAAGATCTTATTGAGCACTTACAATTGCAGGTGAGAAAAACAACGGCCAACAATCACGTTAAAGCACTTTCAAAAACTTTATTGGACCAGCACCTAACACTCCTTGCGAGTTATAACTATAAAAAACTTGCCCATATCATGGGCTGTGAAATTATTGATGTTGAAGAGGCGGCAAAGCTCATCTCAAACCTGAGCCCAAAGCCACTTAGCGCAGACTGGGAGGATCATGCAAGATACGTAAAGCCAGATCTAATCGCCGAGAAATATAACAAAATTTGGGCCATACGCTTAAATGATGAATGGATCCCTAGAGTTGGCATCAATCAAGAGTACGCAGATCTTATTCAACATGGGGAAGAGGGTGCATCAAGCCCTCTCAAAGATTATTTAAAGCAAGCAAGACATATACAACGCAGCATCAATCAAAGACATGAAACATTATTGCGGGTCTCTGAGGAAATCTTTAAAGTACAAATAGATTTCTTAGAAAATGGGTCAAAGGGTCTGCTCCCATTAACCTTACAAACAATATCTGAAGCACTTGATCTGCACGAATCTACGATTTCTAGATCGACCTCAGGTAAATACATCAGCACACCTCGAGGGACATTCGAACTCAAATACTTCTTCAGTAATGCAATCGGGGATATGGGTGACACATCTTCCACACATGTAAAAGATATCATTAAGAGGATGATTCGATCTGAAGACTCAAGAGATCCGCTTTCTGATAGTAAAATTCAAAAAGCTCTTTCCGCGTCGGGAATCGAAATTGCGAGACGCACAGTAGCTAAATACCGAGAAAATCAAAATATTTTACCGTCACAAATGCGAAAAAAAGCCTAATTTTAAATATGTCATCCAATATCAGCCTAATCAAGCTATTCGAGGAAGTGGAAGTCCTTCTAGACATAACCATATCCAGCAAAAAGCGGTTATTTGAAGAAGTGGGGCTCTGTATCGAAGAAAAATATGGGATCCCACGCTCTGAAACCTTTAAGGCCCTATTCGCGCGGGAGAAGCTTGGATCTACGAATATCGGTCATGGAATAGCGTTGCCGCATGGAAGACTCCTTAAGCTAAAACGATTTGTAGGCGTTTTTGCCAGACTTGAAAACCCGATTCAATTTGACTCTGGAGATAACAAACCAGTCCAGATGGTTTTCGCCTTATTAACTCCAGAGGTCAAACAACAAAATCAACATCTAGCCTACCTTGCCCATTTAGCAGAAGTGTTTAGCGAGAAATCCACGCGAGAACAACTACTCAAAGCATCCGATAAAGGGGCTATCCTCCAACTCTTGGAACAGTAAATGTCAACGATCTCGGTAAATAAATTATTTGACGACAACCAAGAGGCTTTAAGTCTCAAATGGGAATTAGGACATGGCACTGATACCCGCTCGCTGGATTCAAATGTCGTCAATGAATCCTCTAACGGATTAATTGGGCACCTCAACCTCATACATCCTAATTGGATTCAAATTTTCAGCCGAACAGAGGCCGCTTACTTTAGAGATGCCGCCCTACAATCTCAAATTGAATCCCTCGAAAAGATAGCCGCCAATACTGCCTGCTTTATTGTCTCTGATGGTGAATCATGCCCTCAATCAATCGTAGATGTTGCCAATACACATAATATTCCAGTCCTTTGCTCTACCCTCCCAAGTCTTCAGATTATCTGGGTGATCAGAACATACCTGGGAAGAGCCCTAGCAGGTTGCATCACACACCACGGCGTTCTTTTAGACGTTCTGGGAGTTGGCGTGATGATCACAGGTGAAAGTGGCGTTGGAAAAAGTGAGCTGGCATTGGAGCTGATATCTAGAGGGTCTGGCCTCGTCGCCGATGATATTGTGGAGCTGTTCCACATTGCCCCCAAGACGCTGGAGGGTAGAAGCCCGGAACTCCTAAAAGACTTCCTAGAGGTGCGTGGTTTAGGCTTACTTAACATTAGAACTATTTTTGGAGAGACGGCAGTAAGGCGACGGAAAAATCTCAACTTAATCGTTGAGTTGATGAAGCCCGGCCAAGGACAAGTCGCTCAAACAGAGCGTTTACCCCTACACGCATCCTCGCAAAATATCTTAGATGTGGATGTACGGAAAGTCCAATTACCTGTTGCGGCAGGACGAAATCTCGCGGTACTAGTTGAGGCTGCCGTGCGCAATTTCGTGTTGCAACTCAGAGGCATAGACAGCACCCAAGAATTTATGGCGCGCCAAAGCAAAAGCATTGCCGAACAATAGAGTCCATGACTGTGTTAACGCAATGAAACTTTTTATCTTTACAGGCCTATCCGGGTCGGGCAAAAGTGTTGCGCTCAGAACGCTAGAAGATCTTGGTTTTTACTGTATTGACAACCTGCCCATCCAACTCCTTGATGCTTGCATCGAAACACTGATGAAGCAGGGATACTCTAATGTAGCCATCAGCCTTGATATCAGGAACCGGTCCTTTTTAGGCGTACTGCCGGAAGAGGTTAGAAATGTCTCAAATCAAGGCGTAGAAGTAAAAATAGTTTTTCTCGATGCCTCAAATGAAACTCTACTACGACGCTATTCGGAGACCCGAAGACCTCATCCTTTATCCAATGACAAAACGACGCTTGTGGAGAGTATCGAAGCTGAGCGAAAGCTGCTTGAATCGCTCAAAATCAACGCTACGCACATCGACACCAGCAGATTAACTCCTCAGCAACTGAAGAATCAAGTGAGAGGACTCATAGAGAACAAACATTACCAGCTCCAACTAATCTTGCAATCCTTCGGATTCAAGCATGGTATACCACTAGACACAGATTTCACTTTTGATGTTCGCTGCTTACCAAACCCATTTTACGAAGATGAGTTAAAACAATTATCAGGCATCGATTCAAGGGTTGCTGAATATCTGAACAGAAGTGCCAACACACTAAAAATGATAGATGATATTCATCAGCTCATAAGTCGGTGGCTGCCCTTATTCATCGATGAAGGTCGTGTAACCTTATCGATTTCGGTCGGGTGTACCGGCGGGCAGCATCGATCAGTTTATGTAGTGGAGCAACTTGAAAATAAATTTAAACAGAACTACGGCACGCTGATGCGTCACCGCGACTTGCCTTAGCGGAGCAACTTAAATATCTTCCTAACAGGCACTGAAATAGGTAGCTGACTTTGGTCATTAAGGTTGATCCATTTTAATCCGGAGCGCTCTTCTTTTGAGCAACGTCGAGTGACATTCACTCTTATGGGGTGAACGACATAATCAATGTGCGTGAGTCGGTGACGAAAATTATCAAGATGTACGGTTGACTCCACCTGCAATTTAAACTCATCTGCGTATCGATCTAAAATATCTGCAGAAAAAACCTCAGAATCAACAAACCCCAAAAGTCCCGGCCACAATCCTCCACCTAAATTTTTAATCATTAAAACCATTTCACCTTGTAAAAAAACGACCATATAAATCGATTTTTTAGCTATCTCTTTCTTTAAGTTGGCAACAGGGTATGTCCCAACAACATCCTCAATTTTAGCGCGGCACCTTTCTTGCAAAGGGCAGGATACGCAGGAGGGATTACGACGAACACATACAGTAGCCCCGAGATCCATTAAACCTTGGGTGTACGCATCAATATGCTTATTAGGCATTAGTTCCTCGGCAAGCGCCCATAACTTCCGCATCGTCGAACTCACGTTAGTCGGCCCATCAACGAGAAAGACCCTCGCTAGCACTCGTTTTACATTTCCATCGAGTATCGGGTATTTTTTTTCATAGGCTAACGCTAGAATTGCACCAGCGGTAGAACGACCAATGCCGGGAAGGCTTATTAAGATATCGTAGTCTGAGGGCACAACACCCCCATGAGCCTCGACTAGGAGCCGGGCTGATTTGAGCAAATTTCTAGCTCTAGAGTAATAACCCAGTCCACTCCAAAGGCTCAGAACCTCATCTTCGGTGCTCCGTGCGAGTGACATGACATCTGGGAACGCAGTCATGAACTGTGAGAAGTACTTAATCGCGGTGCCAACTTGAGTTTGCTGCAACATGATTTCAGACACCCATACCCCATATGGCGTTCGATTCACCTGCCAAGGCAAATCATGTCGGCCATGCTTCAGCTGCCAATTAACTACATCATCTGAAAAATTAAGCACGTCTACAATCCAGGTGTGAAAAATTTACGCGCTGGCAAGCTAAAAACCTCACCCTACAGGATTGGTCAAAATCTTTGACCAATCTCTCCCTCAAAGCTCGCTTACCACGTCTAAAGTTAACCTAATTTTAAATTAAATAAACGAACGTAACGAAACTAAGAATATCGATTGAGACTTTGCCAGTGATAGAATATTGGTCAGAAAACAAATAAACCACTAAACAATTATGATTGCGGCACATATCAATGGGACCATCAGGCAAGTAGAAACTGGAACAACGATATTCAACCTCGTCAAGGACCTAGATATTGCACACAAAAAAATTGCACTAGAGATCAACGGAGAAATAATTCCCCACAGCCAGTTTGAATCTCGAATATTACAAGATGGCGATCAAATAGAAATTGTTACCGCTGTGGGCGGCGGCTAAAGTAGCCGTTTAACAAACTTTTTACATCATATTGGGAACTCTTCAAAAAATGGATCTTTTAAAAATTGGTACGCGATCTTTTGAAAGCCGCTTGATCATCGGCACCGGAAAATATGGATCCTTCGAAGAAACAGGTCATGCCATTCAAGAAAGTGGAGCAGAAATTGTCACTGTTGCCATACGTCGAACAAATCTCGGTCAGAATTCATCTGAAGCAAATCTACTCGACTTTATTGACCTTGATCACACAACACTGCTTCCAAACACCGCTGGCTGCTATACCTCAGATGAAGCTATACGCACACTCAGGCTCGCGCGCGAACTACTAGACGGACACGATCTAGTGAAATTAGAGGTATTAGGAGACCCGCAAACACTGTTTCCCAACGTCTCCGAAACACTGGTTGCCGCGGAGCAACTCGTTAAGGATGGCTTCCAAGTAATGGTGTATACATCAGATGATCCAATAGTCGCGAAGCAGCTTGAAGATTTAGGTTGCGTCGCAATAATGCCGCTTGCTTCATTAATCGGATCCGGGATGGGGATTCTAAATCCTTGGAACCTCAGCATCATCATCGAAAACCTTAAGGTCCCGGTAATTGTAGACGCGGGGGTAGGAACGGCGTCGGATGCAGTAATTGCGATGGAATTGGGATGTGATGCAGTACTTATGAATACTGCAATTGCAGCAGCGCAAGATCCCATCATGATGGCACGAGCGATGAAGAATGCGGTTCAGGCTGGCAGAGACGCTTTTCGTGCGGGCAGAATGCCGAAGAACCTCTACCACGCATCGCCAAGCTCACCCACAGCAGGAATGATGCCCCCTAGCTCCAAGAAATAAGGCTGGCTCAGCTTAACTTTTTTAACGATTAAGAACACCACACATGGAAAAAAGAAAGGTCAGAAGTTACGTCCTGAGGGCTGGACGAATGTCAGAAGGGCAAAAGAATGCAAGACAAAAATTAGGGGATAAATACCTTTTACCCTTCCAACTCAAATCTAAACTTGATTTCAACACTGTTTTTAAAAATAACAATCCCACCTATTTAGAGATTGGCTTCGGAATGGGGGATACGGCAGTAGAAGTCGCTCAATCCTACCCTGAACACAACCACATTGGAGTTGAGGTACATCCACCAGGCGTTGGCCGCGCACTTAAGTTAAGTGAGGATTCTGGGCTTTCGAATATCAGAGTCATCGAGCACGACGCAGTGGAAGTGACACAGCACATGCTCCCCCAAAAAAGTCTAAGCGGCATCCATATCTTCTTCCCTGACCCATGGCCCAAAAAAAGACATCATAAACGGCGCCTGATCAATGGAGAATTCGTTCATCAACTGACCCTGCTTCTAATGGACGCAGGTTATCTACACATCGCAACAGATTGGGAAGAGTATGCCGAAGAAATATTAGCAACATTGCGGGAAAATCATCATTTAGAAAATACAGCGGCGGATTTTTGCGAACGCCCCTCCTACCGACCGACTACCAAATTTGAACGGCGCGGACTTAAATTGGGACATCAAGTTTGGGATATTATCTTTCGAAAATGCTAAGGCACGCTGGCTCACAAAAACTCTTGCAAAACCTCATTTAGAAAACGCATCCCCAATGGGGTCGTACGTATAAACCCATCGGATAGGTCCATAAGGCCGCGACGCTCCAGCACCATAAGTTTAGAGTTAACCAAATCAATGGGTAGCGCTGTTCTTTTTTCAAATAAGCCTCTAGGTACCCCAGCATTTAACCGTAGGGCATTCATAAAAAATTCAAATGGTAACGATTCAGAAGCCACGATCTGATTGCTGTATATCCCAGCCCCCACACCAATAGCCTCCATATAACGCTTAGGTTGTTTATGTTTCACGATGCGCGTGACACTCTGAGACGTTGTTATTTTCGAATGAGCACCCGCACCAATGCCAAGGTAATCGCCAAACTCCCAATAATTCGTATTGTGTGAGCATTGCCTCCCCGGCTTCGCAAAAGCAGACACTTCATATTGTGCATATCCGTGTTCATGCACGACCGACTCAATCTCAAATTGCATTTCTGAGGCTAAATCATCATCAGGTAACTTCGGAGGATATCTAAAAAACCAAGTGTTTGGCTCAATAGTTAGCTGATATATCGATATATGCTCAGGAGCAAACTCCAATACTCGTGAAAGATCAGTTTTTAGTTCTCCAAGTTGCTGCCCTGGCAAAGCAAACATCAAATCTATATTGATATTGTCAAAAATAGATTTTGCGTCGGAGATCGCCCCGATGGCTTCAGCACTGGAGTGCACTCGTCCTAACTTCTCGAGTAACTGATCATTAGTCGTTTGCACACCAATCGACAGCCTATTGACGCCGACTCTTCGATAACCCTCAAACTTAACTCTGTCCGAAGCGCCAGGGTTAGCCTCCAACGTAATTTCCGCATCAGCCCCAACCGAGCAATTTCCCTTCACATAATCAATAACCATACCAATTAAATCCGGGTCGAAAACGGATGGCGTACCTCCGCCAAAAAAGATTGTTTTAATCTCACGATCTTTAATCTGGTCGAGGTGCTGCTCTAAGTCCCTGATAAGGGTGTCGGTATAGTCCTTCGGGGAAACATCGCTCCTAAGAGGATGGGAGTTGAAATCACAATATAGGCATTTTTTGACACACCAAGGGATGTGAACATACAACGACAGTGATGGTAGACGGATCACACTCACTATCGTTATGAAATTCGTAGCATTTGAACAAGAAGCGGGGCGCAGATCAAAACAAAATAATGGTGTGACATCAGTATGCCCCGGACTCTAACAAGAGCCTCATACTGCGTACTGCAGCACCTCTGTGGCTTATCTCATTTTTTTGGACCAAGGACATTTCCGCACCGGTTAATTGAAGGCTAAGGTCCAGAAAGAGCGGATCGTATCCAAACCCTCCCTGGCCACGTGGTTCATGAAGCACCTCCCCAAACCATCGTCCATCAGCAATCAAAGGGGCAGGGTCATTGTAATGACGCACCAGCACAAGCGCACAATAATAATGGGCACGGCGATCAATGGCACTTCTCATTAATTCGATCAAATGATTATTATTTTGAACATCAAGCGCATCCTCACCAGCAAAACGGGCCGACCTAACGCCGGGACGGCCATCAAGTGCAGATACACAAATCCCAGAATCATCTGCTAACGCAGGTAACCCCGAATTTTTCGATACATGTCGCGCCTTCGTCAGTGCATTTTCCAAAAAAGTATCATAAGGCTCCTCGGCTTCACCCAGCCCAAGTTTTTGCTGACTCACAAACTCAATATCGAGACCATGAAACATCAAACTAATTTCACGAATCTTACCTGCGTTACCCGAGGCGATTGCGATCTTAGGTGGCAGCATCATGAGCACGTGCCAAAGTTTTTTTCTGCATCTCGATGAGTTCTAAAATACCCTTTTCCCCAAGGGAGAGCATGTCAGCTAACTGTGTTTTATTGAAAGCGGCACCTTCAGCAGTCCCCTGTATTTCTATGATATCACCCGCCTCGTTCATCACGAGATTAAGGTCCGTGTCACAGCTGGAATCCTCTCCGTAATCAAGATCCAATAAGGCTGCGCCGGATACGATACCTACCGATATTGCAGCAACATGATGTTTGATAGGTGACTTCTGTAGCGCACCTTTTTGTAGCAAATGATTTACCGCCTCACATAAAGCAACGAATCCCCCCGTGACACTCGCGGTTCGAGTGCCTCCATCTGCCTCAATGACATCGCAGTCGATCTTAATTGTTCGCTCACCGAGCTCAGAGAGCGAAATCGCCGCTCTCAAGCTCCGGCCGATCAATCGTTGGATCTCTTGAGTTCTTCCCGACTGCTTACCTTTTGAAGCTTCTCGATCCATTCTTGTGTTAGTGGATCGCGGCAACATTCCATACTCAGCAGTAACCCAACCTTGACCTGTCCCTCTGAGAAAAGGCGGCACCCTATCCTCAACAGAAGCGGTGCAGATCACTCGAGTTCTTCCAAACTCAACCAGCACAGAACCCTCAGCTTGCCCAATAAACCCTCTCGTGAAACAAACCTTCCTTAGACTATCAGCATCCCGGCCATTTCTGTCCATTACCTATCCCTTCATAAAAAATCTAAAAAATCCATCATCATTCTTTGCTACAGGTGCATCAAGCGCGTGATATCGTATCAACAATTATTAATTACTAATGAAATAGGAAATAATTCATGACCACCAGCATGACTGGATTCGCAACTGCTTCATGCACAACTGAATTCGCTACCATCGTAACGGATATCAAATGCGTCAATCACCGATATTTAGACCTCCAGTTTAAAATCCCTGAAGAATTACGGCAACACGAAATTAAGTTTAGACGCACATTAGCCGATTTCCTAAAAAGAGGGAAAGTCGAATGTAAGATTTCCATCAATCAAAATCATGATTCAGCGCAAAAACAAGTATCCAACCAAGTTCTTCAAAACCTAAAAACATTGCAGAAAAATGTTGCGGCACAGTGTCCTGGAGCAGCAAAACTCTCCATCAATGATATTTTACGTTGGCCCGGAGCAATACAAGAGAACTCAATAGAATTAGAAACACTAGTCACGGCAGCTGAGGAAGCTCTCAGCGCCGCAATTAACAATCTTAATATCGCTCGAAATGAAGAAGGTGAAAAACTAAAAAAAATCATTCAAGAAAAAGCCAGCCGCATCAAGGTTCTCATTCAAGACGTTAAGCCACGGATACCCGAGATTGTTTCATCCTATGAAATAAAATTAAAAGATCGAATCAAACAACTTAACATCGAGGCTTCAGAAGATAGAATTGCACAGGAAGTTGTTATGTACTCAACAAAAGTAGACATCGAAGAGGAAATCCAAAGACTAGAGGCACACACGTCATCATTGCTAGATATTTTAGAATCCAAAGAGGCTCAAGGTAAAAAGCTTGACTTTCTCATGCAAGAATTAAATCGAGAAGCAAATACGCTGGGATCCAAATCGACAAACATTGGTACAACCAATATCGCGATGGAACTTAAAGTGGCGATCGAGCAAATCAGGGAACAAGTCCAAAATATTGAATAAATCTATGGCTGATATTTTCATCATTTCTGCACCCTCAGGAGCGGGCAAATCTTCGTTGATCGACGCTCTAATTGAAAAAGATAGCAGGTTAAAAAAATCTGTTTCAGTTACGACTAGACTCCCTCGAGAGGGGGAACAACATGGCCAACACTATGTATTTACTGATGAAACAGACTTTCAGAAACGTTTAAACAATGGCGAATTCTTAGAGCATGCGCAGGTGCATGGCAATTGGTATGGAACCAGCAAGGTCTTATTCGAAAGTGAGCTGACGAACAATAATGACCTAATCCTAGAAATCGACTATCAAGGTGCTCAAGTGGTTAGAAATCTCTATGCCGCGAGCATCTCTATTTTTATCCTGCCACCCAGTAAGGCTTTATTACGTTCACGCCTTGAGAAAAGAAACACCGACAACACCACAACGATTGAGCAACGCCTGACAGCTGCGAGCACTGAAATTGCCCATATTTCCGAGTATCGATATGTTATAATTAACGATAACTTCGATGATGCCTTAGCTGACATACAAGCTATTGTCCGTTCGACCAGACTCGCAGCGCACAGCCATGAAGGCGAACGCATCGTAAAAGACTTTTTAAAGGATGACTGATTATGGCTCGTATTACGGTGGATGATTGTTTGGAGTTCATTCCGAATCGCTTCGAATTAACACTAGCGGCGAGTTTGCGCGCGCGGCAAATCTCCATTGGGAATACCGCGCTTGTAGCGGAAAATAATGACAAACCAACCGTTATTGCCCTCAGAGAAATCGCGAGTGGTCAGATAGGTATCGAGATACTCGATAAAAAATAGTCAGCCCACTAGTTATAGACTCATACTGAGTCGATAACTACAAACTTAGAAACCGGATCATCCCGATATGTGACGTCATGGAACATGGCCTTCCTGCAGTGTCAAATATTATCGAAGTAGACTTAGCCTCTCCACTATTCGCACAGGCAGCGAATTACCTTAGCCCGATTGAGCTTGAAATGCTCAAGGAAGCCTATCAATACAGTCGAGAAGCACACCAAGGCCAATTTCGCAAAACGGGTGAACCTTACGTCTCACATCCCGTGGCGGTATCCCAAATTCTGACGACCTGGAATCTTGACTCTCCCGCACTCATCGCAGCACTACTGCATGATGTGGTTGAAGACACCCAAATTACAAAAGGGGAAATCAGTCAAAAGTACGGCCAAGTAGTCGCGGACCTTGTCGATGGGGTATCTAAGCTCGACAAAATCAGCTTTGAATCTCAAAAGCATGAACAAGCTGAGAATTTCAGAAAAATGTTGCTCGCGATGGCTAAAGATGTTCGAGTAATGTTGATCAAACTAGCTGATCGGCTACACAACATGCGAACATTGACCGTAATGCAGCCCCAAAAGAGGATGCGTATCGCGAAAGAAACGCTCGAGATTTATGCTCCAATTGCCAATCGCTTGGGATTGAATGATGTGTATCGTGAGCTGCAAGAACTGTCCCTATCACACCTATATCCAAATCGTTATAAGGTGCTGTCAAAAGCTGTAAAGCGGGCTCGAGGAAACCGTAAAGAGCTGATTAGAAAAACTCTTGAATCGCTACAGCAATGCCTCAAAGATCACGAGCTCGAGACCGAAGTATCGGGACGCGAAAAAGCGATTCACAGCATTTATCGAAAAATGACCAAAAAGACCTTATCGTTTGCTGAGGTGTTTGATATTTATGGTTTTCGCGTTGTCGTTAAAGATATTCCGTCGTGCTACTTAGCGCTCGGAGTATTACACCAACGGTATAAGCCTGTTCCCGGAAAATTTAAAGACTATATCGCCATTCCAAAGGCAAACGGCTACCAAAGCCTGCACAGCACCCTCCTAAGCCCTGTCGGCACCCCTATTGAAGTCCAAATTCGAACAAAAAAAATGGATCAGATTGCGGAATCTGGCGTTGCATCACACTGGCTGTATAAAGAAAGTGACGACGCTTCTCTAACGGAACTACAAACCCGCACACATCAATGGATGCAGAATTTACTGCAACTACAATCAGAACCAGGAAATGCGGCTGAATTTCTAGAGCACCTTAAATTAGATTTATTCCCTGATGAAGTATTTGTTTTTACACCCAAAGGCAAAATCATCTCACTTCCTCGAGGCGCGACGACCATTGATTTCGCTTACGCTGTGCATACGGATGTTGGGAATTTCACATTAGCAGCTAAAGTGAATCATGAGTCAGCGCCGTTAAATACGGAATTAAGAAGTGGCGATCGAGTAGAAGTCATCACCTCTGATCAACCAACAGCAAACCCAAATTGGCTCAGATTTATCGTCACAAGCCGAGCGCGAGCACAAATACGTCATTCAGTAAAAAATCAACACCATGAAGAGTCCGCAGTGCTCGGTGAACGTTTACTCAAACAGGCGGTGAATGATCTCAAAATGGCGCCAGATGCGATTACTCTTGAACATTGGGATCGCCTTGCCAAAGAATATGCCGGGAAAAATAAGAATGAAATACTCTCTGAGATTGGCTTAGGTAAGCAGTTAGCAATCGTCGTAGTCCGCCACTTGTTAGCGCTGGACGACGAGGTAACTCAGACCAACGCACAGAAGACAAGCTTAGTCATACACGGGACCGAAGGAATGGCTTTGCAGTTTGCGAAGTGTTGCCATCCGATCCCCGGGGACCCAATCATTGGTTACCTGAGAAAAGGGCACGGATTAATCATTCACACTCATGACTGCCCTATATCCAGAAGGTCTCATAACGATCCCCACAAATGGATTGATGTCGAATGGGACCCGGACTCATCGAAATCTTTCTTAGTTAAGATTCGTGTTTTAGCAAGAAATGGGCGAGGTATTCTCGGAAAAATCGCTACAAAAATTTCGGCAGCAGACGCCAATATTGAAACAGGGAACTTCGAACACAATGACAGCACGAACTACGCCGAAATCAACCTCTCCCTTATGGTGACGAACCGTATTCACCTGGCTAGAGTAATTCGTAACCTTAGGTCTTTGGAAGAAGTTACTAGGATTATCCGACTCAAGTCTTAATTACGGTGAAGAAAGAACCTACTCACAAACTCGAGCCCGGACCGCTTAAGTATTAAGCGGTCCGGATATGTCTAAGTCGCTTGCTATGGGCGCACCATATTGCAAGTGGTAGCTACCGCGGTATCTTTAGCCGCAACGACAAAATCTGTTTTAGGACCTACTCCAGTACCCTCAACATCATATTTGACACCATTCTCACCCATCCTCTTAAACGTAGAAACATATAAAGGCTGCATCAATTGATGGTTGTCCTCTCTCATCCACACTTCTCCAGTCAATGATTCATAACGACCAACTTCTAATTGTCTCGCCACGCTTAACGGATCCGTAGAGCCTGCGGCATCAATCGATTGAACCAAAAGATCCATCGCGTATTTAAGTGTCAAGAAAAACACATCATCATTAAAGTCTGGATATTTATTACGATACGACTCCACTATGGCATCCGACTTGTCATCACCCACGTTGGGATGCCATTGCGTCACTTGCTTCACTCGGTCTACCCCTGCCTCACCGATCGCCGTAGGGCCACCAACTATTCCTGCGTAATAAGTATAAAAATCCACATCTAAGCCGGAATCCTTAGCCGCTTTAACCAATAACGCTAAATCAGCACCCCAATTTCCGGTAATCACCGAGTCTGCACCAGATGCGCGAATTTTAGCGATATAAGGAGCAAAGTCTTTAACCTTTCCAAGTGGGTGTAAATCATCCCCAACAATCTGTACGTCTGGACGTTTTTTAGGCAACATCGAATTAGCCGCTTTCGATACTGCGTGGCCAAATGAGTAGTCTTGGTTAATCAGGTAGACCTTCTTAACCGATGCATCAGCCGCTATCATGTCGCTAATTGCCTGCATTTTCATATCGGCATCGGCATCAAATCTAAAGTGCCAGAAATTACAACGCTCATTGGTTAACGCTGGATCCACAGCAGCATAATTCAAGTAAATCATGGCTGAATCTGGGTTGCGTTCGTTATGTTTAGAGACAGCCTCCGTCAATGCACCAGCGACCGCAGACGAATTACCTTGAAAAATAAATTTAACCTTTTGATCGGCCAATTGCCTGAACGCAATTAAGGACTCCTGAGGATTCGCCTTCCCATCAATCGGAACGACTTCAAATTTAGAGCCGTTGAGTACGCCGCCCTGCTCATTAATTTCATCCACAAACAGACGAAGCACTCTTAACCCATTTTCACCCACGTTGGCAAAAGGTCCCGAGAGGGGATCAACATAACCAATTTTGATCGTTTCCTGAGACTGGTTACAACCTGATAACAGCAAACTAAAAACCGCTATAGCACTGAAAAACACCCCCCTAGTAACTCTCATGCCCCCTCCTTTAAACTTACGTAGAAAAAAATGTAACTTGCCCCAAAAATGTGCAGCGTGCGCGACCTCTAGATTTAGATTTAATAATAAGACGTCGCTTCTATTATACGGCTCTATTAGTTAACGTCCTAAACCCTGTCACACAGCATTGAACTTGGTCACCGGACTGAATAACCGTAGCTCCAGGCGTCCCCGTACTAATAACATCCCCAGGATACAAGGTGGATATATGTGAGAAATGTGATACCAAGTAAAATGGATTAAACGCCATGTTAGAAACGGTATTTTCCCGATGAGGAGAACCGTTTTTCCAGGTTGCCACATTCAGCGACATTAAATCCGGAATCTCATCCGGCGTGACCAACTCAGGGCCAAAGGAGAAAAAAGAATCGAAGTTCTTTGACTTCGTCAAGAATCGAGGATTACGCAGCAAAATATCCTCTGCGGTCATATCAATCACTAAACAGTATCCGGCGATATAACCCACGGCCGCCTCTTCGCTCACAGAATGACATGCCCTGCCAATCACCACGGCAATTTCAGCTTCAGCCGTTACCCGATTAGACTCTTTGGGGAGCACAATCGAATCATCGTATCCGATAATGGTGTTGTCACCCTTCATAAATGAAGCAGGCTCTGTTGGATGCGGCGCACCCAAGTCCTCCGCATGATTTAGATAATTCAACCCGATACCTATAATCTTTCTAGGATGCCGGTACAACGGAGCAATACGAACGGCATCAAGAGCAATTCGATCAGGCACTTGACAGGCCTGTTCATAAATCAATGGGCTCAGCCCCGCATCAATCAACTGGAATAAAGTTGTAGGCCAGCGGGCATCAAAAACCTGATTAATCGAAACAACAGTAACCCATTGTCCATCAACCAAAATAGCGGCATGTTCTTGATCGTTCTCATCTTTAAGCGTACAAAATCTCACCCTAGATCTCCTTCAAAATAGCACTGATGAATCGACTAACTTACGGCAAAATGATGTGCCAGACAAAAAAAAGCACTAAAGGTTAACTTTAGCGCTTCAATAATCTTGTGTGGAATCAAAAACCTCACAAATCGAGGTCAATGGTAGGCGGTGCGGGGGTCGAACCCGCGACAAATGGATTAAAAGAGTATTGGTT
>ERZ890510.756-NODE-756-length-23959-cov-22.590863_pt1 | contig 23959 bp, 22 predicted proteins | sample MGYA00521265_ERZ890510 | MGnify/ENA primary metagenome ERZ890510 (study PRJEB32303, sample SAMEA104408624) | aquatic metagenome | biome: Brackish water; feature: Chemocline; material: water | place: Baltic Sea | collected 2014-10-26T21:54:00 | depth 110 m ...
ATCCAAACGGTTTTTAATGTGGCTTTTGAAGATGTTAAAGAGTTGGCGCCTGCTCATGCTATAATAGTTAAAAGAGATGGCCAAGTTACTATAGAGCAAATTCTAGAACCCTTACCAAAACGCGCTTGCTCTTTCGAGCGTATATATTTCTCTCGTGGTAGCGATGCCGAAATTTATGAAGAGCGTAAAAATTTAGGAAAACTAATTTTTAAAGATGTGCTTAAAAGTATTGATAATGATATGAAAAACACTGTTTTTTCTTTTATTCCTAATACAGCAGAAACATCTTTTTACGGCATGACTGAAGCTGCAGAAGATTATTTAAATCAGCGAAAGCTTAAAACAATATTAAATGGCGAACGCAATATTTCTGCTGCAGATCTGAGCACTATTTTATCAGAACGGCCACGTATTGAAAAAATAGCGATTAAAGATGTTAAATTACGCACTTTTATTGCTGATGATAACAGTAGAGATGAGCTTGTTGAACATGTTTATGATGTTACTTATGGCGTTGTAAAACCAACCGATAACTTGGTAATTATTGATGATAGTATTGTTAGAGGTACCACCCTTAAAAAGAGTATTATTAAAATTTTAGACCGCTTAAATCCAAAAAAAATAGTGGTGGTTTCATCGGCGCCACAAATTCGTTATCCCGATTGTTACGGTATTGATATGGCACGTTTAGACGATTTTATCGCCTTTAAAGCAGCTTTAGAATTATTAAAAGACACCAACCAACAAAATATTTTAGAGGTTGTTTATCAAAACTGTAAAACAAAAAATGTAGATGGCAATACAGAAAATTTTGTAAAAGCTGTTTACAATCCATTTAGCACTGAACAAATATCAAATAAAATAGCCGAAATGCTAAAAACTGACAACATTAAAGCAGATGTTAATGTTATTTACCAAAGTGTTTCTAATTTACATATTGCCTGTCCAAAAAATAAAGGCGATTGGTATTTTACTGGAGATTATCCTACAAAAGGTGGCATAAGAGTTGTTAATAATGCTTTTGTTAACTTTTACGAAGGCAATAAAAAACGCGCTTATTAAAATGAAAAAAATCGGTTATATATTAAGCTCTATACTTATTTTGGGTTTGCTATTTAATTGTAAATCTGGCAATTTAAAAAACAACCCTTCTTTTAAAGTAATTTCTAGTACTTATTATAATTGGACAGGAGGTCAGCCTGGTGTTAAAGGCACAAATGTGGTTATTAAATTACTTAAAGTTGACTTAATTAATTTTAAAGCCGACTCTATTTATTTTAATAATAAAGGTACAAAAGCAGAAATGCATCCCAAAAACGATACGCTTGTGTTAATGGGGTATTTTAGCACACCTCGTGTGCCCATTTATCTAGAAATTGAACCTTCTCAAAATAATTCTTCAAAAATAAGCCCAACTAAAATTCCTTATACACTTAAAACAAACGAAGCTATTCTGACGTATTTTAATGATGGAATAAAAAAAGTTTTAAGACTTTCTGATGTCGTTAAAACGAATAATAAATATTACCCTTAAGTTTATAACAGCCTGTTTATATATTGGTTATATTTTCCTTTTTGTTATAGATTTTCTTTGGCATAAAGTTTGGATTAAGATATCTGAACTTAAAGTCAAAGCTTATGAAAACAAGACTACTTTTTTTGTCAATCGTAATAATAGGATTCTTAGAATCTTGTAACATTACAGTAATTGAAAATATTGAACCAGAAATTACGCTACAAGAACAATTGCAAAGTTATGAATTGTGGTATGTAGATATTAACGCTACGCAAGGCAATGGCGAAATACCATTTCTACAAAAAGCATTTACCGTTTCGTTTTTAAACAGTGGGTTTTACGCCAATAACAATTTGGTAAACCTAGGAAGCAATGGCAATGGTTTTGGTTTAAATGTAGGTGGTTACAGTACTTTTGGCAACACTTTAAATGTCAATCATATTGCAGATGGTTTTTACAGCCTAAGGGTTTATGCTTCAAATTCAGATGAAATTGAAATCTATGATCCCTTAACAGACACCAGTTATTTTTTAACCGGCTACCAACGATCTGAATTTGATTATGATGCCGTTTTTTACGATAATATCGAATACTTTTTACAAGAATATGAAGCTTGGCAAAAGATTTCGACAAGCAATTTTGGTGCTTTAAATGCCTTTGATGCAGAAAATCATTTGCGCTTTTTCCCTGACGTGATAAATATATTTCAATCGTCTCAAGACAAAGCTGGCACAAATATTGATTTATTGACATGGGATTTTGAAGGTAATTATGACGTTTTTGATGTTGTAGGAAATTCATCCGTAAAAATCTTAAAATTAGATTACGATTTCTTTGATAATGAATCCTTTGAATTAACAATTTTAGACGATGCAACTATACAATTATATCATGCTGCATCTGGAACAGAATATATTTTTAAAGGCCGGTATAACATACAATATTTAAAAGGTGTTGTCCCAAAAAAAGAAAGAAAACGTTTTAAAGTAAAAAGAAAGATTAAAACAATATAAACGATAGGTTTGGTTAGTTGATTTGGTTACACGTTAACCAAAAAAAGGGTTCAGAAAATTTTCTGAACCCTTTTTTAATAAGAATAATTAGTGGTGTTCTTTTATTTTTTTAAGCTAGCTATAAAATCGGCATGCATAAACACATAGTCGTTACTTGCAGCAAACACATGGCAATTGGCACAAAATTTTGCCCATTTAGAAGTGCCTGTGCTTACTTTACCTTTAGCTCCCATAACAAAACCCCAATCGCCTGTCTCTGGAGAACTACCTGCTTTTTGTTTAATCATAACGGTCAAAACAAATTTTTCTCCATCATCTAGAGCGTCTTTGCTTTTATAGGCTTCTTTAACCAAAACTGTTCCTTCTGGATATTTATAGGGCGCGTGGCCTTGTTGTACAGCAGCGCCAATATCGTTTATATAAATGTCTCTAAATCCACTCTTTCCATTATGTCTCTTGGTCACAAATCCAGTAGGGTCTCCTGTGTTGGGATTATCTTTGGTTATTTTAAACCATGTTCTGTAACCATCCCAAGGGCTAGCGCTAGTTACTATCTTTTCAAGAGGTATGTATTCGGTTTCTTTGTTTGGTGTAAATGCAGTTAAACTGATAAAACCAACAGCTAAAACTACGGTTAAAAATGATAATTTAAATTTCATAATTGCTTTTTTAAGTTAATTTTTAAGTGTTCTGATGTAATTTACCAAATCCCAACGGTCTGATTCATTTATAATAGGACCCCATTTAATCATTGGGCCTCTCCCGTTTGATATCTTCCAAAAAATCTCACCATCTTTTTGATCTTGAACTTTTAAAGATGTTAAGTTTGCTGGTTTAGGTGTTAAAGCTTTGCCCCCTGGTCCATCTCCCAATCCTGCAGCGCCATGACATACAATACAAAATTTATTAAAAGTGATTGCGCCTTTTTTAGCAGATGCTTTTACTTTTTTTTCTGATACTGGGTTTTTTGTAGATTTTGATGACTCTGGCGCTTTCCAAGATTCTTGCGAGAAACCTGAAAAACTTAAAAATGTAAATGCAATGATTGTAAAAACTGCTGTTCTTTTCATAGTGTATTTTATTAAATCTTATGCTTAGACGGTGCTATTAAAGAATCATTACAGCTATTATAATCACTTTATACAAAAAGAAAAGCCACTATAAAAGTGGCTTTTGAAAAATATTGATATGTTAAAAATCTTTCTAAAAATCGAATTTTATACCTTGCGCTAAAGGTAATTCTGTAGTATAATTTATTGTATTTGTTTGACGTCTCATATAGGCTTTCCAAGCGTCAGAACCCGATTCGCGTCCGCCACCTGTTTCTTTTTCGCCACCAAAAGCACCCCCAATTTCAGCCCCAGATGTCCCAATATTTACATTAGCAATACCACAATCTGATCCAACTTGAGATAAAAAACGTTCAGCATCGCGCATATTGGTTGTCATAATAGCCGATGACAATCCTTGTACAACGCCATTTTGAATCGCAATAGCGTCATTAACATCGCCGCTGTATTTTATCAAATAAAGTAAAGGCGCAAAGGTTTCGTTTTGTACAATCTCGTAATGGTTTTCAACCTCGGCAATAGACGGCGAAACATAGCAACCACTTTCGTAACCTACGCCTTGAAGTAGATTTCCTTCAACGAGCAGACTTCCGCCTTGAGCTTTAACTTTTTTAATAGCCGACAAATAAATTGCCACAGATTCTTTATCAATAAGTGGCCCAACATGGTTATTTTCGTCAAGCGGATTTCCAATACGCAATTGACCATAAGCACTCACTAATTTATCTTTTACTTGATTGTAAATACTTTCGTGGATGATGAGACGTCTTGTAGAAGTGCAACGTTGCCCAGCCGTACCAACAGCGCCAAATAATGCGCCAACGATTGATATTTCTAAATCGGCACTAGGCGTGATAATAATGGCATTGTTACCACCCAATTCAAGAAGACTTCTGCCTAAACGTTGTGCTACAGCTTGCGCCACAATTTTACCCATTCTTATAGATCCGGTGGCAGAAATTAAAGGAATTCTGCTATCGGTAGTCATCATTTCACCCACTTTATAATCGCCATTTATCAAACAAGAAATACCCTCTGGCATGTCGTTGTCTTTTAAAACTTGAGCGATAATATTTTGACAAGCAACCCCACATAAAGGTGCTTTTTCTGAAGGTTTCCAAATACAAACATCACCGCAAACCCATGCTAAAGCAGTATTCCATGCCCAAACAGCCACTGGAAAATTGAAGGCAGATATAATCCCTACGATGCCAAGTGGATGGTATTGGTCGTACATGCGATGCCCAGGACGTTCTGAGTGCATTGTAAATCCGTGCAATTGACGCGATAAACCAACGGCAAAATCGCATATATCTATCATTTCTTGAACTTCGCCCAAACCTTCTTGAAGCGATTTACCCATTTCGTATGAAACAAGTTTCCCTAAAGGCTCTTTTAATTCGCGTAATTTTAATCCAAATTGTCTTACCATTTCGCCACGTTTAGGCGCTGGTATTAATCTAAAAGATTTAAAAGCTTCTGAAGCTGTTTGGGTAACTTTTTCAAAATCTTCTTTAGATGTGGTCGAAACTTTTGCAATTAAAGCGCCATCAACTGGCGAATAAGAGGGGATAATATCGCCCGACCCAAAATAATTTTGTCCTGTTGAAGTTCCCTGATTAACCTGTTTTAAACCTAGGTCTTTTAGTATTTCTTGAATAGTGTTGTTTGAAGTAACTTTTGTCATTTTTTTTAATTTAAAGCGTTTGCTAAATTACGAAAAAAGAGGCTTAAAAAATGAATTATCAGCAATGAACTCTATAAAGTCACCGAAAAAATAAAAGCTTTCTTAAAAATTGAATTACTTTTGATTTTTATATGAATCCCATAGATAACATAGCGCTTTTTAACAGCCATACCGCGTCTGAGTTTAACAAAATAGCACTGTCTGTTTTTAGATTTCAGGCAGAGCGTAACGCTGTTTATAAAACTTTTTTAAAATATCTGGGATGTAATCCTAATGAGATCACAAAAATTGAAGACATACCATTTTTACCTATTCAGTTTTTTAAAACACATGCCGTTTTATCGGTTGACAAACCCATTCAAGAAACTTTTTTAAGCAGTGGCACAACGGGCACTGAACAAAGCAAACATTTGGTTACCGATGTTTCTTTATACGAAACTTCTTATTTAAAAGGGTTTTCACATTTTTATGGCGATATGAAAGAATACACAATTTTGGCTTTATTGCCTTCGTATCTTGAACGCAATGGCTCGTCACTTATCTATATGGCTGCCGATTTAATTAAAAAATCGGGCAAACCAAAAAGTGGTTTTTACCTAGATAATTTAGAAGGCTTGTCTAAAACACTTTTAGAACTTGATAAGAATGGCGAAAAAGTGCTTCTTATTGGTGTGTCTTTCGCTTTGTTAGATTTATTAGAGACTTACTCTTTTAATTTGAAGAATACCATTGTGATGGAAACTGGCGGTATGAAAGGACGCCGAAAAGAATTGGTGCGTTCAGCATTACACGAACAATTGTGTAAAGGTTTTGGTGTGAAAATGATTCATTCGGAATATGGCATGACTGAGCTATTAAGTCAAGCTTATTCTAAAGGAAATGGCGTTTTTAATGCACCTCCGTGGATGAAAATACTTATTCGCGACACCGAAGACGCCCTCCGTTTATTGCCGCACGGAGAAACTGGCGGTGTGAATGTGATTGATTTAGCCAATATAAATTCGTGTGCGTTTATTGCTACACAAGATTTGGGAAAAATCCATACAGATAATTCTTTTGAAATCTTGGGTCGTTTTGATTCTAGCGATATAAGGGGCTGTAATTTGATGGTGGTTTAAACTTTTTAAAAAAATAAAAAAAAGTTAATCTATTATTTAATAATTCTTATATATTTGTAACCATGTATAAAGTTGTATAGCTTGGTTATGAAAAATTATTATTCAATTTCAGAGGTTGCAGAAATCTTAGGTAAAAGTACAGAAACTTTACGAAGATGGGACAGAGATGGAAAATTATCTGCTGTGCGAGAGCCTATGAGTAATTATAGGGTTTATAATAAAGAGCAATTGCAACTATTTCCTGAATTTCGCAAGTTATCAAACAATAAAACAATTGTTGATAATTTTGTCAAACCCAACCATCAATATTCTGTTTTAGAATTATTTGCAGGCGCAGGTGGTTTGGCTTTAGGTCTTGAACAGTCTGGTATTAAATGTGCTGCCTTAAACGAAATTGACAAATGGGCTTGTGCAACTTTACGAAATAACAGACCGCATTGGAATGTTTTAGAAGGAGATATTAAAAACTATTCTTTTTCTAAATATCAAGGTAAGGTTGATGTTGTAACTGGTGGTTTTCCTTGTCAAGCTTTCAGTTATGCGGGTAAAAAACTTGGGTTAAATGATGCTAGAGGAACTTTATTTTATGAATTTGCAAGAGCAGTACAAGAAGTTAAACCTCTAATTTGTATTGGAGAAAATGTTAAAGGTCTTTTGAGTCATGAAAAAGGAAAAACCCTAGAAGGGATGATTTCTATTTTAGACGAAATTGGATATAATGTTGTATCTCCTTTTCAAGTTTTGAAAGCTGTAAATTATAATGTTCCTCAGAAAAGAGAACGACTTATTTTAGTTGGTATTCGAAAAGATATTGATATTGAATATAAATACCCTTTACCTAATGACACTGTTTACAATTTAGGCGATGCTCTTAAAAAGGGCACTTTATTTGATTCAAATGTTCCCAAATCAAACGGAACAAAATATCCTGAACATAAAAAGAAAATTCTAGATTTAATTCCTCAAAAAGGGTATTGGCGTGACTTACCTTTAGATTTACAAAAAGAATACATGCAAAAAAGTTTTTATTTGGGAGGTGGGAAAACAGGTATGGCGCGTAGAATTGGTTGGGATGAGCCTTGCCTTACACTAACTTGTAGCCCAGCACAAAAACAAACAGAAAGATGTCATCCTGATGAAACTAGACCTTTTACCGTGCGCGAATACGCAAGGATTCAAACTTTTCCTGATGATTGGAAATTTGAAGGGTCTATTTCACAACAATACAAACAAATAGGTAATGCAGTTCCCGTTAATTTAGCTAAAGAAGTTGGTTATTCAATTGTTGCTTTTTTGAATAAATATTATGAAATGAGTCAAGAAAACTTAGTCTCTATTTCTTTTGATAAAGCAGTAATGGTTTCTTGAATTACTTTTGTGCCGTCGACTTCAAGTGCAACTTCTCCAACAGCATCAATTAAATCAAAATAGAAATCTTCTTTTCCTGTTAATTTATACCAAAAATCTTTACCTATAATTACGGGATATTTTTCGTTAATTCTTCTATAGTGAGAACTTAACTCTATTTCTTCACCATAAATTACACCAACAATCATATCATTTATACCAATATTTAAATTATTGGTTCTTGCTAAGTTTATAGTTCCTTGAAAATGTCCAAAAATAGTTTCAACATCGTCATGATTTATTGTATTTGGGCCTGATTTTAACTGGCAATACTTTTTTCTTCCATCAATTGCATCAATAAATTCAATATCAATTCCAGGCGTTGTAGAACCAAACCCTTCAAAAAGCTCACTAATAAGTTTCTGAATTTTCATCCCGAAAGAGGTGTTTATAGATGATCCTAAAATTCTAGGTAAAACAAGCGCCTCTGCAATACTTTTAGCATCATCATTCCCTTTTAAGAAATTGGCCAAATATTTATACAAAAAAGGGTTGACGTTATAATTTGATAATTTTCCTGCCTTTTTGCAAGCCGTCGTAATATGGGATGCGACTATTTCGTTTCTAAAAAACGTTTTCGCCTTTCCTAATAGTATTAATCTTTGCGCTTCTTGCATAAAACAAATATAACTAATTAAATCAATATTAGTTATTTAAAAATTTAACTCACCTTTACCACAAAATAATTCTTTTTACCGCGTTGCAACAACACAAACTTATCATTAATTAAATGCGCTGTGTTGATTACAAAATCTTCGCTTACTTTTTCTTTGTTTACCGAAATAGAGTTTTCTTTTAAAGCGCGTCTCACTTCGCTATTTGAAGCTAAAAACCCTGTGTCGGCAAAAGCAGCCACAACATCTAAACCATTTTCTATTTGGGCTCTGCTAATCTCTGCTTGAGGCACACCATCAAATACATCTAAAAAAGTTTGTTCGTCAAGGCTTTTTAAATAGTCAGACGTTGATTTTCCAAACAATATTTGAGATGCTTTTATAGCATTTTCATAATCATCTTCAGAGTGCACCATAGTGGTTACTTCTTTACCAATTGTTTTTTGCAATAAACGCATATGTGGTTGTTCACGGTGTTCTGCAATGAGTTTTTCAACCGTTTCTTTATCTAATAAAGTAAATATTTTAATGTAGTTTTCGGCATCAGCATCCGAAGCATTAAGCCAATATTGGTAAAATTTATAAGGTGATGTTCTTTTGGGATCTAACCACACATTACCGCCTTCGGTTTTACCGAATTTAGTGCCATCGGCTTTAGTAACTAATGGACAGGTTAAGGCAAAAGCTTTGCCACCTACTTTACGTCTTACCAATTCTGTTCCAGTTGTGATATTTCCCCATTGGTCTGAACCACCCATTTGTAATTTACAATTTTCGGCTTGGTACAAATGTAAAAAATCGAAACCCTGAAACAGTTGGTAGGTAAATTCTGTAAAAGACATGCCATCGGCAGAGTCGTCTCCTAAACGTTTTTTGACAGAATCTTTAGACATCATATAATTAACAGTCAAATGTTTGCCAATATCGCGCACAAAATCAATCAGAGAAATGTCTTTCATCCAATCGTAATTATTGACCATTTTGGCAGCATTGGGAACATTGGCGTTAAAATCTAAGAATTTTTCGAGTTGCGATTTTATTCCGTTAAGGTTTTTTTGCAAAGTCGCTTCGTCAAGTAAATTGCGCTCGGCCGATTTTCCACTAGGATCGCCAATCATACCTGTGGCGCCACCTACCAAAGCAATAGGTGTGTGGCCGTGTTTTTGAAAATGCATCAATAAAATAATCTGAACCAAACTGCCAATATGCAAAGATTCTCCCGTTGGATCAAAGCCTATATAAGCCGTAGTTGATTCTTTGGCTAATTGTTCTTCTGTTCCGGGTATCATATCGTGGATTAATCCGCGCCAGCGCAGTTCTTCTACAAATGTATTTTCCATTCTTTTTTATAATTTGGACAAAGATAAAAATCAGAACCCAAATACCCATTATTATTGAGATAATTCTTTATTTTCGCTATATGATTTTAGTTACAGGCGGCACGGGTTTGGTTGGGTCACATCTTTTATACCAACTTCTTTTAAAAGGCAAAAAAGTACGTGCTATTTACCGTAAAAATAGCGACCTTGAGCGTGTTAAAACTGTCTTTTCTTATTATACCAAAACACCTGATATTTATTTTGACAAGATAGAATGGCTTGAAGCCGATTTAAATAACATCCCAGATTTAGAAAAGGCTTTTGAAAATGTAAAGATTGTGTATCACAGTGCTGCATTGATTTCTTTTGATACAAAGGATTATATTAAGATGCGGAAAACCAATATTAAAGGCACTACAAATATTGTGAATCTTTGTATTGATAACAAGGTTAAAAAACTTTGTTATGTAAGTTCTATAGCCACTTTAGAAGATGCGCCAAATGGCGCAAAAGTCACCGAAAGCAATGAATGGAGCGGCAATAAAAAAAGCGGTTATGCCATTACCAAATACGGTGCAGAACAAGAGGTTTGGCGCGGTTCTCAAGAAGATTTAAATGTTGTTATTGTAAACCCTGGCGTTATTATTGGCCCAGGATTTTGGCATTCTGGCAGTGGACAAATGTATAAAAATATAGCTAAAGGATTAAAATTTTATGCCACAGGTGTTACCGGATTTGTTGGCGTAACAGATGTCGCTAAAGCGATGATTGCTTTAACAGAATCTGATATTTCTTTAGAACGCTATATTTTGGTAAGCGAAAACCTCAACTTTAAACAGGTTTTCGATTTAATTGCTGATGCTTTACATGTAAAAAAATCAACTATAAAAATCACAAAATTTATTGGCGCAATTGGATGGCGCTTAGATTGGGTTAGAAGTTTATTAACAGGTAAATCAGCCTTATTTACAAAACAATCGGCAAAATCATTACATCAAAAAACTTATTATGATTCTGATAAAATTATAAATGCTTTGAATTTTAAGTTTAAAAAAATTATAGATGTGGTAAAAGAAACTGCTGAAGTTTACAAACAATAAACGCCTACTTTGTTTTCTTTTGAAGGCTTGTTTTTAAAGGCTTTGGTAGTGGTTTTTGCTCCAATTTTCTTTTCTCTATTGCTGTCTTTTTAAGAGCATCTTTTTTAACCTTTGCTGTTGAATCTTGTATCTTTATTAGGTTTTCGTGTTCTTTTTTTAAAGCTTCTAAGTTATTATACACCGCTTCGCTAATGAATTGGTAGTCTTTGACTTTGGATGTATAATAAAAATTACTGCTTTTAAATCTGTTGCTATCAATTTTATATTTTTCATAAACCAATGGAAAATATTTAACACTGCTATTTCCTTCTTTATTAGAATTGTTTCCAGCCGCATTTGCTATATAAAGATCTGTTAACAAATCTATCATTTGTTCCTTAGGAATTAAATCCTTAGGCTTTTCATAAATAGTATTGCTTGTGCATGCAGCAAGAGTGAAAATGAACGCTATTTTAAATAAGTGTCTTAGCATTATCTATTAAATGTTAAGCGTTTTCCTTTAAGGTTGTCGTTAAAAACACCCTGATTGTAAATTAAATTGCCATTTACAAAAGTATGTGTTACTGTGTTTGTAAAAGTAGTGCCTTCAAAAGGAGACCATTTACATTTGCATAAAATGGTGTCTTTGGTTACAGATTGTAAGCTAGAAGTATCAACCAAAACCAAATCGGCAAAATAACCTTCTTTTATAAAACCACGTTTTTCTATTTGAAATAATATAGCTGGATTGTGACACATTTTTTCTATAATTTTTTCGATAGAAATAAGGCCTTTTTTATGTAATTCCAACATTGCTAATAAGCCATGTTGCACTAATGGGCCTCCGCTTGGCGCTTTAGTATATACTTGCTGTTTTTCTTCAAGTGTATGTGGCGCATGGTCTGTAGCAATAACATCTATTTTGTCGTTTAACAAAGCTTTTAGCAAACCCTCTTTGTCTGCTTTGGTTTTTATTGCAGGGTTCCATTTAATCAATGTGCCTTTTTTCTCGTAATCAGAATCATCAAACCACAAATGATGCACACAAACTTCGGCTGTAATCTTTTTATCTTTTAAAGCCTTCCTGTTGCTGAATAATTTCTGAGCCTCCTTAGCGGTTGAAACATGATAGACATGTAATCTTGCGCCCGTTTTTTTTGCTAAAGCGACAGCTTTTGATGATGATAAATAGCAGGCTTCTTCACTGCGAATTAATGGATGGTATTTAACCGGAATATCATCGCCATATTTGGCAATATATTTTTCTAGATTTTTTTTAATAGTTGCTTCGTCTTCGCAATGTGTGACAATTAACATTTTTGACGCCTTAAAAATCTGTTCTAAAACTTTAACATCGTCTACCAACATATTGCCTGTTGATGATCCTAAAAATAATTTAATAGCTGCTACTTTTTTGGGATCTGTTTTAAGAAGTTCATCCAAATTTGTATTTGTACCACCAATCATAAATGAATAATTAGCGTAAGAAGATGCAGAAGCTATATCGAATTTATCTTCTAATAATTCATTGGTTGTGGCTTGCGGAATGGTATTAGGCATCTCTATAAACGATGTGACACCGCCCGCTACTGCAGCGCGACTTTCTGAGGCTATCGTGGCTTTATGCGTTAATCCCGGTTCTCTAAAATGAACTTGATCGTCAATAATACCCGGAATTAAAAGTTTATTTTCGGCATCAATAACACGCACTTCATTTGATTTTGCGCTTATTGAACTGTTTATTTCTACAATATAGTTGCCGTCTATAAGAACATCGCCTTCTATTATGTGGCCTTCGTTTACAATACGTGCGTTTTTAATAAGTGTTTGCGACATACAAATTTTATTTCGGCAAGCCTTTTAATCGTAATTTTATAACACCAAAAATAGCTTCGGTAACAATATTGCCACTCATTTTAGATTTCCCTAAAGTTCTATCAGTAAAAATAACAGAAACTTCTTTGATGTTAAATCCGTGTTTCCAAGCTTTAAATTTCATCTCAATTTGAAAAGCATAGCCCACAAATTTTATTTTATTGAGATTAATGGTTTCTAACACTTTTCGTTTATAACATACAAATCCCGCTGTGGTATCGTGAAGTGGAATTCCTGTTATAAATCGCACATATTTTGATGCAAAATACGACAACAAAACACGTTTCATTGGCCAGTTTACAACATTTACTCCTTGAGAATAACGCGATCCTATAGACATATCGGCCCCTTGATTGGCGCATGCATCATAAAGACGTGTAAGGTCTTTTGGGTTGTGCGAAAAATCGGCATCCATTTCAATGATATATTCGTAATCTTTAGCCAATGCCCATTTAAATCCGTGAATATAAGCTGTACCTAAGCCGTTTTTACCTGGGCGTTTTTCTATAAAAAGTCTGTCTTTAAATTGATCTTGTAAACATTCCACAATTTTGGCGGTGCCATCGGGAGAGTTATCATCAACAATCAAAACATCAAAAGCAATAGGAAGGTCGAAAACCGCTTTTATAATGTTTTCAATATTTTCTTTTTCGTTATATGTTGGTATAATTACTAAAGCCTTAGGCATGGTCTTGTTTTAAGTGGTAAAGGTAAAACTTTTTATTGCTAATTTTGCGATAAGTTTATTGCCCCTATGAAAATCTTAAAATCTAGCAAATCGCTTTTTGTTTTCTATCTTCTTTTGTTTTTTGTAGTTAATATTTTACAAAGTATTTATACAGAGTTAATAGATGATGAAGCTTATTACTGGTTGTGGTCTAAAGATTTATCTTGGGGATATTTTGACCATCCACCCATGGTGGCTTTGTGGATTAAAATAAGTGGGTTCTTTTTTAACGGCGAATTAGGTGTGCGTTTTTTTAGTGCTTTTATGTTCTCTTTTACACTTATTTTAATTTGGAAACTGATAGATATTAAAACGAAATGGAATAATATTCATTTGTTCTTTTTACTGATAACAGCCGTTATTCTCTTTAATTTTTACGGATTTATTACGGTTCCAGATACGCCGTTATTCTTCTTTGCTGTGTTGTTTTTATATGCTTATAAATTATTTTTGCACAACCAAAATCTTAAAATAGCTTTACTGATGGGTTTTGCTATGGCGGGCATGTTGTACAGTAAATACCATGGTGTTTTAGTCATTGGTTTTGTGGTTGTATCTAATTTAAGTCTTTTGAAGAAGCGTTATTTTTGGACGGCTTGTTTGTTTGCTCTTGTATTATTTACACCCCATATTTTGTGGCAATATGATAACGGATTTCCATCTGTTTTGTACCATCTAAATCGCAGTAAAAAATTATACCAATGGGTTTTTTCTGTCAATCATTTATTAAATCAATTGCTAATAGTAGGTTTGACTTTTCCTGTGATATACTATGCCTTTTTTAAAGCAGATTTTAAAGATAGGTTCAACAAAGCTTTGCTTTTTATTTTGGTGGGCTTTATAGGTTTTTTCTTTATGTCTACCTTTAAGACAAGCACCCAATTGCAATGGACAGGCATCATAGTAATTCCGTTAATTATTATGAGTTTTCCTTATATAATTACGCATCAAAAATCTAAGAAATGGTTTCTCATTTTAGGAAGTTTAAACTTAATAGCATTGCTCTATATTAGATTGGCTTCTGCCGATGATAATCTTTCGTTCTTTAAATGGGAAACGCATCAAAATAAAACCTGGGCGCAAACATTAAAAGAAAATACTGGGGGGTTGCCAATTGTTTTTCACAACTCCTTTCAAAGTGCTTCTAAATATCGTTTTTATACTGGTATTGAAACCTATTCTTACAACGCACTTAATTACCGTCAAAATCAATTTGATTTACCAGGATATGAAAAATTGGTGCAAGGAAAAACAGTGTATGAGGTGAGTAATTTAGAACACGGAAATGTCTTGTCAAAAAAACGGAATAAAATTTATTACGGTTCTAAAATTGAAAACTATACCACTTTTCAGCATTTAAAATGCACTATTAATAAAGATGTTTTAGATTTAAAATTAGATGAAGTTTACAATTTAACTTTTGATTTGACAAACCCATATAATAAAGATATTCCTATTTCAAAATTACAATTTTATGGTGTTTTTCAGACAAAAAAACATCAAATTACAGCACAAGTGAAATTAAAAAACCTTACTATTGTTGGTCTTGATTCAACTAATATGTTACGCCCTTTTAAAAATTATAAAGTTAGATGTTCTTTTGATGTGCCAGCGCATTTAGACAGGTCTACCACAACATTTAGAATGGCTTTGAGTTTTAATAATTTTAAGGCGGGATTTGAAGGTAATATTGTAAAAATAGCTTTTTAAAATGGATATATTCTACCAACCTCTTACTTTAAATACCGCGTGGATACCTCTTATATTTGTATTTATTCTAATAGTGTTGATTGCTATTAAAAACATATTTAGCTATCAATTTGAGCAACGGTATCAGCTTGTCTTCCGAAATGTTTTGACGCCTAATTTAAAGATAGACTACAGTTTGGTGGTTAATTTTTATAACATCCTCTTTTTGATAATTCAAAGCCTTATTATTGGCTTTGTTTTGGTTTTGTTTTTTGTAAAAAACACGGCATTGTTAATTGAAAATGAATGGCATTTATATTTAGAAACGAGCTTTATTGTCTTACTTTTTTTTATTTTAAAATATTTAATAAACCTTGTCTTTATAAAATTGTTTAATTTAAATTTTTTGATGCATAAAATTATCTATATAAAAACAACCTATTTAAATTTTTTAAGTCTTTTTGTTCTGATGTGGTTGCCTTTTATAATATTTAATTTTGATAACAGAAATTTATTATTACATATAGCAAGCGTAAGTTCTTTAATATTAGCACTCTATTTTTACTACCTGATACTAAAAAACAACCTTAAAATTATAAAAAAATATACTTTCTATTTTATTTTGTACATTTGCACGCTAGAAATAGCCCCCATAATTATATTATACAGGGTTTTAACTTCTAAAGTTTAAAAGAAGAAATTTATGAAAGTGAAAACTATCCTTGTTTCTCAACCAGAACCCAACGTTGAGAATTCCCCTTACCACGAGTTGTCAAACAAACAAAAAGTAAAAATAGATTTTAGATCTTTCATACATGTTGAAGGGGTTAGCTCAAGAGAAGTTAGATCTCAAAGAATCGATTTTTCAAAATTTTCTGCTGTTATTTTTACGAGCAGAAAAGCTATTGACAATTACTTTAGACTTGCCGAAGAAATGCGCTTTAAAGTACCCGATAGTATGAAATATTTTTGCCAATCTGAAGCTGTTTCTTTCTATTTACAAAAATATGTGGTGTATAGAAAACGTAAAATTTATGTAGGCGAGAGAAGTTTTGAAGACTTGATTAAACTTATTAAAAAATACAAAGAAGAAGTTTTTTTATTGCCCTCATCAGACAAATTAACGCCCAGTATTCCTGTTGCTTTAGATGTCTTAGGTGTTAAATGGGAACGTGCTATTTTATTTAAAACCGTTATAAGCGACTTGTCAGATCTTACCGATGTTTACTACGATATACTCGTGTTTTTTAGCCCTTCTGGTATTAAATCGTTGTTTGAAAATTTTCCTGATTTTAAACAAAACAATACACGGATTGCTGTTTTTGGTAACTCTACTGTAAAAGCAGCTTCTGATGCTGGTTTAAGAATTGATATTTCGGCGCCTACAGAAGAAATGCCTTCTATGACAATGGCATTAAAAAAATATATTGATGAAGTTAACAAACGTTAATTCTCAATCAAAAACAAAAAAAGCACCTTATTCAAGGTGCTTTTTTTATGCATTTATAATTGTTTGATTATTTAGTCTCTATAGCTTCTTTAATTTTATTTTCTAATTCTAAAGCCAACTCTGGATTATCGCCAATAAGAGATTTAACTGCATCGCGTCCTTGACCTAATTTAGTGTCGCCATAACTAAACCACGATCCGCTTTTTTTAACAATGCCATATTCTACGCCTAGATCTAGTATTTCGCCAGTTTTAGAAATACCTTTACCGTACATTATGTCAAATTCAGCCACTCTAAAAGGCGGTGCTACTTTGTTTTTGACAACTTTAACTTTGGTGCTATTCCCAATAACCATTTCGCCATCTTTAATTTGGGTACGTCTTCTAATATCTAATCTTATAGAGGCATAAAATTTAAGTGCATTTCCGCCAGTAGTAGTTTCTGGGTTTCCAAACATAACGCCAATTTTTTCTCTTAATTGGTTGATGAAAATAACCGTACAATTTGTTTTACTGATGCTTCCTGTCAATTTTCTTAAAGCTTGCGACATCAACCGGGCGTGTAAACCCATTTTAGAATCGCCCATTTCTCCTTCAATTTCACTTCTTGGCGTTAAAGCAGCAACCGAATCAATCACAACAATATCTATCGCGCCAGAGCGAATTAAATTATCGGCTATTTCAAGGGCCTGTTCTCCATTGTCTGGTTGAGAAATAATAAGATTGTCTGTATCTATACCTAAATTATTAGCGTACTCTCTATCAAAAGCATGTTCTGCATCAATAAACGCAGCAATACCTCCAGCTTTTTGAGCCTCGGCAATAGCGTGCAAAGTAAGCGTGGTTTTACCAGACGATTCTGGTCCGTAAATTTCTATAACCCTTCCTCTAGGATAACCGCCAACACCTAAAGCCAAGTCTAAACCCAAAGAACCAGACGAAATAGCATCTATCTCTTCAATAACAGCATCGCCTAATTTCATTACAGCGCCTTTACCGTAGGTTTTATCAAGTTTATCTAATGTTAATTGTAATGCCTTTAATTTTGCGTCTTTTTCTTTATCTGAAGCCATAATATCTTAATTAGTTTAAGTAGCTAAAATATAAAAAACATACGAGTAATTTTGATAATGTTAAGCTAGTTTTTAACAAAATGATATAAGCTAATTTATTTAGCGTTTAATAATGTTAAAATATTGCTATCCATAATATTAATTAGTAATAATAATAAAGTTTAGAAGCTGTTTACACGAATATTTATATCACATATGTGGATTAAAAAAACAGCAGATAATCATATACAATAGAGAAGTTACAAACAAGCCACCTTGTTACGGATAGTAAACTAAAAACATAGACACATTCACAATTAAGCCTTGTTTTTAACGTTAGTTTGTATTCGGTTTTTGTTTTTATGTAAAATATTCGCAATTAATTACTGTTGTACTAATTAGCTTATTAATAACGGGGTTTAAGTATTTAATTAGTTTTAATCAATAAAATATATGAAAAATTTAAAATTAGTAGCAAGTTTATTTATGCTATTTGCAATCATATCGCTTACACAAGCACAAACTTGGTGTTTTGGTAGTGGCGTTGGACTTAATTTTTCTGGAAATACTGTAAGTGTTGCCGAAGGGTCCGCCTAATGAACTACCCCGAGGCAGAGCCATCGAGGTATCAAAACAATGTTAGTTGATCTGAGTGTACTTTTATATATTCTTTACCCGTTGTGCATTATAATTTAACAAAAAAAGTTGTTCAATTGTCTAAAAAAGACGTATATTTATTTGAATATCAAACATATAAATATAATGAACAACTTTCAAGCAAATTACAATAAAATTTTAGAAGTGTTACGGTCTATTACAGAAAAAGAACAATTTTTAAAACAAAAAAGAAAGCCTAAACTACAAGATATAGAGTTGATAGCAATGAATTTAACAGCAGAATATATGAGCATTGCTTTTAGTCCATTTATTTAAGTATCCTTTTTTTCAATATGGACCACGTTATGCCGCTGCAACTGGCGAGAGTCTCATTGATGGCTATAAACGTTTAGGAAAAGGTTTTTTGTGGATGTATTATATTTTAACATTTGCCACAATGTTTACAATACAAGCAGCAGTGACAATAGTAACAGCTGGTCTGGCCATAAAATTATTTGGATTTACAGGAAGCACACTTATTTGGAGCACAAACTAAATCCTTTAACTTGTTGTTTTTCAACAAATTAAAGGATTTTTTTATTTTACTTTCACAACCTACTTCACAAAAAATTTGACTCCTATTGAGCACTATTGACTAACATTGTTTAAGATGACAGAATTCTATGTTCTGTTTTTAGTGTCAAGATTAAAAATTACGTTTTATCAAGTGACTTTTTATTTCTTCTTTTTTATAATATCTGCGATTGCCAATACCGTATTGGTCTAAATATCCTTTTTTTTCTGCATAATCGTTAAGGTAAACTTCTATTTTGGTTAGAAGTTTGTCGGCTAATTCATCTACTGAAATGTTAACGATTTGAATAGATTTTGTAATCATCATTTTAAAGTTTTAGGGGGGGGGGCATTCAAATATGAATATTACACAGTCTCATTATGGTAAAGTAGTGCAAAAGAAAGTGATGCAATTAATAAATTTTATAAAAAATAAAAACTCCACTTCTATAGAGAGGTGGAGGATTTATAATGTGCGGAAGTAGCAGAATCAACAGAGGTTCAAATTTCTTTTTATTCCTTTATTAAAATTTTAGAATTACTTCTGTTTAGGTCTTTAAATTTAAAAAGATAAAATCCTTTAGATAAATTAGTTCCGTTAATTTTATTCTTACCTGGGACTAACTGTTTCTTTAGAATAATTTTACCATTGATGTCATATACCTCTAATTTAATAAGAACAATACTTTCTATAATATAGAACTCGCTAAAAGGATTTGGATACGATTTAATATTTTCTAAATTATAGTTTAAAACATCTAACGCATCACTTCCAATCAATGTAATTAAATTAACTTCTTTTTTATAGTACAAGACCTCTGGTTCTCCTCTATTTCCATTGGGATCAGTTACCATAAGTTCAAATTTATAGACACCATCTGCCAATGTAGATAAATCTATATTATCTAAACTAGTTGTTTCAGTATTTAGAGCCCCTTGGAAGTTTAAAGACATTATTTTAGTGGATTTACCTGAAGCTGTATTTTCAATATTTAAATCATAAGTTCCACCAACATCTACAGATTCAATTACTACAGCTATTACAAAGTCATCTAAAGAACTGGTGCCATCATTTTCCAGATTAGACTGACTATAATAGGAATTAGGCAGTACCGTATCTTTTGTGTATTCCGCTGTTTTCGTTGCAACTAATTTGTCTTCCGTATCCGTAACTTGTATGGTTAACTTGATAACACCATCTAAAACTCCCGTTGTATTTATCGAACTTACAGAAATGCTATCAGTTTCAAAAATTCCTTCACCTCTTACAACATTACCTCCCATAAGACTATAAATAGTATATACATAATTAAGGCCTTCACATGGTTCGCAGCTCATAGAGGCTGTTATATTGTCTACATTATAGGTATTCACCACTTTGTCTGTAATCTCTACTTCTAAAGGTTTTGTTAATTCTACATCAGACGCTATAATATCGAAACGAACATATTCTACAAAAGAATATTCTTCCCAATTACCCGCTCTATCTGCAACATAGGCTGATGCCATACCCCATTCTCCTGGGGGCGATCCTTGCGGTAGTGTTAAATCAAAATTATAAATTTTCCAATCATTATTATTAGCTGGGTTTTGATTTCCGTTAAAAGGATCATTCATAGTTGCGTTACCCGATTGGTATCCATGAATGCCTCCTAAGGGGTCTCTAAGCGTAAAGCTAACACCAGAAATACCTGCTTCTTTTCCTTCAAAATCTGAGAGATCTCTAGCTAATAAAGATATTTCTACACGTGTTTCACCATTAGGTGCTGATGGGTTGGTTGGTTCTGCTGAAATAGAGATATTATTAATGTCTATTTCAGGTTTAATAGAATCTGGGTACAAGGTTTCAATATAGATACTATCTCGTACTTCTTTAAATATTTTAAATTTATTTTTTTCAGAAATAATATAATCTGCTGTGTCTTTTACATGGTAAACTGTGCCAGTATTTCCTGCTATGTCGGTAACAAATGAAAACGTAGTAGAATAATAACCAGACTGTAAATAATCATATAATAACAAATACATATCAAAATGTTTATTAGAATTAAATCCATTATCCATATTTTTTTCTGAATCTACTGTTGCGGGTCCTTGAATATCTCTTTCGTATACTTCCTCGCCATTTTCGTTAGGTACAATTAACCTCGCATACCCTCTACTTGTTGGGCTAGCATCATAATGTGAAAAACTAAACTTTAGTGCCCTCATTTCTTCCCCATCTTCACTAATAGTTCCAGAATTACCTCCTGTTATAAATTTATCTTCTACAATTTCATAGGTGTAATCATAGTTGTAGGATGGTGATAATACGTCTTCTAAAGGGTTTTCTATATAGAGCTTCATTCCTATTGTAGATGTATTCTCATAACGTGTATTTCCCACAGGATCTGATACTCTAAAATAACCTAAGCCCCAGTAGCCACTTTTTTCTAATTTGCTAAAGGTGGTGGTTCCAATTAAGACTGAATCTTGAGCCCGCCCATTTTCTGGATTTAGGCTAATGTCGTGAATTGTACCAATACTCGATGCAAATCGAACATAAGCAGAACTTGCACCGTCTATAGTAGGGTCTTTCGTGTCTGAATTTAAACTAGCTCTTATGGTTACTACTTTATCTTCTTCTGAGCCTCCTTCTACTTTTAATTCTATTTTAGTTACTTTACCTGGATAGGTGTAATCTGGAAATAAATTATAGACAGTAAAGGTTAAGTCTTCTCTAATTTGCGCGATATATCTTGTGCCATGCATAATGCGATCTCTAACAAATTCGTATTTTCTTACAGATACAGATAATAAAGCATCTGGATTTGTTAAATAATAAGCAATAGACTCTGCAATATCTTCACTTGGAGATTTTAAATGTGCATACGCAGAAACTACTTCGGTAGTGTTGTAGGTAGACCAACCACTTGCTGAGGTAGGGTCTAAAAACCAACCGCCGAGTTCTGCCCAGTCATCTTTTAATTCTTGGTCAAACGAATAAAACCATAAAAAATGAGCTTTTTCGTGCAAAATTATTCTTCGCGCACCATTAATATCTCCACCATTAAATGCTTTTGACATAAATTCAATGGTATTTCTCCCTCCGAACGCTATTGCAGCAGCTCCAGGCATTACAGGGTCATCTTGTCCATTAATTCTTCTTACCAAATATTTTAAGCCTTCTTGTTTGTGAAAACCTTCTGGAAGTTCTTCAAACATGGCTAATATTTCGAGTTTTTCTGATTTAAAAAATTCTTGAAAATTGCTTGAGTCTTCACCCATGATGTTCTCTGTTTGCTCATTAGCTATCATGAATTCAACCCCAAAACGCTCTCTGGCCAGCCAGGAGAGCACGTCATCATTATTCGCAAAATCTGTTATAAAATTTACAACTACATGATACAATTTTTTAGAAAAAAACTTTCCTCGAATACCATCTATAGTTACAATCTGAGGTTCTGCATATGTGAAAGCGCTTTGACTAACGGTTGCATAGGGCACTGAAGTTGCATTATTTATCGTTAAATCATTGTCTTGCTCTAAATTGGTTAGCATAAATACACCACGAATATTTTCACCAGTTTCATAATCTAGACCATTTCCTTCACCGTATTTAGCATAGGGTAAATTTGAAAACATTTTATACAATCTATAACTATCTTCTGAAGACCAGGGTTGAATAGAATCTGACAATATAACACCGTATTCTGTTCTTAATTTTACCGCAGAAAAATCATCTGGCACCACAATAGAGTCGTTTACTACCACTATTTTTGCAGGCCGATTTACATATCTTTGTGTTGCATGACCAGCAGCACTTCCGTCATCTTCCCAAGTATAATCGTAATCAGCATCTGTAAGACCTGTTAAAGCAAAAGTTACACTAATGTCTGCTGGCACTGTTACTACTTGTTGAGATGGATAAGTATACCCTGTCGCATCTAGTGATACAGACCATTGACCTTCGTCAAGATCAAAAAGTACAATAGCTGTCTGACCATCATTATAATAAGCCCAATCTTTAAGCAGTATTTCTGCGGACTTCTGAACAATTATACGAATCGAATCTCCTTCTTGAATATTGTCTACTTTCACCTTAAATTCATTCTGTGAGAAGAGTCCAATACTAAAAATAAGGGCAAAAAATAGGGTAATTTTTTTCATAAAGGTAATTATTTTTCTGTATATCCGTTATTAGTCATAACCTGTAATATTAGCTATAACCAGCCTATCAAATATTTTTTCTCCAAAATATCTTCGGTTAAGTTTGTAGACAAATTCATTTAAGTATAGTTGAAGATATTTCTTTTTAATTTTATGGTATGTACCTACAAAATTCCGTTTTGCATTACTGATTGTTATATGAACCCATTTTAAGGTTTCTTTTGTTGTGGTTTCGCTTGATTTTTCGCTAATATGTAGCTCTACATAATCAGCAATATTTACATACGAAGTGCTTTTGTCTGTAAACACAATGGTTTGCTCTTTATCGATAGCATTTTCAAGTGTTTGATTTGTTCCATCAGCCTGATGATTTTCTAAAACCTTTGCTTTAAAATATCGACATTGTCGATCTACTTTACCTGTATCAATATCTTCAAGAACTGTACTTTCAGCCATAACCATAACATTGGATTTTGTTTTACTTCCTCGTCCAGCCTTTTGTGTATTGTGCTCTTGTTCAGAGGCTTCTATTGTAAAATAACCTTCATCCATTTCTATCATACCTTCTAAAGTATATCGGTCATCTCTATTTCCCATTGCTTTACGTAATTTATGAACCATAGCCCAAACTGGTTCATAACGTTTTAAACCAAGCTGCCGTTGAATTTCTTTTGAAGAAAAACCTTTTTTAGTTGCTGTTAACAAGAACATTGTTTTGTACCAAATCATAAAAGATAGCTTAGAACTCTGCATAATTGTTCCACTTTTCAAAGAAGTACGGCTTCTACATTTTTTACACTCATAACTCCATTGGCTTTTTATCCAATAATGTTCTTTGTGTGAACACTTTTTACACGATACCCCTATTTTGTCTCGCTTGGATTTAAAGTGGTTGCGACAGGATTCTTCACTATCAAATTCTGCTGTAAAACTGAAAATATTCATTCCTTAAATTTTATTAAAGATAAGCATTTATACCCGTTGTGCATTATAATTTAACAAAAAAAGTTGTTCAATTGTCTAAA
>ERZ890510.757-NODE-757-length-23927-cov-5.328837_pt1 | contig 23927 bp, 23 predicted proteins | sample MGYA00521265_ERZ890510 | MGnify/ENA primary metagenome ERZ890510 (study PRJEB32303, sample SAMEA104408624) | aquatic metagenome | biome: Brackish water; feature: Chemocline; material: water | place: Baltic Sea | collected 2014-10-26T21:54:00 | depth 110 m ...
CGCGACCGTCGAAGTCACGACGAATGACCCCGATGCTCCTGCCGTGCCGTGGGTCGAATACTATGAGTGGCTCCATGGACTGCAGGGGCCCTTGCTGACGGTGATGAAGGATGTGGACTCACGTCCGGGACGCGGCGCCAGCTTCGGTGACGGCATGGCGGGGTTGCATCAGCGTCTCGGCGTTGTGGGCGCCGTCATTGATGGCACCGTACGGGATGTGCAGGGCATCGAGCGTGTAGGGCTGCCGATATGGGCCTGGGGCGCGGTGCCGGGGCATGGGGTCTTCCACCTCAAGGGATTTGGTGGCTCAACCACGGTCGGTCAACTGCGCGTGCACACGGGGGATCTGATCTTCGCCGACGCCGATGGCTGCGTGCGCATTCCTGTTGCGCAGGCGGCGGCCGTGGCTCAAGCGGCGGCGGAAGTGCGGGACATGGAGGCCGAGATCCACGGTTTCGTGCAGTCCAAGGACTTTACCTTCGCCAAGTGGCGGGCGCGACAACCAGGCTGACGCCCAGAGACTCACTGCGCGGCGGGCGCCGCAGCGTCGGGTGTCCATGTGCCGACCACCTCAAGGCCGCCGACCTTGATGCCTGCAAGGGCGGACATGCCCAACAGGCGCCCGCCCGCTCGCGTCAGGGCCGGTGGGATCCTGTCATTGCCGGCGAGGGCCTCGGCGAGTCGGTCCACGGCCAGCCCGTCGGCGCTGGCCAGGACGACGGGGCCGCGCGGGTGATCGCGTCCCAGCATATCGAGAATTGTGAACTCCACATCGGCCAGCAGTGCCATGTCCACCAGATAGCCGTCGCGGTCCTCATCCGCCGCTCCCATTGCCGCCGGGGCCAGTCCCACAAGGTTCTGCAGGGCACTGAGCGAACCGTGGTAGCGGGCAACATTGACGACGGCATCACATTCGAGCAGGACAATCGGCACCGGGTATTCGTCGGCAGCTTCGCCGCCATCCGGGACCTCGATGCCTTCGGTTTCTTCCTTGTTCAGGTCCAGCAGGACAAGGTCCAGGTCGGCCAGCGCCGGATCAGCGACGATCGCCTGCAGAGCCTCGGTCAGTCCCGGTGGCGCCTGTACGCCGGATCCCGGGACGCCCCCCAGCAGCAGGGTGATGCGTGCATCGTGGGCGATGTCGTGCAATAACAGGATGACGGCACGAAGCACTTCCGCGTGTTGCGCCAGCGCCTTCTTGTCCATCGGCGTGTGGCCGGGGCGCAGCAGCACATCTTCGGCACTCGAATCGATCGCCTTGTGCAATCCACCGGACAGGTAGAAGGCGCCGCGAACGAGATCTTCCACGGTGGGTGTCGCCGGTGCCCCCGGACCCGATGGGTTGCCCGCACCCACCACCGCGATGTAACCGGGTGTCACCGCCGAGACGGCATCGACACCGAGTGGCTCCGGTGACCAGATGCCGAGATGGAGGATTGCCGGAACAACCAGGAAACCAACGGCAAGGGCAATGGTAGAGCGCCTGCGGATCACGTGACATCCCCTGGAATGATGACGGGTCGGTTGCTGCCCAGTGCTGGCGGGCAGGGGCCACCGGTCGCCCAATCGAGCAGTTCTACCGTGTGAATCACGGGAGGCTGGATGGCGGCGGCAATCTGTTCGATGCAGCCGATGTTGCCCGCCGCCACAACATCCGGTTGCACACTGCCGATGTGCTGCGCCTTGCGCCGCTGCAGTTCATCGGCCATGACAGGGCGCAGCATGTTGTAGGTGCCGGCGCTGCCGCAGCAGATGTGTCCCTCCGGCACTTCCAGGATCTCGAAACCGGCGTCACGCAGCAGTTGCCGCGGGGCCTCACGCAGGCGCAGCCCGTGCTGCATGGAACAGGCGTCGTGGTAGGCGACCCGCAGGCGTGGCACATCGACGGTGTCGCCAAGGCCGAGCTCGACCAGGACCTGCGAAATGTCGCGGGTGCGCTCGCTGACGAGGGTTGCAGCATCGGCTCTCGATGTGCCGGTGAACAGGTGCCCGTAGTCCCTCACGACGGTGGCACACCCGGACGTCGTCAGCACGATCGCATCGACACCCTGCTGCAATTGCTGATGCCAGCCATCGATGGCGGTTTCCATGTGGCGTCGGCTGTGCTGGCGCTCTCCCATGTGAAAGGGTAGCGCACCACAACACGTGACGCTCTCGGGGAGGATGACCTCGGCACCACGGCGTGTCAGCAGGCGGATGGCGGCGTCGTTGATCGACGTACCCAGGACGGATTGAGCGCAGCCAGGCAGCAGTACGACCCGCATGCGCTTCTTGCCTTCTGCGGGAAATATCCCCGGGCCAGGGTACTGGGCGACGGCCGGCATCTGCTGTGGGGCCATCCGTGCCAGTCGGCGCAGATGCGCCGGCAGCAGGGCGGCGAGGGGGCGCAGGAGAATCTGCAGGCGCAGGACGGCGCGGAGGCGGGAGGGATTGGGCAGCAAACGGTTGAGCATGGCGCGTTGCCAGCGGTCGAAACGGCCACGACGGTACGAACGCTCCAGCAATGGGCGACCGTGATCGAGGAGCCGTGAGTAATCCACACCACTGGGGCAGGTGGTTTCACACGAAAGACAGCCGAGGCAGTTGTCGATGTGTTCGGCCGTCGACGCCGAGGCCTCGATGTTGCCCTCCAGGAGATTCTTCAGCAGATAGATCCGTCCCCTCGGGCCCTCCAGTTCGTTGCCCGTCAGCAGATAGGTGGGACATGTGGCGTTGCAGAACCCGCAATGCACGCACGTACGCAGCACCGCTTCGGCATCGCGTACGGCGGCATCCACGCGGTCCGCTGCTGGAACGTCGGTGCGCATCGGCCCTTAGTCCTGCGCCTCGCGGTCGCGGACACCCATCAGGTACAGAATGCCATCGAGGCCGACGCTGGAGATGGACTGTCCCGCTTCCCGGCGGACGATGGGCTTGGCGTGGAAGGCGATGCCAAGCCCGGCGATACTCAGCATCGGCAGGTCATTGGCACCATCACCGACGGCGATGACCTGCTGCAGGCGGATATTTTCGCGACGGGCGATTTCCTCCACCAGCTGCGCCTTGCGCGCGCCATCGACGATGTCGCCAACGACACGACCGGTGAGTTTGCCGTCGACGATCTCCAGTTCATTGGCGTACACGTAGTCGATGCCGAGACGCCGCTGCAGGTACTCGGCGAAATAGGTGAAACCGCCCGAGAGGATGGCGATCTTGTAGCCCAGAGACTTCAGATTGGCCACGAGCCGTTCGGCGCCATCCGCCAGGGGCAGTCGCCCAGCGATCTGCTCAAGGACTGCCTCGGGCAGGCCCTCCAGAAGGGCCAGGCGACGGACGAAACTCGCCCGGAAATCCAGCTCGCCATTCATCGCCTGTTCGGTAATGGCCGCGACCTGTGCGCCGACACCGGCGGCGATGGCCAACTCATCGATGACTTCACACCGCACCAGAGTCGAATCCATATCGAAAGCAACGAGGCGGCGGTTGCGCCGGTAGACGTCATCGACCTGGAAGGCGACATCGATGCCCTGCTCGGCGGAGACATGCAGAAATCGGGAGCGCATCTCGCCCAGATCCGGGGCATGCCCACCGACCGTCAGCTGCACACACGTACGGTCATGCCGATGGTCCGGGTGCAGCGGCATGCGCCCTGACAAACGGCTGATATCGCTGATATCCAGACCACTGTCAGCGACGATGGCAGTGATGGCGCTGATATGAGCAGCGGTGATGCGCGGGCCCAGCAGGGTGACGATGTAGCGCTCATTCTGTTGCTGGGCAACCCAGTCGCCGTAGTCATCTTCTGAGATGGGCGTGAAGCGGATCTCCACCCCCAGCTCATAGGCGCGGAACACCAGATCTTTGAGGGCCGCCGATTCGGCGGCATCCGCCAGTTGCACCAGGAAGCCAAGGGACAGCGTGTTGTGGATGACGGCCTGGCCGATGTCCAGTACGGCCACGTCGTAGCGGGCCAGGATCGCCGTGATCGATGATGTCAGTCCCGGGAGATTCTGGCCGGAGACATTGATGAGCAGGATTTCATTCAAGTCGGAGCAACAGTGGCTTCTGCCTGCGGTGATGGTGAAGTCCTCGTAAGTTTCGACGACTCGGAACCTACCCCCGGGACGGCACGTTTACAAGGGATCGATTACCAGGGATCGACGCATCGGTGAATATCGAACAGGACATCCCGCTGGCGCCCTTCACCAGCCTGCGCCTCGGCGGGGCAGCCCGCTTCCTGGCGCGCTGCAGCAGCGATGAGGATCTGCGCGAGGCTCTGGCCTGGGCGGCGGGTCGCAGATTGCCTGTGCATGTGCTGGGCGGGGGCAGCAACACCATCTTTGCTGATGCCGGTTTCGCTGGCCTCGTGATCCACGTGGGCATGCGAGGCATCGATATCCGTGCCGACGGTGACGCCGCCCGTGTCACGGCTGCTGCGGGGGAGGACTGGGATGAACTGGTGGTCCGTTGCATCAGTGAGGATCTGTCGGGTGTGGAGTGCCTGTCAGGAATTCCCGGGCTGGTGGGGGCGACACCCATGCAGAATGTTGGTGCCTATGGGCAGGAGGTGTCCGAATCCATCATCGAGGTGCAGGCGCTGTCACGGGACACCCTCGAGCCGGTCACCTTCAGTGCCGACGAATGTCGCTTCTGCTACCGTACGAGTCGCTTCAAAGCCGCGGATCGCGACCGGTTCCTCATCACCGCCGTCAGCTACCGGCTGTCCCGCCGTCGGCGCCCTGAAATTCGTTACGCCGACGTGACACGCCGGCTGCAGGAAGATGGCCTGGACCTGGAGACTCTGACACCGGGCCGCGTCGCCTCCATGGCGGTACGAAACGCCGTCATAGCCGTGCGCCGCACCAAGTCGATGATCCTCGACCCTGCTGACCCCAACGCACGTTCAGCCGGGTCGTTCTTTCTCAATCCGGTGCTCACACCAGAGCAGCTGACACGGGTGCGGCAAGGCTGGCAGGCAAGGGGTCAGGAGGCCAGCCTGCTGCCGGCATACGCCACGAACAACGGCCTGCACAAGGTGCCCGCCGCCTGGCTCGTGGAGCAGGCGGGATTCACCCGGGGGACACGGCGTGGGCAGGCGGGGATATCGGCCAACCACGCTCTGGCGCTGGTCAGCCACGGCGATTCCGCTGCCGACCTGCTGGCCCTGGCGGCGCTGGTGACCGCCGCCGTGCGCGATCTCTTTGGGGTCACCCTCGAACGCGAGCCGGTGTACGTCGCGCCTGGCGAGCAGCACAGCTGACGACGGTTCCGTCCTGCAGATCAGGGCGGCTCGAGCCCCAGCAAGCCGATGGCCCCGGCGGCAGACGTGGCATCGCACCTGTCACCAGTAGCACATCGCATCCGCAAACAACGCCGTCAATTCCTCGGCCGCCGCCGGCCGGGGTGACAGCTTTGTCACGCGGTGCTGCGGCAGCGTACCCTGCACGAGGGCGGGTATATCGGCCGACGTATAACCCAGCGCGTGCAGACCGTTGGGTGCATCGAGGCGCCGCATGAAGTCGATGATGACATCCGCCAGGATGCGCCCTGCGTCCGCTTCCTTGGCAGCCGATACGTCCGCCCCGAGGACCGCAGCCGCCCGCAGGTGCCGCTGCGGATTGGCACAACCGGTAAAGCGGAATACGGCGGGTGCGTTGACGATGACGGCGTTGCCGTGGGGTACCATGGGGTGGTCGGCACCATACCCTGGCGGCATGTAGCTGCGCACCATGCCTGCAACCGGGTAGGACATGCCGTGTGGCAGGTGGACGCCGGCGTTGCCAAAGCCGATGCCGGCAAAGGCTGCAGCCAGCAACATCTGACCACGCGCCTCATCATCCTCCGGGTCGGCGACGGCACGGGGCAGATGCCGGGCCATCATGCCCAGCGCTTCCAGCGCCCACAGGTCAGATATGGGATTGGCCCCCTGGTACGAGGGGCGCAGAATGGGGCGCTCCGGGCGTGGACGTTGATCGAAAGCAATGGCGGTGTACGACTCCAGGGCGTGACTGAGCACATCCAGGCCCGTGGAGGCGGCCACAGCCGGTGGCAGAGTCTTCGTGTTATCGGGGTCGATGAGTCCCAGCGTTGGCTTCAGGCGGCGGTGCGCGATGCCCGTCTTCACCTGCATCTGCACCAGGTCGAAGATGGCGACGCCCGTCGTCTCGGAACCCGTACCCGCCGTCGTTGGAATCGCGATCAATGGCTTGACGGGCCCGGGCACTGGCAGTCCCTTGCCAATGGGGGCGTTCACATAGTCGAGGAAGTCTGCCGGCGGATGGCTGCTGTAGAGGTTGGCCGCCTTCGCCGTGTCCATGCTGGAGCCGCCACCGACGGCAATGTAGCCATCGTACTGGCCTTCTGTGGCGACGCGGATCGCGTCTTTGAAAGAGGCGTCCGTCGGTTCGACCCGTACGCCCGTATAGAGATCATGGACGACACCGGCGTCCTCCAGTGACTGCCGTACACGGGCGACAGGTTCCAGTTCAGCCAGGTTGGCGTCGGTGACGACGAGCACCCGTTGCAGGGCCATGTCTGCCGCATCCATGCCGACTTCAGCGGTGATGCCGCTGCCAAAGCGAATGGCGGAAGCGGCCATTTCAAAAGCGGTGTCGCGTTCCATCATCGGTCTCGTTTCAGCTGGAGAAATACCTGCCACGCCCCTGTGGGGCATCCCATAGGGGCGTGGTGCTGTCGGTGCAGGTCAATCGGTGATTGGGCCGGGAACCTTGCTGAAGTCACGGAAGAAGCGGGCTACCTCGGCGACGGCGATGTCGAGCAACTGCGTACCCAGTTCGGCTGTGGCCGCCGCCGGATTGTCCGTATGCCCCGGGCCTTTGCCCCAGGCACCGTGGGTCTGCACGACGGCACCCGTGAGATTCACATCCAGGCCCGAGTCCGCACCCTCCATGTCGGTTACGGCGGCACGTGCCTTCTCATCGACCCAGTCGGGGCGCAACGAGAGAATGGCGGACGTCTCGAAATGACCGGCATGTCCGGGGATTCTCGGTGCCGGCAGCAGATTGGCCTTCACCATGGCGGGTTTGGCGATATCCCAGTAGTTGGCGGAGGCGATGGTCGCGGGAAAACCAAGCCGATTGACCAGATCCTGGCTGGCCATGCCGACCAGATCCTTGTTGCCCCCGTGACCGTTGAGCACGACGAGATGTCGGAATCCGGTGCGCACCAGGCCTTCGAGAACCTCGAGGACAACGCCGGCAAAGGTCGCGCTCGTCAGCGAAATGGTCCCACCAAACGGATAGTGATGATGCGAGCTGCCAAAGGCCAGCGGCGGGGTGATGACAACCGGCACCGTGTCGGCCGCAGCCAGGGCGGCCCGCTCGGCGACGGTGGATACCAGCAGCGTGTCCGTGCCCACCGCCATATGCGGGCCGTGCTGTTCGGTGGCAGCGGTACACAGCACACCGATCGCCTTGGGCGCGATGGCGTTGATCTGGGCGCGGGTCATTTCGTGCATGTGAACAGTCATTGGTTCTCCTGAGTCGGGTGTCTGTTGGAGTCTGGTGTCTGGAGTCTGGTGTCTGTGAGGTCCGCGTCAGACGCCGGTTGCGTCGAGCAGTCGGCCGACGATGGGAATGGAGGCATCAAGCAATTGGCGGCCTTCGTCGCCGGTGGCATCACGTGGGTCCTGGCCGCCGACGCCCTGTGGCCAGACCTCCCGGTTCGAGTCGAGACAGGCCAGGTCGACCAGTTCGGGTCTCAGGGCCATCACCAGTGATGTTTCGTTGCGGGCGGCATGATCCATCTGGCTGCGCCACTGATCGCGCACCTCAGAGGTGACGCCGAGAAGTTTCAAGCCAAAACGCTGCTCCCTGTCGGCCAGATGGGCCACCCAGGAACTGCGCGAGGGGCCGTGGCCGTCGGCGAAGACGGCACGGAAACCGGCTCGCTGCAATTGTGCGAGGATGGCATCGACGAGTTGCAGAAACAATCCCTGGCTGACCCAATAACAGCTGCCCTCCAGTTGTCGTTGCGGATCGGTGACGCGCTCCGCCGTGTCCATGCCGTACAGCCAATTGCCATCCGCCTGACGGCTGGCCCGGTCGGGCCCCAGATGAATGGGCGGCATGACGATGCCGCCGAACTGACGCGCACAATCACACATCAAGCCTTCGCTGATGATGCCGTCAGCGCCCAGCGGCAGGTGCTCCCCGTGCCATTCCAGCGTCCCCAGCGGCAGGTAGGCCACCGGGCGCTGCTGCAACCGCTCGCGGAATTGCTGTGGCCGCAGATCCGTGTAGCGCACGGGCGTCGCGTTCATACGTGCTGCTCCTGTGGGGCGGCACGCAACGCCGCCTCAAACTCGGCTACATCCTGAGGGCTGCCGATGACCAGAGGCACGCGCTGATGCAGGGACTCGGGCAGCACGTCGAGAATCGGTGTATGGCCGGTACTGGCAGCGCCACCTGCCTGTTCGATGATGAAGGCCAGTGGGTTGGCTTCGTACACCAGGCGCAGCTTGCCATTGGGTGCCCGGGCTTCGGCAGGATAGAGAAAGATCCCGCCCTTGAGCAGGTTGCGATGGAAGTCGGCGACCAGGGAGCCAATGTAGCGGGCCGATCGTCCCGTGCCCTTCAGTCCGTCCACGTAGCCTCGCACCCGTGGGTCCCAGGTCGGCGAGTGGGCCTCATTGACGCTGTAGATCGTGGCCTGCGTCGGGATCTGCAGATCTTCGTGCGACAGGAGAAACTCGCCGATCGTCGGGTCGAGAGTGAAGCCGTGTACGCCGTTGCCCGTTGTGTAGACGAGCATCGTACTGGAACCATAGATGATATACCCGGCACACAACTGTTCCCGACCTGGATGCAGGAAGTCGGCGACCTGCGGGTTTTCGGGATCGGCGCAGCGATAGATCGAGAAGATCGTGCCGATGCTGACGTTGACGTCGATGTTGGAGGAGCCATCCACGGGATCGAATACCAGGACATAGGGACCACGTGGGTGATGCTTGGGAATCGGGAAGATCTCCTCCATCTCCTCCGATGCCATTGCCGCCAGCAGACCTGTATGGTCGAGGGCGCGAATGATGGTCCAGTTGGCGAAGTCGTCCAGGGCTTGCACTGCTTCGCCGTGGACGTTTGTGCGTCCCGTCAATCCCATGGTTTCGGCGAGGCCTGCCTTGTTGACTTCACGGGCGACGATTTTCCCGGCGGTGGCGATCTCTTCCAGGAGGGTGGTGAAGGTGCCTGTGGCACTGGGCAGGTGTCGTTGTTGATCGATGAGAAAACGGGTGAGGGTCGTGCCGATATCCAAGCTGCTGCTCCTTATTTAGGCGTCATCGTCGTCATAGCCCATCTCCTGCCAGAGCTTGCGGCCACGGGCCAATCCGTCAGGATCTGCCTGGCGGAAGCCCCGTATGCTTGGCGGCGGCTGTCCCGGCCCCGCATCGGCGGGCCACGGTGACCAGTGATCATTTTCGACTGTCTTGCGACTGGAAGCATCGCGGAAATCAGGCAACGCCACCGGCGCCCCTTCTGCCAGAGCACTCTTCCAGGCGACGATGCCCACGGATGACATGGCAACACCGCGATACACATCGAGAAACGGAGGCTCGCCCGAGCGGATGGCATTGGCAAAGTGAAAGGGGGTCCAGAAATCGCCGCCTCCGTGGCCCGCCCGGGTCGCCAGATCGCCATGCTCGGGCCATTCTGGTTTGTACACCCGTTCCGCTTCGACGCCCTCGGGCGTGTCCCACTCTTCGTGCCAGACACGCACATCCCCAGGCCCATAGTAGCCCTCACCGCGGGTGATCTCCATTGCGCCTCGGTCCCCATGGACGCGGTACCAGCAACTGTGTCCTGGCAGGATCAGGCCGAACAGGCGGAAGACGGCGCCATTGTCCATACGACAGAGGATGACGGAGCCTGCATCGGAGACGCGGGCCACGTCGTTTTCGACACGTGCGCACGGAATTGACAGGGCGTTGACCTGCACCGGCATCGTATCCGTGATGTAGACCAGCGGCGCCAGAGCGTGGGTACAGTAGTAGGTCGAGGGCAGCCAGTTGCGCCAGTGGTTACGTCCCGGCGCCAGCCGCAAGCGAGACTCCTGCGTCATCGGGTGGTTATACTCACCCTCGGCGTAGGTGACCTCGCCGATTTCGCCGGTCTGATAGACACGCCGCATCTCCTGATTGAACAGGGTGTACGGGTAGTTCTCGGCGAACATGTACGTGAGACCCGTTTCCTCGACGGCGCGGCACAGGGCGACACCTTCGGCCAGAGTCGTGTTGGCGGCGGTCTCGCTCATGACGTGTTTGCCGGCCCGCAGGGCGCGGATGGCAAAAGGGGCGTGTTCGTGGAAATAGTTGGCCAGCACGACGGCGTCCATGTCGTGCTCGAGGAATTCGTCATAGTCCGTATAGGTGGCAACGCCGAATTCACGGCCAGCCTCTTCGAGCTTTTCCGCCCAGTGATCACACAGAGCCACCAGCTCCATGCCTACCGTTTCTGAGACACCGCCGGCAAAGGAGCGGCCGCGGCCCACTCCGAGGACTCCGACTCTGATTTTGGATTCAGTCATACACGGCAAGAAAGGGCATCGGGCCGGTTCCCACCAGCTTGCGGTGGCGACAAAAGGGAGCGTACAATCACCCGTATGACGCAACCAGCCGCACAGGGAATGTTGACACTCGATGATCTGCGCCGCCAGGTCGGCAGCGGCCAGGTGGATACGGTTCTCGTTGTCTTCCCGGATCTGTATGGGCGGCTCATCGGCAAGCGGGTTACGGGCAGGTTCTTCGTCGACGAGACGGCCCATGTCGGCATGCACACCTGCGACTACTTGCTCACCGTCGACATGGAGATGGAGGTCATCGAGGGCTACGCCTTCGCCAACTGGCAGGCTGGCTACGGTGACGTGCACTGCTTGCCCGACTGGACCACGCTGCGGCAGGTGGACTGGCTCGACCGTACGGCTCTGATATTCTGCGATCTGCACCAGGGGGCCGAAGTCCCGGTGGCGATTGCACCGCGGACGATGCTGCACCGGCAGATCGAGCGCTGCGCCGCCGTCGGGTTGCACGCCCGTTGTGCCACCGAGCTCGAATACTACCTGTTCCGTGATTCCTACGATGAGGCGCGCCGCAAGAAATACGATGGGGATGATCTGGAGCCCTGGGGGGCCTACATCGAGGACTACCATATCCTGGCCGGAACCAAGGCCGAGGCCTATCACGGTGCCGTTCGACGTCACATGGACGCCTCCGGTGTCCCGGTGGAATCCAGCAAGGGCGAGTGGGGGCCCGGGCAGCATGAGATCAATTTCCGCTACGACGATGCGCTGAAGACGGCAGATCGCACGGCCCTGCTCAAGCATGGCTGCAAGGAGATTGCCCATCAGCAGGACTGCTCGGTGAGTTTCATGGCCAAGTGGCGCACCGATCTGGCTGGTTCCAGTGGCCACCTCCACCTGAGCATGTGGGACGCCGCCGGCCAAAAAAACCTGTTCACCACCGACTCCGGTGGTGAGTCGGACACTTTTCGCCATTTTCTTGGTGGCTGGATGGCGCATGCCCGCGCCATTTCACCCTTCTACGCCCCCTATCCAAATTCCTACAAGCGTTATGTCCATCAGTCGTGGGCGCCCACTGCCATCGCCTGGAGTCGGGACAATCGCACCGCCGGGTTCCGTGTGGTTGGTGCGGGGCCCTCTCTGCGCATCGAGTCGCGACTGCCAGGGGCCGACGCCAATCCCTACCTGGCCATCGCCGCAACCCTGGCAGCTGGTCTGGATGGTGTGCAACAGCGTACGGAGCCCCCCGCCGAGTTCATCGGTGATGTCTACGACGGTGCGGATCTGCCGCGGATCCCGGCGAACCTGACGGAAGCGACGGCGGAGCTGTCCAGCTCCAGCATGATGCGAGACGCCTTCGGTGATGAAGTCCTGGCCCACTACCTGCACTTTTTTCACACCGAGCAGAGGAAATTCGATACCGTCGTGACCAACTGGGAGCGGGCGCGCTACTTCGAGAGGGGATGAAGCAGCTGACGGCTCCCGTGATCGGCCTGACGACCTACGGTCGCGACCCTGCGGGAGAAGGCGAGTACTCGTTGCCGGCAACCTATGCCGACGCCGTCGTGCGCGCCGGTGGGACACCCATCCTGCTGCCGCCGGCGACGGATATGCTGGCTGTCGCAGCGCGTCTCGACGGACTCGTCCTGACCGGTGGTGGAGATCTGGTTCCTTCGTCCTATGGCGCGACCGATCACGAGATGATGTACATGATCGACGCCGGTCGCGACGCCGGCGAGCTCGCTCTGGCCCGGCATGTCGTTCGCCACAAGCTGCCCTGTCTGTGTATCTGTCGGGGCATCCAGATTCTCAACGTTGCCCTTGGAGGTGATCTCATCCCCCATCTGCCCGATCGAGTCGGTGACCAATTGGCGCATCGTGTGCCGCCACGTCGCCCGGCTTTTCACGACGTCAGCATCGAGCCTGGCAGCCGACTTGCACGCGCTGTCGATGGTGATCGTGCTTTCATCGCCTCCTGGCATCATCAGGCAGTCGACCGGGTCGCCCCTGGACTGCGGGTCGTTGCGCGGGCCGGAGACGGCGTCGTCGAAGGGCTGGAGATGGATGATCATCCATGGCTGGTGGCCGTACAGTGGCATCCGGAGATCACGGCGGCGCACGATCCGCGGCAGCAGGCGCTGTTCGACGCTCTCGTTGACGCTGCGCGTGGCCCCGCCGATGGGGGGCCCGCATGAGTGGCGGGCGTCTCGAAGGCAAGGTCGCCCTGATCACGGGTGCCGCCAGCGGCATCGGCCGCCAGACAGCCTTGCGCTTCGGCCGTGAGGCGGCGTGTGTGGTCGTTGCCGATATCGATGATGCCGCCGGGCGGGATACCGTCGCTCAGTTGGAGGGCGAGGGCGGCCGTGGCATCTATGTCCACGCAGACGTGACTCTGGATGCCGACTGCGCAGCCATGGTTGCAGCGGCGGAGTCGGCCTTTGGCGCCCTGCATGTGCTGTTCAACAATGCGGGCATCTCACATATCGATGACGATGACGCCATCAGCACCGCAGAGGCCGTCTGGGACCTGACCATGGCGATCAACCTGAAGGGCGTCTTCCTTGGCTGCAAGCACGGGATTCCGGCCCTGCGCCGGGCGGGCGGCGGTTCCATTATCAACATGGCCTCCTTTGTCGCCATTCTCGGAGCCGCAACACCACAACTGGCCTACACGGCAAGCAAGGGGGGTGTGCTGGCGATGTCGCGCGAACTGTCGACGGTCCATGCGCGTGAGGGCATCCGCGTCAACGCCCTGTGCCCCGGCCCGTTGCACACCGAGATGCTGATGAAGTACCTCGATACCGAAGCCAAACAGCAGCGGCGCCTGGTGCATGTGCCCATGGGCCGCTTCGGCGAGGCGGATGAGATCGCCAGTGCGGCACTATATCTGGCGTCGGACGAGTCATCCTATGTAACGGGCACGAGCTTCACCGTCGATGGTGGTATTACCGCCGCCTACGTGACGCCTGAGGACCGCTGAGTGTCGCCCCCCCGAAACATCGCGGCTGTCATTTTCGATCTGGATGGCACTCTGCTCGACACGTTGGCGGATCTGGCGGACAGTATGAATGCGGTGCTGGCCGCAGCGGGCCACCCGATACACGCGCAGGCCGACTACTGTTACTTTGTCGGTGAAGGCATGGAGACACTCGTACGGCGCACGTTGCCTGAAGGCAATCGCGATGCCGCCGAAGTTGCCGCCCGCCTCGCCGACATGCGGCATGAATATGGCCAAAACTGGTCAAGGAGATCGCGACCGTACGCGGGAATCCCGGCGATGCTCGCCGCCCTGGCCGGGCGGCAACTGCCGCTGGCGATCCTGTCGAACAAGCCGGATGATTTCACTCGACTCACCGTGGCGACGCTGCTGGCGGACTGGAGTTTCGCCGAGGTTCGTGGCATGCGCGATGACACGCCCGCCAAACCACATCCAGCAGGTGCCAGCGCGATTGCTCAGTCTTTAGGCGTGCCGCCGACACAAGTGCTCTACGTCGGCGATACGGCGACGGACATGAAGACAGGCATCGGGGCAGGTATGTTCACTGTGGGTGTCACCTGGGGCTTCCGCGACCGCCACGAGCTGGAAGAGAACGGCGCCCATAGCGTGATCGACGCCCCTATGCAGTTGCTGGACCTGATATGACCGAACAACAACAGACCCTCTGCAGCAGGAGCAAGCGACGATGAAGGAATATTTCAAGGGAATCGGGAAGGTGCATTTCGAGGGACCGAAGTCAAAGAACCCCCTGTCCTTCAAGCATTACAACGCTGAGGAGAAGGTGGGCAGCAAGACGATGGCGGAGCATCTGCGGTTCTCCGTCGTCTACTGGCACACCATGAAGGGCGGCGGCACCGACCCCTTTGGCAACACGTCGGTATACGATCGCCCATGGGAGACCTCGGATGATCCCATGCAGGTGGCTGAGGACACGATGCGAGCCACTTTTGAGTTCATCGGCAAGCTCGGTGCCCCGTTCTGGGCCTTTCACGACCGTGACATCGCACCCGAGGCAGACTCGCTGAAGGAGTCGAATGAACGACTCGACAGCATCGTCAAGCTCGCCCGAACGCTGCAGAAGGACACCGGTGTGAAGTTGCTGTGGGGCACGTCGAATTGTTTCTCCAATGGCCGTTTCACCCACGGCGCCGGGACCAACCCCGACCCGCACGTTTTTGCCTGGGCGGCAGCGCAGATCAAGAAAGCCATGGAGTGCACCGTGGCACTCGGCGGCGCCAACTACGTGTTCTGGGGTGGGCGTGAGGGCTATTCCACGCTGCTGAATACCGATCTCAGGCACGAGCAGGACCAGATGGCTCGCCTGCTGCACATGGCCGTGGCCTATAAGAAGAAGCTGGGCTTCAAGGGCAACCTGCTCATAGAGCCAAAACCCAAGGAACCGACGACGCATCAGTACGACTACGATGCGGCGACCGTTCTCGGTTTTCTGCGTACCTACGATCTGCTGGATGAGTTCAGCCTGAACATCGAGGCCAACCACGCGACGCTCGCCGGTCACACCTTTGAACATGACCTGACCGTGGCCAGCGCCGCCGGTCGCCTTGGCAGCATCGACGCGAATCGGGGCAATCCAATGCTCGGCTGGGACACCGACCAGTTTCCGTCGGACCTCTATAGCACGACGTATGCCATGATGGTTATTCTGCAGCAGGGCGGCGTGAAGCCCGGGGGTGTTAACTTCGACGCCAAGTTGCGGCGGGGATCATTTGATGTAGAGGATCTGTTCCACGCTCATATCGGCGGCATGGACGCCTTTGCCAGGGGCCTGAAGGTGGCGCACAGGATCATCGCTGACGGTGTTGTCGGCGATTTTATCAAGGGGCGTTATGCTGGCTGGCGCAAAGGCCTGGGCGCGAAGATCATGAAGGGTCAGGCAACCTTCGAAGACATGGAGAGCTTCGTGCACAAGAATGGCGAAGCGCCTCGCATCAGTGGTCGCGAGGAGTGGCTGGAGAACGTGATCAACGGCTATATTTAGCGTATGGCTAAGACGCAGAAAGTTGTTCTCATCGTGGATGACTCGCCGCTGATCACCAAGGTTGTGGGCGCCGTCGTTACCGCCATGGGCCACCATGCTGTGGAGGTCCCAGACGCGCCTTCGGCGTTGATGACGGCGGAGACACTGCCCCCGGATCTTGTGTTTCTCGATCTGCATATGCCGGAAATGAGCGGCCTGGAGATGCTGGCACGGATGCGCAGTATACCAGGTCTGTCGAAGGTACCGGTCGTGCTGCTGACTTCCTCGCGCAATACCGAGGTGGTGACGCAGGCGGCGAAGTACGGCGTGAAGGACTACCTGTCGAAGCCGGCAACGCCGACCAAGATTCGGCAGAAGGTGAACAAATACCTGGGTAGCTGACCCCGTTGGTTCTCAGGAACCCACGGTGGCTCCGGCGATGGTATCGGCTATTGCTGTGCGTATGTCGCTGTAGCTAAGGCCCAGATCCCGTTCCGCCCGTGTGCCATCGGCTTGGATACTGTGCACGAGGGTGCGTGCCACCTCCGCAGACAGCCCCCAGAGTGGTGGCTGGCCCGTAACCGTGGACCAGGCAGTGAGAACTGCCGCGGTGAGCCGCGCCAGCCAGTCGGGCATTTCGACCCGTGGGGGCTGTACCCCACTGACCTCTTGAATGAGCCCGTTGATCTGATGCATGGTCAGTCGATGTCGGCCGACTACGTAGCGGGCGCCGCCGGCGTCATCACGCTGCAGCAGGCGGCTGATGGCGTCCGTGACGTCATCGACGTGGACCCAGGTCATGACGTTGTCACTGAACACCGCCATGGGCAGCCGTCTGTGGACGATATCGGCCACATATTGACCGGATGATTTCGGATCACCGGGGCCCAGGACCGAACCAGGGTACAGAATGGCCACCGGCAGACGGTGGCTGACGGCGAATTCCTCGACGACGCGATCGGCCTCAAACTTGGAGCGGGCGTACTCACTGAAGCGTTCCGGCCCGGGAGCGCAGCGTTCGTGAAAGGGGACCTCATCGGGTCGCCCGAAGACAACGACGCTGCTCACATGCAGAAATAGCTCAACGCCGGATTCGGCTGCTGCCTGCGCCACACGGCGTGTGCCTTCGACGTTGACGGTTCGATAAACCGACGGATCGGGCTCCCACATGGAATAAACATTGGCCAGGTGCACCACACGTCGACAACCGTCGACGGCGGCACAAACCGATCGCCAGTCGGTGACATCACCGATGGCAAGCTCGATGCCGAGGCGCTCCAATTCGGCTGTGTCACTGGTGGCGCGGACCAGGGCCCGCAGGGGCAGACCGGCCGCAGCGAGGCGACGGGCCAGGTGCTGGCCGATGAAGCCAGTGGCACCGGTAACAAGGATGGGATCAGTCAAGTTGCTGCTTTCAGCATGGATGGTGGGATGTGACGGTCACCGCCGCCGCACGAACTTCTGCAGGCGTCCATTCGTCTGCACCTCGGAGACGTACAGGTCCCCATGGGAATCTGTCCAGATGCCGTGTGGGCATCCGAGAAACTCTCCTGGCGCGTCGATCCGTTCTCCCCGGCCCCATCGGGCCAGTGTCTGGCCCGTTCGGTCGACAATCGACACCCGCTGCTCAAGCTCGGCAACGTAGATCACACCATCTGTGTCGATGTGGATCGTGTCTGGTTGCCGGAACCCGCCCCATTCCAGCATATAGCGACCGTCGGTGTCGAAGATCTGGATCCGATTGTTGCTGCGATCGGCAATGAGCACGCGGTCTTCGGCGTCGATCCGTACGCAGTGGGGCAGGTCGAACTGACCGGGACCGGTTCCCGGTTCTCCCCAGGACAACAGATGTTGCCCCTCCGGGGAATACTTATGCACTCTGTTGTTACCGTAGCCATCGGTAACGTACAAGCAGTTCTGGCTGTCGACGGCCAGGTCCGTTGGCAGATTGAAAGGCTGGCCGTCTGCGCCGGCGCGGCGCGGCGTGCCGATGGTCATGAGCAACCGGCCATCGGTGCTACACCGACGCACGCAGTGCGTCTCACGTTCCGTGCACCACAGGGTCTGTTGGGCGTCGATGAACAGCCCGTGTGCGTCCTCCAGGAACTCAAGACCCCATGCGGCGAGAAACGTCCCGCTCCGATCCAGCACGATCATCGGCAGATCACTGCGGCTGTATACATAGACGTGATCGTTTATGTCGCAGGCGACGGCGGCAATCCAACCCAGGCTGATGCCCGCCGGCAGCGCCCCCCACCCGGGCTCGACGTCGAAGGTGAAAGTCCCGGAGCCAACCTCAGTCAAGATGGGTCAAACCTTCGGTGATGGAGTATTTCGTCAAGCCCGCCACCGAGTGGATGTCGAGTTTGTTCATGACATGTTGTCTGTGTGTCTCGATGGTGCGTACGCTCAAGGCCAATCGGTCCGCGATATCTCGGTTGCTGAGGCCACCCGAGATCAGGGCCAGGACCTGACGCTCGCGCATGCTCAGTTCACTACTCGACCGCTCCTCGGTGAGGTCCGTGTCGAGCTGGGCCAACTCGCCAAGCACCAGTGCGGCATGTGCCGGCGGAAAACAGAGATGACCCTCGTAGACACTCTCAATCGCGTGCAGCAGATCTGCCGCCGGGGAGTTTTTCATGACATACCCGCGCGCCCCCACCCGCGCGGCGCGCAGGACGTATTCGCGATTGTCGTACACCGTGAGAATGACGACGCGAATTCCTGGCTGATTCGCCGACAACTGCCACGTTGCCTCCAGGCCATTGATATCGGGCAGACCTATGTCCATGATGACAACGTCCGGCTGCAGTTGCTGCGCCATGAGTACCCCTTCCAAACCACCTGTGGCACTGCCGCAGACATTGATGTGGGGCACGGAGCTCAGCATGGCAGTGATGCCATCACGGATCACGGGATGGTCGTCGACAAGCAGCACATCGATGGTCGGCCGGCTCACGCCAGTTCCTCAAATTCCGGTTCCACCAATGAGGGCAAGCGGATCAGCAGCTGCAGACCGGGCCCAGGCGTGGCTTCTACGCTTACCGAGCCGCGCAGCAGTCCGGCCCGTTCGTTCAGATTCAGCACGACTTCGGCCGGGATGGCAGCAGACGCGACGGTTGGACCGCTCACTGTACTGAGAAGCGCCCCATCCTCGCTCTGTTCAATGCGGATCCGGATACCGGCCGAACCCTCTGGGAGGCTCCAGTGATTCAGGGACTCCTGCAGAAGTCGGTAGGCGGTGATGGCCACTTCTGCCGGCAGGTCCGGCGGAACCCCCGTCAAATCGTGAGCCACAGCATGCCCTGATCGCAGTGTGAAGCTCTCACAGAGGCTGCGCACAGCTGGCGCCAGCCCGAGATCATCGAGCACACCCGGACGCAGATCCTGCGAGATCCGTCGCACTTCATTGATCGTTCGATCAAGAAGGTCCCTGGTGTGATCGAGGTTCAGGCGTATACCCACTTCGGTCTCGATGGCGGCCGCTTCGAGGCGGAAACCGGCGGCACAGAGATACTGGTTCACCCCATCATGCAGTTCGCGGGCGACGCGCCGGCGTTCTTCTTCGGCGAGGCGCACCGTTCGTTGGGAGAAATCCCGCAGTGCCGCCTCAGCCTGTCGCCGCCGAGCAACCTCATGTCGCAGGCGCCCGTTGAGTGCATGGAGTTCGTGGGCTTGATCACGCATCTGGCCATGGACCGTCGCATGGTCGAGGGCGACAGCCACCTGCCCCAGCAGCGGCGCCATCGCCTCGATCCGGCGCAACGTCTCGGCGCGTTCCGCCTGACTGCTGCCCGTGGCAAGAACTGCCAGCACGCGCTCGTCCCGTTTGATTGGAATGAAGTAGGAGACGGTTGCCGCACGCACGTCGTCGTCGTCGTGCTCAAAGCGTTCATCGAAGCGTCTGTCGGGGCCATCGATCACAGTCAGCTGACCCGTTCGTGCAACCGTGGGCGTGATGTTGTCGTCGTCAAGATCGTACGTCGTGCCGATGATGCGCTGGTCACTGAACACGAGGCGCCCGCCTTCACGACGAGCGACGGTGGGGCTTTCGATGATCTCGGCGCCAGGCCGGACACGGCCGATCCCGTCCTTGTAGCGACCGTCGAAGCTCAGGTAATTGCGGGCCACGCAGATCACATGACTTCGATGGTCAACGACGGCCACCATCAGACTGCGCAGAATGCCGGCGTGGACGACCTGCTGTGCCAGGGTGTCGAGCACGTGGTCAAGTTCGAGGGACTCCAGAGTCGCCGACCCGATGCGCCGTAAATCCGTAAGCATGCGTTCGCGCTCAGCAACCGAGGCGGAGTTGCGCTCGGCGTCTTCGAGCAGATGGCGGTAGTTGGACACGTCACGGAGGATGCCCTCAAGGACCAGCAACTGGCCGCGCCCGTCATAGCTGGGCAGGGAACGCTGTTCCAGCCAGATGACGCTCCCATCACGCCGCAGGCAGCGGAGTGCCAGAGGCTTGGAGAAATCGCCGGCGTCGATGTACTGCTGCAGCAGCAGAGAATCATCGCCGTGGATGATGTCGAGAATCAGCTGCGGGTTGTCAAAGAACTCAGCTGCCGAGTAGCCGCATAGATCAGCAATCCCGGGGCTGATGTAGTCGAAACGCTGCAACTGAAAGGAGTAGCGGAAGACATACTCCCGACCGTGCTCAATGAGCAAGCGGAAGCGCTCGCCGCTCTGCCGCAACTCCTCCTCAGCATGCCGGTGCTTCGCCAGTTCGACTTCAAGCCGCGCCAGGCGCCCCGTCGATTCTGCCGCGCGTAACCGATGTTCCATGAGCGCCTAACCTAGAGGCCCCACCGGCGGCGGGCAATGCTCATTGCAGCAGCACGATCTTCTCGGCAATGGCGTAGCGTGTGAGTTCGGCGATGCTATGTATGCTGAGCTTGCGCATCAGGCGTTCACGGTATGTTTCCACGGTGCGCACGCTCAGGCAGAGCTTGTCGGCGATCTCCTTATTCAGCAACCCCTGCGCCAATAGACCCAGTACCTCGTGCTCCCGAGGGGTCAAAGGCGCACCTGAAGATGAGTCTGCGGAAGCGCTCGAATCCTGGCTCAGGTGGTGGGCGACGGCGGGATCGTAAAATATGTCGCCACCCACAACTGTTCTGATGGCCTGCAGAATCAGTCCGGGCGCCGAGCTTTTGAGCACATAGCCCCGAGCGCCCGCATGCGTTGCCTGGCGGACGTACTCGGCCCCGTCATGCATGGTCAGAATGATGACCATCACCTCTGGTTGGGCCGTCAGAATTCGTCGTGTCGCCTCGATACCGCTGATGCCGTCCATGGACACATCCATCAGAATGACATCCGGTTGCAGCTGGCTGGCGAGTTCAACCGCTTCCTCGCCGCTGAGGGCATGGCCTACGACGGTCGCTTCCGCCATGGGTGCGAGCAGCGCCTGAATCCCTTCCAGCAGGAAGGGATGATCGTCGGCGACCAGGAGACGCACCCTGTTGGACTCAGGCATCCGAGGACTCGCAGCAAAAAGGAGTGAGGCGGGCTGGAATTCAAAGCAAACGGACCGATCACCGCCATTTGCTCTCAGGCAACGATTTGCCGCATATAAGAGTTGGAGGCCGTTTCCGTGCCTACTGTGAAAGAGAGACCCACATGATCCGTACTGCTTTCCACTTCACCTGTTTGAGCCTGGCGTTCATTCTGACCGCAGCACACGCACAGAACCCCGGTTCCATCACCTGGGATCCGAAAGGTTCCACGCATGATGGCAAGCCTTTCGTCGAGGTCGCCGACGGTGTCGGATTGACGAAACTGGGCCTGCCGGGGTCTTCCAATCCGGCGGGAGCCGGCGGTGGGTCCAGTGGGGTCTACCTCTTCGGCTTCGCCAGCGCCGTTCCTGGTGCTGACGGGCCCACGATTCAGCAAATGGAACTCGGCGGCTCCGACCTGAAAGCCGGAACCCGGCTGGTGCTGGAGTTTACCAAGGCTGAGGAGGATCTCATCAGTTTCGTCGCCATGATGGCCGACGCCTCGGAACCCGGCAATATCGGCGTTCGCGTGTTGTCGCCCACACGATTCCAGATCACGGCGACCATCGTGGATCCCGTGCTGTCGGAGTCCAACAACCCGGACAATCTGGAGGCGGCCTTTGGGCTCATCGTGCAGGCCTCCCAGGGGGCTACGGAGCTGTTCAATTTTCGCGGCACGACGTTCGTCACCGACATGGTGTGGACGGACCTGGAGCCCCTGGCGCTAAATGAACTGCCACAGCTGAGTGATCCCGCGGACTTCGGCGGGTTCACCACCGGTCTGGCAGCGAAGGGTGTCTCCGCCTCCGGTGGCACGGCCAGCTTCAGCGCTTTCATCCCCGAGGCGTTGTTCGTTGCCGCTCGGGAGTATGGTGTTGACGTGACTGGAGAAAACTGCCTCGGGTATCGCTCCTATGTTGAACTCACCGGATCAGAGGATGGTTTCCACAAGCTCAACGTACCCGCCGACCAGCCGCAGCCGGCGCCAACGTTCGACGTGGATGGTGATGGTGAGGCTGATCCCATGTGGAGCTACCGGATTACGAACTCCCAGTGGTCGCGCCAAGCGCTGATGTTCGGCAAGATCGATTCCGATCCCAACAGCCCCACCGCCATCGGGCAACACACGTGGGGGCGCCTCAAGGAGAGCCTCAGCGGCAACTGATCCGCGCGACAAGCCGCAAAAAATCAGGGCCCTCCCCACCGGGGAGGGCCCTGATTTCTTTGATCCGACTGTCTGTAGAAAAGCTCTGCTGTCTGTAGAAAAGCTCTGCTACGCAGCATAGAGCTCTGCCACGCACCATCAATCGTCGCGTGGCACCGCCAGCATTCGATCCAGGGCCTTGCGGGCCCCTTCGATGACATCATCGTCCAGGTGAATCTCGAAGCGCTCATCCGCCAGAGAAAAATAGACATCCTGCAGACCCGTGACCTTCATGTACGGGCAGTGCAGTCGACAGCCGATGCAACCGTCGGCCGAGACGAACTCCTTGTCCGGATAGCGCTTCCGAAGCTGGTGCATCATCGCTTCTTCCGTGGCGATGATAAACGTCTTCGCCTCGGGGTAACGACCCACAGCAGTGAGCATTCCCGTCGTTGAGCAGACCTCATGAGCGGCGGCGATGACATCTTCGCGACACTCCGGGTGGGCGATGATGATCGCCTCAGGGTATTCGATGCGGGTGCGATCGACGCTGGCTTGCCGCAGGACATCATGCGTTGGGCAAACGCCGTCGTAGGCGATGATCTCTTTTTCGGGTACCTGTCTGGCAACCCAACGGGCCAGATTCTTGTCGGGCGTAAACAACACCTTGTCGGTATCGAGGCTGCGTACGACCGACACGGCGTTTGCTGAAGTGCAACAGATGTCGGACTCGGCCTTCACTTCTGCCGTGGAGTTCACATAGGTGACGACAGTGTGGTCAGGATATCGTGCCTTCCACTCGTACAGACTCTCCACAGTGATCGAGTCTGCAAGGGCGCATCCGGCCCCAAGATGAGGCAGGAAGACGCGTTTGTCCGGGCTCAGGACCTTGGCGGACTCGGCCATGAAATGCACGCCACAGAATACGATGATGTCTGCGTCGGTGTTCGACGCTTCGATCGAAAGGCCCAGAGAGTCGCCGGTAACGTCGGCCAGATCCTGGATCTGTGGAATCTGGTAGTTGTGGGCCAGGATGACGGCATTCTTCTCCTTGCGCAGGCGGTTGATCTGTTCGATCAATTCGCCTTCCGGCAAGTGATTGAAAACCGACGGTTCCGTAGCTGATTGTGATGCCTGCGTCATGATTCACTCACCTTCGCACCCGCATCCAGAGGAATCGACCCTGTGCCGTTCGGGAATACGCGCCAGAACTCTTTGCGGATCAGACCGGTGACCATTGCACTCTTGCTGATCCCGTGGTAGTGAGCGATGGCTTCCAGCATGAGGAAGTCGCGGTCTGTCGACGAGAACGTACGTGGACGGGCGCGGTCGCTTTCGGGCTTCATGGTAGCGGACATCACAGGCTCGCGAAAATGAGGCAATCCAGAGAAGGCAATGCATGGAAATTGTTAATTTTTGCGTAATTACCACTCAATCAATGGCTAGATATTATAGCACTTCACCTTGGTAGTCAAGAGAATTCTTCACGCGACTCAGCCAGCAAACGCACGATACAATCGATCAAAAGACCTCAATGTCACGACGGAATCGACAGCAAACCGAGGCCAACAAAAGACCGGAGAGTCGAACGTACATAAATGTTGTCTAAGGGCCAGAAAAGAACATTTATGTCATTATATTGAGTGAGCTATGTATGTTGGTGGTGCCTCAGGGAACGGTGCGACTCAGGCGACGGCTGCGCCCGACACGTGCAGTTTCATCAGATTCGTCGTGCCCCTGGCCAGCGCTGGCGCGCCCGCCAGAAACACGAGAGGGTCACCCAAGTCCACC
>ERZ890510.762-NODE-762-length-23781-cov-7.679887_pt1 | contig 23781 bp, 19 predicted proteins | sample MGYA00521265_ERZ890510 | MGnify/ENA primary metagenome ERZ890510 (study PRJEB32303, sample SAMEA104408624) | aquatic metagenome | biome: Brackish water; feature: Chemocline; material: water | place: Baltic Sea | collected 2014-10-26T21:54:00 | depth 110 m ...
GCACCAGGGCGGCACCGATCACCGAGAAGCAGCCGTTGATGCCCCAGGCCCACAGGAACATGTGGTCCTTGCCCAGGCGCCCCAGCGTGGTCATGGCGGTCGGCATCGGAAAGCCCATCAGGAAGGCCGGCGGGAACAGCAGCGCCAGGCAGAGCACGATGCGCAGCGCATAGGGCAGCGTGCCGATCCAGTCGAGCGCGTAGTCGATGGTGAACGCATACAGCGTCAGGATCAGGAAGATCGCCAGGAACACCTTCGGCATGAAGCTGCGGGAGCGGTCGAGGAAGCGCTCGGAGAAGAAGCTGCCGATGCCGGAGAACACCAGCATGCCGGTGATCAGCACCGAGGCCGACACCGTGGCGTTGGAGAGTGCCAGGATGAAATGGGAGATCATGCCGACCTCGACGATGATGTAGCCGAGGCCGAGGCAGAGGAAATAGATCATGGTGCCGAACTTGCCGGGATAGCGGCTGAAGATGGTACGCCAGCCGAACACCACCGGGAACAGCACCAGCGTCAGCGCGAAGACCGTGGCGATGCCCAGCGTCGCCCACAGAAGGAGATACCCCCACTCGTCCTGCACCGTTTCGAGACGATCGGTGAACTTCAGCAGGTCCTTCACCTTGATGTAGGCGGCGAAGTACGGCTGGTGGTTGGTCAGGATACGGGTGTCGAAGACGTAGTCGTCGGCAATCTTCTGCTGCCAGCCGCCATCGATGAGATAGTGCCAGGCCAGCCGTCCGAGCACCGTCGCCGGTACGCGCGCCACGGGCGGCGCGCCGTCCTTGACCTCGGTGGCACCGGGCGCGCCCGGCGGCGGCTTGTCGTTGGGTTCGGTCTCGGAAGGCGCCGTCGGGTCGGGCGGCGTGCCGGCAAAGAAGAACTGGTCGCGGTAGTCCCGCAGGATCTGCGCCCGCTCCGAATCGTCGATTTTTATGCCGGGGTAGTAGATCGCGTCGAACGACATCGCCTTGGTGTGGGCGTTGAGAAGCTCGATCTCCCCGGGCGTGAAGCCATCGCGCTTGTAGAGCACCGTCGCGGTCGAGAGATAGGACGACACGACGTAGAAATTGTCGGCGATGCCGGCGGCGCCCTTGTCCTTCGCCACGTCGCGCGCCGCGGTGGCCATCGTGGCGTAGAGCTTCAGCACCGACTTGGGCGGCTCTTCCTTGTTCCACAAGGTGACCGAGAGAATGCCGCCGGGCGTCAGCGCGCGCATATAGGCGCTCATGGCCTCGCGGGTGTAGGAATATTTCTCGACGATCGAGAAGCCGCCGGGGCTCGACAGGCCGGCAGAATCGGCCAGCGACAGGTCGATGACGTCGTAGCGGTTCTTGGTGCCGGCGACGTAGAGGCGGCCGTCGTAGTCGATGACGGTGACCTTGGGGTTGTTCAGCACGTCGCCGGTGAAGTCGCGCAGGCCCTTGTCCTCGCGGAACGCCGTCAGCAGCGCCGGGTTGCCCTCGGCCACCGTCACGTGCCTGGAACCGGATTTCAACGCCACCGCGGTCGAGATGCCACCGCCGAACTGCACGACGAAGGTGTTGGGATCCTTCTCGAGCAGGTACGGGTAGTACATCGGCAGGTACTTGAAGTAGGCGGTCTCGTCGGCCGGCAGGTCTTTTATGATGCCCGACGGACCCTCCGAATCGATATAGAGGCCGAGGTAGGCATTGGCCGGCATCTTCGGGAGATTGAAGGCGGCATTGTCGGACTGGCCGGGCGCGAAATGGAGATAGGAGCTGGAATAGACTTCCAGATAGCCGAACGGCGAGGCGCGTTCGTAGGTGCGCACGGCGTCCGGGAACTTGCGGGCATAGGACACGCCCTTGTAGTCCGACACCGAAAGCTTGGGGATGCCGAGCAACGGCGGGGCGGCGTAGTGCCCGACCGCCGACAGGACGGCCACGCCGACGATGGCGGCGATGCCGCGCCGGTCACCCGTCGACACGAACCACAGGATGCCGCCAGCCAGCCACAGCAGCAGCGGCGCCATGATGAGATCGTCGGGCCGGAAGAAGTACATGGCGAGCAGGACGGAAAGCCCGCACAGGCCCGAACCCACGAGATCGGCGAAGTAGACGCGGTTGAAGGTCTTCTGCGCCTTCAGGAACACCACGCCGAGATAGAGCGCGCCGGCCAGGAAGGGCAGGAAATAGAGCACGAAGTTGGCGAGCAGCCGCCACTTCTGCATCGGGTCGGAGATCAGGAAGATGGCGTTGAACGGCACCTGCTGGGCGGCAAGATTGCACACCACCATCAGCGGCCCGAAGGCCAGCAGCGCGCCCTTGATGGAGCCTTCCCAGTGGCGTTCGAACCAGCCCTTGCCGACGCACATGACGGCGCTGGTGAGGCCGAAGCCGAACATGGCGAGGCTGACGACCAGCGAGCCGAAATGCGCCCAGCTGCCGACCGAGAACACCCGCATGATGCCGATCTGCAGCGCGATGATGCTGCCGGCGACCAAGCCCACGGAAAGGTAGAACGAAAGCGACGGACGATTGTCGAGATCGACGGAGACGGTCAAGGGGGGAGGCTCCGTGGTTTCCGTTGTTGTTGGGCCGTCGTTGCGGCCGAGCGGGGCCGCGCGTGCTTAGCGCGCGGCCCCCTCAAGTCCGGTGTCAGCGGTTGTGCGTGCCGGCGATCTTGTCGCCATCGAGCTTGGTGAAGGGAACGAACGGCACGATCTTGCCGCCGTAGATGTCCTCGCGGCTGGTGGTGATCGATCCGTCGGCCCCTTGGGTCTTGGACACCTTGAGCACGCGCTGCGCGCCGGGCGGGCCGACCGGGATCACCATCAGGCCGCCGGTCTTGAGCTGCTGCAGCAGCGGCGGCGGCACATGGTCGATACCGCAGGTCACGATGATCTTGTCGAACGGACCCGCCTCTTCCCAGCCGTAGTAGCCGTCGGCGTTCTTGGTCTTGATGTGCTTGTACTCGGTGTAGCCCTTGTCGATCAGCTTGTCGTACAGCGCGCGCGTGCGGGTGGCGAGCGGAGCGATGATCTCGATCGTGTAGGTGTTCTCGGTGAGGTTGGCGATGTAGGCCGACTGCACGCCCGAGCCGGTGCCGATCTCGAGCACCTTCTCGCCGCGCTTGACGTCGATGACGTTGGTCATGCGGCCCTGCAGATGCGGCCCGGACATGGTGACGCCATAGCCGATATCGAGGAAGTTGTGCTCGTAGGCGCGCTTGTGGATCGCCGGATTGACCGAGGCGAATTCCTCGCGCGGCGTCAGCAGGAAGGCCCGGATGGTGGCGGGGCCCCAGATGTCCTTGTTGCGTACGAGCGCCTGGAAGCGGTCCCAGCGCTGGCCGAGGAAAACCGGATCCTCGCCGCGGGCGACGCCCCAGGCGATGAAATTGTCGCGGGTGTCGGTCGGCGGGTTGAGATCCCAGCTATAGGGCTTGATGCTTGCGGCCACGGCCGGCAACGCGAAACCTGCAGCAGCCAATGCCGCCGTGCTGGAGACGAATGTGCGTCTCTTCAAGATATCCTCCTTGGCGCGGGCCCCGGGGAGAGGGGGGACAAACCCACCGGAAGAGCCCGGCGATTCGGGGGCGACCGCACGGCCAGTAGATAATTGAAATGTGGCGAATTTGCCAGTGCGGCACGGGTGCGGCACGGGTGCGGCACAGGCGCGGCGCGGTCGGGGCCCGACCACGGACCGGACCACCGACCGGGCCGGGGGCCGGAAGAGGCCGGTTTCACATGATCTGGTTGACCACGCCGCCATCGACCCGCATCGCCGCGCCCGAGGTTCCGGACGCCACCTCGCTGCAGAGGTAGACCCCCAGGGCGGCGACCTCGTCGGACGTGGTGAAGCGCCGGATCAGCGAAGTCGGGCGGAAATTGGCGATGAAGTCGGCCTCGATCTCGGCGACGGTCTTGCCCGCCGCCTTGGCCCGCTCGGCCCGCATCCTGTCGGTGTTCTCGGTATGGGTGGGACCGGGCAGCAGGGCGTTCACCGTCACCCCCGTGCCCGCCAGTTCCATGGCAAAACCATGGCTGACCGCGAGCTGGGCGGTCTTGGTCATGCCGTAGTGGATCATCTCAGGCGGGATGTTGAGCGCCGATTCGCTCGAGACGAACAGCACCCGGCCCCAGCCGCGTCCGGCCATGCCCGGCGCATAGTGGCGGGTGAAGCGGATGCCGCTCATGACATTGGTCTCGAAGAACCGCCGCCATTCGGCATCGTCGATCTCGAAGACGGGCTTGCGCCCGTAGATGCCGAGATTGTTCACCAGCACGTCGAGTTCGGGCACGCGCTCGAACACCGTGGCCGCCCCTTCGGCCGTCGCGCAATCGGCCGCGACGCCGCTCACCTTGGCTTCGGGCATGGCCTGGCGCAGGCGCGCGAGCGCGGCATCGACGTTGGCCTCAGTCCGCCCCGTCAGGACCACGTGCGCGCCCTCGGCCGCGAGGCCCCTGGCGATGGCGTAGCCGATGCCGGCGGTCGAGCCGGTCACCAGTGCATGCTTGCCGTTCAGACCCAGTTCCATCGCGCCCTCACGTGTACTTTCTGACGTCGTCGATCACCTTGCCGTCGTTGGGCAGGGCGCCGGACTTGGCGAATTCGACCTTGCCGCCGACCTTGCAGACCGTGCGGACCGTGGCTTCGAGCGCCTCGGCAAGCGCGGGCGTCGCCTCGGCGCTCTCGACCTTGAGGGTCATGACGTCGGCCTGGTTCACCCAGTCGATGACCAGGCGCAGCCGGCCGAGGCCGGGATGCTTTTTGGCGATCTCGGCGATCTGTTCCGGATCGACGAACATGCCGCGTACCTTGGTGCGCTGGTCGGCGCGACCCATCCAGCCCTTTATGCGCATGTTGGTGCGGCCGCACGGGCTGGGGCCTGCAAGCACCGCCGACATGTCGCCGGTGCCGAAACGGATCAGGGGATAGGCGCGATTGAAGGTGGTGACCACCACCTCGCCGACGTCGCCCTCGGGCACCGGATCGCCGGTGCCGGGCCGCACGATCTCGACGATCACGCCCTCGTCGACGATCATGCCCTGGAGGGAGTCCGATTCATAGGCGATGGTGCCGAGATCGGCGGTGCCGTAGCTCTGCAGGCAGGTCATGCCCTTATCGATGAACATCTGGCGCAACGATGGCGGCAGCGCCTCGGCGCCGACAAAGGCATGCTTGATCGACGAGATGTCCTTGCCCAGCTCGGCCGCCTTCTCGATCAGGATCTTCAGGAACGACGGCGTACCGACATAGCCCTTGGGCCTGATGGCGGCGATGGCGTCGAGCTGCAGCTCGGTGTTGCCGATGCCGCCCGGCACCACGGCGCAACCCAGCGCCCGCAGCGCCGATTCCATCATGATTCCGGCGGGCGTGAGGTGATAGGAGAAGGTGTTGTAGACGATATCGCCCGGCCGGAAGCCCGCGGCATGCATGGCGCGGGCGCCGCGGAAATAGTCGGGCTCGTCGGTGTCGATCTCGAAGATCGGCCCGGGCGACATGAAGACATGGCGCACCTTGCTCATCGGCACGGCGATCAAACCGCCCATCGGTGGGTTCTTCTTCTGGACTTCGCCCAGCATCGACTTGCGCAGCACCGGCAAGCGGGCAAGCGCAGCCCGTGAGGTGACGGATGCCGGATCGACGTCCTTCAGCCACGCGGCGAAGAACGGTGCGTTGGCCCTGGCGTGGGCGATCTGCTGTGGCAGCGCCTGCATCAGTGCCTTCTCCCGGTCCTCGGCCGAACGGGTTTCCAGTGTGTCGTAGTGCTTGGACATGGCGCGCTTCCCTCGATTTGCCCGGGACCGTAGACCGGACCGCCGGCCTTGAAAACAATATCAGAGTTCTAATATCCTGCGGCGAACGCCCAGAGAACCCGGAGATCGCCCGATGTCCAACGTCCGCCTCGCCTACGACAGCTTCGCCAGGACCGCTCCCGCCGCCCAGGCCGCCCTGCTCGCCATGGGCAAGACCGCCGACGAGTCGGGCCTCGACAAGGAGATCGTCGAACTCGCCAAGCTGCGGGTCTCGCAGATCAACAACTGCGCCTTCTGCCTGCAGATCCATCTCAACGTCTCGCGCCGGCTGGGCATCGCCCAGGAGAAGCTCGACCTGGTGGCGACCTGGCCCGAGGCCGGCATCTTTTCCGAACGCGAGTGCGCGGCGCTGGCCTGGGCCGAGACGCTGACGCACCTGGCTGGCCGCAGCGTCTCCGACGCGGCCTATGACGCCGTTTGTCGGCACTTCAGCGAAAACGAGCTGGTGTTTCTGAGCACCGCCATTGCCACCATCAACGCCTGGAACCGGCTGGGCGCCGCCTTCCGCTTCGCACCGCCGATCCCGAAGAGGGCGTCCGTCGAAGGCAAGGCCGCATAGGCATTGCCTCACCGGTAATTGCCGCGGCGGCGGCGCGCCCGCACGGTGCCGGCATGTGGACCGCCCTCGCCTTCGGCCTCATGGCCGTCATCCATTTCCTGCCGATTGCGCCCGCCTTCGTTCCGGGAACGCTGACGCAGCTCTACGGCATCGCGCCTGGCGACGACGCACTGCTGGTGTTGCTGCGTCACCGTGCGGTGCTGCTGGCGTTGGTCGGTGCGTTGTGCCTGTGGGCCGCCTGGTCGATCCCGGTGCGGCCGGCGGCGCTTGTGGCCGCCGCGGTCAACATCGTGGCGTTCCTCGGCTATTACGCGCTCTACGGCACCCCGTCCGGCGCACTGCGCACGATCGCGATCTTCGATCTCGTCGCGCTGCCGCCGCTCGCCTTCGCGGCGTGGAGCACGCTCGCCCGTCCCTAGGGCGCGGCCCTAGAGCCAGCGCTTGCGCCGGCGGTAGTGCTTGACGTCGCGGAACGAGCGGCGGCCCTCGCCGCCGACCCCGAGGTAGAATTCCTTCACGTCCTCGTTTTCGCGCAAGGCAGCGGCGTCGCCGTCGAGCACGACCCGGCCGTTCTCGAGGATGTAACCGTAATGGGCGTAGCGCAGCGCCACGCTGGTGTTCTGCTCGGCCAGCAGGATCGAGACCTTTTCCTTCTCGTTGAGGCTCTTCACGATCTCGAAGATCTCCTCGACGAGTTGCGGTGCAAGACCCATCGACGGTTCGTCGAGCAGGATCGTGCTCGGGCGGCTCATCAGCGCCCGGCCTATCGCCGTCATCTGCTGCTCGCCGCCGGAAGTATAGCCCGCCTGGCTCGAGCGCCTCTCCTTGAGGCGCGGGAAATAGTGGTAGACCTTCTCGAGATCGTCGGCGATCTGGCGGCGCTTGTTGCCGTGGATGAAGGCCCCGGTCAGCAGGTTCTCTTCGACCGTGAGATGGCCGAAGCAGTGGCGGCCTTCCATGACCTGGATGACGCCGCGCTGCACGAGATCGTTGGGCGTCAGCCCGTCGACGCGCTCGCCGCGGCAGTGGATGTGGCCCTTGGTGACTTCGCCGCGCTCGGTGCGCAGCAGATTGGAGATCGCCTTCAGCGTGGTCGACTTGCCGGCGCCGTTGCCGCCCAGCAACGCCACGATGCTGCCGGCCGGCACCGACAGCGACACGCCCCTCAGCACGAGGATGACGTGGTTGTAGATCACCTCGATGTTGACGACGTCGATGACGTGGGCGGCGGCTGTTGCCGCGGCGGCCGGGACGCTCATGTACGATGCCTGTCTGGATGAGGTGACCCCCTCGCCCGCGAGGGCAAGGGGGTCGACTCCTGCTGGACGTCAGCTCTCTTTGGAGCAGTCGCGGACGGGAAGCTTCTTCTCCGCCGCATACTTCTTGGCCGCGGCATCGACCATCGGCTTGATGACCTTGTCATCCGACTGGTACCAGTCGGACACCACGACCCACTTCTTGCCGTCCCATTGCTGGATGCGGCCGGCGCGGGTGCCTTCGTGATCGGCGCAGGTGACCTTGAGCGGCTGCAGCATGCCCTCGAAGCCAAGCTCCTTCAGTCGTGCCGCACTGAGATCGAGATGCTCGATTCCCCAGCGGACCTGTTCGCCGGTCATTGGCTTGTTGCCGTACTTCTTCATCGCCGTGCGGATCGACTCGACACCCAGCATGGCGTTGACGAGGCCGCGGTTGTAGAGGACCTCGTCGGTCTCCTCCCATTTCGCGACACCCTTGCCCTTGTCGTAAAGGTACTTCTTGAGCGCGGCATGAACGCCGAACTGGCCGGCGCCGTGCTGCAGCATGGCGGCCTGATAGCCCTTGGCGCCGCCCTCGGCCGGACGCACGTCGGGTTCGGCACCCGACCACCACACACCGAAGATCTTCTCGCGCGGATAGCCGACCGCGACGGCCTCCTTGATGGCCGTCGAGTTCATGATCCCCCAGCCCCACAACAGGACGTAGTCCGGGCGCTTCTGGCGGATCTGCAGCCATGTCGCCTTCTGCTCGACGCCCGGATGGGTGACGGGCAGAGGCATGAATTCGAAGCCGTGCATCTTCGCCCGCTGCTCGAGGAGCGCGATCGGCTCCTTGCCATACGGCGAGTCGTGATAGACCAGCGCGATCTTCTTGCCCTTGAGCTTGTCGAAGCCGCCTTCCTTCAGGCCGATGTGCTGCATGATGATATCGGCGGCCGACCAGTAGGTGCCGAGCAGCGGGAAGTTCCACTGGAACACGCTGCCATCCCGGGATTCCGAGCGGCCGTAGCCCATCGAGATGATCGGGATCTTGTCGACCGGCGCCTTCTCGGTGAGCGCGAAGGTGATGCCGGTGCTGAGCGGATTGAAGTAGGCGGCGCCGGTCGGGCCCTTGTTCTTGAGGCGCTCGTAGCACTCCACGCCGCGGTCGGTGGCATAGCCGGTATCGCATTCCTCGTAGAGGATTTTTACACCGTTGATGCCGCCGTCACGCTCATTGACCAGGGCATAGTAGTCGGCCACGCCGTTGGCGAACGGAATGCCGTTCGGGGCGTAGGCGCCGGTGCGGTAGACCAGCCCGGGAATGAACTGCTCATTCTGGGCCTGCGCGCTCGCCGCAACCGTCAATCCGGCCGCCGCGATCGCCACGCCTAAAAGCGCTGCTTTGCCGAGTCTCATCGTGGTCCTCCTTGAAGTTGTGGACGGTCCTTGTCGGCCGCCCTTGCCATGAGCCTAGTGGATCAATGCGGGAACGGCCAGAGCCGCAGTTTCTCCTTCGCAATCGCCCAAAGCCGTGCCAGGCCGTGCGGCTCGACGATCAGAAAGAAGACGATCATCGCCCCGAACACCATGAATTCGAGGTGGCTGATCATGGCGGTCGACATGTTGACGCCGAGCCAGCCCGGCAGCTGGTTGAGCAGGACTGGCGTCAACACGATGAAGGCCGCCCCCATGAAGCTACCGACCAGAGAACCCAGCCCGCCGATGATGACCATGAACAGGATCTGAAACGACCGGTTGATGTCGAACGCCAGCGGCTCCCACGAGCCGAGCCGCAGGAAGCCCCACATCGCACCGGCCACGCCAATGAAGAACGAACTCACCGCGAAGGCCAGCAGCTTGGTGCGTAGCGGCCGAAAACCGATGATCTCGGCGGCGATGTCCATGTCGCGGATCGCCATCCACGAACGTCCGATATGGCCGCGCACCAGGTTCTTGGCGACAATGGTGGCGATCACCACCATGCCGAGGATCAGGAGGTAGCGATCGGCGGGCCCATCGATGCGCCAGCCGAAGACGTGGAGGTCACCCACCGCCACCGACCCGGATGGCGTGTAGTTGGTCAGCCACTTCACGCGGGCGAACAGCCAGTCGAGGAAGAACTGCGAGGCCAGGGTGGCCACGGCGAGATAAAAGCCCTTGATCCTGAGCGACGGCAGACCGAACAGGATGCCGACGGCGGCCGCCATCAGGCCGCCGAACAGGAAGACCACGATCAGGTTGTTGGCCTCCGGCACGCGGAGCCAGAGATTGTAGGCGGCATAGGCACCGACAGCCATGAAGCCGCCGGTGCCGAGCGACACCTGTCCGCAATAGCCGACCAGAATGTTGAGGCCGATGGCGGCCAGCGACAGGATCAGGAAGGGAATCAGGATTTCGGTATAGAGATACTCGCTGGCGATCGCCGGCACGATTGCGAACGCCGCGGCGATGACACCGAACACGAAGATGCGGTCCTGCAGGATCGGGAAGATCTGCTGGTCGGCGGCATAGTCGGTCTTGAACTGGCCAGCCTCGCGGTAAAGCATCGCCTACACTCGCCTTCTCATACGCGTTCGATGATGCGTTCGCCGAACAGGCCCTGCGGCCGGAACAGCAGGAATACCAGCGCCAGCATGTAGGCGAACCAGTTCTCGATGCCGCCGCCGGCGAGATCGAACGCCTGCACCAGGATCGGCGCCAGGAAGATCTCGGACAGCTTCTCGCCGGCGCCGATGATCAGGCCGCCGATGATGGCGCCGGGCACCGAGGTGAAGCCGCCGAGGATCAGAACCGGCAATGCCTTGAGGGCGATCAGCGAGATCGAGAATTGAACGCCGAGCTTGGCCCCCCAGATGACGCCGGCGGCGAGCGCCACCAGTCCCGCCACCGTCCACACGATCAGCCAGATGGTATTGAGCGGGATACCGACCGACTGGGCGGCAGCATGATCGTCGGCCACGGCCCGCAGCGCCCGGCCGACGCGAGTCTTCTGGAAGAAGACGGCAAGGACGATGACCAGAACGGCCGCGATGCCGGCTGCGAAGAGTTCGGCCGGATCGACCAGCAAGCCGCCCGGGAAGACTTCCTCGAAGAGGAAGATCGGGTTCTTGGGCAGCCCGAGATTGATCGTGTAGATGTCGCTGCCCCACAGGGTCTGGCCAAAGCCGTCGAGGAAATTGGCGATGCCGAGCGTCGCCATGAACAGGATGATGCCTTCCTGGTTCACGAGATGACGCAGCACCAGACGTTCGATGGCGTAGGCGAGCAGACCCATGATCGACGCCGTGGCGGCCAGCGCCAGCCACAGCGGCCATGCGCCCTTGCCGTAGGCGAAAGCCACGACGCCGCCGATCAGGGCCCCGCCCGCGGCAAGCAATGCCAGCTTGCGGCGTTGGTCCGGCCCCGAGCCGCGCGCGACGTATTCGCGCCACGCGTACCAGGCGATCAGCGCCAGCGCGGCGCCGAGAATCGCCGCGGCGATGACGAAATGCTCCAGCCCGAGGGCCTTGCCGTCGATCTCATCGGTCAGCCTGGCGACCGTCAGCGCCGCGAAAAGGACCATGGCGCCTTGTGCAAAGTTGAAGACACCGGAGGCCTTGAAGATCAGCACGAAGCCCAGCGCCACCAGCGAATAGAGCACGCCGGTCAGAAGGCCGCCGATCAGGGTCTCGAGGAACGGGCCAAGCATGTACACTCCGCTCAGTGGCCAACGCCGAGATAGGCTGCGATGACCGCCTCGTTCTTCTTGATTTCGTCGGGCGTGCCGTCGCCGATCTTGCGGCCGTAGTCGAGGACGACGACGCGGTCGGAGATGTCCATGACCACGCTCATATCGTGCTCGATCAGGCAGATCGTGGTGCCGAATTCGTCGTTCACGTCGAGGATGAAGCGGCACATATCCTGCTTTTCCTCGATGTTCATGCCGGCCATCGGCTCGTCGAGAAGCAGCAGCTCGGGGCCGGCGGCGAGCGCCCGGCCGAGCTCGACGCGCTTCTGCAGTCCATAGGGAAGCGTCCCGACCGGCGCCTTGCGGATGTGCTGGATCTCGAGAAACTCGATGATCCGCTCGACCGCCTTGCGGTGCTCGATCTCCTCGCGCCGGGCGGGGCCGATGTGCAGCGCCTGCCACAACAGGCCGGTCTTCATGCGCAGGTTGCGACCAGTCATGATGTTGTCGAGGGTCGACATGCCCCTGAACAGGGCGATGTTCTGGAAGGTTCGCGCGATGCCCTGCTCGGCGGCCTCGTGCGGCTTCATCTGGTCACGTCGTACGCCCTTGTAGGTGATGGCGCCGTGCTGCGGATGGTAGAAGCCGTTGATGCAGTTCAGCATCGACGACTTGCCGGCGCCGTTGGGGCCGATGATGGCGCGGACTTCGCCCTTGGCGATGTCGAAGCTGATGTCGGTGAGCGCATTCACGCCGCCGAACGACAGGCTGATGTTCTCGACCGAAAGCAGCACGTCCGGAAAGGAGCGCAGGCGACCGACCATCGGGCTCAGCTCGCCTTCTTCAGCGCCGGCCGCCCGGCCACGTCGGGCGCCAGGTCGCGGATCTGGACGTCGCCCTCGATGGTGCCCTTGCGGCCATCCTCGAACGTGACGTCGACCTTGATGTGCGCACTCTTGGCGCCACCGTAAAGCGCATCGACCAGAGGCTTGTAGCGCTCGTGGATGAAACCGCGCCGAACCTTGTTGGTGCGCGTGAGTTCGCCGTCGTCGGCCTCGAGCGCCTTGTGCAGGACGAGGAAGCGGCGGATCTGGGCACCTGCCATCCGCGGATCGGCGGCAAGGTCGCGGTTGACCTGCTCGATCTCGCCCTGGATCAGATCGTAGACCTCGGATCGCCCGGCCAGTTCCTGATAGCTGGCGTAGGAGAGGTTTCGCCGCTCGGCCCAGTCGCCGACGGCGACCATGTCGATGTTGACGAAGAGGGTGACAAAGTCGCGGCCGTCGCCGAACGCGACCGCCTCGTTGACGTGCGGATAGAACTTCAGCTTGTTCTCGATGAACTTCGGCGCGAACAGCGTGCCATCCTTCAGTTTTCCGACATCCTTGGCGCGATCGATGATGCGCAAATGCCCACGATCATCGAGATAACCGGCGTCGCCGGTGTGCACCCAGCCGTCGGCCGTCTTGGTGTCGTTGGTCGCCTCGGGGTTCTTGTAATACTCCCTGAACACACCGGGGCTGCGATAGAGCACCTCGCCCGAGTCGGCGATCCGCAGTTCGACCTTGGACACCGGCTTGCCGACCGTGTCGGGGAAAACCTCGCCGTTGGGATGGATGGTCAGAAACACCGAGGCCTCGGTCTGCCCGTAGAGCTGCTTCATGTTGACGCCGAGCGCGCGAAAGAAGTTGAAGATCTCCGGCCCCACCGCCTCTCCTGCGGTGTAGGCAACGCGAACGCGGCTCATGCCCAGCGTGTTCTTGAGCGGCCCATAGATCAGCGCGTTACCGACGGCATAAAGCAACCGATCGACAAGCGGCACCGGCCGGCCGTCGAGCAGCAACGGCCCGACACGACGCGCCAGGGTCATGAAATACTGGAACATCCGGCGCTTGAGGAATCCGGCATCCTCCATGCGGATGGCGACCTGGGTGATCAGGTTCTCAAGCACACGCGGCGGCGCGAAATAATAGGTCGGGCCGATTTCGCGCAGGTCGCTCATCACGGTGGCCGCCGATTCCGGGCAATTGACCACCAGGCCGACGGCATAGCACTGGGCGTAGGAAAAGATGTGATCGCCCACCCAGGCCATGGGCAGGTACGACAGCAACTCGTCGCCGGCCCTCAGTCCGTCAAACTCGGCACCGGCGCGTGCCGCCCAAATGAGATTGTCGTAGCTCAGCAACGCTCCCTTGGGCCGACCGGTGGTGCCCGACGTGTAGAGCATAATGGCATCATCCGAACCGCGCCCCTTGACGACCTCGGTCGCGATCATATCGGGCGCCGTCGCCAGCAGCTTGGCGCCACGCTCCTGCACCTCGGCATAGGACTGAAGCTGGTCGTAGTGCCGCATGCCGCGCGGATCGTCGTAGAAGATCACGCTGAGTGACGGCACCTTCTTCTGGATCGCCAGAAGCTTGTCGACCTGCTCTTGATTCTCCGCGAGGGCAAAACGTGCGCCGGCATGCTCCACCACGTAGGCAAGTTCCTCGGTGACCGAGTCCTGATAGACCGGTACCGGCACGCCACCGAGCGACTGTGCGGCGCACATCGACCAGTAGAGCCGGGGCCGGTTGTCGCCGACGACGATCAGCCGGTCGCCACGGCGAAATCCCAGGTCGGCCAGACCCGCCGCGAGAAGACCGATCTGGCGGGCGACATGGCCCCAGTCATAGGTCTGCCAGATGCCATAGATCTTTTCCCGGTAGGCGGGCCGAGCGGCGTCCGCGCGGGCGTGCTCCGCCAAGAGCTTCGGAAACGTGTCCCGAGCCTCGGTTGCGGTGTCGGCCGTACCGGTCGTCATTCCTGCCTCGCGCTCCCTGGGCTCGCCGTTCATTTGTTATCGCGGCGATTTCATCAGGCAAATAGCCATAGCTGCTTCGGGCCGGTCAAGCCAGCCACCGATCTTGGTCGCAGACGCACGAAGCTACCTTGACCGTGGCCTGAAGCGCCCTGAAAAATGACCAATGCCCCATCACGATGAATTCATCGACCTCGGCGACCGCCGCCTGCGCATCCGCCGGCTGATACCGGCCCAAGGCGACGCACTCGAACGCACGACTCTGCTTTTCCTGCACGAAGGGCTGGGCTGCATCGAAATGTGGCGGGACTTCCCGCAGAAGCTGTGCGACGCGACGCGCTGCACCGGCATCGTCTATGACCGCACCGGCTACGGCCGCTCCAGCCCGTGGCCGTCCGATCCCGGCGTGCGCTACATGGAGATCGAGGCCGACGAGGTGCTGCCGCGGCTGCTCTCCCGCCTGGGCATCGAGGATTGCGTCCTGGTCGGCCACAGCGACGGCGGCACGATCGCGCTCAACTACGCCGCGACCGATCCGGGGCCGCTGCGCGCGGTCGTGACGCTGGCCGCGCACGCCATCAACGAGCCGGTCTGCATCGACAGTATCCGGCGCGCCCGCGAGACCTTCGCCGCGGGCGACCTGCGCGAGCGGCTCACCCGGCACCACGGCGACAATGTCGACGGTTGTTTCCGTCTGTGGTCGGACGCGTGGCTGGAGCCGGGCTTCGAGCCCATGGACGCCAACCGGCGGCTGCCGGGCATCCTCGTGCCGGTGCAGGCGATCCAGGGCGAGGACGACGACTATGGCAGCGAACTGCAGCTCGGCATCATTGCCGGAAAGGTCGGCGGCTATTGCGAGACCCGCCTGGTTCCGGATTGCGGCCATGCCCCACACCTGCAGCAGCCGGCCTACGTTCTGTCGGAGATCACCCGCTTCGTGGCCCCGCTGGCGCTCGTGGACTAGAGCCGCTTCAGCTCGCTCGAGGCTGCCCAGTTGAACTCGGATACCGTCGGACAGCGCGCCTGGGCGAGCTGAAGCTGCTCGCGCGCCCGCTGCTTGGCGCCACGGTGGATCGCGTCGATGGCAATGAAGAACGCCGCCGGGCACTTGCCGTTGGCGCGCTTGGCGGCCTCCCCGGTTTCGGCGGCGACCTCAAGCTCGCCGGCGGGAATCCTGCCCAACAGAAACTTGGCGATCGGCCCCGGCCATTCGTCGAGGTTCTCGTTGTCGAGATCCCTGGCGAGCGCGGAACGCGCCTCACGTTTGGCGCGAACCTGGGCGGCATACCGCCAAAGCAGGGACGGCATGCGCGACTTCAGCAACGGGCGCCCTGTCAGGAAGGCGTCAAAATCGGCAGCAGCTTCATCGTAGCGACCGAGGTCGAAATCGGCGTGGCCGCGGACAAACAGCGCGGCGCGGCGCTCGGACTCCGTCGTGGCGCCAGCCAGCGCGAGATCGAGCAGATCGAGCGCGTGGTCGAATTCGGCGATCTGCAGGTAGACCTGCGCCTGGCCGACCGCCAGCCGTGGATCGCCGGGCTTGCGCTGCAGCCCGTAATCCAGGGTTCGCAGTGCCGCCGCCCGGTCGCCGCCGCCCGCCAGCTCCGGCACAATGCCGGCAAGCACGGCCGACCAGCCCTCGGGCAGCGCCTTTGCCATTTCGGTCACGTCCCTCAGGCTATCCGCCTCGCGCCCGAGCCGGCTCAACTGGTAGGCGCGGATGCCGAGATAGAGCGAGCGATCGAAGGCAGAGAGCCGGGAACTCGACAGGATCTTGTCGAGTGCGTCCAAGGTGGCCTTGTGCGTCGTGGCGGCACCGCCCGGCCGGCCGAACAGATCCGAGCTGCCGCCGGACCTTTGCTCGAACTCCCGCGCCGAGAGATCCCAATCGGTGGCGTCTGGCTGGGCCAACGCCTCGGCGGCAAATGCCACAAGCACCGCAAAAGCCACTGTCGCCTTCACCAGAGCCCGCTGCATCAGCACAATCTGGCACAACGGCCGCCCGCCTGCATCCGCCGATTGCCTGCGCCGGTCCGTACCCCTATTTTGCCAGCCGTCCGCACAAATCCGATCCCCCAGGAGTATCCGAGCATGGCCGCCGCGCATCCCAACAGCTTCAAGGCCCGCAAGACGCTGAAGGTCGGCGCCAAGACCTACACCTATTTCAGCCTCAAGGCGGTCGAGAAGGAGGTCGGCGACCTCAGCCGCCTGCCCTTCTCGCTGCGCGTCCTGCTCGAGAACCTCGTCCGTCACGAGGACGGCACCACGGTCAAGAAGGCCGACATCGCCGCCTTTGCCGACTGGCTGAAGAATGGCGGCAAGTCGACCAAGGAGATCAATTTCCGGCCGGCTCGCGTGCTGATGCAGGACTTCACCGGCGTGCCGGCGGTGGTCGATCTCGCGGCCATGCGCGATGCGATGGGCAAGCTCGGCGGCGACGCCCGGAAGATCAACCCGCTGGTGCCAGTCGATCTCGTCATCGACCACTCGGTGATCGTCGACAATTTCGGCAACACGAGCGCCTTCGGCGCCAACGTGAAGCTCGAATACGAGCGCAACCTGGAGCGCTATCAGTTCCTGCGCTGGGGCGCGATGGCGTTCGACAACTTCCGCGTCGTGCCGCCGGGCACCGGCATCTGCCACCAGGTGAACCTCGAGTATCTCTCGCAGGTCGTGTGGACCCGGAAGGAAGGCAAGGAGACCGTCGCCTATCCCGACACGCTGGTCGGCACCGACAGCCACACCACGATGGTCAATGGCCTCGGCGTGCTGGGCTGGGGCGTCGGCGGCATCGAAGCCGAGGCCGCCATGCTCGGCCAGGCGCAGCCGATGGTGATCCCCGATGTCGTCGGCTTCAAGCTCACCGGCAGGCTCAAGGAAGGCGCCACGGCGACCGATCTCGTGCTCACCGTCACCCAGATGCTGCGCAAGAAGGGCGTGGTTTCCAAGTTCGTCGAATTCTATGGCGACGGCCTCGATGACCTGCCGCTCGCCAATCGTGCGACCATCGCCAACATGGCGCCCGAGTACGGTGCGACCTGCGGCTTTTTCCCGGTCGACGGCATCACGCTCGGCTATCTCAAGACCACCAACCGCGGCCAGGCGGCCAAGCTCACCGAGGCCTATGCCAAAAAGCAGGGGCTGTGGCGGAACAAGAAGGCGGCTGACCCGATCTTCACCGACTCCCTGTCGCTCGATCTCGGCGATGTCGTCCCCAGCCTCGCCGGGCCGAAGCGGCCGCAGGACCGTGTGCCGTTGTCGGAGGCCGCGCATCAGTTCGTGGCCAACATGGAAAAGGAATTCGACCGCAAGGACACCGGCAAGCGCATCAAGCCCGACGGTGCGGACTACGACGTCGGCCACGGCGATGTGGTGATCGCCGCCATCACCTCCTGCACCAACACGTCGAATCCCTACGTCATGCTGGGTGCCGGCCTGATTGCCCGTAACGCGGTGAAGCACGGCCTCAAGGTCAAGCCATGGGTGAAGACGTCGCTGGCGCCGGGCTCGCAGGTCGTGACCGAGTATCTCGAGGCTTCAGGCCTGCAGAAGGACCTCAACAAGATCGGCTACAATCTGGTGGGCTATGGCTGCACCTCCTGCATCGGCAACTCCGGCCCGCTGCCCGATCCCGTCACCAAAGCGATCGGCGACGGCGACCTGGTGGTTTGTTCGGTGCTGTCGGGCAACCGCAACTTCGAGGGCCGCGTCAACCCGCTGACCCGCGCCAACTACCTCGCCTCGCCGATGCTTGTGGTCATCTATGCGCTGGCCGGCTCGATGAAAATCGACATTACCAAGGACCCGATCGGCACCGGCAAGGGTGGCAAGCCGGTCTATCTGAAAGACCTCTGGCCCTCGAACATGGAAGTCCAGAAGGCCGTCGACAAGTTCGTCACGACCAAGGCGTTCAAGAAGCGCTATGCCGACGTCTTCAAGGGCGACCGCTTCTGGCGCAGCATCAAGACCAAACCCAGCCTGACCTACGCCTGGGATGACAAGTCGACCTATGTGCGCAACCCGCCCTACTTCGACGGCATGGGCAAGGTTCCGGGCTCGATCTCCAACATCTCGGGCGCGCGCCCGCTCGGCCAGTTCGGCGATTCGATCACGACCGACCACATCTCGCCCGCCGGATCGATCCGCAAGGACAGCCCGGCTGGAGCCTACTTGCAGGAAGAGGGCGTGGCGCCGAAGGACTTCAACCAGTACGGCACGCGCCGCGGCAATCACGAAGTCATGATGCGCGGCACCTTTGCCAACATCCGTCTCAAGAACGAGATGGTGCCGGGCGTCGAGGGTGGCTTCACCCATCATTGGCAGTCCGACCAGGCCGAGCCGATCTACGACGTGGCGATGCGCTACCGCAAGGAGCACACGCCGCAGATCCTGATCGCCGGCAAGGAATACGGCACCGGCAGCTCGCGCGACTGGGCCGCCAAGGGCGTGAACCTGCTTGGCGTGAAGGCCGTGGTCTGCGAGACCTTCGAGCGCATCCACCGCTCCAACCTGGTCGGCATGGGCGTGCTGCCGTTGCAGTTCAAGGACGGCATGACGCGCAAGACGCTCAACCTCAACGGCACTGAGAGCTTCGACGTCGAGGGCATCGATGGCGGGCTGAAGGTCGGCATGGACGTGCCGCTCACCATCCATCGTCGCGACGGCACCAGCGAGAAGATCGTTCTGACCTGCCGCATCGATACTGCCGAGGAGGTCGAATACTTCAAGAACGGCGGCGTGCTGCACTACGTGCTGCGCAATCTGGCGCACGCGGCCTGAGCACGGACAAGGAACAGGCCGCCATGGCGACGACGGGGTTCACAGGCCACTTCGTCGCCATGGCCCGCAACAACATCTGGGCGAACCACCGGCTGCTCTCCGCCTGCATGGCACTCTCGCCGGCGGAGTTCGCCGCGGCTCGCACCAGCTTCTTCCCCTCGCTGCGCGCCACGCTGAACCACAACCTCTGGGTCGACACCTACTACATCGACGCGCTCGAGCGCGATCCGACGGTCCTCGACCGTTATGACGACCCGCCGCCGGATTTTGCCGACGCCGCCTCGCTCCACCAGGCCCAGATCGCCAGCGACCGGCGGCTGCTCGCCTTCTGCGAGCGCCAGACCGAGGACCTTCTGGCGAAAGGCCTGGTGCTGCCGCGGCCCAACCGCACGCCGCCTCCCACATCCGTGGCGTCGATTCTGGAACACCTCCTCCAGCACCAGACCCACCATCGCGGCCAGGCCCATGCGATGCTGGCCGGCACGCAGGTGAAGCCGCCGCAACTCGACGAATTCTTCCTCGCCGGCGAGGAACACCTCCGGCGTGACGAATTGCGCGCGCTTGGCCTGCCTGTGACCTGATGCGGCCACGCTCGTCGTTCGCCGGTGCCGCGATCGAGGTGAGCGATCTTGCCCGTTCGGTGGCGTTCCATCGCCTATGGTTGCCGATGCTGGGTTTCCATCGGGTCTGGGCAAGCCCCGACCGGGTGATGTGGTCGCGCGGCTACGATCATTTCGTCATGCGCCAAGCCAAGGACGGCGTCTCCTACGGGCCCGGCGCACTGTGGCTTGCCGTATCGGCCGAGAGCCGCGCCCAGGTCGATCAGGTCCATGCCGAGCTGCGCGACGCCGGCGCACAGATCCTCCAGCCGCCCAAGGAACTCGACTATTTCGCTCCGGGTTACTACTCGGTCGGCTTCCGCGACCCCGACGGCGTGCCGATCGAGGTCGCGCATCGCTGGGACGACTTGCCCGATCTGCCCGACGCCGAGCCCGTGCGGGTGCCGGGCCATGGCGTCAGCCTCGGTGGCTACTTCTTCAAGCCGCAGGCCGGCGCGCCGCCCTATCCGGCGTTGGTGCTGCTGCACGGCTTCGCTGGTCACGCCCACAACATGGCGGGGCTGGCGCGCGCCGCCTCGGCCAACGGCTATGCCGCCCTGGCGCTGTCGCTGCGCGGCTGGCTGGGGTCCGAAGGCGAAAACGACCAGGGCCTGCGCCAACCGCTCGACGTGTTGGCCGCGATCGACTGGCTCGGCAAGCGGCCGCTGGTCGATCGCGATCGCATCGGCCTGGTCGGCGCCTCGATGGGCGGCCAGGTGGCGCTGCTGGCCGCCGCCCACAAACCGCCGGTAAAGGCCGTTGCATCGTTCTTCGCGCCGACCGACCTGGCACGCTGGCGCGAGGCCAATCCCTTCATACGCGATTATCTCGATGATCTTTGCGGACCCGAAGGCCTTCCGGTGCGCTCGCCGATCCTGCGCGTCGCGCAGATCGACGTGCCGGTCCTGCTGATCCACGGCGACCGTGACGAGAATGTGCCGGTCGCACAAACGCTTGCCATGGCGGATGCGTTGCGCGACCACGGAAAGGACGCCGAAGCCTTCGTCGTCGCCGGCGCGACCCACTATTTCACCGAACAGCAAAACGCCATCGCACGGCGGAAACTGTTCGACTTCCTGCGCCGTCATCTCAACCGGAGCTAATCGTTCATGCGTGTATCCGAAGCCATCAATTCGCGCCGCTCGATGCGGGTCTTCAAGCCGGATCCGGTATCGAAGGCCGACATCGAATGGATCGTCACCAACGCCAACCGCGCAGCATCCAACGGCAATCTGCAGCCGTGGAAACTTCACATCACCATGGGCACGGCTCGGTCGCGTCTGTCTGCGGCGATCCTGAAAGCGATGGACGACGGCGACAATGGACCGGGTGCCGAGTACGATATCTATCCTAGGGAATTCACGCCGGTCTACGATGCCCGCCGCAAGCTGGTCGGCAAGCAGCTCTACACCCTGCTCGGCGTGCCGCGCGGTGACGCCGCGGGCATGCTGAAGCAGTTCCGCAAGAACTATGACTTCTTCGATGCACCGGTCGGCATGATCCTGAGCGTCGAGCGCCGCATGGGCGACGGCCAGTGGATCGACTGCGGCATTTTCCTCGACCAGCTCATGCTGCTGGCGCGCGAAAAAGGCCTGCATACCTGCCCGCAGGCGGCCTTCAGCCGCTACCAGCACGTCGTGCGTCGCGAACTCAAGATACCGGACGACCAGATCGTGATCTGCGGCCTGGCTCTGGGCTACGCCAACCCCGACGCGGTACCCAACTGCCTGATCACCGAACGGGCGCCGATCCAGGATTTCACGACCTGGCACAGCGAGTAAATCGACGATCATGATTTCAACGTCGCGGATCGATCTTCGGATTGCCGCGGCCTTCTGCGCTGCCGTCGGGCGGGCCGCTCATCGGCCCGATCCGGAATGTCCTCTTTCCAGACTTCCTCACCTTCCATGCCGCGGTGCGCGCCTTCATCGAAGGCAAGCTGGCGCTGGCCTACGACATCGATCCCCTTACGCGGTTCCACAACGAAGTCTACGCCGACCGCTTTCCGTGGACGGTGAACTTCCGCCTCTTCTTCCGCTGGCCGCGCTGGCTGCCGATGCCGCCGATACCGACCTTGAGCATGCTGCTGAACGGGCTCGATGCGCTGATCATGCCTCTGGTCATTCTGCGGTTCGGCACCATTTCCTGGTCACGCCCGCAAGCCCTTTCCAAAGTCGAATTGCCGACTGCAGCAGCGACGCGCTAAAACCGAAACAATTCACGCAACAAGCCAAGCGGGAGGAAAACCATGGCCGATGAGTTGATCGCCGTCAGCCCCGACTGGGCCAAGCGGGCCTATGTCGATGGCGCCAAGTACAAGGCGATGTACGAAGCCTCGACCAGGGACCCGGCCAAATTCTGGGGCGAGCACGGCAGGCGCGTCGACTGGATCAAGCCTTACAGTGCTGAGGCCGTGCGCGACGTCGACTATACCGGCGATGTCCGCATCCGTTGGTTCCATGACGGTGTGCTGAACGTTTCGGCCAACTGCATCGACCGCCATTTGCCCGCGCGCGCCGACCAGACGGCGATCATCTGGGAGGGCGACGATCCGGCAAAATCCAAGAACATCACCTACCGCGAGCTGCACGCCGAAGTCTGCAAGATGGCCAATGCGCTGAAGGAGCTGGGCGCAAAGAAAGGCGATCGCATCACCATCTACTTACCGATGATCCCCGAGGCGGCCTATGCCATGCTCGCCTGCACGCGCATCGGCGCCATTCACTCGGTGGTGTTCGGCGGCTTTTCGCCCGACAGCCTGGCCAACCGCATCCAGGACTGCGAAAGCAACATCGTCATCACCGCCGACGAGGGTCTGCGCGGCGGCAAGCCCGTGCCGCTCAAGGTCAATACCGACGAGGCCGTGAAGAAATGCCCCGGCGTCAAGAAGGTGCTGGTGGTCAGGCACACCGGCGGCAAGGTTGCCTGGGATGCGGGACGCGACGTGTGGTGGCACGAAGTCGCCGCCAAGGTATCGGCCGAGTGCAAGCCCGAACCGATGGGTGCCGAGGACCCGCTGTTCATCCTCTATACGTCGGGCTCGACCGGCAAACCCAAGGGCGTTCTGCATACGACAGGCGGCTACATCGTGTTCGCCTCGATGACGCACCAGTACGTCTTCGATTACCACGACGGCGACGTCTACTGGTGCACCGCCGACGTCGGCTGGGTGACCGGGCACAGCTATATCGTCTATGGACCGCTCGCCAACGGCGCCACGACACTGATGTTCGAGGGCGTGCCCAACTATCCCGACTCCAGCCGCTTCTGGCAGGTGATCGACAAGCACCAGGTCAACATCTTCTACACCGCGCCCACCGCCATCCGCGCCCTGATGCGCGAGGGCGAGGCGCCGGTGAAGAAGGCCACGCGCAAGAGCCTGCGCCTGCTGGGTTCGGTCGGTGAGCCGATCAATCCCGAGGCCTGGCTCTGGTACTACCGCGTCGTCGGCGACAGCCGCTGCCCGATCGTCGACACCTGGTGGCAGACCGAGACCGGCGGCATCCTGATCACACCGCTGCCGGGTGCCACGGCGCTGAAGCCCGGCTCGGCCAGCCTGCCATTCTTCGGCGTCCAGCCCGTCATGGTCGATGCCGACGGCAAGGAGCTTCAGGGCGCCTGTTCGGGAAACCTCTGCCTGGTAGGTTCATGGCCGGGCCAGATGCGCTCGGTCTACGGCGACCACCAGCGCTTCATCGAAACCTACTTCAAGACCTACCCTGGCAAGTATTTTACCGGCGACGGCGCGCGCCGCGACGCCGACGGCTACTACTGGATCACCGGCCGGGTCGACGACGTGATCAACGTGTCGGGTCACCGCATCGGCACCGCCGAGGTCGAGAGCGCGCTGGTCGGCAACACCAAGGTGGCCGAGGCGGCGGTGGTCGGCTTTCCGCACGACATCAAGGGCCAGGGTATCTACGCCTACGTGACCCTGAAGGCCGGCCAGCAATCGTCCGACGAGTTGCGCAAGGAATTGGTCGCCTGGGTGCGCAAGGAAATCGGCCCGATCGCCACGCCTGACGTCATCCAGTGGGCACCGGGCCTGCCCAAGACACGCTCCGGCAAGATCATGCGCCGCATCCTGCGCAAGATCGCCGAGAACGATTTTGGCAATCTCGGCGATACGTCGACGCTTGCCGATCCCGCCGTGGTCGACGACCTGGTGAAGAACCGCGCCAAGTAAGGAATCCGATGCTCAATCCGACGATCCAGCAGCTGGCTGCGGAGCTCGCCGCCGGCCGCACCACCTCGCGCAAGCTCACCGAAGAGGCGCTGGCCCGCATCGAGGATCCGAAAGGCGAAGGCAAGCGCGCCTTCATCAAGGTCTGGCGCGCCCAGGCGCTGGCGGCAG
>ERZ890510.763-NODE-763-length-23747-cov-5.169382_pt1 | contig 23747 bp, 17 predicted proteins | sample MGYA00521265_ERZ890510 | MGnify/ENA primary metagenome ERZ890510 (study PRJEB32303, sample SAMEA104408624) | aquatic metagenome | biome: Brackish water; feature: Chemocline; material: water | place: Baltic Sea | collected 2014-10-26T21:54:00 | depth 110 m ...
GGAGCAGTACCGGGAGGATGGTACCTATTTCCCTGACATTGTGACCCGCGAGTCGATCGACTTTCTATCGCAGCACCACGACGACCCTTTCTTTCTGTTCGTCTCGTACAACCAGCCCCATTACCCGCTGCAACCAGAAGAGCGTTTCCTGAGTCTGTACAGTCACGCCGAGGGCGCCCGACGTGTCTACGGGGCGAGCATCAGCTCCCTGGACGACAAGATCGGTCAACTGATGGCGGCCCTTGACGAACAGGGCCTGCGGGATAACACCATCGTTGTGCTGATGAGTGACAATGGTCACTCCGAAGAGGCTGTTGCCGAAGGTGGCGGCGGCAGTGCCGGGCCTTTTCGTGGTGCCAAAAAGACTTTGTTTGAGGGTGGCATCCGAGTGCCCTGCATTGTTTCATGGCCGGGCAGGATTCCTCGGGGCCAGGTTCGCCGACAGATGGGAACCGCTATGGACTGGCTGCCGACATTTGCTGACTACTGTGAGCTCGACACCGGCGACCTGGCCCTTGACGGTCGCAGCCTGCAACAGGTCATCGGCCGTGATCAAGCGACGCCACATAAGACATTGCACTGGCTGCTTGGCACCCATTGGGCCACGCGGGAGGGCGATTGGAAACTGATTTCTGCAGGCGACAGTCTGTTTCTCTCTGACCTTGCCATGGATCCTGGCGAGTCGCACAACCTGACGGGCGAGCGACCGGACATCGTCGCCCACTTGCAGGCCCAACATGATGCCTGGATGGCCACGGGGATTACCCCCATCTACCAGGTGCGCTAACCCACCAACCACAAGAGAATTTCCATCGTGCAAATCCGCGTGGAAGACTGCCCATGAAAATCGATCGACGTATGACCGCCGCCAGACTCCGCCCGGCGATCGACCGGTTCCTTGACCTCACTGGCAGGAAGATCCTCTCCATTGACAAGTCCTGGGACTCCGCGGCGGGCACACCCGTCTTCACACAACGAGGACGATACACCACCCGTGGTTGGACGGAGTGGACGCAGGGCTTCCAGTATGGCTGCGCGATCCTCCAGTATGACATGACCGGGGACGAGGCGTTTCTGCAACTGGGTCGACAGCGGACAGTGGATCGTATGGCGCCCCACGTGTCGCATGTTGGCGTGCATGATCATGGCTTCAACAATCTTTCCACCTACGGCAATCTTCGCCGGCTCATGCTGGAAGGGCGGATCACCTACGATCCTCGTGAGCTTGAGTTCTACGAACTGGCGATTAAGCTGTCGGGCGCCGTGCAGGCGGCTCGCTGGACGCCTATCGTAGATGGCAGCGGCTTCATCCACTCCTTCAACGGTCCGCACTCGCTGTTCTCAGACACGATCCGCTCCGTTCGCATCCTCTGCCTGGCCCATCAACTGGGACATGTGCTCATGGGGGAAGGCGACACGTCGATCAGTTTGCTGGGTCGGGCCGTAGCGCACGCGCAGACAACATCGCGCTATAACGTTTACTTCGGCGAAGGCCGCGACACGTGGGATGTGGAACCGGGTCGTGTCGTCCATGAGTCGATCTTCAATACGAAGGACGGCAACTACCGCTGCCCCAGCACCCAACAGGGGTATTCGGCCTTCTCAACGTGGACAAGGGGTTTGGCGTGGATCCTGTGCGGCTATGCCGAGCAGCTGGAGTTCTTCCGTACGGTCAAGCCAGCGGCTCTCGAGCCCTTTGGTGTCAACAAGCGGGCCTTCGTCGCGATGATGGAACGTGTCGCCCGGGCGACGGCCGAATTCCACATCGAAAACAGTTTCGCCGATGGCGTCCCCTTCTGGGACACCGGTGCACCAGGCGTCGCCTCCTTCGGGCGCTATACCAACACGGCGTCGGATCCGTACAACGACGTCGAGCCGCTGGATTCATCGGCAGCATCGATCTGTGCCCAGGGCCTGTTGCGGCTCGGGAACTACCTGTCGAAGAAGGGCGACACCAGCGCCGGGAGTCGCTACCGCAGTGCGGCCCTGACGACGGCGGCGGCCCTGCTGCAGGAACCCTACCTGTCGACCTCAGCGCGCCATCAGGGCATCACGCTGCATGCCATATATCATCGGCCGAACAATTGGGACTACATCCCCAGAGGGCGCCGTCAGCCGTGTGGCGAATCAGCCATGTGGGGTGACTATCACACGATGGAGTTGATCCAGCTCGTACTGCGTGAGGCTGAGAGCGGCCCATATCCGACATTCTTCGGCTGAGGAGATCCTCGCATGAAAATCACCGCCATCAAGACATTTGTCGCCCGCTTTGGCAATCGTCCGCGGGCGCTGCTGAAAGTGGAAACGGATGAAGGAATCTATGGCTGGGGGGAGGCCTACTCCACCGGCCCGGACCTCTCCGTCGAGCCAGTAGCCGATTACCTGTTTCAGCTCATTGGTGGTGAGGATCCTCGCCGGATCGAGTTCATCATGATGAAGCTGATGCAGGAATTCCGTTTTCCCCCCGGCGGCGTGGGTTTGCCGGCGATCTCGGCACTCGACCATGCTCTCTGGGACATCTCCGGCAAGGCGGCAGGGCTTCCCGTGTACATGCTTCTGGGTGGTGCCGTTCGCGACAGGGTTCGGGTGTATCGTGGCATCGGCGGCAGGGATGGCATGGAGGCCGCCGACCAGGCACACCGGCTCCATGAGGAGCATGGCTTCACGGCTTTCAAAACGAGCCCATACAAACTTGACCCCGATGCCAGTCGCTGGGGTCTGGTCTGTTCGGCAGCGGCAAAGTATTTCGAACAACTGCGGGCCCATACACCCGATGAATGGGAGTTTGCCTTCGATCCCCACGCGAAGATCTTTGAACCCATCCTGGCCCTGCAACTGGCCGACGCGCTGGCGCCGTACGATCCCATGTTCTACGAAGAGCCTTTGCGCCCGGAGCACATCCCCCAGTGGCGGCGCTTGCGGGAACAGATGCGGGTGCCCCTGGCAACGGGCGAAAGCCTCTATGGCCGTTTCGAATTTCTCGACCTGATCGCCGCCAATGGTGCCGATATCATCCAACCCGACGTCTGTATCTGCGGCGGCCTGCTGGAGATGCGCAAGATCGCCACGATCGCCGAGGCCCATTATGTCTCGGTGGCACCTCACAACCCGATGGGGCCGTTGGCGACGGCGGTGAACGTTCATTTTGCGGCAGCGACCTGCAACTTCAAGATTCTCGAGTATCTGGTACCGACAGATACCGAGTGGAACGATTGGGTCGATGAGCCCTACATGCCGAAGGATGGCTACCTTGAGCTGCGGCCCGACCGTCCGGGCCTCGGGGTCGAAATCAATGAGGATGCCATCAGGGACAACCAGTACATCCATTGGCAGCGCACGTGTCCGATACGACCGGATGGCTCGACTGGATATATCTAGGGAGGCACTCTGTCCGTGAGCGAGCGCGCGTTGCTCACCGGCTACCCGGGCTGGCTCACGAGTCATCTGTTTCGTCGACTGGATGAACTGGTCGCCACGCCGGAGCCACCTGCCTGGGTGCGGCAGCTTGCCAACGTCCGCTGGCGTGCTCTCGTGCTGCCCGGTTCGGCGCCGCCGCAGCCCCACTCGCGCATCGACGATGTCGTTTCAGGGGATATACGCGATCCACAGAGCGTGGCTACGGCGATGAGAGACGTATCCTTGGTGTTGCACGCAGCCGGGATCATCCATCCGCGCCGGATCAACGAGCTCTATGCGATCAATCGTGATGGGTGTTGCTGCCTGGCTTCAGCGGCGGCGCGTGCGGGTGTGAGGCGTTTCGTTTTTGTCAGCAGCAATGCCGCCGCCGGCTTCGCCGCGCCAGGCCGGCCGATGCGCGAGAGCGACGACGTCAGACCGACCAGCCACTACGGGCGCAGCAAATTGGCGGGCGAAAAGGCTCTTTGGGCAACACTGACCGAATCGACGACGGAAGGCGTGGTCCTGCGACCCACGACGTTCTACGGCCCCCACTTCCCGCCGAGACACCTCAAGGCGTATCGTCTGGCAAAATCTGGACGGCCTCTGGTTATCGGTGATGGACGCAATCGGGTGAGCATGATCTACATTGACGATCTGGTCGACGCGCTGGGCCGCGCCCTGACCCATCCCGCCGCCGCCGGGGGGACGGCCTTTGTCGCCGACAGCCAGTCGTACGAGTGGCAGGAGATCTTCGTCGCCATGGGTCAGGCACAGGATGTTGAGGTCCGGCCCCTGCATCTGCCGCGAGCCGTTGCCACGCTGTGTTCTGCGGGCGACAGTGTCCTGGCGCGTCTCGGACGTTATTCGATGATGGTTCACGTCGCCGGGGAAGCAACGCAGCATATGGCCTGCGACCCTGCGGGTGCCCGGGATCTGTTGGGTGTGGAACCCCAAGTGGGGCTCTACGAAGGCATGCGTCGTGCCGTCACCTGGGCTCGTGGTGAGGGCTGGCTGTGAACAACACACGCCACAAGTCAGATGCCGACGTCGACTGGACGAACCTGCACTCAGCCGATGCGAGCTGGCGCACGCGGCTGTTGGGAGACTTGTCCGAGGCCTTCGCGATCCCGCGGTATGTCGAACTCTTCCTGCAGAATTTCGGCCAGGAGCGTAGCCTTCGATTCCTCGAGGTCGGCGCTGGCAACGGTGAAGTACCCCGTCAGGTGCGAGCACTGGCGCCGCCCTGCCTTGGCGAATATGTCGTGTCTGAGTTGTTCCGTGAGGGGGCCAACTGGTTGCGGTCGCTCGATCTGACGGCGTGTGTCGCTGACGCGCAGCAGTTGCCCTTTGCCGATGACGCCTTTGACGTCGTGATCTCCTACGACGTCCTGCACCACGTTTCCGATCCATACCAAATGGCCAGGGAAATGCTGCGCGTCTCCCGAGGCCGACTGCTGTTGACCGAATCCAATGGTCTCAGCCTCGGACGCAAACTCATGGAGCAGACCGCAGGGCACAAGGCTGCCGGTGAGCGGTCCTATACGCCCTGGCAGTATCGCAGGTTTTTTGCCGCCGCAGAATGGCCGTTGCGCTCGTTCCACATCCGCCCCTTCCTGTTCCCCTTCCCCGGTGGTGTGCCAGCAGCCCTGCTGCAACCACTCATCTACTTCAACCGTATGATCGAACACGTACCCCTGGCTTGTTGGCAGTGTTCGAATGTGTGGATGACAGTCGAGGCGACAAAGTGAGCGACGGTGCAGCCGAGACACCGGCGTGGAGTGAGGCTTTTGCGGCACCGGAACTTGCCCGACGACGCCGTCGAACCTACGAGGGCAAGTTGCAGAGACTGGACCTGTCGCCGGCGATCGCGGGGCGCACGCTCGATATTGCCTGCGGTCATGGCGACGCCCTGCGGGTACTGAGTCAGCACGGCCATCGGGGTCTTGTTGGACTTGATACGTCCCGGCACGGCAACGACCACCCGCAGCCCTTTGCACAGATTGTCGCAGATGGCACCCACCTGCCCTTTGCAGACTTGTCGTTCGAGCGCATTTTGTGCCTGCATTCCTTGCATCATTTTCGCTCATTTGAGGAGATCAGCCGCCTTCTCGCCGAATGCCGCCGGGTCCTGACGCGGGGCGGCCACCTGTACTTACTGGATCACATGGGTTCTTTCTGGTTGCGTGGACTGTTCCACATACTGCAGTGGCGTTGTCCACTCTATCCCGCATCGGCCCGACGCTTTGGTGAGCAACTGCGCGAGGAGCACGACGCCATTTTCTGGTGGTTGACCGAATGGAGACAGCTGTTTGACACATTGCACCTGGCCGGTTTCGCTGTCGAACGACAGACCCGGACGGCGGCGTTCCTGTATCTGAGGTGCCGAGTCGATGAGTGATACCATCTACCTGTCGGTCGTGATTCCGGCCTTCAATGAGAGCCATCGAATCGAGGTGACGCTCTCGCAGTGTCGACGCTACCTCGACGCAAGTGGGCGGACCTACGAGGTCATCGTCGTGGATGATGGCAGTGGTGATGATACCGTGGCACGTGTGCAGGCTCTGGCCGCTGACTGGACCGCTCTGCGTGTGCTGCGTCTGCCATCAAACCAGGGCAAGGGCGCCGCCGTCCGCACCGGTTGTCTGGCGGCTGCCGGTGAGCGTGTGTTGTTCATGGATGCCGATCATTCGACGCGAATCGAACAACTCGAGGCGTTCCTGCCGTATCTCGATGGCCCGTACGAAGTCGTCGCCGGTGTTCGTACTTTCCAGGAGGGCGAGAGCCGGTCCCGCCGCATCATCGGCCTGGGATTCCTGATGCTGGCCCATCTGATCGTGTTCCGCAAAGCCGTTGTCGACAGTCAGTGCGGTTTCAAGTGTTTCACGCGTGACGCAGTGCAGGCCATCTTCCCGCGCACGCACATCAACGGCGGCACCATCGATGTGGAAATTTTCTACTACGCCCATCGCCTGGACCTGCCTGTGTATTTCCAGCCGGTGGAGTGGCGCAATGCGCCGGGGTCAACGATCAGCCCCCTGCGTTGCCTCGTGCAGGATCCCATCGATATGATCCGCATCCGCCTGCGCGATCTCTTCGACAAAGGATAAGCCCATGCTGCAGACGGCAGACAGCATCGTGGTCCTGATCGATGTCCAGGGAAAACTGGCGGAATTGATGTATGACAAGCAGCGGCTGTACCTCCAACTGCTGATGCTGCTGCGTGGGGCCCGCATCCTGAAGATCCCGATCCTGTGGCTGGAACAATACCCGCAGGGCCTGGGGCCAACGGTCCCCGAGATCGCCGCTGTCCTTGCTGACCTTGAGCCCATCGACAAGACGAGTTTCAGCGCTTGTGGATCACCCCGTTTCCAGCAGGCCCTGCAGGACAGTGGTAGAAAATCCGTCGTTGTCGCCGGGATTGAGAGCCATGTCTGCGTCTACCAAACAGCCCGCGACTTGCTGACGGAGGGATACCGCGTGGAGGTTGTGGCGGATGCGGTGTCATCGCGCACCGTGGACAATCGTCAGGCGGGTCTGCAGCGCATGGCGCGCCTGGGTGCCGGAATGATGTCGACCGAGATGCTTCTGTTTGAGTGGTTGCGCGAGTCCGGCTCCGCAGATTTCAAGGAGATCTCGCGGCTGGTTCGCTAACGCCCCTGCGTTGCTCGCAGGGCATTCCTCAACTCTGCGGCGGAGGTGTCCGTGCGAGTACCCAGGTAATCCGTTACCCAGACGGCAGCCTCGGAGGCTCGATCAAGATCCAGCAAAGCGCGCGCGCCTTCCAGAACGACGGCGTCGTTGGTGTCGAGCCGACGCAGGGCGCGCCAATGCGCCAGTGCCAGGGTCGTATCGCCAAGATCGTGCGCTGCATGGGCGATGTAGCGATGGGCCTTCACCAGATCAGGGCTCAGTTCTGCGGACCGCTGCCACAGGCGCAGGGCGACATCGGCGTGCCCGAGTCTTTCTTGGGCCACACCAGCATCCAGATGATAGGCGGCATTCTCGGGTGCCAACAGTACCGCCAGATCCAGATGCTTAGCCGCTTCGATTGTTTCACCGAGCTGGAACAGCAGGGTGCCGATGGCATGTCGGGTTCTGGCGCTCTGCGGATCCAGGCGCAGCGCCTCGCGAAACTCCTGCAGAGCCGCACCATTCTGGCCCGCCTGCGCCAGGGCATGGGCCCACTGCCAGCGGGCGCTGGCGCTGCGTGGCTGCTGCGCAGCGGCTGCGGCACGAGTGACGATGGCCTCGGCCCAGTTCCCTTCCCGCTCCCGAAGCCTCGACAGTGCCTCAAGACCATCTGTGTGTTCCGGCTCCAGTTGACTCAACTCACGAAAGGCATCGACTGCGTCCTGCGTACGCCCCAACTCACTCGCGAGCTGGCCCCACGCTTCAACAACACGTGGGCCTGTCGGGTTGTAGCGGAAGGCATGCTGCACAGTTCGCAGCGCCAACGGCCAGTCTTTGTCGCGGGCGGCACTCATCGACAGCAGGGCGTGTGCCGTGGCCAGACGTTCATTGACGGAAGGTATTAGACGCCGGCTCTGTGGTTGACCGTCGATATGCCAGATCTCGATGGCCGGTCCGGGGCGTTGTATCCCGTCCATATGGGCGAAGGGAATGTAGTAGGCGTCCATTGCGTCGAACACAGCTGTGTCGACCCCGGGGCCGGGTTGGAACGATGCAAGTCGCTGACCACGTGCCTTGAGTTGCGCCACGAATGACGAATCGAGGCGCGAGGATGGGAGTGGGTGATCGTGGATCAGGACGTAGTCACACTGGACATCGTCCACCAGGTCCCAACTGCCGGTTTCGCTGGCCGCCCGATCCCCACCGGCTGTGAAGGAGTAGTACGGCCGCCCGACGGTCCCTGGCTGCAGGCGCGGCGCGACCTCTTCAAGACGGGTCAGTCCGTACGCCTCTTCGTGACGCACGAGCAGCCACCACAGATGCTCAAAGGTGCGGACCTGCACGTCCCCCGCCCAGCCACCGAAATTGCAGCACCGACTGCCGGAGCGAACGTGTTGCGCCATCCATTGCGCTGCCTGCGTACGCGTATCAGCGGCCGCTGAGATCGAGGCAACACGGAAGGCACGCGCTGTAGGCAAAGCCAGCGTCACGGCCGCAAGAACACCGAGCCAGAACAGACGGGGACCACGGTACTGTGCCAGTTTGGTGGCGACCATGGGCATGGCGACACCGAGCAGAATGGCTTGCAGGGCAAACAGAGGCATGGCGTAGCGCACAAAGACCAGTTCACCCCAACTCACCAGGGCGTAGGCACAGGCGAAGGCACACAGGATGATGTCGAGTTGTCGCGTGCGGCGCAGCAGAGCCCAGCAGATCATGCCCAGCATGATCAACCAGCCTGGTTCGCCCAGACTGTAACGCAGACTGAACCACAGGTGGTGGAAGACAGGAAGAAAGACGGGACTGTTACCAGTCTGAACATGATCAATCTGGAAGCGGAAATGCCGCAAGAATGTGTCGGCATCGAGCCAGACGTACGGGGACAGGAGTCCAAAGGTCACGGCTGACGCCAGGCCGGCGGCCCACAAGCGCCGATCGAGCAGCGATCCTCCCGCCAACAGGTGCGCTCCCATTACGCCTCCTGCGGCGGCGACGCCAGGATATTTGGTTGCCGCGCAGATACCGATGAAGAGGCCGCAGAGGAGATAGGCGCGCAGCCGCCCGTCGTCAGCCAAGCGCAGGGCGGCCCATAAGGCTGCGACGAACCAGAATGCCATGGCCGAATCGACACCGGCAATCTGGGCCTGGCGTACGTGCAGCACACTGACGGCCAGGGCGCTTGCAGCAAGCGCGGCTGCCGAGCGCCCAGCGAGTCGGCCCGCAACAATCCCTGTGAGACCCACGGTGCCGACACTGAAAGCAAAACTCACCCAGCGAGCCAGATCGCGCAGGCGCTCCATCTCGAACAAGCCGTGCAGAGCGACCCACTCATAGAGACCGCCCGTCAGGCCACGGGCCAGATCTGTCAGGTAGAGGAGGCCGTAGGCGGCTCCAAGCAGATAAAAATGAGCACTCGGGTAGTGGAATTGGTGCGGGTTCAGATCACCCCCAAAAAAACCCAGGGGGATCACCACCATGAATATTTCGTCCGGATGCCAGACGAGTTCTCCGTGTGCCAGTCCCCAGCCACGTAGAGCGGCGGCAACCACAATCGGCGCGGCGACGGCCAGCAGCGACAGTGCGGAACGCCTCATGTCACCCTTCTGCCGACGTGATCGTCTCAAGAGCAGCTTCCAATCGTTGTCGCTGCGGATGTTGCGGGTTCTGTTCAACAAACCCGCGCAGCCAGATGATCGCTTCGGACGTGCGTCCAACATCAAGCAACGCCTGTGTCGCGTGCATGATGATGTCGCCGTCCTGCGGTGCCAGCGCACGCGCTGCGACCCAGTGGCGCAGTGCCTCTTGCGGTTTCTTCAGATCGTACTGCAGGGTGAAGGCGATGTTGAAGTAGCCATCGACATAGGTCGGATCGATGCGGATGGCATCGCTCCAGTGCTCCACAGCCTGCAGGGGCCTGCCGGCAGCTCTGTAGGCGGCGGCGGCATTGCTGTGGTATCTGACACTGTCGGGCGCCAGCTGCACGGCCCGAAGCAGATGGGGCAGGGCACGCTCATGTTCACCTGCGAGGTAATACGACGTCCCCAGGTTGTAGTGCGCCTCGGCATAGTCCTCTTCCAGCGACAGGGACTCCTGCCACAGTGTTCTTGACGAGTCGGCATGTCCGGCCGCGCGGTACTCAATTGCGAGATTGTTCAGCAGTTTTGCATGATGTGGCTGCTGTCGCCGGGCCCGACTGTACCAGTCGACGGCCTGTTCGTGATTACCCGCTTGGGAGCTCAGCGCCGCCAGTGCCTGCAGTGCGGAGGGGTCTTCCGGCAGGATGTCAAGGATGGCCAGCCAGGCAGATACGCCCGCCTTGTGATTGCCGGCGTTTTCTTCGATACGTGCCAGAGTCTCCAGTGCGTGTGTATTGCCTCTTTCAAGCTCCAGTGCGCTCTTCAGATCCTTTCGGGCGTCGGCAACATCTCCTTCGCTCGCCTTGGCGTCGGCCGCCAATGACAGAGTCCGCGACAACACGGTCAATGCACTCTGCGGCCGTATCTGCGAGCGGTACGAAGGGATTTCCCAGATCTCAATCCTTGGCCCTGGCAACGCCGGATACTCGCCTGCGATAGGGATGTAATACGCATCCATTGGGTCGAAGACCGAAGCCCCAGAGTCCCCGGGGTCGAAGGTCGCAACCTGCTGCCCTTCCATCGCCAGTCGCTGCCGAAGAAGCGAGTCCACACGCGAGTACGGCAGTGCGTGCTCATGCAGGATCACGTAACCGCAGCGACGCTCATGTACGAGAGCGATCCTTCCTGGCGCCTGCTCTTCGTTGGCCGTCTGCACCGCAAAGGAGTAGTACGGTGCGTCCGTGTCCTTGCGTGTTGTGCACAGCCATGCCGGATCCTGCCCGGGGAAAGCCTCGGTGTACTTGCTGAAACGCCACCACAAGCTTTCGAAGGTGTTGATCTGGGGATCCCCCGCCCAACCACCGAAGTTGCACAGTACCGAGCCGGGTGGGACGTTGCTTTCAATCCAGTTGCGGGCGCCGGTGCGCGTGTCTTGTGTGCCCTGGAGGCGGGCAACCTGCCAGGCCCCGTAGGCAGGTTGACCGACAATGGCCAGCGAGAGGGCCACCATGGCGGGAGACAGCCACTGACGCGGCAAACGGTCCGTGGCTGCGAGGTAGCGGCAGTAGCGCACGATGCCGTCTCCCAGGAGCGCCAGCTGCAGAGACACGAGAGGCAGAACGTAGCGAGCAAAGACGAGTTCGCCCCAGTTCACCGCGAAGTAGCCGGAGAGCAGGGCAACCAGAACGACAAGTTGAGGTGCGGGCCTTCTGTAGATCACCCAGACACAGACACAGAGCCACCCCAACCAGGCCAATGATCCGACGCCATGCCTGAGCGTCACCGTCAGTTGATAGAGTGGTCCGGGACGCAAGCCCCAGCGCCCCTCGGACGCATGCTGAAACTGAAAAAGGAAGTGGTCGGAGAATGTGCCGGAATCAAGCAGTGTGTATGGTGCCAACCACAGAAACAGAAGGATCGATGCCGCACCAGCCGTCCACAGGCGTCGATCGAGAAGGCCGCGCCCTCCCAGTAGGTGGGCAGTGACGACACCCCCGGCAACGGCAGCACCCGGGTACTTGGTTGCGGCACAGATACCGACCAGGGCACCAGCCACCACGTAGTCAAGGAGACGATCTGACCGCAGTAGTCGCAGCGCCGCCAGGGCAGCACAAGCAAACCAGAATGCCAGTGACGTGTCGGTACCTGCCAGCGGCGCCTGGCGTACGAGCAGGACGTTCACCGCTGCGAGCGACGCCGTGAGCAGTCCGGTTGTCGATGTGAGGGCTCGCCAACGACCCATCACTTGCCGTCCGGCTGCCAGTTCCCCTCCCAGCAGACCGGCGACGCTGACGGTGGCCAGTGAATACGCCACACTTACCCATCGGGCTGTATCTCTCGTCGCCTCAGGCGCCCACAGGCCGGATCGGGCAATCCACTCCAACAGCCCACTGCCATCAGCAGCAGTCTGCAGCAAGTACTGCAGCCAATAGACAATGGCTAGCAGATAGAAATGAGACCCCGGGTAGGTAAATACGTGAGGGTTTAGGTCACCGTTGAACATGCCCAACGGGTAGATGACCATGAAGAGCTCATCGGGATGCCAGAGCAACGCCCCGGACCAGACCCCCCAACCGCGCAGCCCAGCAGCCAGCACCAGCACAGCCAACAGAGCTGCGACACGCCATCGGCTGACTCCGCCCATGACGCCCTGAGTAGCTCTCCCGCTCAGCCGAACAGCTCCGTCCATGAGTTGTCGAAATCGTCGGAACCGTCATCCAGGCGACGCTCCAGACGGATTCCCGGCAGGAACACGGGCAGCTTGCCGGCCAGAAAGTCCTCTCGGTAGCCGCCGTCCCTATAGGTGGTCTGTCGGCCATCCGGCCAGAAAATCGTATGGATCTCCCGCGGCTGTGGCTTCTTGTAATCCGGATCGACGCGAAACCCCTCCACCACGTCCCAGTCGACTTCGACGCCGAGGCCCGGACCCTCAGGAACGGCCGCATGTCCCCCGCTGATGTGGAATTGTTTGAGCAAGGTGTGTGAGTAGATGTTCACGCCGGGAATAGCCGGCCACCGAGCCTGGGACAGCACCGCTCCCAGATGTACCGACCACATGGTGGTCAGACCCGTGCCAACCAACTGCAGCCAGAAGGGCATCTTGGCGTGATGTGCCAGGGTGCCGTCCCGTATCACACGGGAAGCACCGCCGCTGATCACGAAGCCGTCACAGACGCCCTCACGAATGGCGGTCATCACCGGTGGGCTACCGAAGTGCATGGCAATCGGACTGGCGATCTTGCGGCGCAGCGCGGCGTTGCCGGCGACGTCATCCTGCGGAATCGGCGACTCGATGATTGCCAGGATCGGGAAGGTCTCCTCCAAGCGCTTCAGCAGAGGCGCCGCCACGTCAACTCCCTGAAGCAGCCCGTTGAAATCTGCATCGAGCAGGAAGTGATCGGACGTCGCCTCCGTCACCGCTTCGAGTTGATCCTCGATGTCAAACCAGGGCCGCGCTTTGACCTTCATCGTCGTGAATCCGTGTTCCTCTGCGGCCACCGCTTCACGGGCCCATAGCTTGGGCTCCATGTCCTGCGCCCACCACGACACCGGACACTGTTCACGAAATTGTGACCCCAGGAGCCGATGGACCGGGACCCGAGCCGTCTTGCCGACAGCGTCAAACAATGCCATCTGCAGGCCAGCGCCCAGACTATCGTCCCAGATCAGTTCCCAAGCGTTTCGGTTTACATACCGCTGCGCGCCGTCGTCGCCGATTTTGCCCCACGTGTAGTTCTCCAACGTCTCACCGACGCCCATCGCACCGGAGGCAAGGGTGACTCGATACAGATCAACCACCGACCAGCCGGGTACACGAATCTCGACCGTGTGGGCACAACGCTCGTGGAAGGGAACATCGAGCCGCCAGCGCTCAATGGCCGTGATAGTGAAGTCGTTGCTGCTCATGGTGTCGTGCTCTCCGATCGACATATCATGCAAAGGCCCCGACACGGGTTTCCGTGCCGGGGCCGTAAAGATGTACCGCAGATACTCGGGCGTCGAGTCCCAAGGCTTCGAGTCCCAGACAACCTGTCGGGACCGGGAGAATCGCTACGAAGCCATGCGCCGTAGAACGGTCTGCAGGATACCGCCATTGCGGTAGTATTCAAGTTCGACCGGTGTGTCGATACGACAGGTGGTCTGGAAACGTTGCTCGCCAGCGGCCCCTGTCGCCACCACCTCGATAAGCAGTCCGGGCTGCAGGTCATCACCGATGGCAATATCGAAGACTTCCTCGCCTGTCAGCCCCAGGCTGTCGCGCGTGTCACCGGCAGCGAATTGCAGAGGAAGAATCCCCATGCCGATCAGGTTTGACCGGTGGATGCGCTCATAGCTCTCAGCGATGGCTGCTTTGACACCTTGCAGAAAGGGTCCTTTTGCCGCCCAGTCCCGACTGGACCCCGTCCCGTACTCGGCACCGGCGAGGATGATCGTCGGGACACCCTCGCGCTGATAGCGCTCGCCGGCCTCGTAGATCGTGGTCTGCTCGTTGGACGGCATGTGGCGGGTATAGCCGCCCTCGACACCGGGGACCAGTTCATTGCGAATGCGGATGTTGGCGAAGGTACCGCGCACCATGACTTCGTGATTGCCACGCCGCGATCCGTAGCTGTTCCAGTCTTGGCGATCGACGCCATGGGCCTCGAGATACTCCGCCGCCGGGCCGCCAATGGCGATCGATCCAGCAGGTGATATGTGGTCGGTCGTGACACTGTTGGCCAGACGTGCCAGCACGCGAGCGCCGGTAATGGGCTGGATGGCACCGACCTCACGCTGCAGGCCTTCAAAGAACGTCGGCCGGCGGATGTAGGTACTGGCCACGTTCCACGTGTAGCGTTCGCCTTCGGGAACGGCGATCTGATTCCAGGTCTCATTGCTGGAAAACACGTTGCCGTACTCCTCTTCAAACATCTTTGCCTGCACGGAGCGATCGATCTCTTCACGGATCTCTGCCTGCTTGGGCCAGATGTCACGCAGGAATACATCGCCGTCAGGCCCCTTGCCGATCGGCTCCACTTCGAAGTCGATATCGGCCCGGCCGGCCAGCGCGTAGGCTACCACAAGGGGTGGCGAGGCGAGGTAGTTCGCACGCGTCTGCGGGTGCACACGCCCCTCAAAGTTGCGGTTGCCGGACAGTACGGAACAGACGACCAGATCGTTGTCGGCAATCGCCTTTTCGATGTTCTCGTGCAGGGGGCCGGAGTTACCGATGCAGGTCGTGCAGCCGTAACCGACCGTGTGGAATCCAAGTGCTTCGAGATCGCCATCGAGCCCGGCAGCTTCGAGATAACGCGTCACCACGCGGGATCCCGGCGCCAGGCTGGTCTTGACGTAAGCGGGCACGGTCAGTCCCCGAGCCACCGCATTGCGCGCCAGCAGCCCGGCACCAAGCATGACGGATGGATTGCTCGTATTTGTGCACGACGTGATCGCCGCCAGCACGATCGCCCCTTCGGGCAACTCGATCTGCCCCTTGTCACCCAGATCCACCGGGACGGTGCGGCCCTCGTCCTTGCGCTTGAAGGTTTCGGTCAACGTCTTCTTGAAGGCGGGCTTCATGTCGGTCAGGGCGATGCGGTCCTGTGGCCGCGTCGGACCCGCCAGACTGGGTACTACGGTCGACATGTTGAGACCAAGAGTCTCGCTGAATACAGGCTCCGGTTTGTCGGCATCATAAAGCATGCCCTGCGCTTCCATGTAGGCTTTGACACGTTCGACGACGGCCGGTTTGCGCCCGGTTCGACGCAGGAAGGCCAGGGTTTCTTCGTCGACCGGAAACAGGCCCACAGTGGCTCCGTACTCCGGCGCCATGTTGGCGATGGTCGCCCGGTCCGCCAGGCTCAGTTTGCCCAGTCCCGGACCGTAGAACTCAACGAATTTTCCCACGACGCCGTGAGCCCGCAGCATCTGTGTGACGGTCAGCACCAGGTCGGTTGCCGTTGTTCCGGGGGGCAGTTCACCATCGAGCCGAAAGCCCACTACATGGGGCAGCAGCATGTAGATCGGCTGCCCCAGCATGACGGCCTCGGCTTCGATGCCACCGACACCCCAACCAACGATTCCGAGACCGTTGATCATGGTTGTGTGACTGTCGGTGCCGACAAGGCTGTCCGGCAACCAGTTGTCACCCTCGGGGGCGGAAACAGCCTGCACGACGTTGGCCAGATACTCCAGATTCACCTGATGCACAATCCCATTCGCCGGCGGCACGACACTGAAATTATCGAAGGCCTCCTGGCCCCAGCGCAGGAACTCATACCGTTCCCGGTTGCGCTCAAACTCGCGCTCGGAGTTCAATTCCAGGGCTTTCTTCAGCCCGTAGTAGTCCACCTGTACGGAGTGGTCGATGACCAGATCGACAGGAATCAGTGGATTCACTGCCTTGGGGTCGCCACCAAGCTCAACAATGGCATCACGCATGGCCGCCAGGTCGACGACTGCGGGCACGCCGGTGAAGTCCTGCATGACGACACGCGCCGGCTTGAAGGGAATTTCCTCCTTGCCGGCTGTCTCAGGACTCCAGCGGGCGATGCGCTCCACGTCCTGGCGCGTGATCTCGAAACCATCACATTGCCGCAGGGCCGCCTCGAGCAGGATCTTGATGGAGTAGGGCAGCCGGGAAACATCGGCGATGCCATCCTCTTCCAGTTTCTGGATGCGGTAGACGGTGCCCTGAGCGCCGCCGGCGGTCACCGTGGTGCGCGCACCAAAAGTGTCCTTGTTGTTGTCTGCCATGGAGTTGACCCTTCTGATCGTGGTAGGAGACGGCTAGATTCGCTGCCGGGGGGAGGCCTGTCAAGGAAAGGTGCGGCACGTAGCACCGGTGAAGAGACGCCATCCTCCGGGATATTGTCTACCGCGAGGGCTGTGGGCCGCCAATGGCAAACGTGTCACGCATGGCTTCGAATTCGGCGATGGAACTGCTGCCCTGCGTCACCAGTTCCGCCAGAATGCGACCACTGACGGGGGCGAGTTTGAAGCCGTGCCCGGAAAAGCCGGCGCCGATGGCGATCTGCTCGTTGTCGGGATGCAGGTCAGGGATGTAGTCCTGGGTCGCTGTATTCGTGTAGTGGCAATGCTCAGCGCCGACGAAACGCTCCACGGATGGCACAAACTCCCGGGCGATGAACTCGCGCAGAGGCTCGACCGCCGCCGCCAAAACTTCATCGGGTGACAGATCGGGGTCGTCTGTCGCACCGGAAACAATGTGTCGTGCGATCTTGATCCCCTCGCGCCCGAAGGCAGGCAAGCCATAGAACACCTCATCCGCAGATGCCCCCAGATTGCCCCACACGGGAAAGCGACCCACTTCGAAATCTTCGGCCCTGCCAGCCAGAGTGAAATATCCTACCGTCTGCCGAGTGACATGCAGGCGCTTGCTGAGAAAGGGAAGCAGTTCGACCGCCCAGGGCCCCGGACAGAGTATGACCCGATCGGCGTGGATCTTTTCGGTCCGGGTATCTCGCTGAATGGGAATCGTTTCCGGGCATCACCGACGGCCAGGACATCACAATCGACACCCGCCTCGATGACGGCTCGAGCGTAGTCGTCGAACTTGCCACCAGCTGGCCCGAAGAAACACCCCGACGCAGGCAGGATCAGTTTTGTTCCGGCATCCGCCTCCAGTCGCGGCCACTCCTGACCGTGGGCGACCTGCATGAGGCGGACATAACCGGCATTGACATAGGCGGATCGTGTGATGCGCGAGTGTGAGTGCGAGCTGCCTCGAGCATGATCCAGACCGAAACGTTCCACCAGGCCAACCCGCGACAGTCCCTGGCGCTGCAGGTGATAGAGAGCACATCGGCCGACGATGCCACCGCCGATCACCAGCGCCTCGAAATGCGTGTACGTCATCTGAGCTTCCTTGAGGGTTCGCGGCGTATCTTTGACGCCGCAGGATGGCTCCAACCCTCCTGTGTGTCAATCCCGTTCGATTTCCCACCTGGCCATGGAGTCCGCGTGATTGTTGTGTCTCTCCTGATTCTGTTGGCTGTCGGGCATATCGAGGCGGCCCCCGATCCTGCGCGGGGGCCAGAGCTGGCGTCGCCACAAGCCTCGGCAGAGGGCTACAGCAACATACGAAGAGAGGATTACGTCGGGCCGGAAGAGTGCGGCAGCTGCCATATCGAGAACTACGAGAACTGGAAGCAGCATCCACACAGCCGCATGAATCAACTCGCCAGCCCCGAGGCGATTCTCGGTGACTTTTCGGGAGCCTATGTCGACTACGGCGGGCGACGCGCGGTCTTCCGGCGCCAGGATGATGACTTCTATGTTGACTACTTCGACGGTTCGAAGCTGCTCCGCCGCATCCACGTGACGCGGGTGATCGGCTCGCGCTACGAACAGGACTACGTCGGCGTACAGGTTCTGGGACCAGAGCCGGCAACGGATCCGCTCTACGCTGAAGAGAATCGGATCCGCTTTTCGTGGTCCATAGATCGTCATCGCTGGTTGCCACAGAGCTACATGGAACCAACCGAGTACCCGGGCTCAGAATACCTGCCCGACGGCAGTCTCCGGCATGACCCTTTTGTGGTAGAGCGGGTCCCATTCAATGAACGTTGTGCCCGTTGCCACAATACGTACCCCTACGACATGAGGTTGTATCGGCTCTTTGCCGAAGACGGCATGGTCTCCGGTTTCGCGCCTGGCACCCTGAGCCGAGCCGTGGTGGCAAGCCTGGCGCAAGAGGCCGGTGACTGGGACCGATTGACGGCAGAGCGCCTGCCCCCGGAGCGCTTTGTCACTGTCGGCATCAGTTGCGAGAGTTGCCACTTCGGCGGCCGCGAACACGCCGTCGATGGAACCACACCCATCCGCTTTGTTCCCACACACCCGTTGCTCGCCGGTTGGGCCCCGGATCACAAGGGCGCGCGCGGCAATCCCATCGTCATCAATTCGATCTGTCGACAGTGTCACCACTCTGGTGTCGGTGCCCCGGACAACTGGCCGGATGGCTCGGCCAGTGTCAACTCCATGGAGGCCATCGAGCAGGACCATGGCGCATGTGCCGGTGCCATTCGTTGTACGATGTGTCATAACACACATATCGCCGGGCCGCGAGCCGGCGCCGCCGACCGACCGGAACACATAGCAGCATGTGTCGAGTGTCATGCAGACCTGCGGGTGGAAGCGAAGGCCCGCGCCCACAGCCATCACGACGGCGGCACAACGTCGTGCCTGGACTGCCATATGCCACGAATCGTCCAGGGCTTCACCGGATACAACCGTTCCCACCGAATCTCCTCTCCCGGCGAGCCCGAGATACTGGCAACGGGAATGCCCAATGCCTGCAATCTCTGCCATCTCGACCGATCTCTTGCCTGGACACAGAAGGAACTGGCCCTCGGTTGGGGAACCCGGGTTGTGCTACCACAAGCGCTGGCACCCCTGTTCGGTGACGATCTCGAGCGCCCCGCCGGTGCTGCCTGGCTGCAACACCCGGTGCCTATGGTGCGTACCGTCGCTGCCGGCGCCTATGCACGCTCGCCTCTGGGACGGGCGGCGCTGCCGCAGATCACAGACCATCTCGGGGAGCCAAATGCTTACGTGCGCATGCGCTTCCTGTTGGCTGTGGAACAGATCATCGGCCGACAGTTACGGGAAGAGGAGTACTCCCTGACGGGGCCGACCCAGCGACGCCGGCCTCAGGTGGGTGCCCTGGGGGGCCACCTGCCTAACCTGAAATAAGAGTCGATGTATGGATCCCGTTAGCTGGTACCGTGACAAGGGCTACTGGCTGCACAAGGAACCTTTGTTGTCCACCGATCGCTTCCAGCGGCTGGATCATCTGTTGACGATTTCCATGGACCCGATTGCGAGCAATGGCACCGGTGTCGCGAAGTAGCGGCTGGCGATGCTTTACCGCCACCGCCGGCTTATGTAGGTTCACGGGCGCTTCGACTTCTTGCCGTGCCTCCCTCGACAATCTGCCGTGATCAATCTTCGAGCCTACCTCGACCTGCTGCGCCATGAGGGTGAGATCATCGAGATCGATGCCCCGGTAAGCGCTGATCTTGAACTCGCTGAGATCCACCGACGGGTGATCGCCGCTGGGGGCCCCGCCCTGTTGTTCCGCAATGTCGAGGGCGCAGATTTCCCCTGTGTAACCAACCTCTTTGGCACACCGAAGCGGGTGGACCTGGCTTTTGGACCGCGCCCGGGCCGCTTCATTCGCGAGCTCGTGACGCTGGCACAGGAGCTGCCGGCCCTGTCTGTTGGCAAGCTGTGGGGCCACCGCGGACTGGCACGCGAGGCGCTTCGCGTCGGCCTGAAGGGCGTTCCCAGTGCACCCGTTACTGCCTGTCGCCAGGCTGAACCAGACCTGACCCGGCTGCCGCTGCTGCGAACCTGGCCGGAAGACGGCGGCCATTTCGTCACCCTGCCACTGGTCTACACGGAGCACCCGGAGACGGGGCACCACAATCTTGGCATGTATCGTATTCAACGCTACGACGGTCGGACCCTGGGTGTACACTGGCAGATTCAGAAGGGCGGTGGGTTTCACTATGACGTCGCCGAGCGACGTGGCGAGTCGTTGCCCGTAACATTGATGGTGGGTGGACCGCCGGCGCTCATGCTGGCCGCCATCGGCCCGCTTCCCGAGGACATGCCCGAACTCGTACTCGCCTCGTTGCTGCAGGGCCAACGCCTGCGTCGTACAAGTGTCGAAGGTCACCCCCATGCCATCGTTGGCGAAGCGGAATTCGCCATCCAGGGGGTAGTGCCGCCCCACCTCAGGCGCCCCGAGGGCCCCTTTGGTGATCATTTCGGCTACTACTCACTGCAACATGATTACCCCTACCTGCAGGTAGAGCGCGTCTTCCATCGCCGGGATGCGGTCTTTCCCGCCACCGTCGTCGGTAAGCCGCCACAGGAGGACCTGTGGCTGGGAAACTACATCCAGGATCTGATGGCACCCTTGAGCAAGCTTGTCATGCCTTCGATCCATTCGATCTGGAGTTACGGCGAGACGGGGTACCACTCCTTGTCCTCCATCATCGTGCGCGAGCGCTACAAACGCGAGGCGATGAAATTCGCTTTCCGTATCCTCGGCGAAGATGGTGGACAGCTGGCTTTGACAAAGTTCCTCATCGTGCTCGATGATCCCGGCATCGATCAGCGCGATTTCCGTCAGGTACTGCCATATGTACTGGCCCGCTGTCAGTTCGAGACAGACCTGTTCATCCTCGCCAACCTTGCCATGGACAGCCTCGATTATTCGGGTCCCGCGGTGAATGAAGGCAGCAAAGGCATTCTTCTCGGCGTCGGTGACCCAGTACGGGACCTGCCGCATGAGTTTCGCGGTGATCTCCCCGGTGGTGCTGTCGAGGTCGCTGCCTACTGCGCCGGCGCGCTGGCCGTGACCGGGCCTGCATATTCTCAGGATCCCGGATACGCACGGACGCTGGCGACCGACGCCCGCATCGCCGACTGGCCCCTGGTATTTCTCGTCGACGATAGCCGGGTCGTGGAGCGGACGGTATCCTTCCTGTGGAGCACCTTCACACGGTTCGAACCTGCTGCAGACATCCATGCCGCTGGATCGCGCCTGCATCGCCACCATGAAATCCTCGCGGCCCCCATCGTCTTTGACTGCCGCATGAAGCCAGGATACCCTGATGAGCTGATCGCCGATCCCGATACGGTCAAAAGAGTGAGTCGGCGTTGGTCGGAATACTTCCCGGAGGGCGGCGTCGAGGGTGAAGAGGACGCTAGTGGCTATGCCGGATTCAGACAGCTGAGTTGATGCGATGAAACTTTCCCTGTCGACACGTGTCGCCGAGAGTTTCAGCGACAAGCGAGAGGCGACGGTCGATCTGGAAGACCTCGCAGAGATCGCCGAGCGCGAGGGCTACTACGCCCTGTGTATGCGGGCCTCACAGGTAGGTGTGGATGACAGCCGCGACAAGGTTCGCACCGCAGCGGCCACGCTGGCTGCGCACAATCTCGCGGTGTCGATGGTGACCGGGGATTTTGCCATTCCGGAAAACTCGAAGGAGGGGCCGGCGGCCCTGCGCAACATCGAGGCGTATCTGGACCTGGCCGATGATCTCGATTGCGACCTGCTGCGCATCTGCATGAAGACCGCAGATGACATTGAGTGGGCCCGCACAGCGGCCGACATCGCCCAGGAGCGGGGCATGCGCGTCGCCCACCAGAGTCACACGCAATCACTGTTCGAGACTGTGGATGAGACGCTGGAAGTGCTGCGCAGCGTCGGTCGGTCAAACTTCGGTCTCATCTATGAACCAGCAAACCTCGAACTCTGTGGGCAGCCGTACGCCGGTGAAACACTGGAAGCCCTGTATCCCTGGATCTTCAACGTCTACCTGCAGAATCAACGCATCAGCGTCAACGGTGCGGACAGCGTGCGCACGTGGTGTCGGGGCGCCGTTCGCTTCGATCAGTGTCCCCTGTGGGAGGAGGGCAGCCTTGATGTAGCTCGCATTCTCGATGAGTTGGATCGACAGGGATACAACGGCTACATCACGGTACATCAGGCGTCCGCAGGGCTGGGTGGCGCAGAAGAGGCGACGAGACGGTCTGCACGCGCCCTGCGCGACATCGGTCCATTTGAAGACAGGAGAGCGCCCTATGAATCCGGATGATCTCGCCTTCACGCCTCTGCATGAGCAGGCTCGCCTCATCGCTCGCCGCGAACTCTCACCGGTGGAGCTTACCAGGACGTATCTCGATCGGATCAGCACGCACAACGAGACGCTTTGTGCGTACATGACCGTCACGGAGGATCGGGCAATGTCCATGGCGCAGGCGGCAGAGACGGCGCTGGCCGGGGGGGATCACCGCGGACCCTTGCATGGGATCCCTGTCGCTCTGAAGGACCTGTTCGATGTCGAGGGGCTGATTACGACAGGCGGCTCCATCCTCCTGCATGACAATGTGGCCCAACGAAACGCCACGGTTGCGCGCCGCCTGTTCGAAGCGGGTGCCGTCCTGCTTGGCAAGACACACATGGTTGAGTTTGCCTTTGGCGGCGCCGGCATCAACCACCACTACGGGACTCCGTGGAATCCGTGGGATCTCGAGGTGCACAGACTGCCGGGAGGATCGAGCAGCGGCTCTGCCGTCGCTGTTGCCGCTGGCCTCGCCTCCATCGCTCTGGGCAGTGATACGGGTGGGTCCGTACGGGTCCCGTCCTCGTTCTGTGGTCTTGTCGGACTCAAGCCGACCTTTGGCCGAGTCAGTTGTGCCGGAGCTCTGCCCCTGGACCCGACCCTTGACTCCATTGGCCCCATGGCACGGTGCGTCACGGATGCCGCACTGCTGTACAACATCATTGCCGGCGCCGATCCATACGACGGCGGCACGTGGAGCGCACCACCTTTCGTTCCCGTCGAAGATGTGGAAGCCGAGATCAGCGGCACGCGCCTGTGTATCCCACGGGAGTATTTCTGGGATGACGTGGAGCCTGAGGTAGAATCCGCCGTACGGGCGACGGCACGAGTGTTTGCCGAACTGGGTGCTTATGTCGACGAAGTAACATTGGATCCGCTGAATCGCCTCGCCGAACTGCGGGCCTTCAAGAATCTGACAGCCGTGGAAACCTGCGTCAGTTACGGCTCCCTGCTGCAGCAGTGCGGCGAGGACTTCGACCCGATCGTGCGCCAGCGTATGGTGGCTGGCTTTGATGTTTCTGCCGTAGAGTATCTGACAGCCAAACGGTTCCGCGATGTGCTGCAACACGATGCCGCTCGCGCCATGGCCGACATCGATGTGCTGCTCGTGCCAACAACACCTTTTGCGGCGCCAGCGGTGGATGACTGCGACGACAGCGGCCCGGAATACCAACGGGTGAATGGTATGTGTCTGCGCAACACGGCGGCAGCCAACCTACTGGGTCTGTGCGCGATTTCCCTGCCGTGCGGTTTTACCGAGGATGGACTGCCCATCGGCCTGATGTTGATCGGTCGCCCGTACGAGGAAGCCCGGCTCCTGCAGTTGGCACGGGCGTACGAGGCCACCACGGAGTGGCATTTGACCCGGCCGGACCTGTCTGCCTTCGGTTAGTCCGTCTTGCGCATGCTCACAGACGCAGGTAACTTTACCGGTCTGATTTTGCTCCCATCGTCTAACGGTTAGGACACCAGATTTTCATTCTGGCGACCGGGGTTC
>ERZ890510.765-NODE-765-length-23727-cov-21.416737_pt1 | contig 23727 bp, 20 predicted proteins | sample MGYA00521265_ERZ890510 | MGnify/ENA primary metagenome ERZ890510 (study PRJEB32303, sample SAMEA104408624) | aquatic metagenome | biome: Brackish water; feature: Chemocline; material: water | place: Baltic Sea | collected 2014-10-26T21:54:00 | depth 110 m ...
CCTGCCGCACCCATCGACACCACCACTCAGGCAGCGTTGACGTAGAAGATACAAGTGTCATGGTGGTCCACAGCCTGTAAAAATTTCGAATCGTCAACACTCGGAGCCCCGGCGTCGCGTCCCCGAGCAACCGCCGGGGGATGGCAGACTGTTCTGGGAGCGGGCGCTCAAGTGGGCGGGGGGGGGCTTTGTGGTGTTGACTCTGGCGCTGTTCGTTTACTTGGTGATATTTGGACTTGAGTCTGACTTGACCGATGCACAAGTGACTCAAACGCAGGTTGCCCGAAACTCAGACGACTAATGGCGCTTAGCAGCCTGAAGGTGATTAACCGTCGACTACTTTTTCGACTTCTTGCGTGAGATCGGTGATTTCACCCGAACCTGTTAGGTCGATACGACCGGCTACGACGGCTTTGAGGGTTTCGATTACTAGCGGTCGCTCACGTAAAAGTCCCGCTTCTCGAATTGCTTTGAACAGATGTAATTCTTCGCCGGGATTTTCTTTCAGGTCGGCAACATCGGCGTTGGCGACTTCGTTCCAGAATGGCGTGAATTTTCCACCTTTTACAGAGAACTTTGTCGTCGATAGAACTGGGCCTTCGTCGACATATTCAGTCGATACATGGATCATCGCTCCCGTTTCATCAAGTCCTTCGGAGATCACGTCCCACACCGCTTGTTGCCATATGCCTATCGTTCCGCCTGGAAGGGCAGGGTGAAGGTTCAGCGTGAGGTACTCAGAGCAGAGCAGCGGTGCGATGAGCATGTAACCCGCTTGCACGGCAATATCGGCGCTGTGCGGGCGAAGTAGCTCGATTGCGGCACGATCAAAATCTTCTCTGAGTTCCGTCCAAGGCCGATTGTCGTTCGCTCGTCGGAAATCTCGAGATGACAGGCTGACCAGCGGAATACCGTGCGCTTCAACGAGTTCCATGAATCGATCAGTCTGCTTTGTCTGGCCTTTAACCCGGTTAACGAACACAAACGCTAGTTCAGCGTTGAGATCGTCGGTGCCGATGGCATCGAGTGCAGCCTTTAGTAGACCGTACGATCCTTCGCCTCTTCCGGTGGAAAACCAACCGACCTTGAGAGGGGCTTTGCTGCCCGCATTGCCGTTTGGGGTCACCGGCTAAGCGTCCACGTCGTCTGAATCATCGGAATCGTCTGGTGCAGGTACGAGGTTCATCTGTTCAGCGAAGTTTGCCTGCAATCGAGTGATCTTCAATTCTGAGGATGAGAGGATTTCGTTGCACTTGGATGCAAGCTTCATACCTGACTCAAACAGTTTGGTCGCTTCGTCTAGAGACAGTCCACCAGTTTCGAGCTTGCGCACGACTTCTTCGAGCTGAGAAAACGAGTTCTCAAACGACTTGGCTGGTGGTTTTGAATCTGAAGTTTTTGGCGAATCTGCCATGACTGTTCCGTTTGCGTAGGATTAATTGTGCTTTTGTTGATTGTATCGGCTGATTGGAGAAGTTGAAGTTGAGATATTTTCTTGGAGATTAAGTTATGAGTCGACTTCATCGACCGTTGTTTCGACTGACCCGTCGGCGAATGTCACTCCGAGCTTATCGCCGGCTGAGAACTGCTTGGCACTTGTGGCGGCATTTCCGTTGGCGATACGTGTGATCGTATAGCCGCGCCCTAAAATTTTTGCCGGACCAAGTGCGTTAAGCGAAGCTTCGACTGTTTCAAGTCGCTGTCTTGACGATTCGACAAGATGTTGTCCAGCGAGACGTGCTCGTGCGAGTAGATCGTCGACTCGTTGTCTCGGAAATTGCGTATCGGGCGCTCGTAGATTCATACGGTCGATAGCCATTTCGAACCTCGTGCGGCTGTCGCGCATGTTGCGACTGATAATTTCGTCGATACGACTTGTGAAGCCAGATACGTAGGCTCCGAGGTCACGTACATCAGGCGCTACGATCTCAGCTGCGGCAGAGGGCGTCGGCGCCCGACGATCGGCAACGAAGTCAGCAATCGTGGTATCGGTTTCATGTCCTATTGCGCTTATCACCGGGACGTTGCAGGCAAATATGGCTCGTGCGACGATCTCTTCGTTGAACGCCCATAGATCTTCAAGGGAACCACCGCCACGAGCGACTATGGCGACATCGATGTCGTCCATAGCATTTAGAGCTTTGAAAGCTTGGACAATTTCGGGTGCGGCCTTGTCGCCCTGAACTGATGTGGGTATGAGGATGATTTCAGCGAGCGGGTATCGACGAGTGATGACGTTGATGATGTCTTGGATCACTGCGCCGGTCGGCGATGTGATTACTGCGATTCGACTTGGAAGCTCGGGAAAAGTTCGTTTGCGATCGAGTTTGAATAGGCCCTCGGATTCGAGGCGTTTTCGCATTTCCTCGTAGGCTTGCTGGAGCGCGCCGACGCCGTCGGGTTCAACCTGATCTACGTAGTACTGAAGATCGCCACGTGCGGTGTAGATCGATATTCGTCCTCGACAGATGACTTGATTACCGTCAGCGAGGAATTGTCCGCCTCTGCCGAATCGAAACATTACGCAGCGGATGACAGATTGCTCGTCACGAAGTGCGAAGTAGTGGTGTCCTGAAGACGGGTTTCGATATCCGGAGACTTCTCCGACTACCGTGAGATCGGCGAGTCGGAGATCCGATTCAAGGCTGGCTTTCAGGTAGTCGGCAACAGCGCTTACTGTATACGCAGTTTTCTGACCTGATTGTTCGTCGCTTGAATCGTAATTACCTGTCATTGAAACATTTTTTCACAGCGGCATCGAACCTACCAGCGCGGGCGGCAGGAAAGCGGCACAGTCTGTAGTTTCCGCCGAACGTCTTTGGAGAAAGTTTGAGAGGAGAGACTGGGGCTTGTTGCCCACACTCATCGGTGCTCATTAACGTAAAAATCCTCTCCCGGTTGGAGAGAATTTAGGACCGTGCCAACAAGATTAGTCGGCGCGGCCGGTGTATTCACCGGTTGTTGAGTTAACAATGATGCGGTCGCCAGTTGATACGAACAGGGGCACATTGAGAGTCAGCCCAGTGGTTGTAGTTGCAGGCTTGTTTGCACCGCTTTGAGTATCGCCTTTAAGGCCGACTTCAGTCTGACCAATCTCGAGCGTTACAGATGGTGCAACTTGTACAGAGAGCGCTTTTCCTTCGTACATCATCACTTCGAGCGTGTCGCCTTCAGAGATGTATTTGAGGGCGTCGCCTAGTACTTCTTCAGCAATAGCGAACTGATCGAAAGTCTCGGTATCCATGAAGTTGTGCATGTCGCCGTCTGGGTAGAGGTACTGCACTTTTGGCGTTTCGACTTCGGCTCGGGTGAGCTTCTGGTTACCCGCGAGTTTGCGCTCGTAGACGTTGCCGGATTTAACCTGACGAACTTTTAGCGTGAGAGTCGGAGGAGCCTTCGGGGCCTGACGGTGTTGCCACTCGAGGATCTGGTAAACATCATCGTCGAGGATGATGGTCATATTTCGACGAATTTCGCTTGAAGAGATGGTCATCGCAGTTCCTGATGTTCCTTATCGTGGCAGACGCTGCTGCCTTACTTGTTCGTGACGCGTAACAAATATACGTGATAGAAGTGGCTAGAACTTCATTTTAGCTGCATGACTTAATACTCGAGCTTTGTCGTTCTCTAGGACTACGACGTCTTCTATGCGGACTCCGCCCCAACCGGGAATGTAAATACCTGGCTCAATCGTAAACGGCATTCCATTTTCGAGCTTACCTTTAGCGTTCGGCCCCACACCTGGGTTTTCGTGGACTTCGAGTCCAAGTCCGTGTCCAAGGCTGTGCCCGAAATCGTTTTCATGTCCTGCTTCGGTGATGATTTTCCGAGCGATAGCATCACATTCTTCACCGGTCATGCCCGCAGTGACCATGTCTATGGCGGCTAGCTGGGCGGTGAGTACGATGTCGTAAACACGCTTTACTTCGTCGTCGGCTTCGCCAAGTACGACTGTGCGAGTGAGGTCGGAGCAATAGCCCTGATACCTAGCTCCGCAGTCGAATACGATCGTTTGACCTTCTACCAGTTTACTGTCGCTCGTTGCATGGTGAGGACGAGCAGCGTTGGGCCCGATTGCAACTATGGTCTCGAACGAAATAGATTCGGCTCCACGTTCTCGGACTGCCTTTTCGAAGATCCAGGCTGCTTCTTTTTCAGTGATGCCGACTTCGAGTTGGCTTGCGGTTTCTTCAAATGCTTGGTCGCCAATATCGATGGCGCGCTGGAGCAGTTCAAGCTCATCGGCATCTTTGTAGGCTCGAAGGTCTACTCCGATTCCGGAAGTAGGCTTCAATTCGGGGTTGGCGTCATTTTCCTTGAGTGCTTTCTTGAAGCGTTCGAGGGTGCTTACAGTCATGTCGTCAGATTCAAAACCAAGTGTCTTGATATCGAATTCTTTCACCAATTTCGCAAGCCAATCGGATGGTCCACCGATACGGTCGATTCGCCATCCGGGCGCCTGCTGTTCAGCTAACTCGGTGTAGCGGAAGTCGGTGCAAATGATGGCGTCGCTCTGTGTTACCAGCAAGTACCCGGCGCTACTTACAAATCCGGAGACGTAACGCCGATTTTCACCGTTACTGATGAATATGGCGTCGAGTTCGTCTTTTGCGAGGCGTTGTCGAAGTTTTTCGACGCGCGATGGAAATCGGAAATCGCTCAATGCGAATTAGCTCCCTAGAAAATTGCGATTAGCTATTGATGACCGTTACGAGGTGATCGAGGGCGTAAATGTACCCGGAAGGACCGAATCCCGCCATCTGGCCAACAGCTTTCTCGGCGAATACGGATTCCTGACGGAATTTTTCTCGGGCGTGAATGTTCGACAGATGAACTTCGACGAACGGGAGGCCGGCGTCGAGTAATGCATCGAGAATCGAGTAGCCGACCTGAGTTAGAGCCCCAGCGTTGATGATTACGCCATCGGCTGCAGCAGATGATTCCTGAATGAAATCAACAATCGAACCCTCGTGGTTCGACTGGAAGAACTTCACGTCTACGCCGAGAGAGGATGCTTTGGTCGAGATATCGCTCTGAATGTCATCGAGAGTTTTGGTCCCGTACATCGACGCATCTCGTTTTCCGAGATTGTTTAGATTGGGTCCGTTGATGACAAGAATCGTTGATGGCAATGTTGGCTCCCCGGGTGTCGGGTCGTTAATGTTTTGCACTGTGGCACCGTGAAGATGGGCCACGATCGAAAGTTATGTACTAAGCGTACTACGAAGGTTCGTTAGATTTCTGCAAATTTCGCCTTGCTGATTTGGTAGAGCTTGCTGATCTGTTAGCTCTAGGATGCGCGCCCAAGTACACGGTGCGGGATTGTTCAGCAGATACGTGAGTGTAAATTTGCGTCGTGGCAGGACTGCTGTGACCGAGTAGATCTTGGACCACTCGTAGGTCGGCTCCGCCATCGAGTAAGTGAGTGGCAAAGCTGTGTCGCAGCGAATGGGTGTGGAAGTCTGGATCGAGCCCCGCGGCAAGGGCGTATTTTTTAACGATTCGCTGTATTGAGCGGGTTGATAGCCGACCACCGGACTGGTTCATCCACAAGGCGGTATCGGATAGTCGACTAGCAAATTTTGGTCTGACGTTGGTGAGATAGTTCTCGATCCAGGTGCTTGCGGATTTGCCGAATAGGACGATTCTAGGCTTCGAGCCTTTACCGACTACTCGGACTTCACGAATGCCTAGATCGATGTCTGTGATATCGATCGCATATGCTTCAGAAACACGAAGGCCAGCGCCATATAACAGTTCAAGAATTGCTCGATCACGGATGCCAGCGTCGGTGTTTGTGTCGGGTTCTTCTACGAGGCGATCGATTTCATAGCTAGATGCTATCGCTGGGAGCTTTTTTTCTTTCTTCGGAGCAGTCATCAGTTCCGTGTGATCTAGTTCGATCACGCTAGAGTGGCGGAGGAACTTGAAGAACGATTTGAGAGCAGAGAGTTTGCGAGACACGCTGCTTCGACTGAATCCGTTCGAGATTAGCGAGGCGAGGTAACCGCGGAGGAAAAGTCGATCTACTGTCGAAAGTTCTTCAACTTTTAGTTCGTCGAGGTATTCAACGAACGGCACGAGGTCGTTCACGTAGTTGCGGACGGTGTGACCGGCGAGTTGGCGCGTCGTGCCGATATGTTCTGCGTAGATTCGTACCAAGTTCGAAATATCAGGTACGCCAGACTGCCGCAGAGCTTGTTCCATGGCAGGTGAGGGGAGCTGCTTGGCGGTCGTCATGATCGGACCGCCAAGATCTGTTCCTTCATCGTCTCTGCATAGAGTTCTAAGCGAAGACTAGGCCTTTGCCTTAGGCTTAGCTTTCGCCTTGGCTTTTGTCTTAGTTCCAGTCTTCTTAGCAACGGCTTTCTTTTTGGGAGTTTTTCGCTTTGATGCGCGCTTTTCTTCAGCTTCGGCTGCTGCTGCAGCGGCTGCTTCTGGGTGGACGATCGAGCACTTCTCCATTGCAGTTTTCCAAGCGATCTCCCAGTTCTCTTTGACTTCGCCTGTGGCGTGTTCGCCAGGACGAGTTGAGATGGAAACGCGACATTCCGGGAATTTTCCACACGACAAGAATTTGCCGAACCTACCGGTACGGATGACGAGATCATCTCCACCTTCACATTTTTCATCGCTGACCTGAACTAACTTAGCTCGATCGACACGTTCTGCGTTTTCGGTCGTATCTGTGACCGCTTTGTCGAACGGACCGAAGAATTCCTTCAGCATTTCGACCCAGTCTTGCTTACCTTCTGCCACGGCGTCGAGTTTCGACTCCATGCCCGAAGTGAAGCCAGTGTCCATGATGTTTGGAAAGTGCTCCGACAAGAAGTCAGATACTGTTACACCCATTGGAGTTGGCTTAAATCGAGATTTATCGCGGTCGACATACTGTCTACGTTCGATTGTGCCGACAATCGACGCGTATGTGCTAGGGCGACCTATTCCCTGTTCTTCCAAAAATCGAATTAGGTTCGCTTCGGTGTAGCGAGGTGGCGGCTGCGTGAATTTCTGGTCGGCGTTCACAGTTTGCTTCTTGTGAACATCGCCTTCGTTCATCGGAGGCAACTGCCTGCTGTCTTCGTCTTCAGCGTCTTCGTCTTTGGTCTCGATATAGAGCTTCCGGTAGCCATCGAACTTGATGACGGAACCGGTTGCACGGACGGTGTATTCGTTGCCGTTAGGAGCGGTCGCGGTGATATCGACTCCGGTGTTGTCGACGATAGCATCGGCCATCTGACTGGCGATAGTTCGCTTCCAGATCATCGTGTAGAGACGTAGCTGTTCACTCGACAGGAATGGAGCCACCTTTTCAGGTGTGTTTGATGCAGATGTTGGGCGTACGGCTTCGTGAGCTTCCTGCGCCGATTTGCTTCGAGTTTTGTACTTCTTGGGACCAGTTGAGTACTCGTCGCCGTAAGTAGATTTGATGAAAGACATGGCCTCATCCAGCGCATTCTGGGCGAGGTTTACGGAGTCGGTACGCATGTAGGTGATGAGACCGACAGGTTCGGCGCTACCGATTTCCATACCTTCGTAAAGATCCTGAGCGATACGCATTGTGCGTTGAGCGCTGTATCGGAACGATCGTGCAGCCTGCTGCTGCAGCGTGCTCGTTGTGAACGGCGGGCGTGGGCGTTGCTTGGCTTCTTTGCGAATGACGTTGGCGACGGTGTATGTCGCTACTTCGAGGTCGGTCTTGATCGCCATGGCAGTCGATTCGTTATCGACGACCGGTTTGCCCTTTTGGTCGGGCACCGCTGTGAGATTGGCGTTGAATGTGAATTTGCGGGAGCCGGATTCAGTTTCGAGGTCGACTGTTATGACCCAGAACTCAACAGGATTGAACGCGTCGATTTCACGTTCGCGGTCGACGATCACTCGGAGTGCTACGGACTGCACTCGACCGGCAGATAGCCCACGCTTGACCTTGCTCCAAAGAACAGGGCTGAGTTTGTAACCAACGATTCGGTCTAGAAGTCGTCGTGCTTGCTGTGCGTTGACCAGCTCCATGTCGATATCACGAGGGTGGGCGAACGCTTCTTCGACAGCAGAGTTTGTGATTTCGTGGAACACAACCCGTTTGAGATTTTTAGCTTTGCCTAGGTCAGCAGCTTCGACGAGGTGCCATGAGATTGCTTCGCCTTCGCGGTCCGGGTCAGTTGCGAGGTAGACGGAGTCGGCTTGTTTCGCCGCTTTTTTGATTTCGGCTATGAGAGTTGCTCGCCCACGTACATTCTCGTAGGTAGGTTCAAATGTCAGATTTTCAACATCGACACCTAGTTTGCTTTTGGGTAGGTCACGAACGTGCCCCATCGAAGCCTTGACGACGTATTTGTCGCCAAGAAATCGGCCTACAGTTCGGGCCTTCGCCGGTGATTCGACGATGACAAGATCACGCTTTGACGTTTTCGCCAACTGTTTATTCCCTCATTTAGGTGGTTGCCATTTTTCATGACGATACCACCGGACGTTCTTTATCAGCAATGAACTGCATCGAACCGACCTGACGGGCATTGCCCCTCAGCTCTAACGTCACCAAAACGGAGCTTACGGCTGATGCAGCCTCGCCCAGCGTCCGGGTGATGTCGTCGACGTGCATCGGCTCCTTTGATTTTTCAAGAAGATCGATAACACGACGTTCGATACTTAACACATTGTTCTCACGCGAGAGGTTGTCAAGCGCGTTTTCGCCAAACGCAGCACCTTTCTCGGGCGAACCTTGAAAATCCGGCTGCACGACGGAGGACGATTGTACAGACTGGCTCTCAATATTGAGATCTTCGAGGATATCGTCGGCTGTAGTCGTTAGCTTTGCACCTTGCTCAAGCGCCCATTTGACGGTAAGCATGGCGCCACTTTTGAATGCCGCCTCGACCACGAGGACGCCCTGGCACAGGCCGCTGATGACTCTGTTTCGCCGGGGGAAGTGCTGCGGTAGGGCGCTTACTCCGGTAGGGTATTCGGTCAAGAGTGCCCCGTTATCAGCGATCTTTTCTGCCATCGGGATATTACGTTGTGGGTACAGCCGGTCGAGTCCTGAGCCAAGAATCGCCATGGTTCGCCCACCCGCTTCGAGTGCGGATCGGTGAGCGGCAGAGTCTATCCCGCGTACCAGACCCGACACGATAGTTACGCCTGCCCTCGCAAGGTCGTATGAAATCCGCCGTGTTATTTCGAGTCCGTAGGGAGTTGCGTCACGAGAGCCCGCAATGGCAATCGCTGGTTCGTCGGCGGCAAGCATCTGGCCTTTGACGTAGATCACGCTCGGAGCGGCCGGAGTCTCTGCCAACTGAGCAGGGTACTCAGGGTGGCGAAGGTGATACGGCTGAATGCCGAGTCGAGCTATTTCAGCCAATACCTCGTCAGGCTCGTTCTCATCGCTAAACAGTTCTGCTTCGCCCGCTGCTTTTCGTTAGACTCCAGCGGCTACGAGATCCGAAAGGGGGGCACGCCAAGCGTCTTCGAGGTTCCCGAAGCGTGATTCGAGTTTTGTAAATGTTGCTGGACCAATTCCAGAGATTTGGTGGAAAGCGACCCAGTACTTCAAGTCATTCATTTGGTGAATGATTACTTAAACAAAGGTGTTCTGGCAAATTGAGTTGTCACATTGCGTGGCTCCGAACCTCAGCGACCAAGTCGTCTGGCGACGCCCGGAGCCGACGATCCTCCCCCCGGATCGGGGGATTTAGAGGGGGAGATTGCAGCTCGCTACCAAGTCGTTAGACGACTCTCAGAGCTAAACGCAAGAATATGGCGGAGAGGACAGGATTCGAACCTGCGGTGAATTTGCACCCACACACGCTTTCCAAGCGTGCCCATTAAACCGCTCTGGCACCTCTCCGCTGCATCGTTTTAGACCGATTTAATTCGGTCTTCGCTCATCGGTGTTGGAAGGCGGCGGACCAACTCCGATGTAAATATGGCGGAGAGAGCGGGATTCGAACCCGCGATATGCGGATGCATATACCGGTTTTCGAGACCGGCGCCTTCAGCCACTCAGCCATCTCTCCGAACTCATCAACTATAACAATCGAAGTGGCTCTTTCGGTGCGCCATTTTGGAGAAATATTGCGAATTTGCCTGAAGTAATCGCAACTACACGTATACGGAATTATTGACGCATAATAATTTCAATCCATACGATTGGATCAGCTGTCGACGTATCTTCATGCCCTTTATTCGGGCAAATAGGGTCGGCTGTGGTGCTTGTTCGCATTAAATTTTAATTGAACGACACTGTTTTACGCACGCTCTACGGTGCTTATCAAAGGTGATCGATAGTTGACGACTGCCGGAATAATCCTCGCTGCCGGTAAGGGCACGCGAATGAAATCTAACCTCCCCAAGATGCTGCATAAGGTTGCTGGGGTGGCACTGGTGGGGCACGTGGTGCGCATTATGCGGATTGCGGGTATCGAAGATATCAACGTAGTCGTTTCGAGCGATATTGCCGATTCTGCGGAACTTCATGAGCCATTATTGCCCGGTGTCAGGATTTCAGTACAAGCAGAGCAACTGGGCACTGCCGACGCACTTCAGGCGGCTCGATCGGCTGTCGCAAGTGCCGACACGATCGTTGTCGCTCCGGCTGACATGATTCTCGTAGCAGGCGAGCTTGTACGACAGATGATCGATCAACACATTTCATCAGATTCGCTCGCGACTGTTCTTGGCGCAAGAGTTGACGACCCGGCTGGTATGGGGCGGATACAGCTGGATGATTCAGGTCGGCCGTCGGCAATTTTGGAAGAGCATGAGGCCGGTGAGCAACTTTTACATAGCAAGTTGATCAATACGGCCTGGTACTGCTTCGACAATCGTTGGATTTGGGATGAACTCGATAAGGTGAACGCTGCCGATACTGGCGAGTTTTACTTACCAAGAGTCATAGCTGCTGCTGCCTCGGAAGATCGCTCAGGGGTCGTCGTTTCGAACGACCCGGACACCGGGCTTGGCGTAAATGATAGAGTTCAACTGTCGAGAGTCGAATCGATCATGCGCAAACGAACGAACGAGGCACATATGGCGAGTGGCGTTACGATTAGTGACCCCGCAGCCACTTATATAGATATTGATGTGGAGATTGGTGCCGATACGACTGTCGGACCGGGCTCTCACATAGGAACGCAATCGATAATTGGCTCAGGCGTGGTCATCGGTCCAAATACGCAAATTACTGGCAGCCGGGTTGGTGACAACGCGATCATCGATGGAGCACGCGTGTTCGATTCAATCGTGGGCGAAGGCGCTAGTGTCGGTTCTAATGCGCTGCTTCGTCATGGGGCTGAACTGAAACCAAGATCAAAGATCGGCAATCTAGCCGAGATCAAGAATTCCGTTATTGGAAGTGGCTCCAGCGTTTCGCATTTTAGTTACGTTGGTGACACCGTTGTTGGCGAAAATGTGAATATTGGTGCTGGGACGATTACCTGCAATTACGATGGAAAAGATAAGCATCGTACGGTGATTAAAGACGATGTATTAATTGGATCGAGCACTATGCTGATAGCTCCGGTCACTATCGGAAAAGCAGCTCGTACTGGTGCAGGTTCTGTCGTACGTTCCGACGTTATGGCAGGCGACACAGTAGCCGGAGTGCCGGCGAAATCTATAAAATCTAAGTGATCAAATTATGTTTCGAGTAAAAGACGAGACAGAAATATAAAGGAATGACCAAAAATACCGAAGACCCCGATAGTACGGGGCAACCTCCAGATACGGACCAGCGGCGGACCGGGTTTGAGGTGATCGCCTAGTGTCAGCTGAACTGCTAGCCCTGCTGGCTCTTGTTATTTCTGGAAGCGTTTTCTTCCTCACTGCCATAGCGATATCTTCGCTCGGTACGCGTATCAGTCCGATGCCTGCTGCCATTCGACATCCTGGTTCAAACGGTAATGGTGATGCCGAACACTATCACGACCACGGATTTTCGGGTCGGCTCAGTGCTGAAGCAAGTCTTATAGGCAGAAGCTTGCAAGCTGCATCACTCATGGCATCTGCGCTCGCGGTGTTCGCTATCTTTCAATCAGGTACTGGCTTGGCCGGATCTGGATACGAAGTCGCCCTGAGCGGGGTGCTTACGGCGGCTGGCGCAATAGTTGTGCAGCTAATTGCATCTGGTCTTTCAGGTTACCGGCGCAACTGGTCTCGGACAATTAGCCGACCGACCGGCACGCTCCTGAGATGGAGTAGCCTGGTGCCAGGTATTTCGCACATTGTAGATTTTTCACTGTCTCGTGGGCAGGGCGATGACGCCGTTGGAGAAGACGTATCGGCGGCACTTCAGGAGAGTTTAGATTTCCTCGAAGAATCGGTCATACCCGCAGATCAGAACGAACTTCGAATGATTCGCGGAATACTGCGAATGGATACCGTGAAAGTTCGAGAGATCATGGTTCCTCGCGTGGATATGAATTCTGCTTCAGCGTCAGCCACTATCGGAGCGGTTGCCGATCTTATGTCGGTTGGTGGTCACAGCAAGATACCTGTGTACAACGAGAGCATCGATTCGATCGCCGGAGTGGTTTTCGCCCGAGATGTTCTTTCTGCACTGGACAACGACGCCAATCCTGAAGATCAAGTAGCAAGCCTCGCACGACCTGCCCTGCACGTTCCAGAGTCGCAAAGCCTTGAAAGGCTGTTAAGGCAGCTTCAGGAGCACCGTACAGGGCTCGCGATTGTGATTGATGAGTACGGTGGCGTTTCTGGATTGGTGACGGTTACAGACCTTATTGAAGAGATTGTTGGTGAGCTGATCGACGAATTCGACGTTGATGGCCCTGAGGTGGAGGTTGCAGACTCAAAAGAGATGTTCGCCGACGCTGGTGCTTCAATCGACATAATGAACCAGACTCTCGGAACTTCGATTATTCCTGATGGCTTCGATACGGTCGGTGGTCTGGTATTCCGTGAACTTGGGAAGATGCCTTCTCCTGGTGACATGGTATCGGCCGAAGGCGTGATCATTACGGTGCAGTCGGTGATCGGCCGTCGGATACTGCGAGTAAAGATCGAGCGCGCTGAATCGTAAGCCGCCCGCACCGGTCGGCCTGAAAGGCTGTGCAGTTTCGCTGAGCGTGTTGAACTACGGGTGTAGGCGATAGATGGCGATTGGTACGCCCTCGATGCCATCAGTAAGCTCTTCGACCAACTGCCAGCCGTGCGACTCGTAGAAATTTCTCGCCCTGACGTTCGCTGCGATAACTCCAAGTTCTACATTCTTGAACCCTCGTTCTTTGATGAATGTGATGGCTTGTTTCATTAGTAGGCTGCCGATGCCAAAACCCGTTGTGTCGGGGGCTACGTGCATGCCATTAAGCTGTGCATCGAAATCGTTTGAATCAAGTGAAGAGACTCGAACTGTCCCAACGATTTCACCATTGTTCTCTGCTAGGAATACTCGTGTGTCGGAGGATTCGGTAGCCAGTAATTCCTTCCACTTCGACTGGTACTCGTTCAGATCACGAGAGCCGACCCAGTCGGACGACGCGAACGGTGCGAAAGAGATCGTGTGACTACTGAAGATGAGGGCAGCTACAGATTTGCAGTCTTCTGGTAGTGCTGTTCTGACTCGTATTGGTCGTGTCTGCATGGTCTCGGGTCGCTGATTCATAACGGTGGTGTCATAGGTTAAACAAAAACGCCCCGGCTTTCACCGGGGCGTTTTTCGAATCTCTAGATTCAGGTGTTATCCAGCTACCTTGTCAACAAGGATGAATGCCGAAGCACCACGGTTGCCTTGGTCGCCCTCAGCGGTGACGGTAAATACCTCACCCGCTGGGAATCCACCACCGGTACCACCGACCTGGATTTCCAGATCAACAGTAACCTCGAATGCGCCGTGGTCGTTTGCGACCGCGTCACCTAAGAGGAATGGGAATTTACCTGGCTTAGACGAAACTGAGATGCTCTCGCCAGCTTTGAATCCACCACCAATTACGGTGATCGATGCAGCGCCACCAGTGATCTCAGCCGCACCGGTCGAAGGACCGCTAGCGTCGAAGACAACAATTCCTGCAATGTGTGTTGTACCGTCAGCGCCTGCAGCGCCGTCAGCGCCTGCAGGTCCTGGCACAACTGAGTCCGCACCAGGGTTACCTGGGTTACCTGGGTTACCTGGTTCACCAGCTGCACCTGCTTCACCTGGGTTACCAGGGTTACCAGGGTTACCTGGTTCACCAGCTGCACCAGGTGCACCTGAGTTACCAGGATTACCAGCTACGCCTGCAGGTCCAGCCGGACCGCGTTCACCCTGACAAGCAATTGCTGCCATGAGGGCGAACATCGTACCAATCAATAGGAAAGCCTTTAGCTTTCCGTGGAGCAGTCCTGTCATTGGGCCCCGTCCTCCGGTTCTTAATATTTGAATGTCGTGCCAAACGCTGCGGCAGAACTCATTCTGGATTCATCCACAATGAGCGTAATAGATGCGCATTACACGCGAATTACTGCAGATGCAGGTGGCATACCGGAGGTCATGTTATTAGGGCGATTTCTCTGCTGTCAAGCAATACAGGCTGGGCTTATGGGGCGTTTTGGTGTTTGGTCCGTTGGATATACGACTGTTGCTTACTATTACGGGTGTGCTGACCTTACCTAAAAGAAGGTCAGGGGAATTGGGGGCGATGTACGCGTTAATAGATGTGCTGATATGTCTAGCTTCGTGATAATCTTCTAAGGTTGTGATATCACAAGAACGAAAAACGAAGTAACTAGAGAAGAACAAATCACAGAATCCCACCTTGTATATAGGCGGGTTGCCGGCAACAGGCCGGGTATTTGCGATACGGAGAGCACCAAACTTGGATCAGTCAGAACGAAGCGCTGTAATTGAGAAGTACAGGACCCACGAAGGCGATAGTGGATCGTCAGAGGTTCAGATAGCGCTACTGACAGCTCGGATTTCCGAGCTAACGGAACACCTGCGAGAGCACAAGCACGACCACGCAAGCCGAAGAGGCCTATTGAAAATGGTCGGGCAGCGTCGCCGTCTTCTTAACTACCTTAATGATGAAGACGTAAATCGATACCGTGAGATCATCGTAAAACTCGGTCTCCGTAAGTAGAAAATCGCCCCTAAACAGGGGAGTTTTGTTCGCATGAGCCTTCCGCTACTCTCAAAAGATCAGAGTTTTGGCTCAACGGGTACTCGATTACCCGAAGCGACATTCCTGCACAGGTGTCAGTTCTATTTTTGGGACTTGGCACCGGGCGACGTCCCTGTGAATACATGTGCGTTGAAAAATAGAAACAGAATATAAAATGATTAATAATTTTGAAATGGAAATTGGCGGACGGGTGCTCAAATTCGAGCATGGCCGCGTAGCTGCCCAAGCTGGCGGCGCAGTTACAGTTCAGTACGGCGATACAATGTTGCTCGCTACTGCGACTGCCTCGAAGAAACCTCGTCCAGGCGCAGACTTCCTACCTATGACCGTCGATGTTGCCGAAAAGGCTTATGCTGGCGGCAAGCTGCCGGGTGGCTTCTTTAAGAGAGAAGGACGGCCGTCTACTGAAGCGATTCTGGCTGCCCGGATGATCGACCGACCGATTCGTCCGCTATTTTCCAAGACGATTCACAACGAAATCCAGATTATCGTAACGATACTGGCTTCCGACAAGGTGAATCCTTACCCGGCTATCGGAATCATCGGCGCTTCGGTTGCGCTGGCAATTTCCGACATCGCATTCAACGATCCGATCGGCGCTTGCGTCATCGGTCTGGTTGAAGGTGAGTTGGTGGTCAACCCTACATACGAAGAACTGCAAACAAGTGACCTCGAGTTACTGGTTGCAGGAACTGGCGAAGCCACAATGATGGTTGAGTCGGGTGGTAACTTCGTCTCCGAAGCAGTATTGCTAGATGCACTTGAGTTGGCCCAAGAGGTCAACGGTGCGATTGTAGAGCAGATCGTAGAGATTCAGGCCAAAGTCGGCAAGAAGAAGTGGGAAGCCCCTGAAGTATCTGACGAAGAGAAGGCTGCTGAGAAGGCAACCCGATCTCACGTTGGCGAAGATTTCCTGAAGGCATTGAAGTCTCCTGGAGACAAAGCTGCTCGTCAGGGTCGTATGGACGACGTGATGGACGGCACGATTGAAAAGCTTTCAGTCGACCACGATGCTGGTCATGTGAAAGCTGCTCTTTACGCTATCGAGACAGAAGCTGTACGAAGCATGATCCTCGAAGACGGCTCGCGCCCAGACGGACGTAAGCTCGATGAACTTCGTGATCTGAACTCTGAAGTTGGTTACCTGCCACGTGTTCACGGTTCAGGAATATTTACTCGTGGTGAAACCCAGATCTTGGGCGTGCTTACATTGGCTTCGGCTGGTGAGCGACAGCGCTTAGACACTTTCGGTCCAGAGAATGAAAAGCACTTCATTCATCACTACAACTTCCCTCCTTACTCAGTAGGTGAGGCAGGTAGATTCGGGTTTACTGGTCGACGTGAAATCGGTCACGGTGCGCTTGCAGAGCGTGCACTGAAGCCGGTTGTTCCAAGCCAGGCAGACTTCCCTTACACAATCCGACTCGTTTCTGAGTCGCTGGCATCGAACGGTTCAACTTCGATGGCGAGTGTCTGTGCTGGTTCGCTGGCAATGATGGACGGTGGTGTTCCGATTTCAGCTCCTGTTGCTGGTATTGCCATGGGGCTTATCACTGGCGAGAACGGCAAATACGCAGTTCTGACCGACATTCAGGGTGCTGAAGATCACTCTGGTGACATGGACTTCAAGGTTGCCGGCACGCGTGAAGGTGTTACTGCGCTTCAGATGGACATTAAGGTAAAGGGAATTACATTCGAGATCATGCGTGAGGCTCTAGAGCAGGCTCGGATTGCTCGATTGCAGATTCTCGACAATATGGAAAAGACCATCTCGACTACTCGAGATGACCTCAGTGAGTTCGCTCCTCGAATGCTTTCGCTCAAGATTCCTACCGACAAGATTGGTGCGATTATCGGCCCTGGTGGCTCGGTTATTCGTGGCATGATCGACGAATTCGGTGTGACTATCGATGTTCAGGACGACGGCACAGTTGTTGTCGGATCGCCTGACCGTGAGAACGCTGAAAGAGCCAAAGCTGCAATTACAGCTCTTACTAAGGACGTTGAGATCGGTGACAAGTACACCGGTCGAGTTGTTCGAATCATGCCATTTGGTGCGTTCGTTCAGATCCTGCCTGGTAAGGACGGAATGGTTCACATCAGTGAGCTTTCGCAGCAACGAGTTCCAGACGTTGAGTCGGTTGTCAGCATTGGCGATCAGCTTGAAGTTATGGTTATCAACATTGACGGCATGGGCCGGATCGACCTGTCGCACCGTGCGCTGCTCGAAGAGAGCAACAATAGCGGCGACAGCAGCAGCAACGGAGATGAAGACTCATCACCGCGTCCCGAGCGACGAGAATCTCGTGACGGAGACGATCGCGTCGGTGACAGTGGCCGAGGTGGCGATCGAGGTCCTCGTGGCGGTGGAGACCGCGATCGTGGCGGAGATCGTGGAGGCCGAGGTGGCGGAGGCGACCGTGGTCCACGTCGAGAGCGCAGTGATGATCGAGGACCTAGCCCAGAGCGAAGTGATCGTAATGAGGAAGGCAGCTCAGATCGTGGCCCAAGGCGTCCTACCGGTGGTTATGATGGTGGAAACCGTCGTTCAGGTCCGCCTCGACGGCGCTAATCCTTTCGCGGTAACTTCTGAAAGAAACTAAGACACGATGTCACCGGAAATAACAGTTGCAGTAAATGGCGCGCTTGGGAGGATGGGTTCAACCGTTCTCTCGGCCGCCGCCGCCGAACATGGGGTAACACCTGTGGGCGGCGCTGATATTGCAGCTTCGTCTGATTCTGTGACCATTTTCGGTACATCGATGTCGGTTCCGCTGGCTCCAAGCCTTACGGAGCTTTTCGCAATCACAAAGCCCGATGTTGTGGTCGATTTCACCAACGGTGAAGCTGCCAAAGAGTCGATACTCACTTGTATCGCCGCGGGCGTACGAGTCGTTTCTGGCTCGACAGGCCTTTCCCCTGAAGATATGGAAGAGATAAGGCAACGTTCGTCGAGCACCAGGGTTGGCGTTATATCGGCATCTAACTTTGCGTTGGGAGCCATTGTGCTGATGCACTTGGCTGGTATCGCATCCAAGTATTTCGACTACGCCGACCTCCTGGAGAGCCACCATGAGATGAAAGTCGACGCTCCTTCAGGCACTGCTCTTTCGATTGCGGAAGCGATGATCGAAGGTCGTGGTTCACGATTTGAACAAAACGTCGCCGATTTACAGACCCTACCCGGGACTCGCGGCGGTGACTTCGAGGGTATCAACGTCCACAGCGCAAGAATGCCTGGGCGTGTCGCCCGTCACGAAGTCGTGTTTGGTGCACTTGGTCAGACCCTTACGATGATCCACGATTCAGCGAATCGCGAGAGTTTCATGCCTGGCGTTATGCTGGGAGTGAAGCACGTGGTTAACGACACCGAGTTGGTTGTTGGGCTCGCAAACGTCCTTGGACTCGGTAAGTCAAAGCCGTAGCCGACATTCGCAGCTGTAAGAGCTTACGGATTGTTGGCACCCCATATTTATTATTTTCTAAACCGTAGTTAATTGCGTAAAGTCGTTTGGCGAATTGATTTGCCGACGCAGTACTTTGAGACTAAGAGATGAACAGTAACGAAATAAATATCGCCGTTGTTGGAGCCACCGGTGCAGCCGGTGGAACTGCACTTGAGCTACTTCTCGAACGGAATCACCCTGCCGACAAGATCGTGGCCATGGCATCTGAACGTTCTGCTGGCAAGAAGATTCAATACGGTGATGCTGAACTGACGATCATTCACGCAACGGTCGACGCGTTTGAAGGTGTCGACGTTGCATTGTTCGCTGCTGGCGGCTACGTAAGCCGGCGACTGGCTCATAAGGCGGTCGAAAAAGGTGTTTTCGTCATCGATAAAGGGTCGATTTTTAGAATGGACCCGACGATTCCCTTGGTCGTTCCTGAAGTTAACGGCGATGACATTGAGTGGCACCCCGGAATCGTTTCGACTCCGAACTGCACGAGCACTCCACTTGTGATGGTTCTCGATGCGTTACGCAAACTATCTCCGATTACAGCGGTTACCGTGGCGACTTACCAGTCGGTAACTGGGACAGGCGTTGCAGCCAATGAAGAGTTACTCGAGCAGTCAAGAGCCGCTCTGGCAGGCGAAAAATCTGTGCCGAAGGTTTACCCGCACCAGATCGCTTTTAATGTGCTTCCACACGTGGATGACTTCCTTGAGGACGGTTACACGAAGGAAGAACAGAAAATGTTGAATGAGTCACGCAAGATATTGCACGATGATTCTCTGCGTGTATCGGCAACGTGCGTGCGCGTTCCAGTTGAGATTTCGCATAGTGAATCGGTGCAGATCGAATTTGAATCAAGCGTCGACGTAGCAGATGCAAAGCGTGTTCTTTCAGAGTATGACGGCATGATTGTTGTAGACGATCCTAGTAAGAATGAATATCCTACGCCGCTGAGTGCTACGGGACGTGATGAAGTTCTGGTTGGGCGAATTCGAAAAGATATTGCTCATGAGAATGGAATTGCACTGTGGCTGGCATGTGACAACTTGCGCAAAGGCGCCGCTCTGAACGCGCTTCAGATCATGGACGAAGCACTTCGTCGAGATGCTTTCAAGCCCGCGGCTCAACGTATGGCAAAATAACCGACTATTAAATAATCGATATTTCGTAACAATCAGACAGTAACCGACGAGAGGTCGGTCAATCATGGCAGAACTAGGGCGACTTTTAACGGCAATGGTCACTCCCTTCAATGAAGAGGGCGATGTCGACTACGCACGAGCACGTGAATTGGCGAAGGCGTTGCTCAAGTCGGGTTCAGACGGGCTTGTCATCGGTGGAACCACTGGTGAAGCCCCGGCGATGAGCGACGACGAGCTGTTACGGCTGTTTGGCGAAGTCAAAGAGGCCATCGGTGAAGATGGCGCTGTGATTGCCGGAACTACGAACAACAACACTCGTGGTTCGATCGCTTTGTCACAAGCGGCTGAAAAAGCCGGTGTCGACGGACTGTTGTTGACTGTTCCGGCTTACAACAAGCCAACTATGGGCGGTTTGTACCAGCACTTCACTGCAATCGCTGATTCAGTTTCGATCCCTGGAATTCTCTACAACGTTCCATCGCGGACTGCTCTGAACATGGATGCAGCAACTACTTTGCGCCTTGCAGAAGTGCCGAACATTGTTGGTGTTAAAGAAGCATCGAGCGATCCGGATCAGATCGCATATGTGATCAAAGATTCGCCAGAAGGCTTCAAGGTGTGGAGTGGAAACGACAATGAGATTTTGTCGACTATGGCAGTGGGTGGCTACGGAATTGTGAGCGTAGCTGGAAATATCATCAGTGGTCAAATTCAGAAGATGATAGGGCTGATGCTCGAAGGTGACGTCGAGGCTGCTGCCGTTGAGCACCTTAGGCTGCTGCCAATATTTAACGCGTTGTTCTACATCACGAACCCGATTCCCGTCCGATACGCCATGAATCGCTCTGGCTTCAACGTAGGCCCTGCAAGGCTGCCTATGGTTCCTGATCAGGGTGAGCTGGACGCATTCAGCGCCAAATTCGATCCGATAATGGATCAGTACGCTATCGATTTAGCTGAGTAGACCCAATTTTCAACGTTGGATCTATGAAACGTTGGCATGGTGAATGCGGTACTTTATACCGTATTCGTACTGTGTGACGAACGCCCTGAAGCAAGTCTTGTGGCATCCTGACGAAACCGGAGTGTGTCGCTCCGGTTTAATAGGGATTGTTCGTTTGGGTAAAAAACGTAAAAGTATTGTGGTGATCGGTGGAGGAAGCGGTTCCGCTGTGGCTCTAAGCGGTCTCAAATCATACGATGTTGATCTAACAGCGGTCGTAACTATGTTCGATAGTGGCGGCAGCACAGGCATTCTTCGCGAAGAGTTTGGCTATCCGCCATTGGGTGACATTCGCAAGTGCCTAGTGGCGTTGAGCGACAAAGGCAACAATCAAATAGTAGCGCTCAACAGTGCTCTCGACTTCCGGTTTGGTGCAGAATCTAGTCTTAAAGGGCACAGCGTTGGTAATCTGGTGTTGGCAGCCTTAACAACCGTTTATAGCGGCGTTCAAGGAGCTATAGACGAGCTATCGAGGATGATGCAGCTCGAAGGTCAGGTTGTACCTGTGACGCTTGATGAAGCGCATCTATGTGCCCGGCTAATTGACGGACAAGTGATTCTCACCGAATCAGCCATCGATCTTCGAGGCGCAAATGGTCCCGGGATTAGCGAAGTATTTTTAGACAGTGAAGTTTCGGCCAATGACCGCGCCTTACAAGCGATCAGGGAAGCAGATGCAATTCTGCTGGGGCCGGGAGACCTGTACACGAGTGTGATTCCTAATCTACTTGTACAAGAGGTTCGTGATGCCATTCGAGACACTCGTTCTCCGGTTATATATGCTTGCAACTTGATGACCAAGTTGGGTGAAACCGCCGGCTACGGCGCCTCGACATTCGCGTCGGAGCTCGTTAGGTACCTAGGAGGCCGTAAACTCGACTATTTGCTGGTGAATAACACAACTTTCACGCCCGACGTTTTGGACGTTTATGCTGTTGAGGGTGCGCAACCCGTTGAGCTTGATAATGGGGCCACTGAGAAATTTGCTCACGAGATTCTTGTGAGCGATCTGGTGTACATTGACGGGTTGATGGTGAGACACCATTCCGAGCGATTAGCTGGAATGGTAATGGCGACCATTGAACAGCCTGTGAAGAACCCACTGAGCACCGGACTGGAATAGTCCGGCACTCAGCGTGAATTGTTCCAATGGTCCTAGCCGATCAGGTCTTCGATGACAAGCGTCTCATCGCGATGTGGTCCGGTCGAAACGATCTTAATCGGCACTCCGATGACTTCCTCAAGCTTGTTTAAATAAGCCTTGGCGCCGTCGTTGATTTGGCTTGGTTTCGTAATTGACCGAGTCGATTCGGTCCAACCTGGAACAGATTCGTAAATTGGTTTTGCTCGTTCGAGCCTCGCCGCGTCAATCGGAAACTGGTCAGTGCGCTTGCCGTCTAGTTCGTAAGCGACACAAATCTTTATCTCGTCCCAGCCATCGAGTGTGTCCAGGCGGGTGACTATCAGGCCGTCGAAACCGTTCACACGGGCGGAGTACTTCGCTGCAACACCGTCGAACCAGCCGATTCGGCGGGCCCTTCCAGTTGTCACTCCGAATTCGCCTGCCATTTCGCGTATACGGTCGGCTTCTGCACCGTGGATTTCTGTGGGGAATGGACCTGCACCGACTCTGGTGCAATATGCCTTGAACACCCCAGCAACTCCACCGTACGACCGAGGACCCATGCCCAGACCAGTTAGAGTTCCTCCAACTGTAGGGTTTGAGCTCGTTACGTACGGATATGTTCCATGGTCAAGATCGAGTAGCGCACCTTGTGCGCCTTCGACTATGACGTTCTCGCCATTATCGAGAGCATCGGCGACCAAGTTTTCTACTGGGCGAATGTACTCCGCCAGCTCGGTTGCCCATTTTTTCGTCAGCGCAATAATATCTTCAATGTCGACTGGGTTACCACCGTAAATTTTGGTGATGATTTCGTTTTTGAACGCTACGATCTCAGGGAGCCGAAGTGCAAGCTCTTCTGGGTCGAGCAGCTCGCCCACCCGTAGGCCTTGCCTTGCAACTTTGTCGACATAGGCGGGTCCGACGCCTCGGCCTGTCGTGCCGATCGCTGCGTCACCGCGCTTGGCTTCCTCGAGTCGGTCGAGAACCACGTGGTACGGCATGATGAGATGAGCACGATCGCTTACAGCCAGTCGTGACGGGTCTAGATTATTCTCGCCAATTTCTTTCAGCAGAACTTCTGGATCAACGACCACACCGTTTCCGATTACGTTCATTGTGTGAGGCCAGCAAATTCCTGACGGCACGAGATGAAGCTTAAAAGTACCAGCGTCGTTTATGACAGTGTGTCCGGCGTTATTGCCGCCGGAGTAGCGTGCGATGATCGCAGCTTTTTCGGCAAGGAAATCAATGATCTTGCCTTTGCCTTCGTCGCCCCACTGGGCGCCAATGACGGCGTATGCCGGCATTTCGAACTCCCTTGTTACGCGCCGCTGGTCCGCAAAAATAGCCATTGTTAGGTGGCGAACGGACCAGCAAATTTATGCAACAGGTTGTTGCCGACGAAGTATATCAGGCAAATAGTAGTCAACTCGCGTGCGCGGGTGGGTGCGTGCGAATGCTCGCACGTGTGTGCGTGTGCGGCAGCAAGCAAGCAAGACTGCATTGAGAGGATTCATGGGTGGGGAAGTCGTTCTCATATGGTGCGCTGTGGACGGTGAATAACGATAATCCTATTTGTGAGCGCTATGAAAATATTGCCAAATAATCGATTGATCGGGCTATTGCTAAATCTAACGATCTCTGGGCGTCAGAAGGGTTGTTATTACCCGGCGATAACGTGGCCCCTGAACGGGTCTGGAATTTCTGTGTGGAAATTCGTCATGTTGTTGTTGACTCTCTGGAAAATTGCGTTGTAAGGTTATTCTTACGCCCAAACGCAAGCCTCGCTTGTAGGGCTTCTCCGACCGCCTCAAAGCGGTCGTTATATGTACATTTACAACCGAACAGTGGATTCCGCATTCTCCGAGACCAGGTAGATGATTCCTTA
>ERZ890510.767-NODE-767-length-23681-cov-5.222890_pt1 | contig 23681 bp, 20 predicted proteins | sample MGYA00521265_ERZ890510 | MGnify/ENA primary metagenome ERZ890510 (study PRJEB32303, sample SAMEA104408624) | aquatic metagenome | biome: Brackish water; feature: Chemocline; material: water | place: Baltic Sea | collected 2014-10-26T21:54:00 | depth 110 m ...
GCCGCCGGCGGGGTGCTGTTCATGGCTTTTCCCACCCTCTACGCGTCGATTTTCAGTGGCTTCTACCTGCCCCTCATGCTGGTTCTCTGGCTGTTCATCGGCCGCGGCATGAGCATCGAGCTGCGGCACCAGCTCGACAATGATCTCTGGCACAGATTCTGGGACGGGGCCTTCGGTGTCTGCAGCCTGCTGCTGGCGCTGATTTTCGGTATCGCCCTCGGCAACATCCTGCGCGGGGTCAATCTTGGCGGCGTCGAGTCCGGCGTCTCGCTCTACGAGCCGGTGTTCTTCTTCTCGCCTCTGTGGACGGAATTTATCCGCCCCGAAAACCCGGGGATCATCGACTGGTTCAGTCTGCTGGTGGGGGTCCTCACCGTGTTGACACTGGCCATGCACGGCGGCAACTGGATCATCCTGAAGATTGACAGCCAGTTCACCCACGTCGTGCGGCGCTTCAACCTGAAGATGACGGTGTTGCTGGTGCCTCTGATGGTTGGCTCGTTGTTTGCCGTGGCGTACGTGAATGAGGGCATCCACGCCCGCTTCAGCGGGGATCTGCGGCTGGCTCTGATCCCATTGCTGGGGCTGACGGCACTGCTGGCGAATCTGCTGTTCCTCGTGCGCCGCAACGAAGTCGGCGCCTTCGTTGCTTCAAGCCTGTTCATTGCCGGCATGTTTGTCGCCGCCGTTGTGGGTATGTATCCGGTCGTGCTGCCGAGTACGAACACGGTGCATCCGTCCCTTACCCTGTTCACTACGGCGGCGCCAGCGTACTCCCTGCACTTGGGCATCCGCTGGTGGGTCCTGGCAATGCTGTTGGTGGCGATCTACTCCGGCGTCATCCACTGGCTGCATCGTGGCAAGATCGCCAGTGACGAGATGACCCTCACAGGGTATCACTAGAGGGGCGTATCTCGTCCGGAACTCAGTGCACGTCGTCGAAGATCTGCACTGCCACCAGGTCCCCGGCGGCGACAGCCCGTTCCGGCTCGAGCACGACAAAACCGTTGGCACCGAGCATGGACGTCATCATGTGTGATCCCTGGGCGCTGTGCCGGGTGCTGGCCGTCAGACAACCCTCGTTGTTGAGGCGCAAGCGGGCGCGCAGGTAGTTGCGGCGGTCGTCATCATTGACCAGATCGTGCTCGATGCGCGCCGTGCTTTGCGGCAGAGCCCAGGTCGCCTCGGGATAACCGCTGACCTTGCGGATGGCGGGGCGGACGAACTGCAGAAACGACACCAGGCTGGAGACCGGGTTGCCGGGCAGGCCGAAGTAGGGGGTGCCCTGCAGCAGGCAGAAGTAGAGCGGCTTGCCCGGTTTCATGGCCACTCGCCAGAGCACCTCTTCGGCGCCCAGATCCGTGAGGACTTTCTTCACATAATCGTAGTTGCCGACACTGACACCCCCGGAGGAGACGATGAAGTCGCAGCCCATGGCGGCCTCGATCGAGTCGCGGATCGCTGTTTCGTCGTCGGCGGCGGTGGGCAACAACACCGGGTCAGCACCACAGGCGCGGGCGATGGCGCCAAGAGCCGGCGAGTTGCTGTTGACGATCTGCCCTGGACCACGAAGGTCACCGATTTCGACCAGTTCATCGCCCGATGCCAGAATCGCCACCGTTGGCCGTCGACCGACAACGACGTAGGCCCGCTGCACGGCAGCCAGTACGCCGATTTCACCGGCACCCAGAACGGTGCCGGCCGTCATGAGGGCGGCGCCCGCTTGCATGTCCTCGCCGCGGTAGCGGACATTCTCGCCGGCTGCCTCTTCCGGTTCGAGGATGTCGACCCGATCGCCGTGATCCTGCGTGTCTTCCGAGCGGATCACGGTGTCCGCCCCATCCGGCAGCAGGGCGCCCGTCATGATGCGACTCGCCTGCCCGGCACGGAGGGTCTGCTGTGGCATCTTGCCGGCAGGGATGTCCTCGATCACCTGCAGGGTCACCGGCACGGCAGGCGTAGCGCCAACGACATCGGCGAAGCGCACGGCGAAGCCATCCATGGAAGAGTTGTCATGGGGCGGGTTGTCGAAGGGTGCCACCAGGTCAGCCGCCAGCAGGCGACCGCCCGCAGCGGTCAGAGGAATCCGTTCGGCACCGAGGGGACGGACGCGCGCCAGCACGGCGGCGAGAGCTTGTTCGACGGTGTGCATGTGGGTGGTCATGGTGCTCCGGTGGCAACGAGAAACGCCGGAGCCTGTTGGGGCCCCGGCGTCGGTATCACGGCAGCAATCTACCGCCAGGCGTCAGCTGGCCGGCGCCTGGTAGTACGGGTTCTTGCCGTTGGCGTGGTCGGTGACGTCGTAGATCGCTTCGATCTCGGGACAGGCTTCCTTGATCATCACCTCGATGCCCTGCTTGAGGGTGACATCAGCCATGCCGCAGCCCTGGCAGCCACCTTCGAGTTGCAGAAACACGGTCCTGTCGCGCAGATCGATGAGCGAGACCCGGCCGCCGTGACCGGCGACGGAGGGGTTGATCTTTTCCTCGAGCACGGTCTGTACGCGGCTGACGAGATCGCCATCGACCCCATCTGGCAGTGTTCGTGGTCGTTCGATCTTGAAACCGGAACCCATCAGGCCCTCGACATGGTCGACGGTCGCCTCGTCCACGTGGTCCTGGCTGTCCGGGTCCACGAAGACATTGAAGCCGTCGAAGGGCAGGATATTGTCGACGTCATTCTCCTGACCCTCGGCGATAAAGGCCATGCGGTAATCGACCTTCAGAGGGGATACGGAACTGGCGCTGATGCGCAGCCCCTTGACGCTGTTGGGGCTCTTGTCGATCAGCGCGACGATTTTCTCGCGGGCACCTTCAGTGATGGTCAGCATGGGATGTCTTCTGGATCCGGTTGCGGAGAGGGAACGGCATGCTCTGCGACAGAATGTAGATTCGACACCCCGAAGGTCAAGAAGGGCGCTATAAGTCGCAATCCTCGGGGCGGGGGGCACTCCCTTCGAGTCCCGCGGGAAAGTCGCCGCCGCCTGCCAGCGAATGTCTCATTCAACAGGCGCAGCCGGTACCGCAGGGCCTGGCACGACATAGGGTTCCAACTCCTTCAGGTCGCGGTCCAGGCGCACGCGCCAGCCGTTCTGTCGCTGCGGCTGAATCCCGAAGGAGGTCTCCAGATCGAATTTCTGGCTCAGCGCCCCTGTCTTGTTCAGGGCCCGGGAGAGGGCGGTCTGCACGTATTTCTGGGCGATATCAACAACAGCATCCACCGTCGGCCCCCGCACATCCATGACGTGCAACAGACCCGGCACATCGCGATTGAGGCGTCGCGCCGTGGTCTCGAAGAGATCGAAGTGAATCTGTTCGTGCTGCAGGACGTAGGCGGGGGACACGGTGTTGTCCGGATTCCACCAGGAACAGGAACGGGACAACAGGGCCTGGAAGGCCAGACCTTCAATTCTTGCCTGGAAGGCGACATCCGCCTCGGCATCTGCCACCGGGACCGGAAAGATCCGTGCCTCCGGCGCGACGATGACGTAGGCACAGGATACGGCAACGGGACGCACATGGCTGGTACCGAAGGCACCGGGTGGTCGCTCACCGACAAAGTCACTGCGGCGCAGTTGGCGCCAGTCGATCACGTCGGCCGAGTCCAGATCGCTGCCAGCGCGGCTCATGCCGCCCCGGTGTTGCTGGGCGGCTGCCAACGCGCACATGGCAACAAGCAGAAATGGGATGCAGGCGAATCGTCTCACGTGCACAAGTGTCGTGCCTTGTCTATGGACCGGCAATGCAGACTGCGATACCATATGCCGCAGATGTGGCTGCTACCATTCGAACCCCGCAATGGAGGACGACCTTGTTCCAACTGGGCAACGATGAACTGAGCCTGACGCTGCTGGACCCGGTGGAGGACGCGTCGCGCCTCGGAGTGCGCTATGTGTCCGGTTGTTACGTGTATCAGATCGACGACGCGCGCCTGGGTCCACTGTTCTCCGGGCCGGTCTATCCCGTCGATCCGCCTCCCGTGTTCGATGGGCAGGGCATTCCCGAGGCCTTCCGCCTGACGGTGGATCCCAGCGAGGGGTGCAGCATCGTCTTTGGCAATGCCATCATCGCCGACGACGGCAGCCGCGGCCGCGACAAGGCCGCCCTGGAACGCTGTCGCTGGCGCACCGACCAGGAGGAGCTACGGCTCCGTATGTCGACGACGCAGCAGTTCGGCGACATCTCCCTGAATCTGCACCGCGAGATTGCCCTGGCAGGTCGTGAGATCACCAGTTCAACCCGCGTGCAGAACACAGGATCTGCGCCTTTGCCGTTGATGTGGTACGCCCATCCGTTCTTTCCCTGGCCGGAAGATGGCGTCTGCTGCCGGTTCTCCTGTAACGTCAACCTGCCGGAGAACCCGGGCTTCCGCGTCAACGACGAGGGTTTCATCGAGCGCATCCCCGAACACGACTGGGGCAAGGGCCAGTTCATCCAGATTGATGGCGTGCAGGGGCACCACATCGAGGCCACCATGCGCCACCCCACGCGGGGAGAAATGATGGTGACCGGTGACTTCGCCATGTCGGAGATGCCGATCTGGGGCAATGCCTGCACCGTGTCCTTCGAGCCCTATCTGCAACAGGTGGTGGCGCCCAATACCGAGTTGACCTGGTCCCTTACGTATCACGTTTAGCTGGAGGTAACAGAGAGTGAAATCAGCACGCCTTGTCGCGCCTCGTCGTTGGGAACTGCTGGACGAGCCGATGCCCCAGGCAACGCCGGGAAACATGCTCGTGCAGCTGCAGCGCACGGCGATTTGCGGGACCGACAAGCCGGCATGGATCGGTCTGGGTGGGACCTATCCCATGGAGCCGGGTCGCTCCGGACACGAGGGTATGGGTACGGTGATCGACTGTCCTTCGGGTCGATACCTCGAGGGTGAGAGCGTACTGCTTTACGGCTTCGATCGTGGGCTGTTTCAGCAATACACTCTCGCCAATGACGATGGCGGCTGTATCCGCCTGCCCGCTGGGGATCCGGATGAGTTGCTGATGAGCCAGCTTTTTGGCACGGTCCTGCACGCGTTCTACAAGCTCGGCAACATCATCGGCCAGGATGTCGTCGTCCTCGGTCAGGGCTCCGTAGGGCAGATGTTCAACGCGGCGCTGCGCAATCTGGGGGCGCGCCACATCATCGGTGTCGATCCCCTGGCCCACCGCCGGGGACTGGCGTCGAAAATGGGCGCCACACATACGCTGGAGCCAGGCGAGGATCTGCGCGAACGGGTGTTGGCCATCACCGGCGATGCGCCGCATATGGTGGTCGAGGCTGTGGGTCGGGAGGCAACCTTCCACACGGCGGCCAGCCTCGTACGGCGCGGCGGCACGATTCTCTACTTCGGTGTGCCCAACAAGGAGAACAGCAGCGGTGTGATGGAGCTGAATTTCCTGCAGATGTTCACCAACGAGGTGCGCATCATCACCACCGTGGGGCCCGATCCGCATGCCGACTATGCTGCAGCGCTGCAGTGGATCACCGAAGGTCGCATTGACGTCCGTCCCATGATCAGCCATGTACTACCGCACGAGAAGATTCAGCAGGCCTTCGAGATGGCTTTTGAGGAGCCCGCAGCCCACGAGTCCCTGAAGATCGTGCTCCACTTCGACTAGATCTCCGGCAAGGAAAGCGACGCAGTGCAAACAGAAGAACGCCTGGCGGCGTACAAGCGCGACGGCTACACGGTCTTTCCAAAGGTCTTCGGCGACCGCCTGATGGATGCCTGGAAGGCGGCCTATTCGAGCATCGTGGAACGGCAGACGCCACCCGGCCAGGAGGATCCGACGCTGTGGCTGCGGTCCACCCTGGAGTATGAGCCGAAGCTGTTCCTCCCGGCCGTGGCCCATCCGACGCTGCTGGATTTCGCCGAAAGGGTCCTGGGCCCCTTTGTGCAGATGGACAATCTGACCTTCATGGCCTTCCCGTCGATGCCGAAACAGGAAGCCGAGGGTCGAGCCTCGGGTTGGCATCGGGACATCTGGGCGTACAAACCGACCCATGGCGAATACGTGCCACCCCTGGCATGCAACGCCATTACCTACATGCAGGATCTGACCGAGGCGTACGGTCCTCTGCGTGTCATCCCAGGTTCGCATCGCAGCGGCATCAGCATCACCAAGGACGAGAGCGGCAAACCGCACCGGGACGAGATCATCGTGCCCCTGAAGGCAGGGGATGTCGTCTTCACCCATGCCGCCCTGTACCATTCCGGTACGCCCAACTGTTCCGGACACCCGCGCTATTTCTTCAGCCTGTACTACAACAAGTCCTGGTTGAAATGTCGCGACAATCACAATGGCCCGGCAGTGCAGATGATCGTGGAGGCGGCGAGACAGAACGAAGATCGACGCCTCATGCGCCTCTTTGGCCAGGACCCGCTGCTCTACGCCCGCGCCAACTCCGGCTTCTCGCGGGATGACGAGGACATGTGGCAGGAGTGGATCGAAGAGGATCGCAGGGCGCTGAAACAGCAGACACCGATCGGTCTGGATCGCTGGCAATGAACACCGAGCGGGTCGACGACATCCCCCTGATCTACCAGTTGCCGGCGGGAGAGGATCGACACAAACTCGTCCTGTTCCTTGCCGGCTTCAGCGGCGACAAGGAGAGCTGTGCGCCCCGTCTCGAGGAGCTCGCTGCTCTCGGCTTCACGGCGCTCAGCTTCGACGCCTGGCAACATGGCCAGCGTATGCGGACCGACGTTGCTGAACTGCGGGCGCGGGTCCGGGGCAATATCAGGCGCTACTTCTGGCCGATCCTGGCACACACAGCCAGGGAAGTGCCGCGTATCATCGATTGGGCCCTCGAGCGTTTCTGTCTTGATGAGAGTGTCGGTATCGGCGGCATCTCCATGGGTGGCGACATCAGCGTTGTCGCCGCCGCCCTCGACCGCCGTATCGTTGTTGCCGTGCCCGGTGTTGCCACGCCGGACTGGTTGCGTCCGGGCACCTTCGAGCCGGTGGGCCAGGCCGATGCGGCTGCCCAGGACTGTTACGACGAACTCAATCCACTGACCCACCTCGAGGGCTACGCCCACTGCCCGCGGATCGTTTTTCAGAATGGCGCCGATGATCAGCAGGTCCCCGCTGAGGCATCCGTGCGTTTCCGCGAGGCGCTGCGGCGTACGCACTATCAGGATTGTCCGGAACGGATCGAAACGGTGCTGCATGCCGCTACGGCGCACGCCTACACCGAGGCGATGTGGGACAACACCAAACGCCTGCTGGCGGAGCATCTCAACGAGTGATTCCCCCCATCTTTCGCGTGGAGACCCATGATGCTGCCAATGACGGATGAGCAGAAGTTCTTCTTCGATCTGCGGGGTTGGATTCTGCTGCCTGCGGTGTTGACGACGGCCGAGATCGAGCCGCTCAAGGCCGAGGTCTACGGGGGCGCCCGCCAGAGTTACGAGGGCAAGTTGCAGGAACTGCTCGATCATCCGGCGATCACCGGCATCCTCACGGAGATCCTCGCCGAAGACCCTTTCGTACAGGAAGATTGTCACAGCTTCCGCTGCGAGGGATCCTTCACCACCGTGCGTCCGCCGGGATGGGAGAAGTCGGAGCGTGGTGACAATGGTCTGCCCCACGTTGTGCGGCCACCGCAGCAGGCCAATGCCATGCGCTATCAGGTCGCCGGGGGCCGGATCTTTGCAGGACTCACGCGCGTCGTCTGGGAACTGGAGGAGGTCAAAGAAGGTCAGGGCTGCACGACCTTCCTCAGTGGTTCGCACAAGGCACACTTCGGCTACGGGGGTCCCAACAAGTGGGCGCCGAACATCGCCGATTCGCCATGGGAGCAGGCCATGCGCGACACCATGGACGGCTACTGCTGCCCCCCTGGATCGGTCGCCATCTTCACGGAGAGCCTCATCCACGCCGCCAATGACTGGACCAACCCGGACAATCCCCGTTGTGCCGTGTTCAATGCCTACAACTCGCTCTGGTCCCAGTGGCATCGGACAAATCTGAGCCACGACATCATCATGAGTATGCCACCGAAACGGCGCACGCTGTTTCGTGGGACCTGGCAGTTGGGCGTCGGTGGCAATCGCGAATACTCGCAGGACAACCGGGCTTTGTAGACTCTGTCTCGTCCGCCTGAATCGGCAGCACACAAGGGGCGAGCCTACGCTTCGCCCGGAAACCCGTCCTCCTCCCCATCCTGGCGCAGGCTGCGTTTCACGGCCCGACGATCGGCTCGCTGCGTGCGCCGTTTGGTGTCGGCGTCGGGGCGCCCGCGGGCTGGATTTGTCTTGCCAGCTGTGAGGCGCATCTCCCGGGCCAGAGCACGGTAGCTTTTTACGCGGGCATAATCCAGCGAACCGGCCTGCACCGCCTGTTGCACCCGACAACCGACGTCATCCATGTGTCGGCAGTCCGGGAAGCGGCAGCCTCGGGCCAGTTCGGCGATGTCCGCGAAGGTGTCGTCGCCATCGGTTTCGTCCGTGTCCCTGCCGCCAGATTCACCGTCGCCACCGTCGGCCCAGAGGGCAAACTCACGCATACCCGGTGTATCGATGAGCATGGCGCCACCCGGCGTCTGGATCAGTTCGCGATGCGTCGTTGTGTGGCGGCCCCGAGAATCACCACTGCGCACATCGTGCGTCAGCATCTGCTGGCGGCGGAGAACAAAGTTGATCAGGGTGGACTTGCCGACACCGGAGGACCCCACAAGGGCGACGGTCTGGCCCGCCGCCAGATAACGGCCCAGTCTCTCCACGCCCTCTCCACGTGCGCCACTGACGGCATATACATCGACACCGGGCAAGGCCGCCTGGGCCGCTGCCAGCACGGCCGCCACATCGGCACAGAGATCGGCCTTGTTGAGCAGCACCACAGGTAGCGCGCCGCTTTGCCGCACCTGCATCGTATACCGCTCGATGCGTCGCAGATTGTGGCTGTTGTCCAGGCCGCTGACGATGAACACCGTATCGACGTTGGTGGCGATGACCTGCTCGTACGGTGTGGTGCCAGCCGCCATGCGGGAGAACTTGCTGCGCCGCGGCAGCAATGCCTGGATCGCTACGGGGCCATCGTATTCTGCAGGGGCAAAGACAACCCAGTCACCGACGGCGGGGAAATCAGCCGGTTGGCTCGCGGTGTGACGGAAGCGACCGGTGACGACGCCTTCGATTTCACCCTCTACGGTCAGAAGATGGTAGAGATCACGGTGCTGGATGGAAACGCGCCCGGTCTGCAGGCCCTGCTTGTGAAACTGTGCGAAGGATTCGGCAAGGCTCTCTCGCCAACCCAGATCCTCTAGTGTCATGCGTACTCCACGTCCGGTTCGTCACGCAAAAGTCAGTGTGCCTGGTCTTGCTCTCCACGGGAGCGGATGCACCTACCCCAGGCTGCGAAACAGATCGGGTGTGCCGCCAAGAGCGACTTCGACGTCCAGATCGCAGACACGACCGATGGTGCGCACGATGGGGCGGATCTGTTTTTCCAGGTAGTGCTCGTAGTCAATGGGTGCCGTGACGTGACCGACTGGTTGCGGTCCATCCCGGGTGAAGACGTAGCGGATCGTACCGCGTGCCCCAGGCAACAGACGGGCGGCAGCGACGTGGGCGGGCATGCTCTTGGTGTACCCCTCGACGGACTTGCGCAGTGCCTTGCGGTAGACGAGATCGTCGTCGCGCTCCCCACGTCGCATGGCATCGACCCACTCGAGCACGCGTTGTTCCAGAGTGGCCGCGGGCTGATCGCGGAAGACCATGTCGAGCAGGTCGCGCTGGATTTCGTGGGCCAGATCGGTCCAGTCCCGGCGCACCGCCTCCATGCCGATGATTTCCACTTCGTCGCTACCATCCGCGGCGACTTTGAGGCCGGCGTAGCCCTTGGCGCGAGCCTTATCGCTGTCGCCACGCGTCGGCGGCAGGAAAAAGCGCGCGTAGTACTTCTCGAATTCCAGATCCAGATGGCTGGGCAGATCAAAGAGCTCGCGCACGTGTGTCGCCAGTTGCTCATTGAGCCAGGCGCACAGGGCCTGGCCTGCACTGTGGGCGTCGGCCGGCGCAAGATCGGCTGGCAGGTGGGCATCGACAAAGAGGGAGTCCGTGTCGCCATAGAGCACGGTGCCACGGCCCGAGTCCTGCAGCAGCGCCTTGGTCCAGCGCAGCAGGTAGTGCCCGAAACCGGTGATCGCCCCTGCCAGAGCCCCTTCGGCGAACCGACAGGAACCGGTGGCGAGAACACCGTAGAAGGAGTTCATGACAATCTTGTACGTATAGGCGGCCAGGTCGTCATGGGCGGCACGGGCCTCGGCGCGACGAGCGAAGAATCCCGCCAGAATCTGTGGCAGGATGCCGACATCGCGCACGAACAGGGCGCCATTCGGGGCGCGGATGAAAGCGCCCGTGATCCCCGGTTCGGTGACATAGTCGGCGCCGCTTTCGGCGGCCATCGCCGCCTCGGCCTCGGCCTCGGTCGAGTCTCGCGCCAGCAGATGTGCCAGCAGATGGGTCAGCGGATCGATGTTGAAGGTGCGGATGATGGAGGGGTACAGGCTCTTGAAGTCAAAGACGAAGACATGCGGATAGAGCCCGGCGCGGGTGGGCATGACCAGCCCCCCGGGTGAGCCTCCCAGATGCACGCGGTCGATGTCGTTGGTGGGCGCCACCATGCGTCGCTGCCGCAACCCCAGGATGTAGAGGAAGTCGAAGGCTGCCACCGACCCCCAGGCGCGTTCCAGGGGCAGGCCCGTGAGAGCGGCGCGACGCAGACTGAGCTGTATGATATCCTCCTGCACGAGGATATCGCGCACGAGGCGGGAGTCTTCGAGGCAGTATTCGGCGAAGGCGGCGCGATCATTGTGGTAGGCATCGAGGATGACATCTGCCATGGAACCATCGTCATCGTCGTTGGCGGCGAGAGACTTGCCCCGTCCGAGCAGGGCCTGCGCCACCGTACCCAGGCGGTTGTCATCGAAGCGGGTCAGCGTCGTGCGCGCCAGATGCATGGCGTCGAGGACCTGGCGGCCATAGACGACGACTCGACTGGCACCCCACACCTCACTCTCATAGTACCAGGAATCATCGCTGGAACGGCCCAGGTTGAAGGGCAGTCTGTGCGCCGCGAATCGTTTCTGCAGCACCGTCAGGTCGAAGTCCACGACGTTCCAGCCTGTGAGCACGTCAGGATCGAGCTGCCGAATGCGTTCGGCGAGGCGGATGAGCAGATCCCGTTCCGTTGCATGGCAGTAGACCCCGGGGCCATCCTCTGCCGGCGGCCCGATGAGGTGGATCTCTTCGACGGCGTTGCCTGCAGTGCCGCCCCACAAAACCAGTGAGCACGCAAGCACGGCGGAGGCGTCCGGGGGTGTTTCGATGTCGAGAGCCAGAACGGACAGGGCCGGTTCGAAGTCATCCGGTGTCAACTGGGGTTCGACATAGACGCGGTCGACACCGTTGCCCACCCGCCAGGATCCTGTGATGCACACACCACCACGAATGCCGCGGTCGACGAGGTACTGCCGGGCGAAAGCGAAGTCGGCTTCGTACGTGCGCAACTGGTTTTCGTGCAGACCATCGGCGAGTCGACGCAGCTGATGCACTTTGCGTAGCCCGACACGGACCACGGCCTCACCATCCATCGTCGTCAGGCCGGTATCCTCGTCCAGTTCGGCGCCGGCACCGACGCAGAAGGGGCGTGCCCGGGCCAGCTCGGAGGCGCGCAGGTAGAAGGCGGGGCGCTGGCGACTGTCGGCAAAGGCGAAGGTCTGTCCGGACTCCAGGCGACCGACCCCGAAGAGGGTGGTAGCATCCCCCTGATTGCGGTGGAAGGTGTGCAGCAGAAAGCCACGCTCGGAGTCGGTCACTGGATCGACAAACCCGGGTCCGTGTGGGTGCTTCCCCCCCGTTCTGCTGCGCGCAACCACCCTTCGAGGGTGAACCGGTCGCTGCCGATTTCATCGGCTGTCAGGCAGTGGCGATAGGCCGGCGGCAACGGCCGTACGGGCAGGTCCGGCAGCCGCAGTCCACGAAAGTGCAGATCCGTGGCGTAGAGCGGCTCGATCGCCACACCATGGGCGTCCGCCCAGTCACCGAAGAGCCTCTCGCCCATCTGTGTCAGTTCACTGCTGGCTGCGCCGCTGGCTGCAAGGTGGGTCACCGCAAAGAGCAGAGCCGGCTTCGACAGGTAGTAGTGACGGTGGCCGCCACCGGGTTCCAGGCAGGTGCCGATGCGGGATGTGGCCCCGTCGTAGAGCTGATAGATCGCCTGCGCCTGTTCCAGGCTGACACCCAGACCACGCACCGCTCCCATGCCGCCCCCATCTCTGTCGATCACGGTATCGGCATCACCGTTGGCGATCAATACCGCACAGTGCGGAGCGGCCAGTCCCAGCAGTTCGCCATTCGTCATCAACGACAGGAACTGCTCCGCTGGGATGCGTGAGCAGTCCTTGCCGATGGCCTGATCCTCCGGTCGGAAAAACCAGCCACTGGGGATGGCCATCCGCAGGCGTTCGTCCAGCGCCAGCAGGTAGCCGGCGACGGTGCCGCCCAACGAGACGCCGGCGCAACCCAGTCGAGTTGCGTCGACGTCTGGCCGCGACGCCAGATAGCCAAGACCCATCATCAGGTCCCATACCATCTTGCCCATCACTTTGCGCCCCACCGCTCGTGACCGGGTGGAGACATCAGCGGCATCGTGCGCTCTGCTGCCCTGCCTGGCGGTGGCATTGCGTTCTTCCTCCCCCACCGGGTCCGCACACAGACAGGCAATGCCCAGCCGGGCGAAGAGTGGCCCCGCCAGCAGTGGGCCCGGGGTGGACTTGCTCTCGCCGTGGCCCATAGAGATTGCCACGGCCGGCCAGGGGGGCGGGCAGTCGGTTGGCAGGTAGAGCAGGGCGGGAACCGACTGCCCGGGTTCGGTCTCGAAGACAATCTTCTCGACGATCAGGCCATCCCAATCAAGGCGCTCGCGCACCTGCCCCGAGGGGCTCACCTCGACGGCGGGCCGCCCCAGGAGTTGCCACAGGTGGCGCTGCAACGCGACACGTCTGCGGGTCCAGGTTTCAAGGTCCAACGGTTGCATGCGTCCGCAGGGCGCCGAACTCTACAGCTTCCACATACGGTCGACATCACGCTGCCAGGCATTCACCTTGCCGGACAACACGTCGGCTACCTTGACCACTTGTCCGGACAGGCTCGATTCGTAGATGGCTTCGCTCACCGCCTTGGAGCGCAGGCCCTCCTCGACGTCGATTTCTACCGGACGTCCCTTGGACAGGGCATCGATGAAGTCCCACAACTCCAGCGTCACACCGCCGGTGATGCCGTATGGGAACAACTCCTCCCGGCGCCGGGGTGACAGGCTTTCGAGAAACATGCTCTGCAGCTTCGGCATGTTGTAGGTCGTACCGTCCAGCAACTGACATTCACCGTTGGCCTGAAAGGCGGCGGGATGGAAGATGTCGGAGTCGACGATCGAACCGCGCGTGCCCGACATGGTCAGTTGCGTGAAGCCCTTGCCGGGGGCACTGATCGTCCACGACCAGGTGCCGATGAGGCCGCTCTTGAAGTTGAAGATCGCTGTCCAGAAGTCCTCCTGGGCGCTCTTCACCTGGCGCTCACCCTTCTGCAGCTTGCGATCGAAGATCTGTTCGACGCGGCTGTATACCGAGTCGATTTCCCCGAACCAGTAACGCATGGTGTCGACCCAGTGCGCACCGGAATCCATGACCATGCCACAGCCGCCGAGCTTGCGGTCGACGCGCCAGTGCCAGGCACCCACGTGAGTCGGATCCTGCCAACCGGCCTTGATCGCCCACCACATTTTTGGTGTGCCGAGAAGGTCGCCGTCGTGAAAGGCCCAGTGGATCGTGCGCTGACCGATGGCCCGTCGACACTGTTCCGCCGTCGCCGCAACAAGGCCACGCTTCTTGGCGGTGGCGGCGATCTTCTTTGACGCCTTCACGGTAACGCCGATCGGTTTTTCGCAGAGCACGTTGATGCCGGCGTCGAGCAACTGGCAGCTGATGACGTGATGCAGGCCGTGGGGACTGCAGATGTCGGCACCGTCCACCTGCAAGCCGCTGTTGAGCAACTGGTCGACACTCTTGAAGGTGGCTACCTGCCAACCAAGATTCGCCTGCAGGCGGTGGGCGAAGGCCTCGGCCCGCTCCGTGGCTTCGTCCACGGCGGCGACGATGCGGAACCGTGTTTCACCGCTGCGCACCAGCTCCTCGTAGCCGTTGAGATGGGCGCCGGCCATGCCGCCGCAGCCGATGATCGCCAGATTGATCGTATTGCCAGATTTTTTCGCCATGTCGTGTCCTGCCCTGTCAGAGTGAGATGTACCCGCAGCCGGAGGTACTAGCGGCTGTGGCGGTGCCGCCGTCAAGGGCTGGGTACGTTGGCACCGTATCTGGCCCTGCGTAGCTTGTCAGACCTGCTGACATCTCCACCTCGGCGCAGCGGTTCACGTGTGCCCTTTCCGGGAGTAGATGCTGATGCGCGCCGCGACGGATCGTCCGAATATCATCCTCATCAACTGTGATGATCTCGGCTATGGGGATGTGGGCTGCTATGGCTCCACCGTGCATTCGACCCCCCATATCGATCAGCTGGCCGCTGCAGGTATGCGGCTCACAGATTTCTATATGGCCTCGCCCGTCTGTTCACCTTCGCGGGCTGCCATGATGACGGGCTGCTATCCGCAGCGGATCCATATGGGCACGGGTGACAATGGCGGGGTTGTACTGTTTCCGGGAGATGCCGTGGGGCTGAGTCCCGATGAGATCACCATCGCCGCGCTGCTCAAGGGGCAGGGGTATGCCACACAACTGGTGGGCAAATGGCATCTGGGAGATCAGCCTGAGTTTCTGCCGCGGCAGCACGGCTTCGATCACTACTATGGCCTGCCGTACTCCAATGACATGGGGCGCCAGGCGGGGCGCGAGGACCGCTGGCCGCCACTGCCCCTGTTGCGTGACGATGCGGTCATTCAGGCGCAGCCTGACCAGACGGCTCTGACCGAACGCTACGTCGAGGAGTGTGTGCGTTTCGTTCGTGGTCACGCCGATGAACCGTTCTTTCTCTATCTGGCGCACATGCACGTACATCTGCCCCTGTATGCGGCACCGCGCTTCATGGAGCAGTCACGCAACGGTCCCTATGGCGCCTGCGTCGAGGCCATCGACTGGAGCGTTGGCGTGCTGCTGCAGGAACTGCAGTCGCTTGGCCTCGAGGACAATACCATCGTGTTGTTCACGTCCGACAACGGTTCGCGTACACACGAAGGGGGCAGCAACGCCCCGCTGCGCGGCACCAAGGCCAGCACCTGGGAGGGTGGCATGCGCCTGCCATTGATCGTGCGCTGGCCCGGGCAGATCCCGGCGGGATCCACCTGTAGTGAACTGGCGACGTCGATGGATCTGCTGCCGACGCTCGCACGCCTGGCGGGGACTCACGAGCCGCAGGACCGTATCATCGACGGTTGCGACATCATCGATTTGTGGTGTGGTGTGCCGGACACGACCAGTCCCCATGATGCCTTTTTCTATTATTGGAAGGACAGCCTGCACGCAGTGCGCGCAGGACAGTGGAAGCTGCACATGCGCCAGGAGCGTGACAGCGAGGCGGTCTGCCAGCTCTACGATCTGGCGACGGATGCAGGCGAAACGACCGACGTCAGCCAACACCACCAGGACATCGTCAGCCGTCTGCTGCAGTTGGCCGAGGGGGCCCGTGCCGATCTGGGATGCAGGGTCTCGGGTATCGAGGGCAACGGCCGCCGGCCCTGTGGCCGCGTGGCGGCACCGAAGCGGCTGACCGAGTACGATGCCGAGCACCCCTACATCATTGCCATGTACGATCTGACGGAGTCCGGATGAAACGTGTTGCCACACTGATCAGTGAGTATCGCCCCAATTCACACGCCGATGTCATCGTCGGCCGCATGCTTGGTGGCTACTACTACGACGGCAGGCACAACGACCCGTCCCTGGATGTGGTATCGATGTACACGGATCAGGTCCCGGACCATGACATGAGCCGCGAGCTGGCGCGCCAACATGGGTTCCAGCTGGTGCCGAGCATCCGCCACGCACTGACGATGACCTCGGATCAATCCATGGGGGGCCGGGAACTGGCGGTGGATGGCGTCGTGCTGATCTGCGAGCATGGTGCCTATCCCGACAACCCTCTCGGACAGAAGCTCTACCCGCGCTACGAGTTCTTCAAAGCCGTCATCGACGTGTTTCGTGAGACACGCCAGACCGTGCCCGTCTTTCTCGACAAACATCTGTCGTGGGACTGGCACAAGGCGAAGTGGATGTACGATCAGGCGCGGGAACTGGACTTTCCCTTCATGGCCGGTTCCGTGATCCCCCTGGCGCGACATGCCGACCTGCGCTGGCCCTGGCAGCAGCCCATGGTGCACGCCGTCAAGCTGTGGCACGCCGCCTTTCAGGGGAACAAGGACTCCTACGGCTTCCACGCACTGGAAGAACTGCAGTCCATGGTCGAGCGGCGCGCCGGCGGCGAAACCGGGGTTACCGGCGTCACCTGCCACACGGGTGAACCGGTCTGGCGCTGGACGGAGGCCCACCCCTGGGCGCAGCTGTTGCTCGAAGCTGTCAGTGGCGTCGATCTGCCGACGGCGCGGACCACAGTGCCGGATCCGATGGTCTTCGTTGTCACCTACGCCGACGGTCTGCAAGCCGCCATCTACCGGGTCAATGACCTGGACTGCGCCAATACCTTCGGGGCTCTGACCGACCTGCAGACCGGGCCCCATGTGACGCCGGACACAGCCGCCACGCCACGCCGCGTGCATCTTCCAGCAGCTGTGGCGGATCGCTACCCTGTAGCCAATCACTTTGCCGCCGAAGTTCATCTGATCGAGCAGATGATGCATGGTGCGCCGGTGGAACACCCGGTGGAGCGCACACTGTTGACAACCGGTGTGCTGGCGGCGCTGCACGAGTCGTCGTACCAGCCGGCTGCCATGTATGGCCGAACGATGCAGCATGGAGCTTTTCTGGCGGAGGGCCGACACGTGGCGACGCCGCACCTGCTGATTGCCTACAGCCCCCATCAAGAAACCGGGTCATGATGGATTCCGAGGAAGTCCGTTCGAGCGCCGAAAGAGAGTTTCGCCGTCTGAAGTTACTGGCCGATCGGGCGCTGGTGCAGATCGACGACGGCGAGTTTTTTCACACCATCGACCCGGAAAGCAACAGCATCGGCGTGCTGGTCAAACATCTGGCAGGGAATATGGCGTCACGCTGGCGAAACCTGCTGACCGAGGATGGCGAAAAACCGAACCGTGATCGCGACGGCGAGTTCGTGATTCGGCCGGAGGATACCCGCGACACACTGATGTCGGCGTGGGAGGAGGGTTGGGCGATTCTGTTTGAGACGGTGTCGGCCCTGACGCCCACGCAGATGACGGATGGCAAAGCCGCAATCCGTGGCGAGCGGCTCTCGGTGACGGAGGCGCTGCACCGGCAACTGCTTCACTATGGCTACCATGTGGGCCAGATCGTCTTTCTTGCCAAACACTTACGTGGTGCTCGGTGGCAGGTTCTCAGCATACCCCGTGGACAGTCGAGGCTGTTCAACGAAGAACCGTCTGCCTATCTGCAGCCACGATCCACAGACACCCCATGATCCAGAAGAGGAAATCGTCCCATGAGTAAACGCAGGTACCGGGTTGCCATCGTTGGTGGTGCTGGCATGTGGGGCAAACTTTACCTCCGGGCGGCGGCGGAACACGAGCAAGTCGACGCGATTCTGGTGGACTCGTCGCCCCGGCGGCAGGAGTTCGCCCGAAGCCTGGATATCGCTGAAGTCTTTGAGAGTCTGGACGACCTGCTGGCGCAGGAGACACCCGATGTCGTGTGCAACATCCTCCCCGTCGGTGTCGCCCATCGCCTGGTCGAACAGTGTGCCAGGGCCGGCGTTCGAGTCATCTCCTGTGAAAAGCCCATCGCCGTCGAATTGGAAACGGCAGATCGTATGGTCGACATCTGTCGCGAGCATGGCGCCGCCTTCGGCTGTGCGACGGCCCATTGGGAAGTGCCCTTTCTGCATGAGACGGCGGCGTGGATCGCCGCAGGCAACATCGGTGCGATCACCACGGTGGCCATCCCTGGCGGCTTGCCGGTAGAGGTTTCGGGCGCCGGTTGTGTGCAACTCACCATCATGCGGGGCGTTACCGGTCTCGATGTTGAATGGGTGGAAGGTTTCGCCCTGCCGCCTGTGCAGGGCTACCGGGCACCGGAAGCTGACGACCTGACGATGGACTGTCCCGCCTACGGCCGTATGGGTCTGTCGGGGGGCGTCATCTGCGAAGTACCGGAACCGGCCACCGACAACCACGTGCGCTGTCGCGTGTCGGTAACGGGGACCGCAGGCCAGGTGTTTCTGCAGGGCCCACAGAACGTCTACCTCATGGGTACCGGTGCGGCAGCCAGTCCCGTCTGGCCTGAATTCGCGCAAGAAGAAAGCCGCCGCTGGTCGATGGCGCCGATGCTGCAACGCCTGCTCGACGCCGTCGACTCCGGCGCTCTGGAGGTGCCCTGTTCGGGGGATGACTACCGCAAGGCACTGGAGATCGCCATCGCCTTCAAGCTCTCCGCAGCCAATGGCAATCAGCGGGTGTCGCTGCCACTGACAGACCGTTCCCACAAGATTCTGCCCCACCCGTACCGCCGCCTCGGCGGTGATGTCGCCGGCTACGAAAGCATCGGCTACGAGGGGCCGCCCGTCGCCGAGCAACGCACGCCCCGGACACAGGGCCAATGAGCCACACCGAGGACATCGCCACGATCGTCGCCGCCGATCCGCATGCGCCCCGCTGGCACTTTCTGGCGCCGGAACGGACGGCGGTGCCCTTCGACCCCAATGGCGCGATCTGGTGGAAGGGGCGTTACCATCTGTTCTACATCTTCCAGGATTCCGACCTGCCCAACGGCGGGCATTGCTGGGGGCACGCATCCAGCAGCGATCTGGTGACGTGGAAGTACCATCCGACGGCTCTGGCGCCGGCCCCCGGTGATCCGGACACGGGCATCTTTTCCGGTGGTGCGTTCCTCGACAAGGAGGGTGTGCCGACGATCATCTATCATGGTGTCGGCGCCGGGACGTGCCTGGCACGGTCCACCGATGACGAATTGCTCGTCTGGGAGAAACACCCCGGCAATCCGGTGATCCCCGAACCAGAGCCCGGTGCCGTCGGCCAGGACGTGTACAACGTCTTCGACCCTCATTGCTGGCTCGAAGGGGATACGTACTACGCCATTCTCGGCGGCAAGGTGAAGCCCTGGAACCTGCGGGACACGGCGTACCTGTTCACTTCAAAGGACCTGGCGACCTGGACATACGAGCGGCCGTTCTACGCGCCACACCCACACTGGACCGGCGAAGAAGAGGACTGTGCCTGTCCGGACTTCTTCCCCCTGGGGGATCGTCACTGTCTGGTCTGCATTTCGCACCCGCGCGGGGCCCGCTACTACCTGGGGCGCTGGCAGGATGAGACCTTCGTCCCCGAGCAACACGGCCGCATGAACTGGCCCGGTGGCGGTTGTTTTGCGCCGGAGACGTTGCTGGATGGTGATGGCCGCCGGGTCATGTGGGCATGGGCCATCGAAGGGCGGCGCTGGATGCTCGATGCGAAGAAAGCCCTCGGCGTGATGACGATGCCGCGCGTCCTGTGCCTTGGTGAAGATGGCGGCCTGCGCGTGTCGCCAGCGGTAGAACTGGAGAAGCTTCGTGGCCCCGGTTGGTCCGGGCAGGTGGCGCTGTCGGCGGCACCGCAGGTGCTGCCCATCGATGGCGACAGTCTCGAACTCCGTGTCGTGCTGCCCACCCCCGCCGGGGGTGAGATCCATCTGGCCGTGCGGCGCACGCCGGACGACGAGCAATCCACGGAGGTCATCGTCGACTTCACCGCCGGAGAATTGCGCATCGACACGAGTCGATCGGGCGGAGGCGACGACGCCTGGCGACCCTTTCCGCTCATTCTTGGCGGAGAGGCGCAGGATCACCCCGTGCAGAGGGCGCCATTTGTGGTGCCCCAGGGCGAGCCGCTGGAACTGCGGATTTTCGTCGATCGGTCGATCCTGGAAATCTTCGCCAATGACCTTCTGTGCATGACGGGGCGGTGCTATCCGTCGCGGGCTGACGCCACGGGTGTGGTGCTTTCGGCACAGGATGTGGACGCCGTCGCCCAACTGGAGGCCTGGCCGCTGGGGCACTGAAGTTGTAGTGCCTGCAGCACCGGTTGCAGCTGAGTTTCCGAGGGGTGAAGATCCATGGCTCACCACAACCATCACCGCATCATCACGGCGCTGGCACTCTCCATCGTCGCCCACATGTTGTTTCTGGCGGCGTACGGGCGTATGGCGGACTGGTATCGGCAGCAGGATCTGCGACCCACACGTTATCTGCCGGACCTGCTGTTGCTGGCGCCGGATTTGTTCCGTCAGCGAAACATCGGCCGAATCCCGGAGCGCCTTATGCAGCGTGTTGAGGCGACCACAGAACCTGGTGCAGCCGTCGCCATGCCAACATTCGACGTGGCGCCGCCGGCGCTGGCATCCGTCGAGCCCGTTCCCGCAGATGATACCCTGCCCACACCCGGTGAACGCCAGCCCATTTTTCTGTCCCAGCCGAGTCTGGCCGACTTCTCACTGAACGAGCGAGATATCGAAGCAGTGGCGCAGCTGCGTGACCAGTACGACGCCTATGCGCGCTACTGGTCGCCGGATGTGGACCCCGGTGATACTGAGAGTGCATCGCGCACGAAAGCCGAAGCGATCGTGGCTCGGGCTTTCACCGCCATGGGTGGCCTCGACAAACTGCTGAAGATCACCGAGATCCGCACTGTCGTCTGGGTGGAGGCCTTCGAGACTGCCAGCGGCGAAGGTCGGCAGCAACAAATCGACACCGTGCGGGTCTACCCCTATCCCATCGCTACGTGGCGGATGCACGATTTGAACAAATTCGATCGGGACGCCTTCCGCGTGGCCTTTGACCTGAGCAGCGGCAAGCCATTCCCTGCGTATGTGACGAAGAACCCCGTCTTCGCACGCCGTGCCTACTACGAACTATTCGATGCACGCTGGCACCTCTTCGCTCCGGTAGCGTCCAGGAAGCTGCGCCTGGCGTCAGAACGCGCCCGGTGGCACATCTGCGACTGGTTCCTGGGTGAGGGCATACGACTGTCCTATGCGGGTGCTGGTCGCCTCGGCGGTGAAAGTCTGTTGAATCCGGCTGTGGATCGCGTCTACGTCGATGATCGCAAATACGGGCGACAATTCGAAGCCTATTTCGATCGCGGCTCCGGTTTGTTGCTGGCCATGCGCGAGACCCTGGATGAGGCCGAGGCAAGCTGGTTCCAGCAGCAAAGAGGCAGCCTGTCGGCACCCACATGGTTGACACACTACGACGACTATCGGCAGGTAGGTGATGTGCTGCTGCCGCACCAATGGACCCGCTCGATGTCGATGTCGAGAAATGATCCACGGCGGCCGCTGCAAAGAGTACTGTTACATCTCAACATTGCCATCAACGGCGCTGCACCCGACACTGTGGCACCCGAACTGTAACATCAGGAGCGTTACATTCATGAGTAAAGAGAAGATCCTCGGCTTCGGCGTCGCCGTGGGAATTGTCCTGGCCCTGGTGCTGTCGACGATGAACCTGCGGCAGCACACGTGCGAGGTCTGCATCACCTACAATGGCAGCACGAATTGCGCCATCGCCACAGGCACGACCCGCAAAGAGGCACAGGGCAGTGCGACGAATACGGCCTGTGCCTCCATCAGCGGCGGCGTCACGCAGAGCATCCAGTGTGGCAATACGCAACCCGACAAAGTGACATGGCTGGACTGATGGCAGAATCCGTACACATCAGTCCGGCGCAACGGCAGCAGTTTCGTGACGAGGGATACTTCATCCTCGAGCGCGTCATCAGCGACGATTTCCTCGAACTGCTGCGCGGCGAGTGTCAGGATTTTGTCGATCGCACCGACGCCGAGATGGAGGCCAAAGGGGCCGAACGCCAGGGCATCACGCAGAAGGGCAAGCGCTACTTCATCTCCAACTGCTTCCGCCAGCAACCAACTCTGCGGCGGTTCCTCTTCAGCGAAATGATGGCCGACATCTGTCGAGCGACACTGGGAGATACGGCGTACCTGTTCTGGGAGCAGTACGTGGTCAAGGGTGCCGGTGGTACCAGCTTCAGCTGGCACCAGGATTCGGGGTACGTTGGCGATCCGGTGCACAAGCCGTATCTGACCTGCTGGTGTGCCCTCGACGACATGAGTGAGGCGAACGGTACCGTGCACCTGTTGCCATTCTCCCAGGTGGGGATCCGCACCTGGGTGAAACACGAGCGCGACGCCGAATCGAATGATCTGGTCGGCTACTTTGGCAGCGATCCCGGCATTACCGTGGAATGCCCGGCAGGCAGCATCGCCGTGTTCTCCAGCTACAGCTTCCACGCCAGCGGCCCGAACACGACACAGGCGCTGCGGCGGGTCTACCTGGCGCAGTACTCCTGCGAGCCGATCATGAAGGGTGATGAACTGCGGGGCAGTGCCGAGCCCCTGCTGGTCGATGGCACCTATGTGACGACAAGCCTGTCGGCGCCCGCATGATGGCTTCGGCTTGCCGGGCGCGTACGACACGGTCAGGTGCCGGCAGGCTGCATGTGGCCGTGTCGCCATGAAACCATCGGCGAGTCTGTATCGGCCGGAGCCCATACCGGCGACCGATGTTGTTGCCACCATCGACTGCAAGTCCGATTGGAATCGCTCGGCGAAAGCTCTCGCCGCCGGCGAAAGATTGCTCGTCGTCGATCTCTACAGCACCGGTGTGAACACCCTTGCCGCCCTGCGGCGTCAATTGCTGACACGCCACCCGGACGGAGAAAATTACAGCGCCTCACGAGACTTCCGCGCCGATTATCAGCAGGCTTCCCAGAACCTGCTGGCACCGGTGGCGGCGCAGCGTCTGGCCCTCAACAAGGCGCCTGATATTGGCTGGTTCGCAGAACTCTACGCCGACATGGCGGACTTTTTGTTGCCCTTTCCCCAGGTGCAGGGACTCAACAGCGCCTGGCAGTGGTTTCAGAAGGGCATCGAGATCCCGGTGCTCAAGCGCCGTTTGTTCCCGTTCTATGGGACCTACTTCCCGACCCGTTTCGGACACCTCGAGCTCTTCGAAACCTGGCTGCAGAGCTACAACGGTCGCCGACAGCTGGCATACGAGATCGGCACGGGCTGCGGCGTGCTGGCCCTGCAATTGTTGCAGGCAGGTTTCGCCCGCGTGAAAGCGACCGACAACAACCCCAACGCGGTGGAGAGTGTCCGTCGCGAACTGCTTCGACAGGCCCCGGAAGGTGAGTTGCAGGTAACGGAAGCCGATCTCTTCGGTACAGACGAGGATGAAGCGGAGCTCATCCTCTTCAACCCGCCGTGGCTGCAAGGTGTGGCCCGCAGTCCCATCGACGAAGCGATCTACTACGAGGCGACACTCTTCCCACGATTTTTCCAACAGGCCCGAGCGCGAGTTGTGGCCACGGGCCGTGTCGTGCTGCTGTTTTCGAACTTGCAGCAGAGCGCCGATGCGTCCGTTGGACACCCGATCGAGCACGAGTTGGCCGAGGGTGGACGCTTTACCCTGGTTGAGCGCCACGTGCGCGATGTAGAATCGGCTTCGATAAAGAC
>ERZ890510.770-NODE-770-length-23667-cov-4.706590_pt1 | contig 23667 bp, 21 predicted proteins | sample MGYA00521265_ERZ890510 | MGnify/ENA primary metagenome ERZ890510 (study PRJEB32303, sample SAMEA104408624) | aquatic metagenome | biome: Brackish water; feature: Chemocline; material: water | place: Baltic Sea | collected 2014-10-26T21:54:00 | depth 110 m ...
GTGGTGGAACCGGGTTGGCAAGCTGTCCTGAACGAGCGCGCCGAACTTCTGCTGACCCGCGTCGTTGCGAAGAAACGCATGCATGCCATCGGGACCGATGTCGATCCGGTGATGCTGGAGATCTTCAACAATCTATTCATGTCGATTGCCGAGCAAATGGGATCGACGCTGCAAAACACGGCGTCGTCAGTCAACATCAAGGAACGGTTGGATTTTTCGTGTGCCGTGTTCGACGCCACCGGCAACCTAGTCGCCAACGCGCCGCACATGCCGGTGCATCTTGGGTCGATGAGCGAGAGCATCAAGACGGTGATCCGCGAACGCGGCGCCACGATCAAAAAGGGCGACGTCTACGTGTTGAACGCGCCCTATAACGGCGGTACCCACTTACCGGATGTGACCGTTATTACGCCGGTATTCGACGCGACGACCGATGGCCTTCTGTTCTTCACTGGAAGCCGAGGTCATCAGGCGGACATCGGCGGCATTACACCCGGCTCGATGCCGCCGGATTCCACGAGCATCGACCAAGAAGGCATTCTGATCGACAACTTCACGCTGGTTGATGGTGGTCGCCTTCGCGAGGCGGAAATGCTCGATCTCTTGCGCTCAGGCCCCTACCCCGCGCGCAATCCTTTGCAGAACATGGCCGATCTCAAGGCCCAGGTCGCGGCCTGCGAAAAAGGGGTGCAAGAGCTGCACCGGATGGTCGGTCACTTCGGGCTCGATGTTGTCCGCGCCTATATGGGGCACGTCCAAGACAATGCCGAAGAGTCGGTCCGCCGCGTCATCGACCGTCTCCACGACGGCAGTTTCGTTTATCCGTTTGACGATGGGTTTGAACTACGCGTCGCGATCAAGGTCGACCGTGCGGCGCGCGCCATAACAATCGACTTCACCGGCACATCGGGCCAGCACCCGGGCAACTACAACGCGCCCCGCGCGGTGACCATGGCGGCGGTTCTTTATGTGTTCCGCATGTTGGTGGACGACGACATTCCGTTGAACCAAGGCTGCTTGAAACCGATCAAGATCATCATCCCCGACGGCTCGATGCTGGATTCGAGTTATCCTGCCGCGGTGGTCGCGGGCAACGTTGAGACATCGCAAAACTTGACCGACACGCTGATCGGCGCCCTTGGCGTGATGGGCGCCGCGCAGGGCACGATGAACAACTTCACGTTCGGCAATGCGCGTTGGCAGTATTACGAAACGATTTCCGGCGGATCGGGCGCTGGACCCGGTTTCGACGGCACGGCGGCCGTACAAGTTCATATGACCAACACGCGGCTCACCGATCCCGAAGTGCTTGAGTGGCGATTCCCGGTCGTACTGGAAAGCCATCGCATCCGGCGCGACTCTGGCGGGACCGGTCAATGGCGCGGCGGTGATGGGACGATTCGGCGTATTCGCTTTCTGGAACCAATGACCGCGGCGATTCTCGCGAGCCACCGCGTCGTACCACCGTTCGGTGCGGGCGGCGGTGGACCCGGTCAATGCGGGCGCAACTGGGTCGAACGGGCGGACGGCACCCGTGATGAGAGTCCATCCGGGCGCTGGGCCGTCGAGATGAACGCGGGCGATGTTTTCGTGATCCAAACGCCGACCGGTGGGGGCTACGGACCGGCCGACAAACGGGACAAAGCAGCCGGGTAGCCGTGTACGACCAATCCGTCTTACCGGTGCCACTGCCGGCCCGCTTTCTTCAGCACGAGGACTGGCGCTGGGGCTATTTCACCAACGCCGATGGCGCGAAACTACGCGCGGGTTGGGCCGATCCGCGGCCCCGCAGCACCATTCGGGCTACGGCGATTACGCTGCCCGGGTTTGGCGGCTTTGCCGAACAGTGGTTCGAGTTGCACGCCGACCTACTGGCCCGCGGCATCGCCGTTCGGCACCTCGACTGGCGGGGGCAAGGCGGATCTGACCGCTATCTCGACAACGGCCACCAGATGCATTCGCACGGTTACGGCCGCGACGTCCGCGACCTTCACGCGTTCGTCAGCCGTTTCATCGAGGTGAACCTCGATCACCCGATCTTTTTCGTGGCCCACTCGATGGGCGCGCACATTGCGATGCGCTACCTCGCCGAACATCCCGAGGCGGTCAGTGCTGCATTTCTCACGGCGCCGATGCTGCAGATAAAGGCAGAAAAGGCACCGCCGGCCGTTGTCGCCCAGGTTGCACGCGCGATGACCGCAACCGGTTTCGGCGAGCGCTACCTCTTGGGGCACAGTGACTGGTGGTTTCGCGAACATTACCCAGTGGAGGAGAGCCGCCTATCGCAAGACCCGGTACGGTACCGCGTGGCGCAGTTGTATTACCGGCTGGACCCAAGCCTTCGGATCGGCGGCGGCACTTGGCGATGGCTTCACGAAACGTTCCGCTCGATCCACTACTTGCGCCAACCTAGGGTTCTCAACGACGTGTCGACGCCGGTCTATATCGCTTCGGCCGGACAAGATGTCATTGTCGATAGCGCCGCACATGTGCGGGCGGCGCAGCATTTACCGAACTGCATCGTCGAAGCGTATCCCGACGCCAAGCACGATATGTGGATGGAGCACGATTCAATTCGCGCGCCATTGCTGGCCGCGCTTGACCAGTTCATTGCCGAGAAAGCGGGCGTACGCTAGTCGCCGTCGAGTACGCGGACGAGCGGCGCGTCAAACGGTGACACCATGATCCGGTCCGCCAGATCGGCCGCGGCCCTGTCGCCAATGCGCGGTCCGGCGTAGCGCTGAAACTTTGCTACGACCGACGCGGCCAACTTCGGGCGGTCGGGATCGCCCTCAACGCGATCGACCGCCACGGTGGTCTCGACCCCGCCCGCGATGACGATGATGTGGGCGCCACGGCCGGACGCGAACGTTCCGCCCTCATGCACAGTTATCAGCTTTTCGATGCGCCTGATCTCAGCATCGGCAAGCGCGCTTTCGTCATAGGCCTCCGGGCCCAACGTGCCACGGACCAGCGCGTGTGCTAGGCCGTAGGTGAGACTGAATTGCGCTTGAATGCCCTGTACCGGGGCGCGGTTGCCGCAATAGATGACGGCTTCGGGATATGTTCGGAGATTGATCGCCGTGATGGCTGCCGTCACCGTTCCGTGTTGCGCGCGCCAGTCCAACGCAGCCTGGGCGCCGTAGTGCACATGGCGAACCGCCGCGAACGGCTTGAAATACCCTTGTAGGAGGAACCACTCGCCCGGTGGCGCGAGTGCGCCCAAGTGTTTCGGATCGAACGTCAGGGCGATCGCCTCGTCGAGCGCATGTGCCGGCGCGCTCACCCCCGCCTTGAGCGCGAGCGCCGTTTCGATCCCGCGCGAGACAGCTTGGGCGGCGTACAGGTTGCGCACCGTCGCGCCCTGGCGGACCGGCGCGTAGAGGTTTGCCGGAAGCGAACACGCCGCCGCCTGGACCGCCGCACCCATCGCGGCCATTGTGAGACCGTCGACGATCGCCGAGGCGGTGACCGCGGCAGCGATCGTGCCCCAGGTGCCGTCGACATGCATACCGGCGCGGATTCGCCACGCCTCACCGACGCGGCCACCGATCTCGTAACCCGCGGCAAAAGCATCCAACGTCGCACCCAACGTCCCATCCCCGGCCAATGCAAGAGCGACCGCTGCGGGGACGGCATGAAGGCCGGGGCGGCCGTGGGCACGCGCCAATCCCTCGCATGCCTCATCCCAACAGGCCGCGAGCGCCATCACCTGCCCGAAATGAGCGGGTGGGAGACCGGCCGGAAACCCCGGGCAAGCGAGCCCGTCACGACCGGCAAGCTGCTTTGCGTACGCGGCGACCTCGCTGCGCCCGAGACCTGCAATCGCGCAGCCCAACGTGTCGAGCAGAAGAAGCCGCGATTTTTCGGCGACATCGGTGTGCTCCGTAGCGCGCGCGCCGGCGAGCCAATGGAGCACCGGTTCAAGCTGTGCTTCAATTCCCGCCAAAATTCGACCCTTGTGATTGTCCGTGCACTTCACGATGATCGGGGGATGACAACCCTTCGGCAAGTCTGCGGTCTTCTTTTCATCGCGTTCGCGGCGCATTTCGGTTCGGCGGCCATGGCTCACGACGTAACGATCCCGGACAGCTTCACTGAGCCGGACGGCTGGAAGTGGGGCCGGTTCACCAACGCTGCGGGCGCGGCCATCCGCTTCGGCGTGCTCCGCGCCGAAAATCCACGTGCCACGGCCGTAATCGTGGCGGGGTTTCGTGAATTCGGGGAAAAGTACTTTGAAGTGGTCCGCGATCTGCACGACCGCAACGTCGACGTCTGGCAAATGGACTGGCGCGGCCAGGGCGGATCGGATCACTACCTCGCCGATTCGCAAAAACCGTGGTTTCAGGGCTACGACCGCGATGCCGACGACTTGCGCCAGTTCACCACCGAGTTTGTCGAGCGGCACGACGGCGTGCCGGTTTTTGTCGTAGGCCATTCGATGGGCGGCCACATCGCGCTGCGCCTGTTGCACGATCATCCGGACACATTCGATTTCGCCGTCCTGACCGCGCCGATGTTGCGGATCAATACCGGCGGCATACCCAAATGGGTGGCCAAACCGTTGGCGTGGGGCGGCGATCTAATCGGCGGTCAAGGCTATGTGGTCGGCGGTAAGCCTTGGGAATACGACCATGACTTTACGGTCGAGGACAGCGACGTGTCGCAAGACCCGGTTCGCTTTCGAATGGGCGAAGAGTATATGCGGATGAACCCGACCTTGCGGTTGGGTAGCGCGACGTATGGCTGGCTGCACAATGCGTTCCGCGCGATCGGCGAGATCAACGCGGAGTCGTATCTCATGGCAATTGCCACCCCGGTGTTGATCGCCTCACCGCGCAACGATCAGATCGTTTTGCCCGACGCCCATGATCGCGCTTGCGCACTAATGCCGGCGTGCGAGCTGTTCCCGATCCCGGGCGCCAAGCATGAAATCTGGATGGAGCGCGACGATTTTCGCGCTCCATGGCTCGAACGCGTCGATGCGTTTGTCGGCCTTCAGTTGGATCGCTTGAAGCGCTAGCCCGTTGCCGCGGCGATCGCGTCGATCTTGGCCGCCATGATGAAGTCGTTCTCATGCAGGCCTTTGATCTTGTGGGTTTGCATCGCAATGTTGGCGTAGCCCCAGCCAACGGCGATGTCCGGATGATGCCCTTCTTGTTCGGCCAACGCCCCGACCTTGTTGACGAAGGCGAGCGCGGCGGCGAAGTCGGCGAATCTGAACCCTCTCTCGATTTGGGTCGCGCCGTGGGTGCATGCCCAGTCCGGGACCTCGCGGCCAAAGACCGCTGCCTCGTTCGCAGTGAGCGGCGGGACGCCGCCGCGGCACGGAACACAGGTCTTGTCGGCGAGCGTCATTCTCATTTCACTCCTGAACGCTGAGACGGCGTTGGTTCCATCTAAACCCCGTCGACGGCGACAATCCGGCCTTGCGAGTTTTTGTGCCGGATGCCGACGATGTTTCGATAGTCGGGATCGTTCCAGAAGGATTCAAGGGCTTGGCGGTCGGGAAACGCCATCACCGCGATACGCCCGGCCCATTCGCCTTCCAGCGCCGCCGCGTTGCCGCCGCGCACGATGAACTTGCCCCCGTGGCGCGCGACGAGCGCCGGTGTCTGTGCGGTGTATTCGCCGTAGGCCGTCGCATCGTGAACATCGATTTCGGCAATCAAATAAGCACTCATTCGTCACCTTCCCACAGGCCATGGCGGCGATGCCACGCTTCGAGCGATTCGTCCTGATAGCCGGGAAAATGCTGGTGCCCCGGCCCGGTCGGAACCTCGACCCAGGATACTTTGTAATCGAGCATAATGTGGACGATTTCCGGCGGTGTCGGTAACGGCGTCTCGATGACGCCAGCGAACGGGTGCACCAGGGACGGCCACTCCGGGCTATAGACCCACAATGCCGTCCCACACGTGTCGCAGAAGGCGCGTAGGCCGGAACTGAGTTCGCCTTTGGGCGCGCCAGCGCCATGTTCGGTGGCGCATTTCTCAACCTGATAGGTCCTGACGTGATCGCTGCCGGTCACTTTCAACGTATCGAACTGGCCGGAAAGATTGATCCCATAGCCGCCTGATCCGGCGGTCTTGCGGCAAATCGAGCAGTAGCAGCGCATGTATGGAACCGGCGCGAAGGACTCCAAGGAAAAGCTTACCGCGCCACAGTGACAGCCGCCCTCGAGTCTCATAGTGTTTCTCCCCGCTCACGTGCGCGACGCCATGCTACCGGCAGAACCGCGCGGGGCCAATATTGCGAGGTGCGCGTGCCGAGCGTTTTCGTTACCGGTGCCAACCGTGGACTAGGCCTGGAGTTCGTCCGCCAATACAGCGCGGACGGCTGGCGCGTGTTCGCCGGCTGCCGCACGCCCGGTTCGGCCGATGCACTATCCGCCATCGCTGCGGAAACCGATGGGCGGACCACGCTTCACGCGATCGACGTCAGCGACCGCGCGGCCGTCCAACGGCTGGCGTTGACCATCGACGAGCCCATCGACCTTTTGATCAACAACGCCGGTCAAATGGAATCGTGGGACGAGGGGTTCGGCAGGATCGACTACGCCAAATGGGAAGACCTCTTGCGGACCAACTTGTTCGGCCCAGCCTGGGTGTCGCATGCCTTCGCGCCGCATATCGCCAAAAGCGACCGTCGGCTTATTGCCATGATGACGTCGGGCCTTGGCAGCATCACCGACAACCGCATCGGCGGTCGCAACCCGCCGGGCAAGTTGTACCTGTATCGCTCCAGCAAAGCCGCGCTCAACATGTTGGTCAGCAAACTCTCGTTCGATCTCAAAGCCCGCGGTATCGCCGTCATGGCAATGGGACCGGGCCATGTGCAAACCGATATGGGCGGCCCGACGGCCAAACTCATGCCGCCAGAAAGTATCACCGCTGTCCGCAAGGTTCTGGCGGATCGCACGCTAGAGCATACCGGCCGCTATTTTTTCTATACCGGCGAGGAATACCCCTGGTGAACAAGGAGAGCCCATGCCGACAATTCTAATCACGGGCGCCAGTCGCGGCATCGGCCTCGAGTCGGCGCGCCAATACGCGGCCGACGGATGGACCGTGCTGGCGTGTTGCCGCACGCCCGATACGGCCAGCGAGCTCAAGGCGATCGGCGGCGTTAGCGTGCATGCACTGGACGTAACCGACATCGGTGCGGTCGATCGGCTCGCGCGATCCATCGATCAGCCGGTCGACGTCCTGATGAATAACGCCGGGCAAAACATGCGCCCGCCGCGTGGCTTGGGCGACATGAACTACGCCGCGTGGTCGAACTTGTTCGCGGTCAATACCCTGGCACCCTTCAAGATGATCGAAGCGTTCCAAGACCATCTGCGGCGGTCGGACCGCAAGATTGTCCTCAACGTCTCCAGCGTCATGGGATCAATCACCGACACCAGCGGCGGCCATGTGGCCTATCGAAGCACCAAGGCCGCGCTGAACATGGTGACCAAGGTGTTGGCCGGCGATCTCGCCGGTGATGGAATCATTGTCTTCAGCATTCACCCGGGCTGGGTGCGCACCGACATGGGTGGCCCGAGCGCGGCGATTTCGCCGGAGCAAAGCGCTGCCGGCATGAAAAAAGTGGTCGAGAGCGCCGGGGCGGGATCTAACGGGCGATTCTTCGACTGGAAGGGCGACACGATCGCATGGTGATGCTTTGAAAACCCTGCTGATCACCGGCGCCAACCGCGGCTTGGGTTTCGATTTTACCCGGCGCATGGCGGAAACCGGTTGGCACATCCATGCATGTTGCCGCGCGCCCGTGCAGGCCGATGGGCTACAAGCGTTGGCGGTCAAGCACGATGTGACGATCCACGCGCTTGACGTTGCCGACTTCAGCCAAATCGACGCGCTCAAGACCAAACTCGGCGATGAACCGATCGACGTTTTGTTCAACAACGCCGGGATTATGGAAACCAACCAGCGCACGCTATCGCTCGACCACACCAATCAGATGTTTGATTCGTTGGACGAAGACGAGTGGATGGCGGTGATGCGCGTCAACACGATGGCACCATTGCGCATGTGCGAAGTGTTCGTGGACAACGTTGTCGCCAGCGATCGAAAACAGATTTTGATGATGTCGAGCATTGTTGGCAGCATTGGGAGCAACCAGACACCGCGCTGGTATCACTACGGGACATCGAAAACCGCGCTCAACATGGTGATGCGCAATCTCGCCGCTGATTTGAAAGACCGCGGTATCTCGGTCGTGTCATTGCATCCGGGATGGACGCAAACCGACATGGGCGGCCCCACCGCCGCATTGTCCATCGACGAGAGCGTCGGCGGCCTGTTCAAGGTCGTCGAAACCTTGACTCCAAACGACAGCGGCCGGTTCATCGCTTGGAACGGCGACGACGTACCCTGGTAACGCGGAGATCAAGCATCGCCGCACCCGGTCACGACCTGAATGCTTTTCGCGGACGATACTTCCGAACGATGCTGCTGTTGTTCGCGATGGACATCGGCATTCACGTCTTTTTCGGCCTCGTCACGCAGCGATGGCTGATCGTGCTGAGCAACGTCCCGCTCCAGTTGACGATGCTCCTAGGGGTCAACCTCTGGGGCGCGGGCACACTGTATCGTCCTATTGCCAGATACTTGGACGGAACAGGAGACTTGGCCGACGCGATCCGGCGGATTCAAAGGCTGCCGCAACAGTCGGCGATCCTCGCATTCGCGATCGTGTGCCCGACCGTCGCCGTCAATGCGATTGTCATTCCCTCGACGTTCTTCGCCGAAGACTTCGCGTTGATCCCGCTCGGGACAATTTTGTCGCGTGTCGCGATCTGGTGGGTTCTGCTGCCCTATTTCATCTATTTCCTGGTTACGAACTTCACCGCCGATTTACGCACCGTTTTGTTCGAAGCGCGCGGCATCGTCGTGCCCGCCCGGAGCGGTCGGTTGCTGACCCGCTTGATTATCGCGTTTTGCGTTGCGGCATTCCTACCGGGCGGGGTGATGTTTGTGGATTCGCTGGGGTTGCAGTTCCTAGCAGAGTCGCTCGGTATCGAACCCTACGTGATCCTGGGTAGCGATCTTTTCGTTACCTTCGCCATTTTTGCCATCACCTTCCCCGTCATCGCCTCGACCTTCCAGCGACCGATCAACAAGATGAAAAGTGCGGTTGCGGCCTTGCAACGCGGCGACTTGACGGCGAAGACGCCGGTGCAGACCGACGATGAACTTGGACTCCTGGCACAGAGCTACAATGAGATGATCGACGGCCTACGCGAGCGCGAATTGGTCCGGGAAACGTTCGGTCGGTTCGTCAACCCGCGGATCGCGCGCACCATCCTCGACCATCCGGAACGGTTGAGCGGCGAGGTGCGCGAGGCGACAGTGTTATTCACCGATATCGAAGGCTTCACCACGGTAACCGAGGCGATGTCACCGACGGATACGATCAACCTGCTCAACGAATATTTCGAGGTCGTCATGGAACCGGTCAGCCGGCACGGCGGGGTTATTACGAACTTCACCGGCGATTCGCTGCTTGCCGTGTTCAACGTGCCCGAGGCCGATCCGGATCGCGCAGCCAACGCCGTTCGCGCGGCGCTCGAAATCGAACGGCAGTTGAAGGGGCGCACCTTTGGCGCCGGCCTAGCTATGCGCACCCGCATCGGGATCAACACTGGCGACGTGGTCGCCGGCGCCGTCGGCGGATCGGACCGCCTTGGCTACACCATCTTGGGCGACGCGGTGAACCTCGCGGCACGGTTGGAGCAGCTCAACAAACAATATGGGTCATTGATCATGGTCTCGGAGGAAACCGCCCGGCGCGCCGGCAGCGGTTATCGTTTCGAGCCGATCGGCGAAATCGCCGTTAAGGGGCGCGCGAAAACGGTCCGCGCCTTCACGGTGGCCGTCGAGTAAGTCTGGGCGGCGAGACTAGGCCGCCGCCGGATCGTAAGGAAACCGCTCCCGCCAATGACGCGCGACGTCTTCGCGCGTACAAATCCATACATCATCATGCTGGCGCACGTGCTCGAGAAATTGTTGCAGCGCGCGCGCCCGTCCCGGTCGGCCGACGACGCGGGGATGCAAGCCGACGGACATCATGCGTGGTCGCGTGGCGCCCTCCTCATAGAAAAAGTCGAACGTGTCGCGCATGTAATTGAAGAACTGAGTCCCTTCTGTGAAGCCGCCCGGTACGGTGAAGCGCATATCATTCACCTCAAGCGAATACGGGATGACCAGCACCGGATACCCGGAATCGACGACCCAGTAGGGCAGATCGTCGGCGTACGAATCCGAATCATATAAGAAGCCGCCCTCCTCCGCTGCCAGCCGCCGCGAGATCGGGCTCATCCGACCGGCGAACCACCCGACCGGACGCTTGCCGGTTGTGTTGCGGATGGCCTCGATGGCGCGGCGCATGTGATCGCGTTCTTCGGCCTCGGTCAGTTCACCGTGATCGATCCAGCGATACCCGTGTGTCGCAATTTCATGGCCGGCGTCGGCCATTGCTTTTGCGGCAATGGGGTTGCGTTCCATCGCCTGACCGCAGGCATAAACGGTGCAGCGCACGTCGTAACGCTCGAACAAGCGTAGGATGCGCCAGATACCGGCGCGCGAGCCGTATTCGTAGATCGACTCGACCAACAGGTTGCGCTTGCCCTCGACCGCTTGGAATGTCGGATGCCCGGGCACATCGGTCATCAACCCTTCCGAATGGGTGTCGCCGTCCATTATGGTGTGCTCGGCACCCTCTTCGTAGTTGATCACCAGATTGAGCGCGACGCGGGCGCCGCCCGGCCATTGCGGGTCTGGTGGGTTTGGGCCGTAGCCAAAGAGGTCTCGCGGATAATCGCTGGTTGCCGTCATGAGTTGCGTCCTCCCCGCGGGAGCTTAACGCGAAATCAGAAGATTGTTCAGGCGCGATCGTAGGCCAGGTTCGGGGAGAGCCAGCGTTCGGCCTGTTCGAGGGTTACGCCGCGGCGGGCCGCGTAGTCGGCAACTTGATCGCGGCTGATCCGGCCGATCCCGAAATATTGCGACTCGGGGTGCGAGAAGTAGAATCCTGAGACCGACGCGCCGGGCAGCATCGCGAAGCTCTCGGTTAGTTTGATGCCGGCGTTGCGCTCGGCGTCCAATAGCTCGAACAGCGCAGGCTTCTCGCTATGATCGGGACACGCAGGATAACCCGGGGCCGGGCGGATGCCCTGGTAGGCCTCTTTGATCATTGCCACGTTGTCGAGATTTTCATCCGCGGCGTAGCCCCAGAATTCCTTGCGAACCCGCTCATGCAACCGTTCGGCAAAGGCTTCGGCGAGGCGGTCGGCCAACGCCTGCAACATGATGCCGGAATAATCGTCATGTGCTGCCTTGAACTCGGCGAGCTTGGTTTCGATCCCCAGGCCGCTTGTGACCGCGAACGCACCGATGTAATCGGCCACGCCGCTGTCTTTGGGGGCGACAAAATCGGCGAGGCAGAAGTTCGTGCGTCCGGCAGACTTGCTCATTTGCTGGCGCAAAAAGTGAGCTGTCTTCAGGACGGTGCGGCGACTTTCGTCGGTATAAATTTCGACGTCGTCGCCAAGCGAATTCGCCGGAAAAAATCCGAACACTGCACGCGCCGTGAGCCATTGCTCGCCGACCAAGCGTTGCAGCATGGCCTGGGCATCCTTGAACAAGTCGCGCGCCGCGGAGCCCACGGTCGCGTCTTCAAGGATGCCGGGATAGTTGCCCGCGAGTTCCCAGGTCCTGAAGAAGGGTGTCCAATCGATTCGCGATGTGAGTTCCGCGAGATCGTAACGATCCAAGGCGCGAACGCCGAGGAACGTCGGCGCGGGCGGTGTGTAGGCCGACCAATCGCCAACAAAACCATTGGCCCGGGCCGCCGCGATGGGGTGCTGGTTGGCGCCAGAGTCGCGATTGCGGTAGCGCTCGCGCACATCGCTATATTCCGCCGCGATATCGGTGACGTAATCGGTCTTTCGCGTGTCGCTGGTCAAGTTGCTCGCCACCGCAACGGCGCGCGATGCATCAAGAACGTGGATCGCCGGCCCGCGTTTGTAGCCCGGTGCGATTTTCACTGCGGCATGGACTTTGGATGTTGTGGCGCCACCGATCAGCAGCGGGATATCAAAACCTTCGCGCTCCATTTCAAGCGCGACCGTCACCATTTCGTCGAGCGACGGCGTGATCAAGCCGGACAAACCAATGATGTCGACCTTTTCCTTGCGCGCGGTTTCGAGAATGGTTTGGTAAGGCACCATGACGCCGAGGTCGATAACCTCGAAATTGTTGCACTGCAGGACAACGCCGACGATGTTCTTGCCGATGTCGTGGACGTCGCCTTTTACGGTCGCAAGCAATATCTTGCCCTTGGCCGCGGCGCCGACATTTTTCTCGGCCTCGATGAAGGGCAGCAAGTGCGCGACCGCCTTTTTCATGACCCGCGCGCTTTTGACGACCTGGGGCAGGAACATCTTGCCCGAACCGAACAAATCGCCGACGACGTTCATCCCGTCCATCAACGGGCCTTCGATCACTTGGATGGGTCGCTCGAACTCGTGGCGCGCTTCTTCGGTGTCTTCGACCACGAAGTCGGCCATTCCCCTGACCAACGCATGGGTCAAACGTTCGCGGACCGGCAACTCGCGCCACGACAGGTCGACGACTTGAACCTTGCCGCCTTTGGCGCGGTAGTTTTCGGCGATGGCCAGCAGCCGGTCGGTTCCGTCAGGACGCCGATTCAGGATGACGTCTTCGGCGGCATCGCGGAGATCCCGCGGGATCTCCTCGTAAACCTCTAATTGGCCAGCGTTGACGATGCCCATATCCATGCCGGCGCTGATCGCGTGATACAAGAACACCGAATGCATGGCCTCGCGCACGGCGTTGTTGCCGCGGAATGAGAACGAGACGTTGGAGACCCCGCCCGACACGTGCGCGTGCGGCAGTTCGGCACGAATGCGCCGCGCCGCCTCGATAAACTCAATGCCATAGTTGTTGTGCTCTTCGATCCCAGTTGCGACCGCAAAAATGTTGGGATCGAAGATGATGTCTTCGGGCGGGAAACCGACCTCGTTCACCAAGATGTCGTAACACCGCTTGCAGATAGCGACCTTGCGCTCTGCGGTGTCGGCTTGACCGTCTTCGTCGAAGGCCATGACGACGACGGCGGCGCCGTAGCGGCGCACTTTCTTGGCCTGCTCGATGAAGGGCTCTTTGCCTTCTTTCAAGCTGATCGAATTGACGACCGACTTACCCTGGACGCATTTCAAACCCGCTTCGATCACTGACCACTTCGACGAATCGATCATGATCGGGATGCGGCTAATCTCGGGTTCCGAGGCAATCAGGTTAAGGAACGTCACCATCGCCTGCTCGGAATCGAGCATGCCTTCATCCATGTTGACGTCAAGGATTTGCGCGCCGCCGGCGACTTGGCCGCGGGCAACCTCTAACGCCGCATCGAAATCGCCGTTGACGATGAGTTTGCGGAACTTGGCTGAGCCGGTGACGTTTGTGCGCTCACCGATATTAACAAAACGCGCTGTATTCATGAGCCGATCGACACCGCTTCTAAACCCGAGAGTCGCATCGCCGGGGGGGCCACGACCGCAGCGCGCGGCGGCAGACCCTCAACCGCCTTTGCGATCGCCCGAATATGATCGGGCCGCGTACCGCAACAGCCACCGACGATATTGAGGAGACCCGATTCGGCCCACTCGCGCAAAAAGCCCGAGGTCGTCTCGGGGTCTTCGTCGTATTCGCCCATCGCGTTGGGCAAACCGGCGTTGGGATAGGCGCAAATGCGGGTGTCGGCGATCCGCGCCAGCGACGCAAGGTGCGGGCGAATTTGCTCGGCGCCGAACGCGCAGTTGATCCCAATGGTAAACGGACGCGCGTGGCGAACCGAATGCCAGAACGCCTCGATCGTCTGACCGGAGAGATTGCGCCCCGACAAGTCCGTCAAGGTGCCCGAGATCATCAAAGGAATGCTCTCGCCGAGCTGATCGAAAAGTTCCTCGACACCGAAAATTGCGGCCTTCGCGTTCAACGTGTCGAAGATGGTTTCGATGAGCAAAAGGTCGACGCCGCTTTCGACCAGACTTGCGGCAGCGGACCGGTAGACCTCACGCAGTTCGTCAAACGTCGTGTTGCGGTAGCCCGGTCGATTGACGTCTGGCGACAGCGACGCAGTTCGGTTGGTCGGCCCCAGGGAACCCGCAACGAATCTAGGTTTGTCCGGGGTCTGGGCGGTTTTTGCGTCTGCTGCCTCGCGGGCAATGCGGGCGCCCGCACGGTTTAGTTCAGGGACGAGATCTTCCATGCCGTAGTCGGCCTGCGAAATTGTCGTCGAATTGAACGTGTTGGTTTGGATAATGTCCGCACCGGCGTCCAGATACGCGTCGTGAATTTCGCGGATAATGCCGGGCTGCGACAGATTGAGGAGATCATTGTTGCCTTTGACGTCTTGGCTGATGTCCTTGAATCGCTCGCCGCGGTAGCCGGCTTCGTCCAGACGGTAGGATTGAATCATTGTGCCCATGGCGCCGTCGAGAACGAGAATGCGGCGTTCGACCGCTTCTTCGAGAGCGCGCCACCGTGTTTGGCGATTCATGATGTTTCTCCCAGCGACTCGGTGGCTGCCGACGGCTTGCCGCGCAAGCCCAGTATGTGACAAATCGCGTAGGTCAAATCGGCGCGGTTCAACGTGTAGAAGTGGAATTCGTTGATCCCGGCTGCCTGGAGGCGACGGCACTGTTCCGCCGCGATGGTCGCGCCCACGAGCTTACGCGAGTCGGGATCATCCTCGATTCCCTCGAACAGTTGGTGCATCCAGGACGGGACATCGGCCCCGCACATCCCGCAAAACCGAACGGCACCCTCAAAGTTCGACACCGGCATGATCCCCGGCACCACTGGCACGTCGATGCCCGCCGCGCGCACCTTGTCCAACCAGAGAAGAAATACATCCGGGTCGAAAAAAACTTGAGTGATCGCACGCGATGCGCCGGCGTCGATCTTTCTTTTGAGATAGTCGATGTCAGCGGCCGGGCTAACCGCGTCGACGTGGACCTCTGGATAGGCGGCAACGCTTATTTCGAAGTCCGCCACCTGTTTGAGGCCTTCAACAAGTTCTGCGGCGTTGGCGTAGCCGTCGTCGTGCCGCGTAAATCCTGGATCGTTGAGCGGTGGATCGCCGCGCAGGGCCACGATGTGGCGAACGCCTGCCTCCCAGTAGCCGCTTGCGATCTCGGCAATCTCGCTGCGGCTTGCGCCGACACACGTCAGATGGGCGGCGGGTACTAGCGATGTATCTTCAAGGAGTCGGACAACGGTTGCGTGGGTCCGCTCGCGCGTGCCGCCACCAGCGCCATAAGTCACCGAGACAAAGCGTGGGCCGAGCGGTTCCAACCGCTTGATCGACGCCCACAGTATTTCGTTCATCTTTTCCGTTTTCGGCGGAAAAAATTCAAAAGAAACGTTTGGCGGTGCGCTCGTGTTTTCGTGCGTGATCAGCCCGGCGAAGTCACTCATCTCGCGCGCGCCTCCGGGTTGACGGGTTTCTCGGCATGCCAAACGGTGACCGTCAATGGATCACCATCGAGATGAATGGTCTCGCCGACGGCGAGACCGGTCGCACGAATCCACCCGGCAACCTCCGTGTCGGGAAAGCCGAGCCGGCGGTGCGCGTGTTCTTGCCGAAGCAACTCGACGTTGTGTGGCGCAAAATCGGCCACCACCATTAGACCGCCGGGCCGCAGGATGCGCTCGCCCTCAGCGAGCGCGCCGGCAGGTTCGTCGGCAAAGTGGAGAACCTGGTGATAGGTCACCGCATCCACCGACGCCTCGGGAAACGGCAGGTTGAGCATGTCGGCATGACGCACCCGGCAATGCTTCAGGTCGGGGCGATCGATGTTGGCGCGCGCAAGGCCGAGCATTTCGTGGGACAGATCAATCCCAATGGCTTCTTCCGCCACCGGGCCCAGCAGCTCCAGCATGCGCCCGGCGCCGGTGCCGACGTCGACGAGCGTGTCGACCTTCCGCCCCTCAAAAAGACCCCGCATGGTCGATTCGACGTCCAAATCCGGGACATGGAGGCGACGAACTTCGGCCCAGTGCTCGGCGTTGGCAGTGAAATAGGCGGCCGCGGCGGTCGCGCGGTCACGCCGTACCATATCGAGGCGCGCAAGATCGCCGCCTAGCTCGCTGGCATCCGCCGGGAGCAATTCAACGATCTTTGTCGATAGCGCGCCGGCCACGCCCGAGTCGCACAGACGGCAAAAAACCCAGGTTCCTTCGCGAAACCGCTCGATGAGGCCGGCATCGTCCAACAATTTTAGATGACGCGAGACCCTGGGCTGACTTTGCCCAAGGATCTGGGTCAATTCGCTGACCGTCAGTTCCGCGCGAGAAAGCAAGCCAAGGATGCGCAGCCGGGTCGGCTCTCCGGCGGCACGCAAGCCAGCAAGCAGAATGTCCAGGGAAACAGCCATGGCATGGATATAAAGATATGTTTATGTTTGTCAAAGGATTTGTGAGGCCGCAAAATCGAGACCTTGTGTGGTGGGCCCGCGCCCATACCAAATGGGCGACGCGCTGGTGCGTCATTGATGCAACACCCGCATCCGGAAAGCCGCAGACCTATATTGCCTTTGCTGGTTTTGGCGCCGTCGGTGTGCTACTTCAAAGTCCGCGATTTGCCTGGGGTGGGGGAGTTTCGGACTGAGCTATTCGGGGGTCTCCGCGAGGTTAGCGGAGACGGCTCACGTCCTGGATTAACTGGTCTGTTTTTCGTATAGGTCCGAGCTTTGAAACGATCTCCCAGGTTGGCCGCCAGAATGCAATTGCTCTCGAACGCACGACCCGCCCGCTTCGCGATTGCCGCTGGCGCGCTGCTTGCGGTCGCAGCCTGCGCGACCCCGGGCAGCGAACCGTCGCAAATCGCCGATCCGCTTGAGCCGGTCAATCGCTATATATTTGCCGCCAACCTTGCGATCGACACCACGTTGATCGAGCCGGCGGCCACGTTCTACCGGGATTTTGTGCCCGACCCGGCGCGCGAAAGCGTGCGCAATTTTCTCCGTAATCTAGAAACGCCCATCCTTCTCGCCAACGATGTCCTCCAGGGCGACATCGACGCGGCGGGCGTTACGGGCCGGCGGTTCTTTATCAACTCAACCATCGGCATCCTTGGCTTGTTTGATCCTGCCGCCGAAATGGGATTAGCGCGGCGCGACGAGGATTTCGGCCAGACGATGGGGCACTATGGGGTCGGCCCAGGGTTTTATATTGTGCTGCCGATCCTCGGCCCATCTAGTCTGCGCGATGCAGCAGGAAACTTCGTCGACTATTACCTTGATCCGCTGAACCACTATGCCGAGAACACAGACCGCGGTTACATCACAATATCGCGCACGGTTGCGCGCGGGATCGACGCGCGGTCGCGCACAATCGAGACACTCGATGAAATCGAGCGCACGTCGATTGATTTCTACGCTACAATCCGCAGCCTTTATCATCAGCGTCGCCAAAGCGACATTCGCAACGGGACGACACCGTCATTGCCAAAACTCGACCTGACCAGCGACGACGCCGATGACCGCACGGCCGCGTTGAAGCAATGATGGCCGACAGCATGATCCAACTGCGTCGGTTTGTTTTGGTCCTTGTGGCGGCGACAACTTTTTCGCTCAGCGCCGCCGCACAGCAAGCCCGCGCCGACACAACCGAAGAATTCATCGCCCAACTCGGCGATCGGGCCCTTCAGGTGCTGGTTCAAGGCGCGCAGAGCGAGGAACAGCGGGCGGACGCCTTTCGCGCGTTGCTCAGTGACGGCTTCGATCTGCCGTTGATCGGCCGCTATGCGCTGGGTCGATTTTGGCGCAAGGCGACACCCGCCCAGCGGAGCGAATACGTAAAATTGTTCGAAGACTTCATCGTCACGACCTATGCAGCGCGGCTTGGCGAATACAGCGGCGAGACGCTGCAGGTGGTGAGTTCGCGCGCGGACGACAGCGATACGATCGTAGTGTCGGAGATCGTCCGAGAGGGACTGCAGCCGATTCGCGTGGACTGGCGCGTACGCAACGGCGATCAGGGGTTCAAGATCGTTGATGTTGTGGTCGAGGGTGTCAGCATGTTGCTCACCCAACGCGATGAATTCGCCTCAGTGATCCAGCGTGCGGGCGGCGATGTCGAAGGCCTGTTGAATCGCCTGCGCGAAAAGAACGACGCGCAAAACTGACGGCTAGCCGGAACGGCCCTGCCGGTAGAGTTCCATATTCGTTAAATACTTGCCGTTCTTAGTCGGATCGTACGGAGTGAAATTCATCGTCCGGACGAAGCGGCGAACAATGTCGCCGTCCACGACATCAATATCGATGACGTTGAGGCAGCCGGTATCCTGTTCGAACGAGGCCATCCCCTCGGGGCCACCGTGCGTGACCCAACTGAGAATCGCCCGGTTGGTCCCGCCGTGGCAGACCAGCAGCGCCTTGGTCCAATCGGGACGGCCAAGCAGATCAAGAACCGCATAGGCGATGCGTTCGTAAAAATCGGCAAACGCTTCGCCGCCGGCAAACCGCGTGTCCGGCAAATGCGCGGTTTCAAATCCGTAGATGAACTCGGCTTCGATCCGCTCGGGCGACAACTCCGCGACCTTTCCGGTCCGAATTTCGCGCAACGCCGCGATCTCTTCGACGGGCATCGTGCGCCCGGCGAGCGCCCGCTCGAGGGTCTGCTTAGTGCGAATGAGGCCAGTATGGGCAGCCAAATCGAACGAAATGTCGGTTAGGGCCTCGCCCATCAGAACGGCTTGGCGTTGCCCCTTTTCGGTCAATTCAACCGCATCATGGTCGGTGACTCGCGCAGTACCGAAGTGATAATCGACCTCGCCGTGGCGCATCAGGTAGATGCGGCGGCGGCCGCGGGTGCCTGGGAGGCCGTGCGTCATCGCCGTTAATCCCTCGGGAATTGCTTGTACTTGATGCGGTGCGGGCGGCTGGCCGCGTCGCCGTGACGCCGCTTGAAGTCGGCATCATAGTCTTGGTAGTTGCCGGCAAACCACTCGACATGGCTGTCGCCTTCAAAGGCCAGGATGTGCGTGGCGATGCGGTCGAGGAACCAACGATCATGGCTGATCACCAGGATGCAGCCCGAAAAGGCCTCGAGCGCGTCTTCGAGCGCGCGCAATGTATCGACATCGAGGTCGTTGGTTGGTTCGTCGAGCAATAGGACGTTGGAGCCGGACTTGAGCATCTTGGCAAGATGAACGCGGTTGCGCTCGCCGCCCGACAACTGACCGACCTTCTTTTGCTGGTCGGCGCCTTTGAAGTTAAAGGCGCCGACATAGGCGCGGCTTTGCATCTTGCGTTTGCCAAGGTCGATCTCGTCATTGCCTTCGGATATTTCTTCCCACACCGTCTTGTCGGACGACAGCGCATCGCGACTTTGATCGACGTAGCCCAAGGAAACTGTCTCACCGACTTTTACGGTCCCGGCGTCGGGTTTCTCTTGTCCGGTCAGCATGCGGAACAACGTCGTCTTGCCGGCGCCGTTCGGGCCGATGATGCCGACGATCGCGCCCGGCGGGATCTTGAGTGACAAATCGTCGATCAGCATGACATCGCCAAAGCCCTTCTTGAGGTGATCGATCTCGACGACAAGATCACCCAGGCGCGGCGGCGGCGGAATAAGAATTTGCGCGGGCCCTTGAACGCGCTCCTGCTCTTGGCGCACCAGGTCTTCGTAGGCGTTGATACGGGCGCGGCCCTTCGCTTGGCGAGCCTTGGGGGTTTGCCTGATCCAATCGAGTTCGTGCCGCAACGTGCGCTGCCGCGCTTCTTCCTGGCGGCCTTCTTGTATCAGCCGTTTTTCTTTTTGCTCGAGCCAGGACGAGTAGTTGCCTTGCCACGGAATGCCGTGGCCGCGGTCGAGTTCGAGGATCCAGCCCGCGACATTGTCGAGGAAGTAGCGGTCATGGGTGACCGCAACAACGGTACCTTCGTAATCGTGGAGGAACCGTTCGAGCCAAGCCACCGATTCGGCGTCGAGATGGTTGGTCGGTTCGTCAAGCAACAGCATGTCGGGGCGCTCGAGCAGCAGCCGGCATAACGCGACACGGCGGCGCTCGCCGCCAGACAGCTTGGCAACCTCGGCGTCGCCCGGTGGACAGCGCAGCGCGTCCATCGCAATTTCGGCCGTGCGTTCAATCTCCCAGCCGTTTGCCGCGTCGATCTTTTCTTGGAGTTCGCCCTGCTCGGTTAGGAGGGCGTTCATTTCGTCGTCTTCGAGCGGCTCGGCAAACTTCTCGCTGATTTCTTCGAAGCGCTTGAGCATGGCGGCGGTTTCGCCAACGCCGTCGAGGACGTTACCAAGCACATCTTTGCTTGGGTCGAGCTTGGGTTCTTGTTCCAGGTAGCCGATGCGCAGCCCGTCGGCCGGCTTGGCTTCGCCGAGGAACTCGGTTTCTTGCCCGGCTATGATCCGCAGCAGAGTCGATTTACCCGAGCCGTTGAGGCCAAGGACGCCAATCTTGGCGCCGGGCAGAAACGACAGAAAAATATCCTTGAGGACCTGACGACCGCCCGGAAACGTCTTGTTCAGGCCGATCATCGTGTAGACGTATTGAACTGCCATGGCTCGCGTACGGTTGTTTGGGGATGGCGGGCTTGTACCGGATGGCGGATTGCACCGCAAGCGTTGCCCGAGGAAGGGAACCCGGGCACAGTCGGGCGTCCCTCTAGCAGGCCTCCTGTGAACTATCTCCTTTTCATTTTGCGCAACCGGAGCTTTCTCGGCTTCGGGTTGCTGATGATGTTCTCGTCCAGCTTTGGACAGACCTATTTCATCAGTCTGTTCGGGGCGGAGTTGCGCGGCGAGTTTGGGCTGAGCCACGGCGACGTCGGCCTGATGTACTCAGTCGCGACTTTCTGTAGCGGCATGACCCTGATTTGGCTGGGCCGCAAGATCGATCAGGTCGATCTCCGGGTCTACAGCCTAGCTGCTTGCGCCGGGATGATTTTCGCCACGCTGTTTATCGCCCTGATCCCAGCCGGGGTGTTTTTGTATGTCGCGTTCTACCTGCTACGGCTGACCGGGCAAGGCCTGTTGAGCCATATCGCGGTGACCAGTATGGCGCGCTATTTCGACCGAGATCGGGGCAAGGCGATCAGCATCGCCGCGATGGGGCTACCCATCGGCGAAGCGGCCTTGCCAATTATTGTGGTCTCCCTGATCGCCACCCTGGGGTGGCGCGGCACCTGGCACACCGCAACGGTGTTCATCGTGCTCGTTTTGGTACCAGCGACGTTGTTGCTGTTGCGCGGCCATGCCGCACGCCACGACGTTTGGGCAGCGGAAACCACGAAGGCGCAGGCGGCGTCCGACTCCGGGCATGGCCAGCGGCAATGGCAACTGCGTGAGGTCATGCGCGACGTGCGGTTTTGGTTCGTTATTCCGGCGGCGCTGGCGCCCGGGTTTGTGATGACCGGATTGTTCTTCCATCAGGTGCATTTGGCGGATGCCAAGGGCTGGTCGCTGACCTGGCTCGCAACAACCTTCATTGGCTATGCATTGTCGGTGGTCGTGACCTCAATGATCACCGGACCGCTGGTCGACCGGTTTCGTGCCTCGCAGTTATTGCCTTTTTATCTGCCGCCGCTGGGTGTGGCGATGCTGGTGCTGATGTTCTTCGATCATCCGGGATCGGCGCTGGCCTATATGATCGCCGCCGGAATGACGGTGGGTGCCGGGCACACGTTGGTTATTTCGATGTGGGCCGAGGTGTACGGGACCGCGAATTTGGGTGCGATCCGCTCCATGGTCCAAGCGTTGATGGTGGCGATCAGTGCGATGTCGCCGTTCATCTTCGGCGAGCTGTTCGATGTCGGGGTCACGATTGAAACGGTGGCGGGCGCTTGCCTCGTGTACGTCCTGGCGGCGACGGTGGTTCTGAAGGTCGCCTTTCGCGGCGTCCCCGCGCCTGCCGCACAGCAATAGGTTCAAGATGACTGACTCGAACAACCCCAACGCCGATCAGGCCGACTTTTGGAACGGTCCGGGTGGCGAGACCTGGACCACCCAGCGCGACCGCTTCAATGCGATGCTGGGGCCGATCGGCGACGCGGCGATTGCCCGGGCCCGACCCAGCCCGGGTGAGCACGTCTTGGATGTCGGTTGCGGCACTGGTCACACGACCGGCGACCTCGCGCGGCGCGTGGCGCCTGGCGGTTCGGTCATGGGTTTGGATATCTCTGAATTGATGCTGCAAGAGGCGCGGCGGTTCAACGAGGACCACGTCGCGCCGGTGCGCTTTCATGCCGCGGATGCGCAAACCCACAGGTTTGACGATGACGCGTTCGATCTCATCTTTTCACGCTTTGGCGTCATGTTCTTTGACGACAGCGTGGCGGCCTTCACCAATCTGTACCGCGCGTTGAAACCCGGTGGGCGGCTTGCCTTTGCCTGTTGGCAGCCGGTGGATCGCAATGCGTGGGTGCATGTGCCGGGCAGCATCGTCGCGCGGCACATCCCGGTCGATGGACCCGGCAAGGATCCGTCGGCGCCGGGCCCGTTCGCTTTTGGCGCGCAAGACCGCATTAACGAGATCCTCGGCGCGGCCGGCTTTGGCGATCTCGCGATCGAGGGCCACGAGACGTTGGTGCTGATGGGCGGCGGCGGCTCCATCGAGGCCGCGGTGCGCGCCGTGACTCATCAAGGGCCGTTGTCGCGCGCCATTCATGATGCCCCCGAAGAGACGCAAGCGCGCATTCGCGACGATCTGACAGCCGCGCTGGCCGATCACACCCATGACGACGGGGTGCGCCTGGGCGCCGGTGTGTGGCTGGTGACCGCGCAGAAGTAAGTAGGCGCTTCAACCCGTCCCAACGAACGCCGTAATGATCTCGGTGAGTTTTTCAGCTTCGGTTGAGACCAGCGGGGCACGGGTGCCGACGAGGATGCGGTGTTCGGCGCGCGGCACCAACGCGGCGGCGGCGGCCGTATTGTCCTTCATGACGTCGCGCTCGGCCGATAGGAACAGTGCCGGGCTCGTGATTTGTTTGAGGCCGGCGGCGAGATCGTAGTCGGCGTAGGCGCGCAGGCCCCAGTGGTAGCGGCTGTAGATGTAGGTGTTTTCGGTGCAGGCCATGCGCAGGGTGGCGTTGTCGGTATCGGCGCCCCAGCGGCGCTGCCAGAATTGCCAGATCGGCAACAGGTGGCTGCCGTCTTGTTGCGGCGCGGGCTCGCCCAACTCGGTGAGGAAGGCTTGGTGGCCCGCCGGGTCGGACGGCGGCGCCGCCAGCGCGATGAAATGGGTAACGCGTTTCGCTCCCGCTTGGCGCGCGATCTCGGCGGCCATGGCGACGCCGATTTCGGTACCCAACAACGCGAAGTGCTCGACGCCGAGCGCGTCGATCGCCTCGAGCATGCGCCGGGCATACTCGACAAAGGTTTGCTGGGTCAGCGTCGAAGGCGAAATGCCGTAGCCCGGTGTATCCAACCCCCACACCCGCATGTGCTCGCCGAGCAATGGGATGAGGCGTTCCATCTGGCGGCACGAGATCGGCAGTTGGTGCAGCAAAAATATGGCGGGCCCGCTATCGCCGGCATAGCGCGCGTGAATCTGATCTTGCGGCGGCGCGGTTTGGATATAGGCGCGGTGTTGCTTGACCATCGGTGTCAGGCGTCCAAG